>Ga0182013_10005730_pt1 | contig 14331 bp, 9 predicted proteins | sample 612S2MmetaG_FD_120487 | JGI IMG/M metagenome (GOLD analysis project Ga0182013, IMG submission 120487) | Permafrost microbial communities from Stordalen Mire, Sweden - 612S2M metaG | ecosystem: Environmental > Terrestrial > Soil > Wetlands > Permafrost | place: Sweden: Stordalen | collected... | reverse complement strand
GCCCGAGCAGGACGGTGGGGGTCATTTCGACCTCGCCGGGTGGCTGTCCTGATGCGCATGGGGCGACAGCGCATCAGAAAGCCTGTCCAATCCCGATATACACCTCGAACGAATCGCCTCCTGGTTCACGGTTCACCGGCACGGCGAAATCCAGCCGGATGGGTCCGATCGAGGTGTAATAGCGCAGGCCGGCGCCGGCACCGACGCGCCAGCTTTCGGTGAACGGCTTGCCGTCGGCGCTGGCCTGGCCGGCATCGACGAACACCGCCGCGCCCCAGCTTTCCAGGAAACGCTGGCGGAACTCCACGGAACCGGCGGACACGGCGGTGGCGCCGGTGGGCTTGCCGTCGGGGAACATCGGTCCGATCGACTGGTAGCGGAAACCTCGGACGGTGGCGCTGCCTCCGGCGTACAGCCGCTGATCCGGCGGCAGGCCGAACACGCCAACCCCGGACGCCTGCGCCACCAGGCCACGCAATGCCAGCACGCCGCGGCCGTTACCTTCCAGATCGAAGTAAGTCGAGCCCGAGAGTTGCGTGATCGCGTAAAACCCGCCTGGATTGATGAACGACCGGGTCGGCGTGACCGACAGCGCCGCGCGCACGCCGTTCGCCGGGTCGAGCAGGCTTTTCGTGGTGTCGAATTTCAACGTTACGGGCACGCCCACGAACGCGTAGGGCCGTTCGGCGCCCTCCTGGGTGATTTGTTCCTCCTCCGCCATCAATCCGACCTGGAGCGACCAGTGCGGCGAGAGCTTCCGCGTGACCCCGATGCGCTGGATCAGGGCCTTCTGGTCGTAGGGGATCAGACTCTGGTCGATCGCGCTCAGGCTGATTTCCAACTGCTGGTCGTGCGCCAGGAAACTCGGCCTGATGAACTGCGCGGTCAGTTGGCCACCCGGTTTGGTGGTCGCGTCGCCGCCCAGTTGAATGGCGCCGGAGATGTTGAGTTGCTCGGCGCCGCCGAACAGGTTGCGATGGTGCCAGGCGGCGGTGAGGCTGGCCCCCAGATCGGTGGAATACGCGGCGCCGAGATCGACGGCGTGGCGCTTCTGTTCCTCGACATCGACCTGCAACGGCAGATCGCCGTTCGCGTCGAGTTGTTCAGCCGGAACGATGCGGACCGACGCGAAGACGCCCAGGGACAGCAGGTCCTCGCGGGCTTTTTCGATCTCGGAGGGGCTGAACGGTTGACCAGGCGCAAGCAGCAGGCGGCGGCGCATGAAGGCCTCGCTCACGTCGCGCAGGCCGGTGAAGCGGATGGCGCCCAGGTCGGCGCGGGGGCCGGTGGCGACCAGGAACGCGACGTCGATGGTGCGTCGGTCACGATGCAGCAGGGCGTCCGGCAGCGTGACCGTGGCGAGCGGATAGCTGGCCTCCCGCAGCGCGCCGAGCAATTGATCCCGCGCCGCCAGCACGTTCGCCGCGATGGCGGGCTGGCCCTGGGCGATGCTCAGCGCGGGTGTGAAACCAGGAGGCAGCGGGCCAGTGACGGTCACGTGGCCAAGACGGAACACCGGGCCGGGATCGATGGTGACGACGACCGGGACCGGTGGGGCGGCGGGGGCGTGGTCGATGGTGTCCGGCAGGCCTGGATCGTCCAGTTGGATGGCGTTGACGGTCACCGTGATCTTGCCGGCGTAATGGCCGTAAGCGCGCAACGCGGTCTGGAAGCGGGCTTCGTCGTCTCGGGCGCGTTGCGTCAATGCGAACCCGCCAACCGGCGCTTTGTCCTGCAGCGTGATGAGGGTCGCACTGTCCTTGAGCGCCGCGTCCAGGCCGGGATCGCCGGTCGGTTTCAGGTCGACTGTGTAAGGTTGCGGATCGGCGGCGAGCGCATGTTGCCCCAAACTGAGGAACAGCGTCAGAAGAGCCGCGGTCCGGCGGAGGAAGGGGAAGCGGCGCATTCCGGTTGATAGACGATCGTCACGGCTTAACGCGACCCGGGTGGGGACGTTCCTTCGCACCGGAACCCCAGGGTTGTGAAGGGGGCCGACATGAGACGTAAAGCGAACCGCCGTGGTTCGGGCCATCGCCCGGGCGCCATCGTGTGTGGCAAGAATTTTTCACCACGAAGGCACGAAGCACACGAAGTGGGTTTTGAGCGCTTCGCGCGGGCGTTCGCTGAGACGCCGCGCGCAGCGCAACAAACCTTCTTCGTGTGCTTCGTGCCTTCGTGGTGAGAATCCTTGCTTCTTACTGGATCAGGACATCGCATCTGACGCCGAGGCGACCTCGGTCAATCAGGCGCCATGCCCTTATCCGCGAGTTCCTTGACCGCCTTCGCCGTTTTGGTCAGGTGCGTCAGCCCCATGCCTCGCAACACGTTCGCCGCTTTGGAGAACTGGATGGCGTCATAGCCGACGATCTCCACGCGGTTGCCCCAGGGATCGCGGAAATCCAGGAAAGGACCCGGCAGAACCTCGACGCCCGCGGCTTCCAGCGCCCGCCGGACGGCCTCCTTGTCATCGACCACCAGCCCGAAATGACGGCCATCGTCAGCCGGCTGGCGGCGTCCTTTCTGTAACGCCAGGAACTGGTCGCCGAGGTCGATGAACGCCATGGTCTCGCTCTTGCCACGCAGTTCGAAACTGAAGACGCGGCCGTAGAACGCCAGAGCTTCCTCGATATCGCCCACTTCCAGAGCGACGTGATTGAACCCCACGGCGCGCGCCTTTTTGGTTTCGGACGCCTTGTCGATTTCCGCCATTGAGCCCTCCCGCGATTGATGGAGGAGCACATAAGCATCGCGGCCGCATGCCGCCAGCGGTGCGCGGCCGAACGCCGGATGCTACCCGCGCGCCGCCAGCGCGACGCCGGTCAACGTCAACCCGAGCGCCACGATCTGGCGGGGTCCCAGGATTTCGCCGAGCACCAAAGTCGAGCCCATGACCCCGACCATCGGCGACACCAGCACCGTGGTCGCCGCCATCGAGGCCGGCACCAAACGCAACGCGCGGAACCAGGCCAGGTAAGCGACCGTCATCGGGATTGTCGCCACGTAGGCGACGCAGGCCCAGCCAGCCGGGGTCACGCGATGCCAGTCGGCGGTCTCGAAGAACGACAACGATCCGACCAGCGCCGTGCCCAGAGCGACCTGCCACGCGACGCTGGTGGCCGGCGGCAGCGCCAGAGGCTTGCGCTTCGCCAGCACGGTGCCCAGACCGAACAGCACCGCCGCGACCAGTCCCATCGCCACGCCGGGCAGTTGCTCCCAACCGATCCCCCCGGAGCCCGAGCCGGCCCCGACCAGCAACGCCACGCCGCCGACCGCCAGCACCAGTGCCACGAACTGGCGCCACGACGGCCGCTCTCCCAGCAGCGGCCAGGCCAACAAGGAAGCCCAGATCGGCAGAGTATAGGTAATCACCACCGCCTCCGACGCCGGCAGATACACCTGCGCCTCGGTACTGAGCACGATGAACGCGCCGTAGTTCAGCATCGCGAAGACGAACAACCGGCCCCATTGATCGCGCGGCGGCATCAGGCGTTCCCGGCGCGCCACCGCGACAGCGAAAGCGAATAGGCAGCCGCACACGCCGCAGAAGCCGCGCATGGTGAACGGCGGCAACTCTCCCAGCATGAACTTGGTTTGCGGCCAACTGGCGCCCCAGGCGCAGGCGGTGAACAGGACGAGGCAGACTCCCTCGGCGCGGGAGCCGAGGAAGCCTGGCGGCGCGGCCGGCCTAACGGAGGTAGACACGGACCTGCGGAGTCTTGCGCCCAGGCTCGATCTTCACACCCAGTTGAATGCGCGCGGGGATGACACCCTGGGCTTCGATGGCGGTCATGACGTCGGCGGCGCGATCCCGGCCCGTGGCGGCGGCGGAGGCGTCGCCGATCACGGCGACGACGTCGTAGAGGGAGCCCGGGCGCCGGGTCTCGACCGCGTGAACCGCGGTATTCAGGGCATTCGCGTAATCCGGATTGGCCCGGGTGTAATCGATGGTCACCAGCGCCGCCCGTGTCTCGGGGTCGGGCACCGGTGGCGGCGGCGGGACAACGACCGGTTTGGGCCGAAAATCGGTCTGGTCGAGCAAATGGCAGGCGGGGAGCAACAGCGGGAGCATGATGACGAGTTTGAGGGATCGCCGCCGCGACGGTCTGTTGGGCCGCCGCAACCTGGAGGCGCGTTGCCTGGGGAAAAAAATGCGCACGGCGGTGTCCGGATGCGGAAGGGGCGTTTGACATAAATCCCCCCGCCGCTCCGGTCCAGTGCGTGGCCGCGAGACGTGCGCCAGGATGCGGCCATGCCACAATGAGGCCTTGCGGGAACGCGGCCGCCGTTGGCAAGTATCGCGCCCATGGAACAAGCACAGTCACAGACCAACCAACGCATCGACGGCAAACGCTTGTGGGACACGCTCATGAGCTTCGCCACGATCGGCGCCACGCCCAAAGGCGGCGTGCGGCGCCTCGCTCTGTCCGCGGTCGATAAGGCCGGCCGCGACCGCTTCCGCGCCGAGTGCGAGCAGCTCGGCCTGACGGTCCGGGTCGATGCCATCGGCAACATGTTCGCTCGCCGTGCCGGGCGCGATCCAACGCGACTGCCGGTGCTGTTCGGGTCGCATCTGGACAGCCAGCCCAGTGGGGGAAAATTCGACGGCGCTCTGGGCGTGCTGGCGGGGCTGGAGGTGATGCGCTCCCTGAACGATCTGGGCATCGCCACCGAGGCGCCGGTCGAACTGGTCAATTGGACCGATGAAGAGGGCGCCCGCTTCGGTCACAGCCTGGCGGGGTCCGGCGTCTGGGCTGGGGTTTATCCCGAGGACCACGTGCTGGCGCTGAAGGACACCGACGGCGTCACGGTGGCCGAAGCGATCGACCAGATCGGCTATCGCGGGCCGGAGCCGGCGCGGCATTTCCCGGCCGACGCCTATTTCGAACTGCACATCGAGCAGGGTCCGATCCTGGAGCGCGAGAGCAAGGAAATCGGTATCGTGACCGGTGCCCAGGCGCAGGTTTGGTACGACGCGGTGACGGTGGGACAGGACAGTCACGCGGGGACGACTCCGCCGTCGGCGCGCAAGGACGCGCTGGTGTGCGCGGCGCGGATCATCGACCTGGTGGACAAGATGATGCGCGCGCGGGGCGATGACGGCCGCGGCACCGTGGGCCAATTGCTGGTGTCGCCGAACAGCCGCAACGTCATTCCGGGAGAGGTTCGGTTCTCCGTCGAATTCCGCCATCCGGATGAGGCCGAGGTCGACCGGCTGGACGCGCAATTCCCGCGCGAGGCGCAGTTCATCGCGCGCGATTGCGGCGTAAAGCTGGAACTGACGACGTTGTTCCGCATTCCGGCGCAACCCTTCGACCCGTCCTGCATCGAACTGGTGCGACAGGGCGCCGCGCGCGCCGGCTATTCGACCCGGGAAATCGTTTCGGGCGCGGGACATGACGCGGTATATGTCGCGCGCCACATTCCGACGGCGATGATTTTCACCCCGTGCAAGGACGGTCTGTCGCATAACGAGGCCGAAAGCATCGAACCCGAGGAAGCGGCGGCGGGGGCTCAGGTGTTGTTCGACGCGATCGTGGCGCGGGCCAACCGGCCGTTGTCGGATCCGGCGTGATGGTCGGGTTCGACCCGCGCGACCCGGCGTTCATCGCCAATCCCTATCCGGCGTTTCGAAAATTGCGGGAGACCGCGCCGGTCTGGCGCTCGGCGTTCGGGCGGACGTTCCTGACACGATACGAAGATGCGTCGCTGCTGATGCGCGACCGGCGGCTCGGCAAGGATTACACCGATGCGGAGGCGTTGATCCGCCGCTTCGGCCCGACCGCGATGCGAGAGCCGGCGGTGATCGAATTGTCGCACATGATGCTGATGCGCGATCCGCCCGATCATACCCGGTTGCGCGGCCTGGTCACCAAGGTGTTCACCGCGCGCAAGATCGAGGAAATGCGTCCCGGCATTCAGGCAATCACCGACCGGCTGCTGGATAAGGTCGCCGCGTCCGGCGCGATGGACGCCATCCGCGATCTGGCGTTTCCCTTGCCGGTGTTGGTCATATGCGAACTGCTGGGAATCCCCGAGGCGGATCGCGCGCGTTTCGTGACCGCGACCGCGTCGGGCGCCGCGCTGTTGAACCCGGTGCCGCCGACCCGCGAAGAACTCGACCGCGCCAATGAGGGCACGCTGGCGACGGGGGCATATTTTGAGGCGCTGTTCGAGCACCGGCGGCGGGACCCGCGCGACGATCTGCTGACGATGCTGGTCCAGGCGGAGGAAGCCGGCGATCATCTGACCACCGAGGAATTGCGCGCCAACACGTCCCTGCTGTTCGCCGCCGGACATGAAACGACGGTCAATCTGATCGGCAACGGGATTTGGTCGCTGCTGCGCGATGCCACGCAATGGGCGGCGCTGCGCGACGACCCGGCGTTGATCCCGAACGCGATTGAGGAAATCCTGCGTTTTGAAAGTCCGGTGCAGGCGGTCGCTCGCACGGTGGCTGAGCCGATCGCGTTCGGGGCCGAGACGTTCGCGAAAGGCGAGTTGATCGTCGCGTTGATCGGCGCCGCCAACCGCGATCCGGAGGTGTTCCCCGATCCCGACCGGCTCGATGTAACGCGGGAGCGATTGAAGCCGCTGTCGTTCGGCGGCGGCATCCATTTTTGCATCGGCGCGCAACTGGCGCGGATCGAGGCCGAGGTGGTGTTTTCCAACTTGCTCCGCCGCATGCCCGATCTACGGCTGAACGGGGAGACGCCGCGCTGGCGGGAGAGTTTCACGTTGCGCGGACTGACAACTTTGCCGGTGACATGGACCGCGACGCGGCATTGACTGGGCCGGCGGCGAGTCATATCGGCGCCCGGCGGCCGTCGATGCTGAAAAGCGTGCTGACCGTCGGCGGCTGGACCATGGGCAGCCGCGTGCTGGGATTTCTGCGCGACATGCTGATGGCGGACCTGATCGGGGCCGGTCCGGTCGCCGACGCGTTCTTCATGGCCAATAAATTGCCGAACCTGTTTCGCCGCTTGTTCGGCGAGGGCGCGTTCAACGCCGCGTTCGTGCCGGAATTTTCCGGATTGCTGGCGACCGAGGGATCGGAATCGGCGCGTCGTTTCGCTCAGGAAGCGATCTCCGTGATGGCCTTCTGGTTGGGTGGGCTGACCATTCTGGGCGAGATCTTCATGCCGGCGATCATGCATGTGCTCGCGCCGGGGTTCGCCGACATTCCGGACAAATTCGCTCTGACGGTCGATCTGGCGCGGATCACGTTTCCATACTTGATGTTGATCTGCCTCGCGGCACTGCTGTCCGGCGCGCTGAACGGGATGGAGCATTTCGCCGCCGCCGCCGCCGCGCCGCTGCTGTACAACATGTTCGCCATCGCGGCGCTGATCGGATTGACGCCCTTCGTTCCGACGGTCGGTCACGCCGCCGCCTGGGGCGTGTCCGCGTCCGGCGTGGTGCAGTTGGCGCTGCTGGTCTGGGCTGTGCACCGCGCCGGCATGCCGCTGCGCATTCCGCGGCCTCGGTTGACGCCGAAAATGAAATTGCTGTTGCGGCGCATGGCGCCCGGACTGATCGGCGCGGGCGCGGCGCAACTCAATCAGGCGGTGGATCTGATCATCGCCAGCCTGTTGCCCGCCGGAACGGTGTCGTTGCTTTACTACGCCGATCGGATCCAGCAATTGCCCCTTGGCGTCATCGGCATCGCCGTCGGCACCGCGCTGTTGCCGTTGTTGTCTCGCCAGGTGCGCGGAGGCGACGACACCGCGGCGCTTTCGTCGTTGAACCGAGCGATCGAATACGCGCTGTTCCTGACCTTGCCGGCCGCTTTGGCGCTGACGGTTTCGGCGTTCCCTGTGATGTGGGTGCTGTTCGGCCGCGGGGCATTCCATATCGAGCAGGCGCGGTTGGCGGCGCAATCCTTGGCGGCGTACGCGGTCGGTTTGCCTTCGGTCGTGCTGTTGAAAGTGCTGGCGCCGGCGGCGTTCGCGCGCGGCGACACCGCGTTGCCGATGAAGATCGGCATGGTGACGCTGGCGATCAATTTCCTGTTGAACATCGTGTTCAACGCGGGCGCTTTGGCACCGGCTTCGATCGCGGGATCGTTGCCGTTGCTGGAGCATGTCGGACCGCCGCTGGCGACCAGCCTGGCATCGACGTTCAACATGGTAGCGCTTGGCATCGCGTTGCACCGCCGCGGTCATTTCGCCGCCGATGCCGCGTTGCTGCGGCGCCTGCCGCGGATGGGGTTGGCCGCATCGGCCATGGGGATCACCTTGTGGTTCGCCGAGGCGCCGCTATTTCATTACGGCCGCTGGTTCGGATTGATCGCGTTGGTGACGCTCGGGATGGGCGTGTATTTCCTGGCGGCGCTGTTGCTGGGAGCGTTCGACGCCCGTGCTTTGTCGCGCATGATCCGGCGGCGATGAGCGATCTGCTGGCGGCCGGACTGGCGCATCATCAGGCCGGCCGGCTGGCGGAAGCGGAACAGTGCTACCGGCGATTGCTCGCCGCGCAACCGGACAACGCGGATGGACTGCATCTTCTGGGCTTGCTGGCGCTGGCGGCGCGGCGGTTCGACGCGGCGATCGAATTGATCGCGCGCGCGATCGCGTTGATGCCGCGCAACGTGGCGTTTCATTACAATCTGGGGATCGTGCTGCGGGACGCCGGGCGGCTGGCGGACTCGGCGGCACGATATCGGGAGGCGGTGCGCCTCGATCCGTCGCATGTCGAGGCATGGGCCAATCTGTCCGTCGTGCTCACGGAACTTAAGCGGCCGACCGACGCGGTTGTTGCCTGTGACCGGGCCCTGGCGATCAAACCGGATCACGCGGCGTCGCTGTATAATCGCGGCAATGCTTACCGCGAATCGGGGCGGTTGGAGGAGGCGCTACGGGACTATGACGCGGCGCTTGGGTTCCGCCCTGAACTGGCGGAGGCGCACGGCAATCGAGGCATCACGTTGGGCGATCTCGGCCGTTGGCCGGAAGCGGTTGCCTGTCATGAACGCGCCATCGCGCTGCGTCCCGCCGACGCCGGATTTCATTACAACCTCGGAATCGCGTTGCGTGCCGCCGGTCAGCCGGAACGCGCGATCGAAAGTTATGACCGTTGCCTCGCGTTGGATCCGGCGCATGCTCAGGCGTTGGCCAATCGGGCGAACGCGCTTGGCGATGTGGGACGGGTCGAGGCGGCGCTGGCCGACCTGGACAATGCGCTGACGCAGCGGCCGGACGATCCGGAAATTCTCTATAACCGTGGCGTGATGCTGGAGACGGCGCATCGGTTCGAGGACGCGGTGGTGGATTATCGGCGCGCGCTTTCGTTACGCCCGCGGTTCCCCGAATGCTCGCACAATCTGGGCCTGGCGCTGGCGGTGCTCGGACGGTTGGAGGAGGCGTGGCCGTTGCTGGAATGGCGCTTTCATGTGCGGAGTTTTCCAGGCCGCCAGCGCGACTTTCCCCAGCCGCGCTGGATCGGCGATGCATTGAATGGCCGCGCTCTGTTGATCCACGCCGAGCAGGGGTTTGGCGATACGATCCAGTTCAGCCGCTACGCCGCCGCGGTCGGTGCCGGCGGCCGGGTGATCATGGAGGTGCCTCGCGCGTTGCGGCGCCTGATGACCGGCCTGCCGGGCGTCGATCGGTTGGTGGTGGAGAACGATCCGCTGCCGCCATTCGACGTGCATTGTCCGATGATGAGCCTGCCTCTGGCGTTTGGCACCACCGCCGATACGATCCCGCCGCCGTCCGTGTTGAGCGGGTTCGGGACGCCCCCGGTTTTGCCGGAAAGCCGCGGGCCGCGGATCGGCATCGCCTGGTCGGGCAATCCGGCGCATACCAACGATCGCAAACGTTCGATGCCGTTGCGCGCGATGCTGCCGTTGCTGAGCGATGCGGGGCTGATTTGTTCGTTGCAAACGTTCATGCATGACGCGGACCGGACCACTTTGCTGGCGACGCCCAAGATCGTCGATCTGGGCTGTGGGTTTCAGGATTTCGCGGATACGGCGGCGGCGATCATGGCGCTGGATCTGGTGATTTCGGTGGACACGTCGGTCGCGCATCTGGCGGCGACGCTGGGAAAGCCAACGTGGATTTTGTTGCCGTTCCGGCCGGAGTGGCGTTGGGGGCTGAAACGAAAGGACAGCCCCTGGTATCCGTCCGCGCGATTGTTCCGGCAACACGCGGCGGGTGACTGGGAGAGTGTGATCGGGCGTGTTGGCGCCGCGGTGCGAGAGTGGAAGACGGGATCGGAATGACGGAATTTGGTTCCGGCCCAGGAGATCGCGGAAGGCGCGGCAAGGAAGCTGCGCGATCGTGGTGAGCTTTATTAACTTTGTGGTAAATGCGGTTTCGCCGCATGCACTGGCGACGAGGGGGACCCGGCTGGCGTCCACGTGTGGCGCCCGGCTGGCTTTTTTTACCACGAAGGCAGTAGAATCGAGGAGAGGCGCGGTGTCGCGTGAGCGCTCCGTTTCCCCTCCCGGCTCATCAAACCGGAGGTGCGGATTTCCCGCATCCGGCTTTCCGACTGGCTTCATGACAGGCTCACGACAGGACGCCTTGCCGTCGCAGGTGTCGCAGGTGTCGCGGGTGTCGCAGTCTCGGCATACCAAGATCGCCGAAAACCGCTTGCTTGCCGACCGGCTGCCGCCGACCAGGCGTGAGCCGGATCACAGGTAACAGGTCGCGAGTTTCAGGAACCGCGAAGCGCGTCGGGTTGATGAGCGTACAAGGCACCACGCGAAGGCCCGCTCCATTCATAGCCATACGGACTTATGGCGCATGTACCTGAAGCCGGGACTGTGCGGAATGTCCCGGGATTTGGGGCGATCAGGGATGCTTAACGCAGTCCACATTGACTCACCGTGCGCATCATGGAAGGGCTCACCAAAGCCGAACGGCACCCACTCCGCTGGCTCCTCGGCCTCGAATGGCCGTAACGCGGCCAGGAACGTGGCCCTGTCCGCCAGCAATGATTTCAGCCACACCCGGTTGGCCCGGATCGCGGTCGGTATCTCGGCCGGCCTGGTCCGCGGGCGGTCGCGTATTGGTTCATGCCTGGAAAATGGCGGGGCGTGGCCTATAAACTCAATAGTAGCGCCTGGTACTTCGCGCCGTAAGTCCGGTCTCCTGGGGCGCCAACACGACGAGGTTGCTGGGGTATTGTCGCGGTCCGCCTTCAGTTTTCAGAATTCGATTGACGATTCGCAAAGCGCCAAGAATATCAGCGGCCTGATACGGTTTGGCCACGCAAGCCTCGCCAACAGCGGTTATCAATCGAATGTCGTTAGGGTAGCCGGTCGCGTACACAATGCCTGGGCGGTCCCGGGAGTGTAGCCGGGCAGGGATTTCAGTGCCAAAGCATCCGTCGGACAAGACCAGATCCAGGATCGCGAAATCGGGCTTATGGCGCTCGATCAGATCGACCGCATAGTCGACCGTGCGAGCGACGCCGCATACTTTATACCCATTTTCGATAAGTACCTGGTCGAGCAACTCCACTACAGAGAGGTCATCTTCAGCGATTATTATCTTAAACATTGAAAGCACCCCGAAACATCAGGAGACCCACCTCGCATGAGGCGACCAGTCAGCTCCCGCCGGAACGATTCACGCACCTTTCGGCCCATGACCCGGTATACCGAACCTCGACTCAGCCCGACAGTATCGGAAATTACTCAGGCATACGGCGAGTGAGGCGGCTGGAATTGTCCGGCTGGGACCGCTGTTCCGTCGTGAGTAACCGTCCGGTGCCATGGCGGCGGGTCGCGCGACCGGTGAACGGGACCATCCACTGATCGTCAAAGGCGAAGACGTTCCGCCTTTCGGTCTTGATCGATCCAAAGCCGCGCTTCCGCCCTCAGCCAACGTCGGGCGAATGGGCGAGACCCGCTTCCGGCTTTATCGGCCATCAGGAAGGTTCCAGGCAGGGTGCGAGTGGCGACGAAGCCCGAAGGCGACGAACCCGGACCGGAACACCGGAAGCCGGGCCCGCGAATTGTTCGTGATTTACTTGTGAATACTACTTATCCGCCGCGGCATTGCCGTGCGTCAATGCGAACTCCTCGTCGTTGGCGTTTACTTCCGGCCAACGGAGACTTAACCAGCGTCGTGGCGCGGCCGACGATGCGAAGAGAGGATTGGCCTTGGCGGGCCAAACAAAACGCTCTCTTGACGAAATCGTCTCCCATGAGGAGCTACCATGCGATCCCAGGTTGCCGCTTTTTCGCGTCATCTCGTGGACCGGATGCGCCAGCGATGGACCCGGAGCGCCACGCTCCCGCCGCCCGGAATCCGTTCGCCGGTCTCGTCCGGCCACCGATCCATCTGGCGCGTTTGGCTTGTTTGCATCGCGCTGATCGTCATCGTGACCTCTCAGGATGGCTATACCATCTGGCGGGAGCACAATGTCACGATTGACGCGAGCGAAACGGACGCGGCGAACCTCAGCGTCGTGTTGGCCGAATACACATCGCGCTACATCGCCGTCGCGGACCTCGTTCTTCAGGAGGTGCAATCGGATCTACGGCAAACCGAGGTCAGCACCGGGGCATCCTTCCTGGATCGATTGGCGTCTTCGGCCGTCCACGACGAACTGGCCCGGAAGGTACAGAATATACCCGGAGATAACGCGATCGCGCTATTCGGCGCCGACGGTCGTCTGCTCAACACGTCACGCGCGGGGAACGTGTTGAAATTCGCTGCCGCGGATCGCGACTACTTCGCGCACCTGCGGGACCATGACGATCACCTCCTGTATATCGGTGTGCCCGCCGCGAGCCGGACTGTCAGCGTACCGGCTCAAGGTCGGGCGGCGGGCAGTTGGACGCTGTTTCTGGCGCGTCGCCTGGATGGGTCCGATGGCCGGTTCCTCGGTGTGATCGTGGCGGCGATCGACATCGAATACCTGAATGGCTTCTATCGGTCGATTCTAACGAACAGCAGTCGGACAATCACTCTTCTTCGTCGGGACGGGGTGGTGATAGCCCGGTATCCGGATCCCAAAAGTTCCGTTGGGACCTCCATGCCGCCGGGGTCTCCATGGTTTGACACCACGGCCAGGAACGGCGGCGGTTATCGATCGCCGGGTTTTTTCGGTGCGAGTCCTTCCATCGTGGCCGTGCGACCCCTCCGTGACTACCCTCTGGTCATCGACGTTGTCACGACCGAGTCCGAAGCGTTGGCGGTTTGGCGGACCGGGGCAATCTGGCAGGGAGTCGGCAGTCTCATCACGGCCACGAGTTTCATCGCGCTGTTTTGGCTGATAGCAAAACAATTGCACAATTCGCAACGACAAGCCGGGCTGCTGAGGGAGGAGCGGGATTTCTCGATCGCATTGACGAGCAGTTTGCCCGGCCTCTTTGCCCAGATCGACGAAGGCGGCCGTTTTGTCCGCTGGAACGGAAATCTCGCGGCCATGCTCGGCCGTTCCGATGAACAACTCAGGAACTACGAGGCACTGGCGATCGTGACCGAAAGCGATCGCGACCGGGCGGGCATGGCATTGCGCGACGGGTTCGCGCGCGGCCTGGTGGAGATCGAATTCGGGGTGGCCAACATAAGCGGGGAAGTAAGGCCGATTCGGTGGAGTGGCCGGCGAGTTACAAGCGAAGGACATTCCTATTTGCTCGCGGTAGGGATCGATGTCACCGACTTTCGTCAGGCCGAAACGCGACTGCGAGCAAGCGAGGCCAGATACCGTGTTCTCTTCGAATCGACGCGTGACGCCATCATGCTGTTTGAGCCGTCTTCCGAGAAGTTCATCTCCGCGAACCCCAGTGCGTTGAAGATGTTCGGCGCGAACGACGAGGCGGAATTCCTGTCTCGCCGGGCCTGGGACCGCTCTCCCGAACGGCAACCTGACGGACGCGGGTCGGCCGAAAAAGCGCATGAGATGATCGAGACCGCCTTGCGCAATGGCGCTCACCTCTTCGAGTGGACGTACAAGCGAATCGACGGCACGGAATTTCCCGTCGATGTGCTTCTGACCCGCGTGGCACACGGGGAACAGACGCTGATCTATGCCACCGTCCGTGACATTTCCGATCGCAAACTGGCCGAAGCGCAGATCGTCCGCATGGCACGTTACGATCAATTGACAGGTCTCGCGAACCGCCACGTCTTCGTCGAGAGGCTTGGCCAAACGATTGCCCGGGCACGCCGGGGAGCCACATGCTTCGCGGTTTTGTATCTCGATCTCGATCACTTTAAAGATGTTAACGACACGCTCGGGCACCCGGTTGGCGATGCTTTGCTTAAGGCGGTGGGCGAACGGCTGCGGGCCAACGTTCGCGAAGTCGATACGGTCGCCCGGTTCGGTGGCGACGAGTTCGCCATCATCCTGGACGAGATCCAGGAGCCGGCG
>Ga0182013_10005729_pt1 | contig 14332 bp, 7 predicted proteins | sample 612S2MmetaG_FD_120487 | JGI IMG/M metagenome (GOLD analysis project Ga0182013, IMG submission 120487) | Permafrost microbial communities from Stordalen Mire, Sweden - 612S2M metaG | ecosystem: Environmental > Terrestrial > Soil > Wetlands > Permafrost | place: Sweden: Stordalen | collected... | reverse complement strand
GCTTCTACTCCGCCATCCGCCTCTCAACCACGCCCGCCGTCACCTGGTCCGATGCGGATTACTTTGCGCCGGGCCTTCTCTACGGCGATCCAACCTACGACGGAGACAACTCGCCCGGGGGCACTCTTAATTACAACGCCGGCCGTTTTTCGCTGCGCGAAGACCTTCTCTCCGCTCCATTGTTCGCTCTCAATTTTCGCGACGGCCGCTGGGCCGCCGTCATGGACCTTGCCCCGCGCGGCGACACCACCTGGGAAGAGTCCTCCGCCCCTGCCACCAAAACCGTAATCGACGAGCGCATTCAGTTCGGAGCGCTCGGCGCGCACCAGGCCCCCAACGGCGGCGTCGAGTTCGGCTTCTGGTTTCCAGGCACCACCAGCGAATTCGGCCGTGGCGCGCAGACCACACCCGCATCCGTTGAGCGCCGCCGATATCATCCGGTCAAGGCTGGATTCTCGCAAACCTACCAGGTTGGATTCCGCTTCGGACAGGGCGACTCATTCCTCGGCATGGAACGCGATGCGTGGCGCTGGGCCTGGCAAACTCTCAAGCCGCAGGCAATGCATCTGGATCTTGAAGTTGTTCGCCGCGCGCTCACAGATCACCTGGAAGATCACGTCGTCACCGTCGACGGCCGGTCCGGTGTTCCCTTCCTCTATGACGCCGTCACCGGCAATCCCGGTTCCTATCGCAATTGGAGCCGCTATCACGATTCTTTCCCCGTCCCGCCCCGCCGCCCGGCCAACATGCCGGTCACGGCACACGAACTCGATCCGGAAAAAAGCGCAGAGCTGGCTGCATGGGCCCTCCCGCTTGGCATCCACGTTGACCCCAATGCAAATGAATTGGAGCAATGGCCAAAGGTCATCATGGGCTTCGTCTCCAAAGGCGTAGAGGTCGCCGATCAGTTGCTCATCGAGTCCGACCGTGATTCAGGCCCGCGCGGCCAGAAGATGCGCAAAGATGGCTTGGCGATCATCGACACTTACATTCGCCTGGTGCCCATGTCGCCTCCCGCCGGAGAAGGCTTCAACCTCTGGACGGGCAAAGCCGACTCCTGGGCCGGCGACACCATGACGCTCAGAGGGCCTTCCGAAGGCATGCGCACTCTTCTCGACGCGTATCGCCGCGAAAAGCTGCAGGGACGCGATCATCCCGACTGGCTGGCGTGGTCAAAGCAGTTTGGCGATTGGCTGCTGACCCAGCAACGGGCAGACGGATCCTTCCCGAGAAGTTGGCACGGAGGAACAGGCGAAGTGCTTGAGGTCTCCGGAACCAGCAGTTACAATCCCGTGCCCATGCTGGTGAAACTGAATCAGCAGACCGGGCAGAAAAACTATCTCGATGCGGCCATCCGCGCAGCGGACTACGTGTGGCAAAACTATGGCAGCCACGGCGTCTTCGTCGGTGGCGCAACCGATAATCCAAACGTCACCGACAAAGAAGCGGGCATGTTGTCCCTGGTGGCATTCCTCGATCTTTACGATGCCACAAAGGATCCCAAGTGGCTGAGCCGCGCCATTGCTGCTGGCAACTATGCCGAGAGCTATATCTGGATCTGGAATGTGCCCATGCCGATCGACGCCATCGACGCAGATCTGAACTGGAAGCGCGGCGTGCCCACCGTCGGCGTGCAGGGCATTACCGCGCGCGCGGCCGGCGGAGTAGATGAGTATCTGGATTGGGCCGTGCCCGCCTACGCCCGCTTGTACAAAGACACCAACGACCAGCACTACCTCGATGTCGCGCGCATCCTGCTGCTCAACACCAAAAGCATGCTGGCTCTCCCCGGTCGCACCTACGACCTCCTCGGCCCCGGCTGGCAGCAGGAGCACTGGAGCATGTCAGGCACCAGGGGCTTCGGGACCCATCGCAGTTGGCTGCCATGGGTCTCCGTCAACCATCTCCACGGCATCACGGGCCTTGAAGAACTCGACCCCGCGCTCTATCAACGGTTGGCCAAGGGTAACTGAGTTCATCGCAGGCTCGTGCGCCTTCGTCGGCACCCTATGGAGTCTTCGCCGGAGGCGCTTGCGGAGCCTGTGCGCCCGGAGCCATGTTCGCGTACCAATCCAGCAAGCGGACTTCGATTCCGCTGCCCTTGAGCGCATCCGCGAACTTCTGCGTTTCCTGCCCGCGATAGTGATAAGGAATCACGACCTTCGGTTTGAACGCTCTCACCGCATCCGCCGCCTCCTCGGGCGTCATCGTATAGGGCAGGTTCATGGGAATAAACGCCACGTCAATATTCTTCAACGCGCGCATCTCCGGCGTCCCTTCCGTGTCGCCCGCAAAGTAGAAACGCTTGCCTCCATAGGTCAGCACATAACCATTTCCCCGTCCCTTCGGATGAAACGGCGTCCCGTTCGGCATCGTGTGTTTGATGTTGTACATGGGCACCGCCGTAATCTTCCACTTGTGCCATTGAATGCTGTCGCCGTTCGCCAGCACCTTCGCCGTCTTGACCGTCTCCTGCACAGATGCGGGCGCAACAATCTCCGTATTCGGTCCGCTTAGCGCAGCAATGTCCGCCACATCCAAATGATCTGGATGGATATCCGTGATCAAAATAAGACCCGCTGGATGCAGACCTGAGATATTGCCTGGATGCGCGGGATCAATGTAGATCGTATCGCCGCCGGCCTTGATCATCGCACATGCATGAAAAATCGGCGTGATCTCCACCGGGCCCGCAGCCGTCTTGAAAACCTGCGTAGGAACAGGCGCAGCCAGCAGGGCCGGCGCAGCAAGAATTCCCGTCGCGAGCGCTACCCACTGAATTGCCACAACGGCACGCCTCGACAAACAGCGCGCCGATCCCGTGCCCACCAAAACTGAATTCTCCAATTTCATCAATCCCTCCTTTTTCTGCATCAACTCGGCCTTGCTCGTCTAGTAAAGCAGGCACTGCTTCTTCAATGTCAGTCCCAGATTATAGGCAAAGGCCCTAATCGCATCCCGGTCCCGTTTTTCAGGCGCCTGCTCGCGCCAGAATCGTATCTGCGCCGTCGGCGGCACGTCCATCGGAACCATCTCCGCTGCCTCAAGCAGGTCCGCCGCATACTCGGCCGCATCCAAAATCTTGTCCGTCGATGTCGTCGAGTGCCTGAACGTGTTCGGGTCATCCTTGAGAGCAGCCTCAATTTCCTTAAGCGCCAGTTCTGCGTGCCCCTCCCTGTTCGGAACCGGCTTGATCATCGTATTCATATCGCGGTTCCTGTAGAAGCCCATCACCGCCGCGATGATCGCAGGATCGCGAATCGTGCCATCCGGATAGAAGAGCCCGTGGATCTCGCCCCAATATCCATGGATCATCAGTTCGAACAGATACCAGCCCGTCTTGTGTTCGCCGGCAATCTCCAGAACCATGTCATACGGATTGGCGCGGCCAATGCATCCCGTTTCCGTATTCAGAATCGGCTTGCCATATTTCTTGGCAACATCCTCGGCCACACTGTACGCATGTTCCACAGTCGAGCGGCGCACTGTGTAGTCGTGGAAGCTGATCACGTCCTCCAGGTCCGCCGCAACACTTAGCTGGCTCGAGAACTCGTACCCCACCGTCAGTGCATTCACCGGGTCCAGTTTCCGAACATAGGTCAGGTAGTAGCGGACGAACTCGGTGATCTGGTCGATGTGCTGCTGGTGCTCATCGCCTGTTGCCTTCATCACGTAATCGTTGGTCACTGGCTCGTTCATAATGTCCCACATCAGCAGGCCAGGCTCGTCCTTGATCGCCTCCACAATCGCTTTCACATAGGCATCGCCCTGCGGCCGGAACTCGGGCTTCAGCGTGTCCGGATTCAGGCTGTTCCCATTCCACAAAATCGGCATAGTCGAGAAGCCCATCCGATGCGAAGTGCGAATGAAATTCTGAAGCCGGCTGATAAAACCCTGCGGGTCCTTCTCATAAGCCTGGTAACTCAGCCAGATCCGCGTGCTGTTCAAATTCACCCGCTTGGCATAACCAAGGTCTCTTTCAAGCACCGCCTGGTCGCCGGTCATGCCGTAATTCACGCCCCGGATAAAGCTGTAATCCTTCAGCGGCTTCTCCGCCAGCGCCGGTCCGACTGCGATGGCCAGGGCAAAACCTGTCAAGAGCGCAAGACGTATCTTCATCGTGTTTCTCCTCAGATAGACAAGCATTCGATCAACAATCATTCAACCGGTCAATTGCCGCCAACGCAGATTCGCAATTAGGAGCCGAGTCACAACGATGGCCGGGATGACAGAACAGGGTATACCAATCGAGGGGTTGGTTATCGACGCTTTCAAAATGAAATCCCGGCAAGACGTCTTCACCTGCAAAACCGATTATTGATCGATACTTTCGATCTCCGAAATCGGAGATTTCTGCACTTCGAAAATACCTTTGTCATCGATCGAAGCCCAAGCCTATACTGCGGTGTCCGAAATATCACAAATAAACAGGAGAACTAATGAGGCCCCTAAGGAATATCGCCGCTGCATTCTTGTTGCTTGCAATAACTCTTGGATCGACGAAAGGCTGGTCCCAGAACCCCGCCATCACCGTGGACGCGAACAATACTGGGCCGGCCATCAACCCGCTCATGTATGGCTTCTTCACTGAACTGCTCAGCAACATGTATGAGGGCGGACCCTGGGCCGAAATGATCGGCGACCGAAAATTCTTCTACCCCGTGGATTCCAATTCCACCCAGACGCCGCCCAACAGCCGCAGGTTCGTCGGCAGATGGCGGCCCGTTGGCCCGGACGAATTCGTCACCATGGATTCCAGGCAGGTCTGGGTCGGCAAACACAGCCCTTCGATCCGGCTGGATGGAACCGCGCCTCATGGCATCCGGCAGGCCGGCCTTGGCCTTCTGCAGGGGAAACAGTATACCGGCCGCGTCATTCTTGCCGCCGAACCAGGAGTCACCATCAAGGCCAGCCTTATCTGGGGACCGAACCCCGGTGACCGGCAATCCGTGGAAATCACCGGTGTGCACCGCGACTACGCCACGTTTCCGTTGAAGTTCACCGCCGGCAGCGCAACCATGGACGGCACGCTCGAAATCGTTGGGACCGGAAAAGGTTCGTTCCACGTCGGCGCAGTCTCGCTCATGCCCGCAGACAACATCAACGGTTTCCGCGCGGACATCATCAAGGCCTGGAAAGAAATTGGCCCCACCGTCTTTCGCTGGCCCGGCGGCAATTTCACTTCCGGCTATGACTGGCGCGACGGCATCGGCGACCCCGACAAGCGGAAGCCGGTTTACGACTACGCTTGGAACGCGCTCGAACCCAACGATGTCGGCATCGAAGAGTTCATGACCCTGACCCGCATCCTGCCCATCGAGCCCTACATTTGCGTAAACGACGGCTATGGCGATGCGCATTCCGCCGCCGAAGAGGTGCAATACTTCAACGGCGCGGCGAATACCCCGATGGGCAAACTCCGCGCCGCCAATGGACATCCCGAGCCCTACAAAGTGAAGTGGTGGAACGTCGGCAACGAAATGTACGGGCCCTGGCAGCTCGGCCACATGGCCCTGGCCCACTACACCATCAAGCACAACATGTTCGTCGAAGCAATGCGGGCCGTCGATCCCTCCATCAAGATCGTCGCCTCCGGCGCAACACCGGCGGAGATGAGTACCACCGGCGCGGCGCTAACGATCCAGGGCAAGCCGCAGGCGCTGTTCGGAGATAGCGAAGTGGATTGGGACGGAGGTCTTCTGGCCCGGTCTTCAGACAATCTGGACGCAATCGCCGAACACCTCTACCCGCGCGCGAGTGAGTATTTTGACGGCGAGCAACAGAAGTGGCTCCCCTCCGACGACTCGCCCGTCGATCGCGCGCGTCGATTGCCAAACCGCGTCAAGTGCGCTGTCGAGGCCTGGCAGGAGTATCAGAAGCGCTTTCCCAATCTTAAGTTGGATTCCATTCCCATCGCTCTGGACGAGTGGATGGTCGGCGCACCTGGGTCGCTTCCCGGCATGACAGAACCGGCCACCGGGCCCGAAGGTCGCGGGCCGCGCGCCTCCATGTTCATTGCCATCTCGGCTGCCGAGGCAATGCAGGAGACGTTCCGCCACTCAGGCAACTTCCTGTTGGGCGCATTCACCGCCTCCACGCTCACCCTCACGTTTGACAAGGTGTCGGCCAACGTCGCCCCCGTGGGCCTCATGTTCGAGCTCTACCGTCGTCATTTCGGCTCCATTCCCGTAACCATCTCCGGCAACGTTCCGCAACACGAGGTCAAGGGCACGGTCAACTTTGACAAGCCGAATGTATCCTCCGGAAGCGACACCTATCCTGTGGATGTCGCCGCCGCATTCACCGCGGACCGCAAAACCCTCACCATCGCCATCGTCAACCCTTCCGATAATGAGCAGAACATTGGAGTCGCGTTGCAGGGTGTAAAGCTCGGTTCAAAGGGCCGTGTCTGGAAGATCGCAGCCACCAACTGGGACCCACGGAACGACCCAGGAAAGCCGCGCGAACTCGATATCGTCGAGAGCGCGGTAGAGCAGTCGCCGGCAACGCTGATCTCGCCCAAACTCAGCATCGAGATCTTCGAATTTCCGGTGCAGGTGCAGTAGTGACACCAAATCGCCTCGATCCGTAGTTCTCGAATTGGGTGTGTTTCAGTATTCCTTGGCGGCTGCGGCTTTATCCGCAGCCGCCTTTCTATTGGGCCTCACGTTGATTTCACACCGTGCGAGCAGCCGCCTTTGCACTGCTGCCATCTCGAACGGATAGATTACGACGAAGATTATCTGCCGGACGCGGCGACAGGCAACGCATCTTTCCAGCCCCGTGCATCGTCCCTCTAGGTAGACCAGCGGACGGGACTATACTGCAGTATCCGCACGAACACCACGAAACAGGAGAACGAATGAAGTTCCTCAGCAATCTTGCCGCCGCCTTCTTCTTGCTTGCCCTTGCACTCTCGTCGACAAAAGGCTGGTGCCAGGATTCTGCCATCACCGTTGACCTGTCGCACCCCGGCGCCAAGATCAGCCCCTCCCTCTACGGCATCTTCTTTGAAGAAATCAACCACGCAGGCGAAGGCGGCCTCTACGCCGAGCTCATCCGCAACCGCAGCTTCGGCGAAAAAACCGAGGGCTGGACCCTCAAATCCACCGGCTCGGCCCACGCAAGCATGGCTCTGGATACGGCCAACCCGCTCAACGACGCCAACAAGACCTCGCTCCGCCTCGACATCGCCCGCGCCGCCAAAAACGCGCCCGTCGCCCTGGTGAATGAGGGCTTCTGGGGAATCGCAGTCAAGGCCGGAGAAAAATACAACCTCTCCTTCTTCGCCCGCGCAACCGCCTCAACCGGCCCCCTGCAAGTCCGCCTCGAAGGCCCCGACGGCAAAATCTATGCCCGCCAAACCATCGCCGGCATCGGCCCGGAATGGACACGCTTCACCGCCTCCTTTCAAAGCACCGGAACCGAGCCCAAAGCGCACCTGGCACTGGTCGCCTCCCGCCCCGGCACCCTCTGGCTTCAGACCGTCTCGCTCTTCCCCGCCAACACCTTTAAGGGACGCACCAACGGAATGCGTTCCGACATAGCAAGCATGTTGGCCGGCCTCCATCCCGCCTTCCTGCGCTTTCCCGGCGGATGTTACGTTGAAGGCGGAAACTACCTCCGCAACGCCTTCCGCTGGAAAGACACTGTCTCCGGCATCGCCGACCGCCCCGGTCATCTCAATGACATGTGGAGTTACTGGTCATCGGATGGCCTCGGCTATCACGAGTTTCTCCAGTTATCCGAAGATCTCGGCGCAGAGCCGCTCTTTGACGTCAATGTAGGCATGTCCCACAAGGAAGTGGAACCGATGGACCACATGGACATGTGGGTCCAGGACGCTCTTGACGCCATCGAGTACGCCAACGGCCCGGTCACCAGCAAATGGGGCGCTCTGCGCGCCAAGAACGGCCACCCCGCGCCCTTCAATCTCAAATATATGGAGATCGGCAACGAGAACGCCGGCCCCAACTACGAAGCCCGCTACCCGCTCTTCTATAAGGCGATCAAGGAAAAGTACCCGTACATGATCCTCATCGCCAACACGCTCGTAAAGTCCCCCATGGATATTGTGGACAATCACATCTACGCCACGCCCGAGCAGTTGCGCGACGCCGTCAACACCTATGACACCTGGGATCGCACCTCCAAGCCCAAGGTTTTCGTCGGCGAATATGCCAACAACAACGGCGTCGGCTTCGGCAGTCTCAAGGGCGCTCTCTCTGAAGCCTCTTACATGATGGGCTTCGAGCGGAACGCCGACGTCGTTGTCATGGCCTCCTATGCGCCCCTCCTCTACAACGTCAACAACCACAAGTGGCCCGTAAATCTCATCGGCTACGACAGCGCCCACGCCTTCGGCTCGCCCTCCTACTGGGTGCAGTCGCTCTTCGCGAGCAATCGCGGCGATGTCGTGCTGCCCCTCAACCTGCACACCGAAAAAGAAACCATCAACACCGCGGACCGCGGCGGCATCACCATCGGAACCAGAAACTCTCAGGCCGAGTTCAAGGACATCAAAGTGTCCAATGGCTCCAAGGTGCTCTACTCCTCCAACTTTGCCAAAGGCGCCTCCGAGTGGCACACCTACAACGGCGACTGGCAAACTGAGGACGGCGTCTACAAGCAGACATCCTCTGACTGGTTCAATATCGCCAGCGTTGGCAGCCAGGACTGGCGCGACTATAGCCTGGGTCTCAAGTTCCGCAAAACCGGCGGCGAAGGCGAAATCGACGTCTCCTTCCACTCCGCCCTCAATCAGATCTTCGGCGGCGACATGAGGCTCGTCCTCGGAGGATTCAGGGGCGCCCTGGCCTCCATGTTCCTCCGCACCGAAGACGGAAAAAGATCCATGCAGCGAGCCCCCGGAACGCTCCAGGTAGGCCAGTGGTACGACGTCCGCATCGACGTTGCCGGAGCGCATGCCCAGATCTTCATCGACGGCAAACCCGTCATCGATGTGCCCAACTACTACCGCCCCGTGACGCTCTCCAACCTTGACGCAACCGCCTCGCTTGTCCAAAGCTCCGGCGATCTCATCCTCAAGGTCGTCAACTTCACCGAACAGCCGCAGACGGCAAAAATCCAGCTCGATGGAGTCGCAAGCGTCCTTCCTGAAGGAACCGAAACCGTCCTCACCTCGTCCAGCGTTGACGACGGCAACTCCATCGAACAGCCGCTGAAGGTCGCTCCGGTCACGCACAGCGTCTCCGGACTCGCGCCCCAATTCTCGCGAACCTTCGCCCCGCGCTCGCTCACAATTTTGCGGCTGAAGACCTCAAATGCCGGCACGCCCAGCTCCGTCGCAGCATCCCCCCACCAGCCCCCTCAACCCTCCGGAAATTGACTGCGGACGACCCTTCGCGTGCAGGCGTGCAAACGCGCCCGCACGCTAACCTCGTAAAGGCCTTTTGTATGGCAATTGTGGGGTGGGAGCCGTCCGGGCTTCGGAACTTCTGAAGGAATGAGGGAGTTTTCGCGTAAACCGTTTAGTTTTATTGGGGCGGCTAGTGGGGATCGAACCCACGACATCCTGTGCCACAGACAGGCGTTCTGCCACTGAACTATAGCCGCCGTATACCCTTTCGATTGTAGCATTGAAACAGGTATTGCAGCTGCGTTACGGCCAGGGCGCCCGGCGAGGGAGAAATCATCATGAACGACCGCGACAGGAATCCGGAGGGCGGCTTCGTAACGGCCGCGGCAACCAGTAACGACCGCTGGAACCGCGGCGCATGGCTCTTCCGCGACCAAACGCTGCTGGCTCTTGAAACCCTCCTCGACGAAGCCTTTCGCATCCCTGGCACCCAGTTCCGCTTTGGCCTCGACGGCATTATCGGACTCGTTCCCGGCCTTGGCGACGTACTGGCCGGCCTGCTCTCGGCCGTCATTCCCATCGCCGCCTGGGCTCGCGGTGTTCCCTACATCACCCTCGTGCGAATGGCCGCCAACCTCGGCATCGGCGTCCTGGTCGGCACCATCCCAATCTTCGGCGACATCTTCGACGTCATCTTCAAACCCAACCGCCGCAACTACCGCCTGCTCCAGCGCCACCTCGGCGAACCGCGCCGCCACACCTGGCGCGATTGGGTTTTCCTGTCACTCCTCGTGGCGGGCCTGGCGCTCATCTTTGCCATCCCCGTGGTGCTCGTAGTCTGGTTCCTCGCCTGGCTCCTCACCCACTAACCGCCACCGCGCCAAGGCGGATTTCAGCCTGCATTCCCTTCCGCGATACAATCAAAAGTAGACGTCGGGGCGTAGCGCAGCCTGGTAGCGCATCTGCTTTGGGAGCAGAGGGCCGGGGGTTCGAATCCCTCCGCCCCGACCATTAGAATCTATCGAAATTAGTAGCAACGTCCATTCTTCCGGCCACAAATCTCTCTGGTGACGGCTCTTCCGGTTTCTTTTTGAAATCTCAACAAAACCAGACAACGGAGGTGCCCATCAGAGCGCGGGGTACCACGGGTTGGGTACCGTGTCCTTTGCTGAATGATCGGCCACCTGCCTACTCGCTTCCCGCTTCTCCACATCTCCTACTGCGACTATCGATCAACAGAACTAGCAGCGTTAAACTAGCAAAGAAATTGGTACAAGAGACTGGGCGGACCATCCCGGGTTTGAAGGAAAAAGATCGCCCATCCAAAAGATAAGCATCCAGATATCGGAGGATCGAATTGATAAGCCGCAGAAAGTTCCTCACCAGTGGAATATCTACCATCGCCTTGTCTCGGATGGCGAAGACACTCGGAGCGCAAGCGATCGAGGGCCACGCCGCCAAACTCATTGGCGGGGCCACAAAGTTAGCCGATCGCGAAGCCTCCACCGGTTCTCCGGCAGCTTTGACCCAACCCGGCCAGGGCGTCGCCTTTGCTGGCACCCGTGCGGGCAGCAAGTTGGCAATTCGCTATGCGTCACTGTCGGTGGGCACCATCAGTGTCGCCGTCAATGACCAGCCGGCAATCGAGGTGAACATTCATTCTTCCGGAGCCCTCACGGGTTCCTATCTCAACGCCATCGTCGATCTCCCCATACCTGCGAATGCCACCATCTCCATCAGCCTGGCCTCTGACGACGTCGGAGTCAGCATCGATCGCATCTCGACCGGCGATGAGCTCGGTTTGCCGCCGGACATCTGGAATCTGCCACCGTTGCCAGTTGCGGCCGGTCCTTATTCCCCGGACTGGAAAGCCCTCGGCCGGGCCTATACCGCTCCGGCGTGGTGGCGCGATGCAAAGTTCGGCGCATGGGCGCACTGGGATCCGCAATCCATGCCTGAGCAGGGCGATTGGTATGCACGCGGCATGTATGTGGAGGGCACACCACAATATGAGTCCCACCTCAAGAACTTCGGCCATCCGTCTGAATATGGTTACAAGGACATTTGCCATAACTGGGTCATCGACCGGTGGAACCCCGAGGAGTTGATGAATCTCTATGTCGAGATGGGTGCCCGTTACTTCATGGCAATGGGCTGTCATCACGACAACTTCGACTGCTTCGACTCAAAATTCCAGCAGTGGAATTCGGTACATGTCGGCCCCAAGGCGGACATCGTCGGAACATGGGAAAAGGTGGCGCGAAATCACGGGATGCGTTTCGGCATCGGTTTTCATGACACTCCAGCCCGTACCTGGGGCCAGTTTATGCCCGTGCGCTACAGCAGCGACAAGTCGGGGCCGATGAAAGGCGTGCCCTATGATGCCTTTCAAACGGTTCGAGATGGAAAGGGAGAATGGTGGGAGGGCATGGACCCGGCCGATCTTTATGGCCCTCGCCACAATGCGCAAGACCCGCTCCATTCGCCCTTCGCCAACCAATTTATGTGGCGAGTCGATGATGCCATCTCAAAGTACCATCCCGACGTCATCTACTTCGACGAGCACGCGGGCGACTCACAACTGGATATGGGCGTGCATATGGGTTTAGGTTTCCTCGCTCCGCCCCTGGTTGCGAATTTCTACAACAAATCTCTCCAGTGGAACCACGGAAAGATGGAAGCAGTCGTCAACCTCAAAGGCGTGGGCGGAAAATACAACAGCTTCCAGCACAACCCTGAACTGCTCCCCCACGTCGACCGTTCTCTCGTCAAGAGCACAGAGGCAATCATCGAACCTGAGATTATGGCCTACCCGTTCCAGACCGAGACCAGCATCTCGGATTGGCACTACAAAACCGGGCAAAAATACATGGATGCCGAGACCATCATCCATTCATTGATGCAGAACGTATGCCGCAATGGAACCATGCTGCTCAATCTGACCCAGCACGGTCGCGGCGATCTTGACCCCGAAGTGGTGCGCATCGCCAAAGACGTGGGTGCGTGGTTGAAGGTGAATGGCGAAGCCATCTATAGCTCCCGCCCTTTCGAGGTCTATGGCGAAACCGGGGTTTGCTACACACGCAACAACGGCAATGTCTATGCCGCGCTCCTCGATTGGAACGGCGGCCCGCTTAGTCTCAAAGCCCTCCACGCCGGAGGAGCGACCCTCGGCAAGGTCTCCAAAGTCGAAATGCTCAGTTCCGGCATTTCGCTGACCTTTGTTCAAGATGACCAGGGACTGACTGTCACTCCCAGCGCACCCGTGCAACCGCTGCCGGGAATCACCAGCCAACCGCTGGCATCTGCATGCCGAGTCTTGCGCGTCACCCACGACAAGGGATGGATCAACGATGACGACCTCGAGGTGGTGTCTAACGGTTGGCTTCGCCGATGCAACCTGGGAACCGGCGACTACAACAACGACGTGACCACCAGCAACACGCCCGGCGATATTTGGAGTTGCTTCTTCACTGGCAGCAGCGTCTCGGTCATCGCCCCAAAAGAAGCAGGAGCAGGAAAGATCGAGGTTCAGATCGACGGCCAATCCCGCGCCACAGCGGACCTGTCAACGACGGGCGCGCGCAAGGCCCAGCAGAGAGTCTGTGAAATCACCAAACTGAAACCCGGTAAACACTCGATCGCCATTATCAACATGGGTCCGGGGCCAGTGGCTGTGGATGCCCTGGTCATCCATTGACCCCGGCAAGGTCATTAATAACCGCCGCTCTCGATATCATGCGGCACTCCCGAAAGTCTGTAAGAACGCTCGGAATGCGGATTGTGCACTCTCCCACCTCCAACGACGACAATCTCGAAGGCGAATCCACCATGGCGGAGAATGGCTCCGCTTTCGGCCTCAGATGCCATCGGTAATATAATCTCCCCCATAACCAGGAAACCCCGAGCAAATCAGTTCTGAAGAAGAAAACTCCGCTTGAGATGAAAATCAAGGAAGTAACCATGGGGAGGGCCATGACTTTAGAAGCACGCATCCAGGCTGGAGACAAGCTCAGAACAACGGCCGAGAGCGGCGTGAATGATCCATCCGCCGAAGCAAAGGCCAATACTGAAAAGCGATCTATAACGCATATCCGCCAAGTGGCTTTCTTGCTCGCCCTTCTTGCGATTGGCGTTATTCTTCTCGGCTTGATCCTGTCTATTTTGAAGATCAACCAGGGAACCTTCATCTACACGACCGACGATGCATATATCCATCTCGCTCTAAGCGATCAAATACGTCATGGCAACTATGGAATCAATGCGGGTTTGCATTCTGCGCCCGATTCTTCAATTCTGTTTCCGTTTTTGCTGGTACCCGCGTCCGGCACGCCACTCCATCCCTACTTGCCGCTTGTTCTCAACTGTCTGGCGCTGCTCGTGACCGTTGTTATCATGCAGCGGTTCCTTGTGCATCTGCGCCTTGCTGAAGACACCTTCGGTGTTGTTGTGGAAGCGATTGCACTCCTTCTCGTGGCTATCGGCTTGAACCTCATCGGCGTTGCATTCACCGGTCTCGAGCACAGTCTGCATATCGCTGCAACTGCGGCCTGCATCTACGGGCTTGCGTTGTTTCTTGACAAGCGAAAGATGCCTGTTTGGCTTCCAGCAGTCATTGTGCTCGCTCCCTTGCTGCGCTATGAGGGGTTGAGTCTCAGCATGGCGGCCATTCTGGTGATTGCCCTGCGGGGACACTGGCGGACGGCAACGGGGGCATTCGCACTGATTGCCATTTTCCTCGGTAGTTTTTCATTGTTTCTTATACGGATGAATTTGGCGCCACTGCCAAGCTCAATTCTGGTGAAGTCAAGCATAGCGGCCAATGGAGTGAGCGGCGGGGACGCGCCGCTTATCAAACTATTAGTCTTAGTCGCTTTATTCGCTCTCAACGCATATAAGATGAGCCAGGATATCATCGGACTTATCCTCCTCCTCATTGGAGTGGCCGCCGCCGTGCGTTGCCTTCAAGAGCGTCCGGCCAAACCCTGGCGATGGTCGTCGCAAGGATTAATG
>Ga0182013_10005727_pt1 | contig 14335 bp, 7 predicted proteins | sample 612S2MmetaG_FD_120487 | JGI IMG/M metagenome (GOLD analysis project Ga0182013, IMG submission 120487) | Permafrost microbial communities from Stordalen Mire, Sweden - 612S2M metaG | ecosystem: Environmental > Terrestrial > Soil > Wetlands > Permafrost | place: Sweden: Stordalen | collected... | reverse complement strand
TCATGTGCCCGGTTCTTGTCTTTATCGGTCACGGAGATAGTGATGAGTCCGGTCTTTTTGTCCTCATCGAATTCACTTGACGCCGTCAGTTTCTTTCTGGCGTTCATATAAAGCTTGCAATTGTAAACATCCAACAATTTGAATTTATCGATGATGTCGTCCTGGGCCGTGCGGCTGCTGAGGATGCCAATCGAAGTGGAGCCTGGTGTCCTGGCACTCATCAAGCCCCCCAGATTCGAGGAAGCAAAAGCAGGGCCTCCTGCCAGAGCATTGAGCATGGATGCGTTCGTGAGTGCCTGCTGATCGGGCGGCATCAACTGAGCGGTGGACGTGTATCGATTTGGAATCAAGAATGAGAGCCCAATCGTAAGGAGCACACCGATGCCAGTTAGCTTGGCCAGCCACGATCGACGCTGCCAAATTATTGCCACTAACTCAGTGACCGGTATCTGCATCACAACCAGCTTATCCTCGGGTACAACTTGCCGCAGTTCCTGTGTGGTATTCAATGTCGGATCTCCATGGCTGCAAAGCGGCCCCCTCTGCGCAAAACGGGCGACCCTAGTGTGTTGATAAATCGTCCTGCACGAAGCACCCAGCCTGCATCCCCTCTGTGAGTGCTCGTGAAGTGCCGGAAAAAAAGGGGAGACAGCTCCTTCATATACGTTGACTCTCCGTTGCACTGGGAAAGCACTTCTCTGGCAATCGGGGCTTGCCTAAAGCGGTTGGGACTTTAGAATGCCCCTGCAAGAGCCGCGGGCAGAATGGCTGCGGATGCGAGTTGCGCAGCGGAAATTATATTCTTCCAGATCTCCGAGCCAAGCGCTTTCTCAGGAACGATAATTGTATCGCCGGGCCTCATCCGAACACTCAGGGAGTTCCCAGTCAAAAAGCCGCTGGCGTGCCCAACAACAGCCCCATTGGCTCGAACAACGAAGATTTCTCCCTTGTCGCCGTGATTAGTCGCACCGCCGGCCTGGCGCAAATACCAACTGCCATCCTTCCCTGGCACATAGGTTATGGCTGTCTGGTTATATACCTGGCCACTAACCAGCACAAAGCTTTGGCGTTTGGGAATAAACAACTTATCGCCCGGGCTCAGCTCTATATCGTCTGCCGTGTTTTCCCATTTGCTAATGTCTTTGGTTATGTTGATTACCAGACGACCGTTTGCTGGATGGTTACGGAGCGAAAGAAGAACCTGGTCGCGCTGTTGCTGCATGGCCTGCATTTGCTCGGATTGGTCTGCGGCAGTCAGCACGCCCGCGTTAACCGTGATCGGGGTAGTTTCGATTCGCCGGATCATCTCCTGGCGGGCCTGCTCACCCTGTTGTTGCACTTGCACGCGCAGAAGGACTGCACCTGCGGGATATGCTTCATCTCCAAAGTCGCCCGCCCGTTTCAACAGCGAGCTAAGGCGCTCGCCGGTTCGAATGCCATAGGTGCCGGCATGTCCCACTTCGCCGGTTACCGTTGCCGAGGCACCGATATCGTCCCACCCTGTCAGCTTTCGTATGCTGACCACGTCTCCGGGATTGACTGCAACATCCGCACTGTTGTCGCCGTCCAGCGCTCTTTGTACATCAACGGTGGTGTGGTTGAGCAGTACCTTCTTGCCGTCCTGCACTGTATAGCTGGAGAGATCGGCCTGGCCCCTATAGGCGCTCCGTTTGAAGCCTCCCGCCATGCGCACGAGCCCAGCCAGAGTCATACCTTGCGACATGGGATAAGCGCCGGGGCGGAGGACCTCCCCCTCAATGGAAACCGTCGGCGCATCGATCTCATAGCGGCTGTAAACGCGGACCATGTCGAACGGCTTAAGTTTGATTACGTCGTTGCCGATCAGGGCGTCAGGCAAATTGAAGCTTATGGTCTCTGGCCGGAAATCCGGCGCCTGCAAACGGACGATCTCCGCATGATCGGCTGGCTCCGGCATCACGTCCTGATAAGAATGCAGAAGATCCGTTATGGTCATTCCATCAGTGTAGGGGTACTTACCTGGACGAAACACATGCCCCTCGAGATAGACAGCCTGCTGGTTATAGGGCAGTATCTGCGAAATCACGATATCGTCCCCACCCTGCACCTTGAAGTCTTCAAGTTTCTGTTTCACTCCGTCCGCGCTGTCCGGAAGTTCTAATGTCAACATGGTGTGGCGTTCGTGGGATTCAAGCCGCTCAACGTTGATCTGTTTCAGGCTCGCGGAAGCCAGGACGCCGCCGGCAAGATCGAGAACTTCGTTGAGTCCTCGCTCGCCATTCAGTTCGTAAATTGCCGGACGATGCACCATTCCTTCTATCGAAACCTGCGAACCTACCGGTGGCACCATGATGGTATCGCCAGGCATCAAACGGTCGGCGTTGGAGCGGACACCGTGCAGCAAGAAGTCATAAAGGTCAATCTCACGGACCAATTGCTTGCCGCGATACTGCCGAAGTATGCGTAGCGATCCGCGGCTTGTCGGTCCGCCGGCAGCATACAGTGCGCTCAGTGGCGTCGACAGCGAACTGACATCGTAGGCGCCGGGTTGCTGCACGTCACCTACAACATACACGCGTACAGTGCGGAGCCGGCCTAGTGAAATCTCAACATGCTCACCTTCAAACTGCGTGCTGAGGGCTTTTTGAATCGCAATCTGAGCCTGCGCAATCGTGAGCCCGTCTACGCTGATCGTGCCCGCCTCCGGCAGCGCGATCTGGCCTTGCCGATCGATATTTACGTTCAGGCGATCGGAACGGCCGCCCCACATGTTCACAACCAGGTTATCGCCTGCCCCGAGCACATAATCCGGGCCGACCGGGAGATCTGTTGGCAGTTCATTTACATTCCCCGGGCCGGGTCCGTTCCATGCGCTGAGCCCGTTTGGCATGTTGGTTCCGTTCCCGTTGCCGAGTCCATTAGCGATGCCCGGCCCGTTCCCGCTGCTGAATCCATTCCCGTTGCTGAATCCATTCCCGTTGTTGAGTCCATTCCCGTTGTTGAGTCCATTCCCGTTGTTGAATCCATTGCCATTGTTGAATCCATTCCCGCTACTAAACCCATTCCCATTGCCCAGTCCGTTCCCATTCCCGAGCCCGTTCCCATTGCCGAATACAAAAACGTCGCTACCGAACCGCTTCAGCCTGGCCCCTGCGGGGGGGATTTGAGTGTAAAGATCATGCAGCGAGGGAAGGTCTTCATAAGGATTGGGCACCTGGATCTGCTGAGGCTCATCCAGACGGTTATTGTCCACACGACTTGTAGGCGCATATTGCTCGCCGCGAGGAAGCTGGGGCATTTGCGTGGGTGCAGGTGGGGGGCAACCAGGCAATGTGATTCCATCGGCATTGTCGCACTTCAAAGTTGTGCCCTGGTCGTCTCCACTCTGGGCGGGCCCTCTTGCGTTCCCATTCGGGGCGGAAGTTTGAGCGGACCCAGTCGTGTTACTGCTCGAGTTCGCCGCCCGGCCGTTTCCACTTTGAGCAGGTGACTGGGCGCTACCGCTCTGAGAAGAAGACTGGCCGCTCCCACTTTGGCCAGATGCTTGAGCGCCACCGCCATCGCTTTGGGCTTGCAATGGCTTGCACAAAAGAGCGGTTGTAACGGCGACAAAGAACAAACAATAGATTCGGTTCCGACGCGGACTGGAGCAGGACCGCCCGATGCTACGAAGTGCTCTATGAATCATTTTCAACCCTTCAACCCTCTTGAGGATTTCGTTTTTCACAAAGTTTGGCATTCTTCGAGGTAATTAGCCGAATGCAAAATCAATCGGAGCTCTCGGCGGCGATTGAGGACAATGCCGAACTCCGCGGCGATTCCAAAGCAACATTCCCCGGATCAAGCCACACCGGTAGCTTCCATCGACTCTCGATATTTAGACTTGTAAAGCATCCTCGCATTACGAACAACCAAACCATCGCCAGTGAGAAAGTCCATGCCTGAACAGTCTTCATCATCTCAGCTTCAGCCCCAGCACTCAAGTCAGTTGCAGCCAGCCAGGATTTGTTCGACTGCGGGTTTAACAATACAAGGATCAGAGGTCGTTTGTAGATTCACTCGATAATGCCAGGTAAATTGTATGATGCGAATTCCTCGCCAAGTCGCCCTGGTAGTTCCCTGCTTGTCCGCGCAATGGGCTATGGGTTGGTCGATTCTCGCGGTGTGAGCAGATCCAGCCAGAACCTGGCGTACGCGCGTCCCGCTTCCTGACCATTTACAAATGGGGGTGTGCTGCCACCGATAAGCTTTGAGATTCCAGGATGCATCAATGGTGTCATCATCAATCCCGCCGTCATCATGGTGGGATCCAGATCGCGGAGTTTCCCTCCTTTGATATTCATCTCCAGATAATGACTGATTGCCGAGAGCACAGGAGAAAAATGCTCCTGACCGAACGCCTCGGCCTTCCAGTGCAACTCAAGAAATGCGACTGCCATCAACCGAAGAAGTTCCGGCCTGTAATTGACAGTATCTGAGAGCAGTTCGAAGATTTTTGGCAAGACCACTTCCGGAGAGTGACATTTCGCAATCCCCTCCAGCAGCTCCCGGCGAGGCTTTAGCCCTGACGAGTAGAAGCGGAGGGTCGACCAGAAAAGGTCCTCTTTATGATCAAAATGCCGGAAGAGAGTATTTTCACTTACGTCGGCCAGATGCGCTATTTGGCGCGTACTGGTTCCGTGATATCCCTGGTGCGCAAACAGCTTGCCTGCCGCATGGATGATCTGGTCCGTTCTCGCTGAATTCCTGGGAGAAAGTGGCATCTCACACGTCCTTGACGTTTCCATTGCAGAGCATCGGCTGTCCGCGCTGGGCACTTTTCACAAACTGTAAGGTCGTTGCAGAATTTCGTCGCAACAAAGAGGGCACTGAGTGGCATCGCAACGGATGCATGCAGGTTTTATCCTGATCCTGCAAAGCCCTTGAGGCTCACTTTGCGTGGATTGAATTTTGATTGTTACCGAAATGAACAGCGACAGAGAGATCTCAAATTAATTTGGCATAGTAGGCTGTCTTGCATCGAAGTAAACACGCCTCAAAGCTATTCCGCGCTCAAGCGACTATAGGTTCCAGATCATCGGCGTCCACCTGGATTGCGGCGTGCTGATTAATCAATTCGAGCGTCAGCACGAACCGCATGCCGCCGCTCTTTCGCACGAGAGTTCCCTGAACACCCTGCATGACGCCGCTTCTGATGCGCACTCTCTCGCCAACAACAAGGTCGTGATACGGTTCGACAAGTTGCCTGCAAAAGCCGTCGCGGAGAAACTGAACGTCGGAATCTGGAAGAGGAACACACCCTTTGCTGTTGCCCACGATTCGCAATACGCCGGGAGACTGGAGGACCGCGGCCCTCTCCTTCGAACCGATGTGCACAAACAGGTAGGTTGGAAATAGCGGCAGAACGACCTTCATTCGCTGCCTGTTCTTCCAGACCCGCACCGTTTCATAGGTAGGGAGAAACGACTCAATCGCCCGCATGTGAAGGTGCTTCACCACGGACTTTTCGTTCTGCGGAAGCGTGAAGACCGCAAACCAATTGCGGTCACCCACGATGCACGGCCCTGGGGCCACATGGCTGCTGAATTCTTGACCTATTGCCTGCAAGCTCACCCGACGCCTTTCGTTCAACCTGGGGCGTCGCAAGGATCAGGGAGAGCGACGCATCAAACTTTTGTGATAGTTGAAAATCGTTACGCTTTAGAGAGCATCAAATTGCGCAAGGCTTCGCCAAGCTGACTTAGCAAACCACGTGCGGCTAAGCCTCTTATCTGTTACCACTAGGTAATTCAGCCGCCCGGCAGGAACAGTGCATGCCAGGGGGAAAGCCAGCTATTGCTCAAAGTTCTCAAGCTTGCCGGCCTGCGAATCGCCCACCATGAGGTGAGGTTGCTTGTTTGGGGTTAAACAACTATCGAGCGTTTATTGATTTTTACTGTAAGCCAGTGCTTCTAATTTCGCAAGGGCCAAATTTGGAATATGCAGTCAAAAGTGATTTCCGCACTTGACCATGTTGCCTCGAAACGAGCTAAGGTCCGACACGAGAATCAAATATAATATTGGTATTATCAATAGTTTACGGATGGAAGCCGGGTTTACCCGCTGAATTAATCGATACTTCCGGGAAGGAACTCTCCTGGCTTCGAAGCCTTTCCATCTGGGCGGTTTTCAACGAAAGCATCATGTGAGCACTTGCTGCCAATTCTTCAATTGGCAGCAACAATCTCCACCCCTTCACGTCATTATCGATCAGTTGATGAGGCTGGTCATGAGGCTGGATCTCGAGGATCTGACGAACCTTGGCGGTATAGAAGCTGGCGCGCTTCCAGCCAAGGTTCATGGTATAGTTTCGATACTGGATAGAATGTTCTGCGCTTCCTGAAGGCTATTCGGTCAATCCCAACCAGCGTGGTGCCCATTTGCAGTCCAATCGAGATTGGCTGAATGCATTGCCTCTTTGCCGGCTCCTACGTTTTCAGGCGGAAATCCTTCGCCTCAGCTATTTATCAGGTATCGTAGCTGTCTGCTTTCTTGCCACGCAATGTGCGCACTCTCAAGAGGCGGCAACACTGGCGGAAATCCCTCCGCTGGCAGTGACGCACGTGCAGGAAGAGCCCTATCCTCGAACACAGGCCATGAACGGCCTCGTGCCGAATCCCGTGGCAGAGACGGATGCCAGGCCGACGAACGCACTGGTAGACATCTTGAGCCAACCGGGCGGAGGACCCGCAGGCGCCTCGGAATCAGGGAAAGGGAACTGGTTCAAGCGTCCGGGTGAAAGCGAGATCATTATTGAGGGATTGGCTTCCTACGGCAATTACCAAATCTTTGCATCGGGATATGACGAAAAGCTCTTTACCGCGGGCGTGGAATACGATCGGCACACATGGGGTTATTTCCTGAAGGCACAAGTCGATTACGTGGCAGAGTTTCTGCCATTCGTTCTTCTTGATAAGCCTCTGAATGTGGATGATTTTGGCACCCCGACACCAATCAGCCAAAAGAACATTCGAGAATACGTGCCCGGTGTCGGATTTTCACCAATCGGCTTCCGTATGCAATGGCGAAGCAAGAAGGCCATCCGTCCCTACCTCGAAGCCAAGGGCGGGGTATTGGTCTTCACGAAAAAAGTACCTTCCACCAACGCGTCCTACGTAAACTTCACCATGCAGTCCTGCACTGGAGTGCAAGTGAAGATGAGCGAAAGATGGGGATTGCGCCTCGGCCTGTTCAGCGATTTTCACTTCTCTGACGACTTTATCGTGGCGGTCAACCCTGGACTGGACGTCATGAACGCAAACCTCGGTTTGAGCTACCACTTTTAACCGCAGAGGCTGGCGAGGCCAGCACGGACTTCCGATCCAACCTCTGGATCTGGCGATTGAAGGACGTGTAGCCGATAACCGTTACAGAGCACGACGACCTTAGCCCCGGCCGGCCCCGGCTTGCTCAGCCCACTTGCGGTAACAGCTTGCGCACCAGGCCGAGGGGGCAATCAATGTTCGTTCAACAACGGCTGGCTCTCGACTACGGAATGTCTCTTCTTCATCTTGAGAAATGGGGTCTCGAGGTATCGATAGGAGAGTGCCGCCGCAAAAAAGGTCAATCCGACAGCCAAAACCGCCTTCAAGTAGTAAATCGGACTGGAGAATGACACGTAATGTCCCAGCAAGGTGGCGGACACGTAAATGGCGAATTCATGATAGACATAAAGGCCAAATGAGATACGCCCCAGATAGACGGCCCATGCGGGGACATGCTTCGAATGAATGCCCAGAAATGCCGCGATGATGAAGGCAGACCCCAGAGCGATGAGGGCATATGCGCACATGACTTGCCAACTTGAGGTGGAATCGAGGGCGCTGAAATGGGCGAGTGTAAGGTAGGAGGCGCAAAGCCAGCAAGAGCAACAGCCCACGACCAGCAGCAACCGGTGCCAGGCCGCGAACGCGGGCAAACGGTGTTGGAGAACGATACATAGTAGGATTCCGGCGGCGAAGCATTCGAATTGAACGAGGGAGTCGGTCCAGATGCGGGGATCCGAAGCTGAGGCCTTGCCCAGATAAAAGAGGCAGGCATTGGAAAGAAGGAGAAGCGCAGCACAAAACCCATAAAGCGCCTTGCGGTTAAAGTACTTTACGACCCACGGGGCGAACACGTAGAACTGCTCTTCGACAGAGATGCTCCATAGCGGACGCACTGGATTTGTCACATAGCCATGGAAAGCGGTATTCCAGGCACCCAGGAAGATAGCAAACCAGCCAATCCTGGCGACATCGGAGGCATGCCCATCAGGGCCGAATGAGGCAGCCACGCCGAGGGCTAGGCCGAAGTAATAGAGGGGCCATATTCGCAGAATACGGCGAATGTAGAACTGCTTGACCTCGACGGAGCCGGCAGTATCGCGTTCGCGAATGAGTAACTCGCAAATGAGATAGGCGCTTAGGGTGAAAAAGAGACTGAGGCCGTACCTAAAGACATCGTGCAGTATGAAAAAGGTCGGGGCGAAACCCTTCAGCAGGTGGGTGATTCGGGGATCGTAGAGTGGGGGGAGGACGTGGTGAATGAAGACGAGCAGGAATGCGAGAAAGCGGACAACGTCGAGTTCCGGGCGATAGAACCTTGTCCCCCCCGAGGTCTTTGTGGCTTCCATCACCTAAATCCCCTCGCTTATGTCGCTTATCATCACAATCCTATCAGAGGCAATTCGGGATTCCGATTTGTCTCGAAGTAGGAAAAGGGCAATCGCCTGGACACGTTTTGGTGTCGCTGAGGGGTTTTCGATTAGAACTTCTGGAGCGCAACGTGCCGGATAAAAGCGCAGACATTCAACGTCACTTCTATTCGAAAATTAATTGAAGAATAAACTCAGGCAATCAGAGCGTGACGAAGATGCAGACTGCCAAGCCTCGGCATCGCCAGAATCCCGGTGGAGAAGTACCCCCAACGTCCTGGGATACCAAAGTAACCTTCATTGGGATCATCGTGCCGGCTCCTGAAAATAAACCAGTTGCCAAACGATCGTCACATCAGATACATTTACAAAAAACCTTAGGGTTAATAAGACAAAAAGAGAACCACGCAGCCCGGAACTTCCTACTGATTTTATTGCTCTCTCCTGGGCCGATCGTAACCTGCGATTGATAGCCTTCAACTGACACCGCAAGGGCAGAGCCAAGACAATTGCCTATTTCTTCTAAGAACCAAATTAAACGGATTATCAGGCTGCGGGATTAAGGAAAAAGGAAACTTTCTTATGATTCAAGTTGCCCCAGTGTTGCGTCGCGATGCCGCGCTAGCCATTGCCTTTTCGATGATGTTGTTTTTGCAGCCAGGTCTGAGCCAATCGGTCAACGTGCTCACGCAACACAATGACTTGACCCGGGACGGCGCGAATCCGAACGAGACGATCCTTGCCACAAGTAACGTGAACGAGAGTTCTTTCGGCAAGGCTTTTTCGTTGCCGGTGGATGGTTTTATATACGCGCAGCCCTTGTATGCTTCCGGCGTTGCGATTCCAGGTCAAGGAACGCACAACGTTCTTTATATCGCGACCGCACACGATAGCGTGTATGCGTTCGATGCGGATTCTGGGACACAGTACTGGCAGGTTTCCCTCGGAACTCCCGTTCCAAGCTGGGCCATCGCCACGGAAAACATTCAGGTTGAGGTCGGCATTATCAGCACGCCTGTGATCGACCCGAGCAGCGGCACCCTTTACGCAACCGCCAAAACTTATGAGAACAGCGTACAGATATACCGTCTGCATGCACTCGATATAACCACCGGCGCGGAAAAATTCGGCGGCCCGGTAGAGATTGCAGCAACCGTTAGTGGATCGGCATCGGACGGCGACAACGGAATCGTGACCTTTGCCGCAAAGCAGCAGCTCCAGCGGCCAGCCGTCACGCTGGTGAATGGAATCGTATACTTGGCGTTCGGTTCTCATGAGGACCACCCGCCCTACCACGGGTGGGTGTTGGGATACGACGCGAAAACCTTGCAGCAAGTCCAGGTATTCAACGACACGCCCAATAGCGGACAAGGGGCAATTTGGATGGGAGGGCAGGGGCTTGTTGCGGACGCGTCGAATAATGTCTACCTGATCACTGCCAACAGCACCCCGAACACAGGCGCTGGCACTGGTGATCTTGCCACAGGAGATTATGGGGAGAGCTTCCTGAAGCTCGTCCCCAGCGGTAACTCCTTGACCGTGGGGGACTACTTCAAGCCCAACGATTACGACTATATGAACTCCGAGGATATCGATCTGGGATCCGGCGGAGCGTTTGCCATTCCCGGCACCAGCTACATTGCCGGAGGTGGGAAGTTCGGCAGGGTCTTTCTTGTCAATACCAACAACATGGGCGGACTTGACGTGACCGCCAATCAAATGGTCCAGGTGTTTCAAGGCGAAACCAACGGGTTGTGGGGCTCGCCCGCGTTTTTCAATAACACCATGTATGTCTGGGGAGCGAACGAGCCGCTCCATGCGTTTCGCTTTGTGGCAGGGCTCTTCAATCCCTCACCATCATCGCAAAGCGCCTACTCCAGTCCATCCGGACAGACCAGCGGCTCTGTGTCCGTATCTTCGAACGGAACCACTCCGGGTACGGCGATTGTCTGGGCGACCACTCCGACAGGAGATCCCGACAGTTCGACTGTAGGCGGGGATCTGTACGCATTCGATGCCACCAATGTCTCGAACCCGATATGGAGTACGACACTCAACGAGTCACGGGACGGCTTCGGGAACTACGCGAAATTCGTACCTCCAACCATCGCTGACGGCAAAGTCTATATTGCGACCGATTCCAAACAGGTGGCCGTCTACGGTCTGCTCTCAGGATCGGTTACCCTAAGCAACCTGACCGAGACTTATAACAGCGCGCCTCATGCCGCCACGGCGACCACTACACCGAGCGGCCTGACGGTGATATTTACTTATACCGGCACCAGTGGCACGATCTACGGCCCGTCGGCGACCGCGCCTACAGCCGTAGGGACCTACGAAGTCGCCGCCAACATCAGCGATGCGAAGTACACCGGCACGGCAACCGGAATCCTGACCATAAATAAGGCCTCGGCGAGCGTGACGCTGAGCAACCTGTCGCAGACCTACACCGGCTCACCTCTGTCAGCAACAGCGACCACGGTCCCGAACGGGGCAGCTGTAAAAATCACCTACACCGGCAAGAGCGGGACGACCTATGGCCCGTCAGCGACTCCTCCAACGGTGGTCGGCAGTTACACCGTTGCCGCAGCGATCAGCGATCCAAACTATTCGGGGGGAACGGCCAGTGGAACACTGGTTATAAACAAGGCCTCGGCGATAGTGACACTGGGTGGTCTGGCGCAAATTTACACCGGCTTGCCATTGTCGGCGACCGCCTCTACAACGCCAGTTGGCCTTACGGTTACCATCACATATACGGGCACGGGCGCCACAACCTACGGTCCATCGTCGACGGCGCCGACGCTGGCAGGCAGCTATACAGTTGCCGCTGCCGTCAGCGATCCGAACTATGCAGGTAGTGCGAATGGAACGCTGGTAATCTCCAACAGCGTGCTCACGCAGCACAATGACCTGACGAGGGACGGCGCCAACCCGAATGAGACGTTCCTTACCACAAGCAACGTGAATGTGAATTCCTTCGGCAAGGTCTTTTCGTTGCCGGTTGATGGCTACGTGCTCGCGCAGCCTTTGTATGTTCCGGGAGTTGCGGTACCCGGTCAAGGCACGCACAACATTCTTTATGTTGCGACTGAACATGACAGTGTGTACGCGTTCGATGCGGACTCGGGAACACTCTATTGGCAGGTTTCTCTAGGGACACCCGTTCCAAGCCCACCGGCCCAGCAACTCGCTATTCAGGTCGAGTTTGGCATCACCGGTACGCCGGTGATCGACCCCATCAGCGGCACCCTCTACGTGGTTCCCGTCACCTATGTGAATGGGTTGAAGTCTTACAGCCTGCACGCCCTGGACATAACTACGGGCGCGGAAAAGTTCGGCGGCCCCGTCGAGATTTCGGCCTCCGTTAGTGGATCTGCTCCAGACGGGAACGGCGGGATTGTATCCTTTTACCATCATGGGGCACTCCAACGGGCAGCCGTCACGCTGGTGAACGGAGTGGTCTATTTGGCATTTTCCTCCTTTGACGAAGGAAGCATTCCCTACCACGGATGGGTCCTGGGGTATGACGCGAGCACGTTGAAGCAATTGCAGGTATTCAACGTCACGCCCAATGGCGGACATGGGGCAATCTGGATGGGAGGCCAGGGCCTTGTTGCCGACTCATCGAACAATCTCTACATGATCACCGCCAACAGCATCCCGAACACGGGCCCCGGCACCGGTGATCTTGCCCCAGGTGATTATGGGGAGAGCTTCTTGAAACTCGTCCCCAACGGTAACTCCTTGACCGTTGGAGACTACTTCAAAACCAACGTTTTCGATCGTTTGAACGCACACGATGAAGATTTGGGATCTGGCGGAGCTTTTGCCATTCCCGGCACCAGCTACATCGCTGGAGGGGGGAAGGATGGTCTCGTCTATCTTGTCGATACAAACAACATGGGCAAGCTGGACATGACCGCCGACCAAATGGTCCAGGTGTTTCAAGGTGAAACTCGCGGATTATGGGGTTCACCGGCGTTTTTCAATAACACTATGTATGCTTGGGGAGTAAACGAGCCGCTCAAAGCTTATAAGTTTGCCGCAGGCCTCTTCATTCCTTCACCGTCATCGCAAAGCACCTATTCGAGCCCAACAGGAGAAACCAGCGGTTCCGTGTCGGTGTCTTCGAACGGAACCACCGCAGGCACTGCGATTGTCTGGGCGACCACTCCGACCGGTGATCCCGACGGTTCGGCCGTAGGCGGAGATCTGTACGCATTCGATGCCACCAATGTCACAAAACCGATATGGAGTACGGCTTTAAACGAATCCCGAGACGGCTTCGGAAACTACGCGAAATTCGCAGCTCCAACCATCGCCAACGGCAAAGTCTATGTTCCAACCAATAACACCCCTGGATCGATAGTGGTATATGGTCTGCTCTCAGGATCGGTTACCTTAGGCAACCTGACCTACACGTATAACGGCGCGCCTCATGCGGCCACGGCGACCACTACGCCGAGCGGCCTGACGGTGATATTTACTTATACGGGCACCAGCGGTACAACTTATGGCCCATCGGCAACCGCGCCTACAGCCGTGGGAACCTACGAAGTTGCCGCCAACATCAGCAATGCGACGTATACCGGCACGGCAACCGGAACCCTGGTCATAAATAAGGCCTCGGCGAGCGTGACGCTGAGCAACCTATCGCAGGCCTACACCGGCTCACCTCTGTCAGCAACAGCGACCACAGTTCCGAACGGACTGTCGGTAACCATCACCTATACCGGCACGAGCGGCACGACCTATGGCCCGTCAGCGACTCCTCCAACGGCGGCCGGCAGTTACACAGTTGCCGCCGCGATCAGCAGCCTAAACTATTCGGGGACAGCCAGCGGAACACTGGTTATAAACAAGGCCGCGGCGACAGTGACACTAGGCGGTCTGTCGCAGGTTTACACCGGCTTGCCTTTGTCGGCGACCGCCTCTACAACGCCAACGGGCCTGACGGTTACCTTCACATATACGGGCAAGGGCACCACAACCTACGGCCCATCATCGACGGCGCCGACGCTGGCAGGCAGCTATACAGTTGCCGCTGCCGTCAGCGATCCGAACTATGCGGGTAGTGCGAACGGAACGCTGTCGATCTCCAACAGTGTGCTCACGCAGCACAATGACCTGACCAGGGACGGCGCCAACCCGAATGAGACGATCCTCACGACAAGCAACGTGAATGTGAATTCCTTTGGCAAGGTCTTGTCATTGCAGGTTGACGGTTACGTGCTCGCGCAGCCCTTGTATGCTCCGGGAGTTGCGGTACCTGGTCAAGGCACGCACAACATCCTCTATGTCGCGACCGAACATGACAGCGTCTATGCGTTCGATGCGGATTCGGGGACACTCTATTGGCAGGTCTCTCTAGGGAAATCCGTTCCAAGCCCACCGGCCCTCTATCTCCCTATTCCGGTTGAGTACGGCATCACCAGTACGCCGGTGATCGACCCTGTCAGCGGCACCATCTACGTTGTCCCCATGACCCTTGAGAATAGTCAGCACGTTTACCGCCTGCACGCCCTCGACATAACCACCGGCGCGGAAAAGTTCGGCGGCCCCGTCGAAATTGCAGCCTCTATCAGCGGATCTGCTCCAGACGGCAGCGGCGGAATTGTGTCCTTCAATGCAAATGGGGAACTCCAACGGACAGCCGTCACGCTGGTGAACGGAGAGGTC
>Ga0182013_10005724_pt1 | contig 14344 bp, 14 predicted proteins | sample 612S2MmetaG_FD_120487 | JGI IMG/M metagenome (GOLD analysis project Ga0182013, IMG submission 120487) | Permafrost microbial communities from Stordalen Mire, Sweden - 612S2M metaG | ecosystem: Environmental > Terrestrial > Soil > Wetlands > Permafrost | place: Sweden: Stordalen | collected... | reverse complement strand
GGCAGGGCGAGCTGCTCACGGGGTACTACGCGGTCGCGCACAACGAACTCGCGAACCTAGTCGCGCTCGTCAGCGGTCAGGGGCCGACCACCCAGACCGCGGAAAACTGCCCGACGTACGAACCGGTGATCGTCAAGGGAACCGGCGCCGACGAACAGGTCCTCGGCAACGGCTGCGTCTACCCGACGGCAACGGCTTCGCTGCCGAGCGAGCTCGAAGCCAGCCGGCTGAGCTGGCGCGCGTACGTCCAGGGAACGAACGAAGGCGGATCGACGCCGTCCGGCTGTGTGCATCCCGAACTCGGGCACAGCGATCCCACTTCGGGGCCCAGCCCCGGGAGCGGGACCTACTCGACGTTCCGCAACCCGTTCATGTATCTCGCGTCGGTGACCAATGCGAGCAGTTGCGCCCAGCACATGACGGGCCTCTCGGCGCTGGGTGGAGACCTCGCGAGTGCCTCCCGGACCCCGAACTTCGTCTACATCATCCCCGACCGCTGCAACGACGGAAACCCGAACCCCTGTAGGCCGGGGGCGAGCGCCGGGGTCAAGGACAGCGAAGGGCTGCTACGGCGGCTCGTGCCGCAGATCACGGGTTCGCCCGCGTTCAAGCAGGACGGGCTGCTCGTGATCACCGTCGACCAGGCACCTTCCTCGGGCCCCTTCGAAGATTCGAGCTCGTGCTGTTCACAGACTCTGTTCCCCAACCTCCCGACGCCCGAAGACGGCCTGCCGTCAGGCGGCGGATCGGTCGGCGCGCTGCTGATCTCGCCGTGGGTCAAAGGCGGCTCGACGACGTCCGAATCGTTCAACCACTTCTCGCTGCTCAAGACGATCAACCAGCTGTTCGGACTGCGCCAGACGGGCTACGCGGGTGCGCGCGGCGTACCGGCGTTCCCCCCCGCGCTGTTCATCGCGCGCCACTCGTAGCGGCCAGCTCTCCGTACGTCACGGCCTCGCGCTCGGGCGCGAGGCGCCTGACCGCCCGCTCCAGGGCCCCGACCAGCCGCGGGGCCGCGAGGTCGGCGAGGTGGATGTCCAGGCGAACGTCGCGCGCCGCGAGCCGACTCGTCGCGCCAAGCAGCATCGGCGAGACGCTGCGCGCGAGAAGACTCGCACTGGACAGTCCGAGCGCCGGCGCGCCGGAGCCGCCGTCGCGGCCGACGGGCCGCACCGCGCGCATGTCGGCCCACCAGTCAAAGCGGTGGTCGAGCGCCGCATGCAGCTCGCGTGTGTAGCCGTACGCCGGCGCCACGAAGCCTTGCGGTTCGATGCCCGCAAGCTTCAGCAGTCGCCAGCCGCTCCTGACGACGCGGCCCGCTTCCTCAAGCGAAAGCCCCGCGAACTCGCTGCTCGCGGTCGCACGTCCGGCGAACGCGCGCAGCGGTGTCGAACCGGCCCGCGCGCCCTGGTGTCGCAGCCCGTGCTGGGCGATCTCGTCACCGGCCCGGCGGCGCTCGCTGAGCCAGTCGACGAGCGCGGGCGCCCGCTGGCCGACCGGGTGCATGTCGCGTGCCGGGACAACGAGCAGCGTTGCGCGCTCGATGCCGGCGTCGAGCAGCCAGTCGCGGATCAGTGCGCAGCGCTCGAAGTGGGCGGGCTCGATGCCGTGGACGGCGACGGCGAGACGACGTGCGCCCGAGCCCGGCGTGCGGATCACGGCGCGCCCGCCGCCCGCCGTCGGCGCGAGGACCGTCGGCGCGACCGCGTCAGGCCGCGCGACGCTCATCGCTCGCGCCCTCAAGCTCGGCAGCGAGGGAGTAGCCCGCAGCGAGACGCTGCATCGTCGCCTCCCAGGTGCGTCCGCGAGCTGCGCGCAGCGCGCTCGCTGCGATTCGCTCGCGCAGCAGCGGCGAGCCGACGAGCTCGAGCAGAGCGTCGGCAAGGGCACCGGGCTCGGCCGGTCGCAGCAGCCCGCTGACACGGTCCTCGATCAGCGACAGCGGCCCGCCCTCGGCGACCGCGACGACCGGCAGACCGCTCGCCTGAGCCTCGAGGATCACCTGTCCGAAGGTGTCCGTCGCGCTCGGGAAGAGGAACACGTCGGCGCTGGCGTAGGCGCGCGCGAGCTCGTCGCCCTCGAGCCAGCCGAGGAAGGTCGCGTGCGGGCCCAGCAGCTCGGCGAGACGCTCACGCTCCGGTCCGCCACCCGCCAGCACGAGGTGCAGCCGCTCGTCCTCTGTGCGCGCCTGCAGGAACGCCTGGGCGAGCAGGTCGACGCCCTTCTCGCGGGTGATCCGCCCCGAATAGAGCACGTTGACCTCGCCCGGGAAGCGGCCGGCTTCGCGGAGCGCCGGGTTGAAGCGAGCGGTGTCGACACCGCGGTCCCAGCGCAGGACGCGCTCGCCGGGTACGCCGATCGACTCGAGCATCGCGTCCGAGGCCGCGCTCGGCGAAAGCAGCACGTCGCATGCCCCGTAGAAGCCCGCGACTGCCAGCTGCATCGCCCCGGCGATCCCGGCGTCGCCGGAACGCAGGCCCGCGTAGGCGGTGAGCTCGGTGTGGTAGCTCCCGACGAGCGGCAGCCGCAGCGCCTTCGCGAGCAGCACGCCGATCAGCCCCGCCGGCCCCGGGGCACAGACGTGCACGAGATCGAAGCGCCCCTCACCGACCGCGTCGACTGCGGCCGGCAGGCTCGGCACGCCGATTCGCAGCCCCGGGTAGAAGGGCACGTCGAATTCGCTGACCGCCGCCAGCCGGTGGTCGACCGCCGGGTCGGTGCCGATCACCTCGATCTCGCAGCCGGGGACGCCGCGCTCGCGAATCTCGGCGATCGTGCGGCTGACGCCGTGCGTTGCGCCGATGCCGTCGGCGAGCAGCGCGACGCGCAGCGGCTCGGCGTCGTCGCTGCGCCCGCGCGGTATCGCGGCCACCTTGCGCTGCTCGTTGGCCAGGAACGCGCTCGCGGGCGCGTACGGAACCACGGCGATGCAGGCCTCGAAGATGCCCTGGGCCGCGGAGAGGAACTCCCCGACGCCGCCGTCCGCGAGCGAGGCGAGCGCCGCCTCGACGGCACGCCGCAGACCCCGTTCGTGTCGCCGCGACGCGCGGCGGTAGAGGTCTGCGTGGCTGAACTCGTCGGCCTGCATGTACTCGATCAGCTCGCGCTCGCCGAAGCCCTCGAGGCCGACGGCGGCGAGCCATGCGCGCAGCAGCGCCCGCGCATCGTCGGGCTGCACGTCGAGCTGCGCGTGGCCTTCACGCGCGTCTCCCTCGGCGAGCAGGCGGTTGGCCATCCGCATCACGCGCGCCGGGTCCGGCGCGGCCTCGCCGCCCTGCCCGGTGCCCAGCGAGCGCGCGGCCAGCGCGATCGCGGCGTGGGCCCACTTCGCGGCGCTGCCCTGCGCGCCGCGCGCCTGGACTTCGCCCTCGCGGATCCTGACGAGGAACTCGGCCGGCGTCGCAGCGGCAGGCGTCTCGGTGAACGTGCGGCCGACGTCGACACCGGCGTGGTCGTCGCTGCCCGCGATCCCGATTCCGTCGCGCGTGGCGACGTAGGTCGCCGACGGACGGTTGAGCTCCGCCGAGCGCGCCCCGTTTCGGACCTCCCAGATATCGAACAGCTCGGCCAGCCGGCGGCGGTGGCGGCGCGTCAGCGGCGCCGCAACCTGGTAGTAGGGGTGCGCGAGCGCCGCAGTGATGCCGCGCTCGCGCATGTAGTGGGCGCAGGCTTCGACGTCGTCGCGGCTCGCCTGCAGCCACTCATGGTCGGCGGGCGTGATGTCGTAACAGAGGACGTGCACCGCCTGGGGCTCGCCGCGGAAGCTCGCGGTCAGCTCCTCGGAGATGAAAACGTCGGGGCGGTCGGCGATCGACAGCACGCCGTCGATCGTGTCGTGATCGGTGATCGTCACGAAGTCCATGCCGCGCCGCTTTGCGAGGGCGTAGACCTCCTCCGGGGGCGTCGCGCACTCCGGCATTCCGACCGCCCGCTGGACACCCAGCCGGGAGAACTCCGATGCCGTCGAGTGGCAATGCAGATCCGCGCGGCTGGTCGCGCCGCGTGGCTGCGCCGAGCTCTGCTGGTGGCGGATCATCACCACCATAGTTCTCCGCAATTTGCGATTTTCTGTGACCAGCTCGAAACGAACCGGTTACTTAGCGGTGAACCGGGCTAGAGCGGGGCGCCGGCGGCGACCACCGCGACACCGGCCGCGGCGCAGGCGAGCAGCGCCGGAAGCGAGCGCCGTCGCGCCACCAGCAGCGCGACCGCGGCGAGTGTGAGCAACGCGAACTGCCAGTCCCGGGAGAGGGCGCGCGCGAGCGGCACCGCCGCGCCGAGGATCGCGCCGGCCGCCGCTGGCGCGGCGCCTGAGATGAAGGCCGCGACACGGCGGTTGGCGAGGAGTCGCTCGACGTGCGGCGCGAGTCCGAGGACGAAGGCGATCGACGGCGTGAATGCCACAGCCGCCGCGAGCAGCGCACCCCCGACTCCGCCCTCGCCGTAGCCGACCACCGCGACGGTCTGCAACACCGGGCCGGGCGTTACCTGGCCGAGGGCGACGGCGTTGACGAACTGCTGCTGGGTCAGCCAGTGATGGACGCTGACGGCGTCGCTCTGCATCAGCGGGACGATCACGAAGCCGCCGCCGAACGAGAGCCCCCCGACCTTCAGCGCGGTCCAGGCGAGTGCGGCGGCGCCGCCGCTCGCGGGAACAACTGCGAGCAGCGCCAGCGGTCCGCGCGGCAGCGCGGGCGCGGTGAGCGCGAGCTCGAGCGCGCCGCAGGCGAGCAGCACGAGCACCAAGTAAGGGCCGAGCGTCGCCGCCGCCGCGGCGCCCGCGGCAAGGTAGAGCAAGGTTCGTGTGCGATCGGCGCCGCCGACGCGCCGCACGGCCGGCAGCGCAAGATCGAGGCCCGTGCGGACCGCGACCGCCGGGACGGCGGCCGCGGCCCCGAGTCCGGCGGCCAGCAGCAGGCGCGGCGGGGAGGAGGCGAGGAACACCGAGGCGAGCGCGATGATCAGCACGAGGCCCGGCAGGATGAAGCCCGCGGCGCCGATCAGCGCACCCGGGGGGCCCCTCAAGAGCCATGCGCAGTAGATCGAGACCTGCGTCGAGGCCGGCCCGGGCAGCAGGTTCGCCATCGCCACCCCGCGCTCGAACTCCTGCTCGTCGAACCACGCCCGGCGTTCGACGCACAGTTCGCGCAGCATCGCGATGTGCACCGGTGGCCCTCCGAAGCCGGTGATGCCGATCCGCAGCCACTCGCGCGCAATCGTGCGAAGACTCACATGATCCCGCGGGGACGCGTTCACGGGCGCAAGACTATGGTCCGCTCTCCGAACCCGTCGCTAGGCTCACGCACCATGCCATCACTCGTCCTGCCCGTCGCATCAGCGATCAGCTACGTCCAGGCAATCATCCTCGGCGCCCTGCAGGGGGTGACCGAGCTGTTCCCGATCTCGAGCCTCGGTCACACGGTCCTGTGGCCGACGCTTTTCGGCTGGCACAGCCTGGTCACCGCCCAGTCGGCCTCGGAATCCTTCTGGCTCGCGTTCGTCGTGATGCTCCACGTAGGCAGCGCGATCGGCCTGGTGATCTACTTCTGGCGCGACTACGTCGAGATCGTGCAGGGGCTGTTCCGGACGTTCGCCACGCGCCGGATCGAGACGCCGAATGAGCGCCTGGCCTGGCTGATCGTCGTCGCCAGCATCCCCGCCGGCATCCTCGGACTGGCGTTCGAGCACACGCTGCGGACCGTCACCGCGAAGCCGGAAATCGCGGCCATCTTCCTGACGCTCAACGGGCTCGTGCTTTTCGCCGCCGAGCGGTACCGCAAACGCGCCGAGGTCCGCGAACTCGCCGAGCGCGAGGGCGCCAAGGCCGACGGCGGGCGCGAACTGGACACGCTCGACTTCCGCGAAGCGGCCGTCATCGGCGTCGCACAGTCGACCGCACTTGTCGCGGGCATCAGCCGCGACGGAGTCACGATGGGCGCCGGTCTGGCGCGCGGCCTGGACCACCAGGACTCGGCGCGCTTCGCCTTCCTGCTCGCGGCGCCGATCATCCTCGCCGCCGGCCTGTTCAAGCTGCCCGACCTGCTGGGCCCGCTCGGCGCCGGGGTCCGCGGCCAGGCGGTGGTCGCCGCGATCGCCGCGGCCGTCACCGCTGTCTTCACGGTCCACTTCCTGATGCGATTCTTCAAGACCCGCACGCTGATGCCGTTCGCCATCTACTGCCTGGTGTTCGGCGGCTTCATGATCATCTACACGCAGACCTGATTCCGGCCCCGCCGGCGGGCGTGTTGCATCATGGGGGACGATGACGATCCCCCGTACGCCGCCAAAGATGTTCGAAACGCAGAGCGAGGCCTGGAAGGAGGTCGGGCTCCTGCGGCAGATCGACCGCAAGGTCGCCCGCCGCGCGCGTTACGAGGCGCTCGGCCTGACGATCGTCTTCGTGCTGATCGCGGTGGCATTCGACCGCCGCAAGAGTCTGACCGGCGCAACGGAAACCAAGACCGTCATCGTCGACGGGCACCGCCACCAGGTCGTGGTCGCCGGCCTCGGCGGGATCGAAACGCCCGCGCAGATAGCGATCGCGATCATCCTGCTGATTCTCGGTTGGGCGATCGCCCGCGCGCTTGGGCGCGCCCTGGGCCCAGCCTTGTTCCGGCGCATGGACCCCGCAACGGCCGGTACCGCCGGGTTCCTGATTCGCCTCACGACACTCGTGGTTGCCGTCGTCGTTGCCCTGACCGTGGCCGGAGTCAATCCGCAGACGCTGGCCGTGGGCGGCGCGGTCACGGCCGTGATCCTCGGTCTGGCAGCGCAGCAGACGCTGGGCAACCTGATCGCCGGAACTGTCCTGCTGAGCGCCAGGCCGTTTCGCGTCGGCGACAAAGTCCGCCTGCAGGGCGGGCCGATCGGTGGGCAACTGGAAGGAACCGTCAGCGCGCTCGGTCTCCTCTACACGACCTTCGCCCGCGGCGAGGACTCGATCCTGGTCCCCAACAGCGTCGTGCTCAACGTCGCCGTGATCCCGCTGCGCGAACCGGACTCGGTGAACCTGCGCGCGAGGCTCCCGCGCGGCATCACACCCTCGGATCTCCAGCACGTGCTCGATGAGGCGCTGCAGACGCCGCTGCGCGAAGCCGCCCACATCACGCTTGAGGAACTCGATGGCGACGAGGCGATCGTGCGGATCACGGCGACGCCGGTCAGCTCATCACAGGGACGCAAGCTGGCGAGCGAACTTCAGTCGGTGGTGATGCGCGAGACGCGCGCCGCCGACTCCGCGCCGTAGCGCAGGAAAAGTTCCTGGCCGCAGCGGGCGGCCGCGCGCAGCTCGAGCCGCGCGGGCGGCTCGAGCGCCGGGCCGGCGAGGATTCGCGGCCCCGGCGCGCCGCCGCCGGCGCGGGGTCCGATCGTCAGCCACAGCTCGTCGACGACGCCTGCGGCGAACAGCGAGCCGGCGAGCGTCGGGCCCCCCTCGCAGAGGATCGTGTCGGCCCGGTAGGCGCTGCGCAGCTCGCTGACACCGGCGGCAAGGTCGATCGCAGGGCCCGGAATCCGGATGTAGTCGACGGTCGCCGCAGCCGGGGCGAGCTCGCGGTCACCGTTGGTGATCACGAGAATCCGCGATTGCGGATCCTCGAGCAGCGGCAGTCCCGCCGGCAGGTTCACCGACTTGCTGACGATCACCGCGAGGGGCCTTGCCCGCAGGCCGCGCGCCTCGCGCTCAGCCTGCACCTGCGGGCTGCTCACCAACGGGCCGTAATTCTCCGCGCGCGCGGTGCCCGCACCGACCATCACCGCGTCGACGTGGGCGCGCAGCGCGTGGAACACCGCACGGTCCCCCGAACCCCCGATCGGCCCCGAGCGCCCGTCGATCGTCGCGAGCCCGTCGGCGGTCGCGACGAAGTTGAGCAGCAGCCGTGGCGTGGCGGTCTCCTGCAGCGCGCGGCGTACGAAGTCACCCGCGTCCAGGGTCTCGGCGGCGCCGAGCAGATCGAGGCGGGCGGACGGGCGCTCGTCGGGCATCTGCGGCAGCCTAGCGACGCCACATTCCCGGTAAACAGAACATCAACAATCTCGCGGGTGTGGGTGCTACCTTGACGCTCGAATGGTCGGGCACAAGCCCGGTGAAGAAAGAAGTGCACGTGCCCGCAGGTCGAAGCTTTCATGGCCTCCTTCGGGTGTCTGGCACGGACCGTTGGAGGAGTAGTAAATGGCGACAGGCACAGTCAAGTGGTTCAGCGACGACAAGGGGTTCGGCTTCATTACCCCGGACGACGGTGACAAGGACCTCTTCGTCCACCACACCGGCATCAACTCTGATGGCTATCGCTCGCTGCAGGAGGGGACGAAGGTCTCCTACGAGGCGGAGCAGGGCGACAAGGGCCCCAAGGCCGTCAACGTCACTGCGATCTAGACCCAGCAGTTAGCGCGTGCGGCCGGGGCCCCCGACAGGGGTCCCCCGGCCGCATACCGCGCTAGTAACCTTGCTAGCTCGCGAATGTCTAGCGAAGCTGGCACAGTCGCGATCGGGGGCACACAGCTCGAAGCGGAGCACGTCTCCGGTCGGACAAGATCCCTAGCGCCATCGCGGCGTCGCGCTGCGCAGATCGCGCTCGGCGCGATGGTCGTCGTCTCCCTGTTCTTGGTGCTCGCCGCGGCGAACCGGCCGAGCCAGCTTTCGCCGGTGACCCACGAAGGCTTTTTCCCGGGCTGGATGGCAGGCCCATTCGGCGGCCTGATGCCGGGCCTGCCGAACGGGATCATCGCCACGCGCGTGATCTTCACGAGCTGCCTGGTCATCCTGATCGCGCTGTACCTGCTCGTCCTGCGCGGCGCCAACCAGATCTCGGCGCGCACCGTGGTCGGCGCAATCGTCGTCGTTCAGGTGATCTACATGCTCTCGCCGCCGCTCGCGACGACCGACATCTTCAACTACATCAACTACGCCCGGATGGAGGCGATCCACAACCTCAATCCGTACACCACGATCCCGGTCAGCGAGCCGCACAGCGACCCGAGCTTCCTGGTCAGCAACTGGCACCAGCTGCTGAGCCCCTACGGACCGTCGTTCACCCTGATCACGATCGCGCTCGTGCCGCTCGGGGTCGCGGGGACGATGTGGGGCCTGAAGGTGCTGTTCACGCTCGCGAGCCTCGCGCTGGTCGCGCTCGTCTGGCGCTTCGCGAAGGTGCTCGGCCGCGACCCCGTGCCGGCCGTTGCCTTCATGGGGCTCAACCCGATCGTGTTGATCTGGGGCATCGGCGGCGGCCACAACGATTTCCTGATGATGCTCGCGGTGCTCGCCGGGCTCTACTTCCTGGTCCGCGGCAGAATGCTCTACGAAGATCACGCGCCACTTCCGGCGCTTTGGCCGCCGGATGCCCGGTTCATCGCCGCCGGGGTGACGTTCGTATTCGCGGTCTCGCTCAAGGCCTCGGCCGCGGTCGTGCTGCCCGTCGCACTCGCCTACGCCTGGCCGCAGCGGCGCGCCGTCGTGCAGATGCTCGCCGGGATGGCGGCCGGCGCACTGGCCTTCGGCGCCGCGACGCTCGCAGTCTTCGGCCCGCACCTGCCGGACATCAGCGCGCAGAGCTCGCTGGTCACGCCCGAGAGCGTCCCGAACCTGCTCGGACTGGCGCTCGGTTTCGGCGGCGAGACCCAGGGCCTGCACACGCTCTCGTTCGTGGTGCTCGCGGCGACCGTCATCGCCGCGTCGTGGTACGCATGGCGCCGGCGCGACGTCCTGACGCCCGTCGGCTGGGTCAGCATCACCGTCCTGCTCACGCTCAGCTGGGTGCTGCCGTGGTACATCCTCTGGGTTCTGCCGATCGCCGCGGTGTCGAGCTCGCGGCGGCTGCGAATCGCTTCGCTGCTAGTCGGCCTATACCTCGTGATCTCGCCCGTGTCTGTCTGGCGCGTGCTCGGTGTGCACCCGGAAAGCACTCCGCTCGGCCACCTGCACGAACGCGAGGTCGACGAACTGCTGCACTAGTCAGTCGTCGGCGCCCGGGGGACGCCGGGCACGCTTGCGCGCGGCGTTGCGCTGCTTCTCGCGCGCGCGCCGCTCGCGCGAGGCCCGCGTCGGTCGCGTGGCGGTCCGCGGGGCGTCGACGTGCAGGGCGGCGGCGATGCGCTCGGCAAGCCGCGCCAGCGCGAGCTCGCGGTTGCGCGCCTGCGATCGAGCCTCCTGGCTGGTCGCCGTGACGCGTTCGCCGAAGCGTTCGCGCAGCAGTTCGCGCTGCGCGGAGCTGAACGCGCTGCAGCCCGCGAGCTCGAGCACCGCTTCGACCCGCGAGGCGGTGACGTTCGCGTGCTGGCCGCCGGGCCCCGATGAGCGGCTGGTGCGCAGCGTGATCTGCTCGAGCGGCACGGTGAGGCCGGGCCGGATCTCGAGCCGCGGAGCGGCCACCTACCCCTCGGTGATCGGCGACGGGCCGCGCTGCTCGCCGGGCGGCAGGCGCCCGTCGCGGCCGACGTAGCCGCCCTCGCCGCCGACGATCACGTAGACCGCGTCGCTGTTGCCGACGTTACGGATCGCGCGGTGCGTCGCGGCGTCGACGCGCACGAGCCCGCCGGGGCCCAGGCGTGTGCGTGAGCCGTCGCCGAACTCGAACTCGATTTCGCCCGCGTGGACGAAGTACAGCTCCTCTTGGCGCTCGTGGTAGTGGGCTCCGGTCGCGATCCCCGGCGGCAGCACGATCGCGTTGACGCCGAACGCCTCGACGCCGAGCGAGCTCCGGATCTTGCGAAATCCCGGGCCCTCGCCGAGGTCGTCGAGGTTCGCCGAGGCCCAGCCCGGGCCGCTCTGCGCCGGGCTCATGTCGGCTGCCCGTGGTCGGCGACGGTGCCGCCCGGCGGCTCGAGCGGCCGCTCCGCGGCCGCCCAGTCGAGCATCCCGCCGGCGAGCGAGAGCGCCTGGTAGCCACCCGCGTTGAGCGCCTGGGCGGCCATCAGCGAGCGCATTCCCGCGCGGCAGTAGACGATCACCGAGGAGCCTGGCGGTAGCTCGCCGGCCCGTTGCGGGAGCTCCGCGAGGGGGATGTGCAGGCTGCCCGGGATCCGGCCCGCCGCACGCTCATAGTCCTCCCGCACGTCGAGCAGAACGGGCGCAGGATCGCCGGCGAGCAGCGCCGCGGCCTGGGCTCCGTCGATCTCAAGCGAGTCGGTCATGGTCCGGATCGTAGTCGCCGCGGGGGCGCGCCGCGCAGACGCGCCGCGCTCACTACGATCAACTGCAGTGGAGGCCGTCAGCGACACCTACACCGTTCCACGCGAGAACGTCGAATTCTGCGAAATGATCGCCCAGCTGGCGCGCGAGCGGATCGCGCCGCGGTCTGCCGAGATCGATGAGAAGGCCGAATACCCGTGGGACATCCGCCGCCTGCTCGGCGAGCAGGACATCCTCGGGCTGCCATTCCCGGTCGAGTTCGGCGGCATGGGGACCGGGGTACTGATGCTCAACATGGCGATCGAGGAGCTGGCGAAGGTCGACGCCGCATGCGCGCTGATCCTGATGGTGCAGGAGCTCGGCACCCTGCCGATCCAGCTCTACGGCAGCGACGAGCTCAAGGAGCGCATCCTGCCGCGCTGCGCGACCGGTGAGTGGTCGCCGGCCTTCGCGCTCTCCGAGCCCGAAGCGGGCTCGGACCCCGCGGGAATGCAGACGCACGCCGTGCTCGACGGCGAGGAGTGGGTGATCAACGGGACCAAGAACTGGATCACGAACCTCGGCGTTGCCGACTACTACGTCGTCTTCGCGGTGACCGACCGTGAGAACCGCCGCCTGACCGCGTTCGTCGTCGAGTCCGACCGGCCCGGCGTGACTGTCGGCAAGCTCGAGCACAAGCTCGGCATCCGTGCATCACCAACGGGCCAGCCGATCTTCGAGAACGTCCGCGTCCCGCAGGAGAACGTGATCGGAGAAGTCGGCCGAGGCCTCTCGGTCGCGCTGGGCACGCTCGAGCGCACGCGTCTGGGCGCCGCCGCGCAGGCCGTCGGAATCGCCCAGGGCGCCACCGACTACGCGGTCGGCTACGCACGCGAGCGGCGCCAGTTCGGCAGGCCGATCAACGACTTCCAGGGCATCTCCTTCAAGCTCGCCGACATGGAAATCCGCACGGCCGCCGCGCGCGAGCTGCTCTACAAGGCCTGCGCGATGAACGACCAGGGCCACCCGGACCGCGCCAAGTACGCGTCGATGGCCAAGGTCTTCGCCTCCGACACGGCGATGGCCGTGACGGTCGACGCCGTTCAGGTGCTCGGCGGCTACGGCTACGTCAAGGAGTACCCGCTCGAGCGCATGATGCGCGATGCCAAGATCACCCAGATCTACGAGGGAACGAACGAGATCCAGCGCGTCGTGATCGCGCGGACTCTCAAATAGCGGTGATCCGGTGAACGAGCGCGATCGATCCAGCACGAACCTCCGCCGGGTCGGCTTCGCCGCGATTGTCGCGATGGCGCTCGGGCTGCTGGTCGTGCTGGTCGCGCAGGGCTTCTCCACGGAAGGCGCAGTGCGCGCCGTCGAGGACGCCGCGCTAGGGGTCGTCGTCGTCGCCGCGCTGATCGGCTCGCTCGCGTTCGTCGCCGTGCGGATGGCCGACTGGCGCGAACCGGTCTCGGACGTCGAGTTCGACAGGATCGTGCGCCGGGCCGAAGAGCAGGCCGAGCAGAACCTCGTCGTCGAGCCCGAAGAAGGCGAGTTCCTCGTGCTCGACCCGCTCAACGACCGCGACTTCGACGAGCTCGTTCGTGAGGCGCTCGAGGAAATCCCCGACCTGCTGCGCAACGCCCTGCGGCACATCACGGTCGTCGTCTCCGACGGTGGCCGGCGTGCCGACGCGTACGGGCGCTATGACACCCAGCGCGCAGGGGCCGACAGGCTCGTGATCTTCCGGGACACCCTGCGCCGCGACTACGGCCATGACGCCGACGCGCTGCGCGAGCAGGTCACGCGGACGGTCCAGTACGAGATGGCGCACCACGTTGCGATCGATGAGCTCGGCGTCGGTCGGCTCGAACTCTAGGCGCACTACGCTCAGCCGGTGAGCGGCCAACCCGACCGGGACCTGCGGTTCCCGGACTTCTACATCGCCGGGCACCAGAAGTGCGGCACGACTGCGCTCTACCTGACGCTCGCCGAACGGGACGACGTCTTCCTGCCACAGGTCAAGGAGCCGAAGTACTTCGCCACCGAGCTGCGCTCTGTGCTGCACCGCGAGGGCGAGGTCAACCCGCTGCACACAGAAGCGGGCTATCTGGCGTTGTACGCCGACGCTCGGCCCGGCCAGCTGCGCGGCGACGCGTCGCCGCAGTATCTGCGTTCGCGGGCTGCGCCGGGCCTGATCGCCGAGCGCCGGCCCGACGCGAAGCTGATCGCGATCTTCCGCGAGCCCGCCGACTTCCTGCGCTCCTTTCACCAGCAGATGCTCTCCTCCCGCGTCGAGGACGTGACCGACCTTCGCCGAGCCCTCGAGCTCGAGGACGAGCGCCGCGCCGGCCGCGAGATCCCGCGCGGCTGTCACCTTCCGATGTCCCTCTACTACTCCGAGCATGTCCGCTACGCCGAACAGCTGGGCCGGCTGCGCGAGAACTTCCCGCCGGAGAACATTCACGTGATCATCTACGACGACCTGAAGTCCGATCCCCAGGGCACGATGAGCGCCGTCGTCGAGTTTCTCGGCCTGCCGCCCGGCGAGCGCGAGGTGGCGATGCGCCGCACCAAGCCGCTGCAACAGGCCCGCTCGTCGGGGCTGCACCGCTTCGCCGGCGAACTGCGCAGGGCCAAGCGCCGGCCGGAGTCCGTCGGGACCGCGGCGCGCGTCGCGGGAGCAGTGATTCCCGAACGGCTCCTGGATTCCGGCGCACGCAACGCGTTCCGGCGCGTCGCCTACACGCGCCCCGAGCAGCCCGATGCCCAGCTCGCCGCCGAGCTACGCGCGCGCTTCGCACCCGAAGTCGCGCAGCTGGGGGCAATGATCGACCGCGACCTTGGCGCGCTCTGGGGGCCGAACGGGAATCCCTCATAGGATTCCGAGTCCAACCCCGAAGTCAGGAGAGCCAGATGCCGGAGGCAGTGATCGTCGATGCAGTGCGGACCCCGATTGGACGGGCGGGCAAGGGCTCGCTGAAATCCGTGCGGGCCGACGACCTTGCGGCAATCCCGCTGCGTGCGCTGCTCGAGCGCAACCCGGGACTGGACCCGGCGAGCGTCGTCGACGTGATGATGGGCTGCGGCTTCAGCGAGGGCGAGTCCGGCTACAACATCGGCCGCAACGCCGCGCTGCTGGCGGGGATCGACCACCACGTCCCCGGCACGACCGTCAACCGCTTCTGCGCCTCTTCGCTGCAGACGACGAGGATGGCCTTTCACGCGATCAAGTGC
>Ga0182013_10005721_pt1 | contig 14350 bp, 10 predicted proteins | sample 612S2MmetaG_FD_120487 | JGI IMG/M metagenome (GOLD analysis project Ga0182013, IMG submission 120487) | Permafrost microbial communities from Stordalen Mire, Sweden - 612S2M metaG | ecosystem: Environmental > Terrestrial > Soil > Wetlands > Permafrost | place: Sweden: Stordalen | collected... | reverse complement strand
CGACGCCGCCGGTCGACGCGCCGATGGCGACGATCTTGCTGTCGGGCTTGTAGCCGGCGACCTGCGGGGCGACGCTCGCTGCGCGCAGCCCATGCGGCCGCAGCCGCGCGCTGGCGGCGGCCCGGACGCGGGCCGGCAGATCGTCGAACGAATTGGGATGCTCGATCGACGGCTTGCCGATGCAGTCGACCGCGCCGAGCTCCATCGCGCGAATCGTCGCGGTCGCGCCGCGGGCGGTGAGGCTCGAGACCATCACCACCGGGAATGGCCTCAGCCGCATCACCTTTTCGAGAAACTCGAGTCCGTCCATCCGCGGCATCTCGACGTCGAGCGTCATGACGTCGGGATTGAGCGCCTTGATCGCTTCGCGCGCCTCGAGCGGATCGGCGGCCTGGCCGATCACCTCGATTGCGGGATCGTCGGTCAGCGCGGCCGAAATCAGGCCGCGCATGGTGGCCGAATCGTCGACGACGAGCACCCTGACCGGGTTCATGCGCCGTCCCCGCCCTTGAGCCGGTAGGCGGTGACGCCGTCGCTGACGAAGCTCGCCGCCGCCGGTCCCGTCACCCGCTCTGAATGGCCGATGTAGAGAACGCCGTCGCGCTCGAGCTTGCCGGCGAACTTGCCCCAGACCGATTGTTGGGTCCGCTCGTCGAAATAGATGACCACGTTGCGGCAGAAGATCACGTGGAACTTGCCTGGCATCGGCCAGACGCCGTTGAGATTGAGGGTGCGAAAGACGACCAGCCGGCGCAACTCCTCGCTCGCCTGCAGAGCGCCGCGGGCGTCCCCGCCGGCGAGCATGAAATAGCGGCTGCGCAGCGCAGCCGGCGCGTCGACCAGCGCGGCCGCGGAATAGACCCCGCGCCGTCCTTCCTCGACCACCCGCGGGTCGATGTCGGTGGCCAGGATGCGGATGTCGAGGGCGGCGGCGTTGGGCTCGAGGCCGAGCACGGTCAGCGCCATCGAATAGGGCTCCTGCCCGCTCGAGCAGGCGGCCGACCACAACCTGACCCGCCCGCCGCGACGCGCCGCCTCGATCAGCGGCGGCAGCACGCGGGAGCGCAGATGCTCGAAATGATGCGGCTCGCGGAAAAAGCGCGTGACGTTGGTCGTCAGCGCCGACAGCATTTCGAGCCGTTCGCCCGCGCCGTCCTGCGAACCGACCAGATCGCAATAGTCGCGAAAATTCTCGAGATTGAGCGCGCGCAGCCGCTTGACGAGGCGTGAATAGACCAGCGTCGTCTTCGTCTCCGGGATGTAGATCCCGGCGTCGGCGTACAGCATCGCCGCGATGTCTTTGAAATCGCGTTGGGTCATCGCGAACTCGCTCGCTTCGAGCGGTCCGCGGGCGGCCGCCGCCAACGCCTGGTTCACGCCGCCGCCTCCGTCTCGGTCGACATGATGCTGTCGAGCTCGATCACGCCGATCATGCGCCCGTCGATCGCCAGCATGCCGCGAACAAACGACCTGACGAAGGCTGAGGCGACCTCCGGGGTCGGCTGGATCGTCTCGGTGGTGAGGGTCAGAATGTCCGACACCGCGTCGACCAGCAGACCGACGATCTGCGCGCCGACCTGCACGACGATGATGACCTGCCGCGCCGACGCGTCGGTCGGCGGAAAGCCGAGCCGCTCGGCGAGGTCGACAATCGGCAGCACCGAACCGCGCAGATTGATGACGCCCCGCACGTAGGGTGGCGCGTGCGGCAGCGCCGTCGCCGGCGTCCAGCCGCGAATCTCACGCACCGACATGATGTCGATGCAGAACTCCTGCACGCCGATGCGGAAGGCGATGAATTCGCGCGGGGCGTCGGCTACGGTGTTGGCTTCCTTCATGGGATCAACCTGTTGCGGCGAGAAGCGGTTCTTGCGCGCTGCGATTGGTGCGCGCGACGAAGGTGTCGATGTCGAGGATCAGCGCGACGCGCCCATCGCCGAGGATCGTCGCCGCGGCGATGCCCGGCACCTGCCGGTAATTGGCCTCGAGACTCTTGATCACGACCTGGCGCTGGTCATGGATGGCGTCGACCACCAGCGCACAGCGGGTGCTGACCTCGGTTTCGACCACCAACACGACGCTGCCCACCGGATCGGCCGCGTCGCGGCGATAGCCGAGTTCCTGACCGACGTCGATCAGCGGCGCGAAGCCGCCGCGGTCGGAGATCACGCGCGCGTTGACGCCGAGCGCGTGCACTTCGCCGCGCTTCGGCCTCAGCGTCTCGACGATCGCCGTCAGCGGCACGACCAGCGTCTGGTCGGCGACCTTGACCACCATGCCGTCGAGCACGGCGAGCGTCAGCGGCAGGCTCATCGAGAAGGTCGAGCCCTTGCCGGGGCGCGAAGAGATGGTGATGCGGCCGCCCAGCGCCTGGATCGAGCGCTTGACGACGTCCATCCCGACGCCGCGGCCCGAGATGCTGGACACCGTCTGCGCGGTCGAGAAGCCGGGCATGAACAGCAGATTGTCGATCTCGCTCTCGCTGAGCTGGGCGTCGGGGGCGATCAGCTCCTTCTTGATCGCGATCTCGCGCACCCGTTCACGGTCGATGCCGGCGCCGTCGTCGGAGACTTCGATGACGATGCGGCCGGAGCGATGGGCGGCCGAAAGTTTGACCTCGCCTTGAGCCGGCTTGCCGGCCGCCTCGCGCACTTCCGGCCGCTCGACCCCGTGATCGACGGCGTTGCGGATCATGTGGGTGAGCGGATCGGCGAGGCGCTCGATCACCGTGCGATCGACCTCGGTCGCCTCACCCTCGGTGCGCAGCCGAACGATCTTGCCGGTCGCGTCGGTCAGCTCGCGCACGATGCGCGACATGCGCTGGAACAGCGGCTTGACCGGCTGCGCGCGGATCGCCATCACCCCTTCCTGGATCTCGCGGGTCAACTGCTCGAGGGCGCCGAGGCCGGCCGCGACGCTCGAGGAGCGCGCCAGTCCCGCCTCCAGCACCCGCTGCGACAGCATCGCCTGGTTGATCACCAGCTCGCCGACGAGATTGATCAGCCGGTCGACGCGCTCGAGATCGACGCGGATTGTCGCCGCGGTCGCGGTCGCCTCCGGCTTGCCGGGCTCCGCCTTGGCCCTCTCGGCCTCTCCGGCCGCGGTTGCGACCGGCGCTTCGGCCGGCGCCACATCGGCCGGCGCGACATCGGCCGGCGCAACGACGTCGTTGGCGACGGCGACCGGCGTCGGCGGCGCGAGCTCGACCGGCGCGCTCGCCTCTGGCGCCGCGATGGGACCGGCGCGGTCGACGACGATCTCCAGTTCGCAGTCGTCGACGACGAATTCGAACAGTTCGTGGATCGAGGCTTCGTCTTCCGCCGTCGTCAGCTGGACTCGCCAGGCGAGATAGGCGCCTTCGGGGTCGAGCGCGTCGAGGGTCGGCACATGGCGCGCGTCGCATTCGACGCGAAACTCGCCCATTCGCGACAATTCGCGCAGCAGTCGGACCGTTTCGTTGCCCTTGCGATAAAGATCGGGCGCGGGAATGAGCTTGATGGCGTAGCGCGCGGTTTGCGACTCGGACGCGCCGAGGTCGTCGAGCGCGAGCAGAACCGGCTGGAAGTCGAGCCCTTCGGCCTCGCCGGCGCCCGTTTCGGCCGGCGCCTCCTTGACGTTCTCGGTCAGCGCCTTCAATTCGGCGATCTGCGCCTCGACCCGCGCTTCTTCGACCGCATCGCCGCTGCGCGCCGACTTGACCAGATCGGCGAGCAAATCGGCCGAGCGCAGCATGGTGCGCATAACCGCCGGCGAAGTGGCGAGTTGATCGGAACGGATCAGGTCGAGGGTGGTCTCGAAGGTGTGCGCGAAACGCACCAGCCGGTCGAGCTTGAAGGCGCCGGCGCCGCCCTTGATCGAATGGACGGCGCGAAACACTGCGTTGACCGTCTCGGAATCGGCGACGCCCTCTTCCATCGCGTTCAGGCCGACCTCCAGCTCGCCGAGCTGTTCTTCGCATTCCTGGAAGAAGGTCTCCCGGATCGCCGCCATCGTGTCCATACGAACAGCCCTCGAAAATCGCTTAAGCCGCCACCCGCCGCACCACGTCGACCAGCTTGGCCGAGTCGAACGGTTTGACGATCCAGCCGGTCGCGCCGGCGCGCCGCGCGAGATTCTTCTTCTCCGGCGAACTCTCGGTCGTCAGCACGAGGATCGGAATGCCGAGGTAGCGCTGGTTGCGACGAACGCTCTCGATGAAGCCGAAGCCGTCGAGCTTCGGCATATTGATGTCGGTGATGATGACATGCGGCGTCTCTTGCTCGAGGACCTCGAGCCCGTGGACGCCGTCGACCGCCTGGATGACGCGATAGCCCGCATCCATCAGCGCGACCTTGAGCATGTCGCGCATGGTGCGCGAGTCGTCGACGGTTAGGATCGTCATACTCATTTGGGCGATTCTCCAGTCACGAACATTCGATCGATTCCGATGAGTTTGAGATCCTCGACCATGCGTGGCGCGCAATTGACGATCGACAGCGGAACGCCATCGGCCGCCCATGTGCGCTTCGCCGACAGCAGCACCTGGACGCATTGCGCGCCGAGCTGGCCGACCGCCGACCCGTCGACGACGACCGGCCGGCCGCGGCGCGAAAGCAGGGCGGCGGCGAGCGGCCGGGCGGCGGGTAGATCGAGCGCCGCCGGCAGGCGCAGGACGCCCTCGGCGTCGCCGCGGGGCGCGGAATTGGCAGGCGGCGGTTGACGAGCGGCCGCCGCAACCGGCGGATCAGGATTTGCAACGGGCGGCGGCATGACTTCCTCCTCCTCGCGCGGCGGTTCGGCTGCGGCGACCGACGGCTGGTCGGTCGTTTCCTCGGCGCGCGTTACGACGCTGGACGGCGACCACGACGACGGCAGCCTGTCGTCACGGTCGCTGAGATCGACCTTGGGGTAGTACTCGCCCTTGGCGAACCAAGTCTTGCCCGACCGCCGACGTGAGGCCAAAGGCTTAGCCATGACGCCCTCCCGGCGCGGGCGCGTGGGCGTCCGATGGCGGACAAGGCAGGCTGGCGTACGCGTTCATGCGGCCTCGCGAAGAGAACGGGTCTCCTCCCTTGCCGACGGCGAATGGCGACCCGCCGCGCCGATCCAGACGAGGCGCGCGGCGCTCAGGCCGTCGCGTTCAAAGGCGAAAGGAGCATGTCGGGTTCGGGAACCGACGCGAGCGAATGGCGTCATGCCGCGGAGCGCCCCCCAAGGCGGATTCCGTCGATCGCATGACAAGTCCTAAACAGGATTGGTTTATCGAAACTTAAGAGTCCCGCCGGTTCGCCGGCCCCCGCCGCGATTTACGGTTCACGGACGTATGGAACCCGCCGTCCCCATGCGGCGGCGGCGCAGGGGCCACCTCACCCCAGCGCCTCGAGTTCGCCGATCATCCGGTCGATCAGCGACAGGCCGATGCCCCAGAAGGCGGGATCGCGCGCGTCGAGGCCGAACGGCGCCAGCAGTTCGGCATATGGCTTGGAGCCGCCGGCGGCGAGCATGGCGAGATAGCGGTCGGCGAAACCGGCCGGCGCGCGCTCGTAGACGCCGTAGAGAGAATTCACCAGGCAGTCGCCGAAGGCGTAGGCATAAACGTAGAACGGCGAGTGGATGAAGTGGCCGATATAGGCCCAATACGTCTCGTAGCCGGGACCCAGCCGGATCGCCGGCCCGAGGCTCTCGCTCTGCACGCTGAGCCAGGCGGCGTTGATCGCCTCCGTCGTCAGCTCGCCCGCGCGCCGCTCGAGGTGGAGGCGCCGCTCGAACTTGTAGAACGCGATCTGCCTCACGACGGTGTTGAGCATGTCCTCGATCTTGGCGGCGAGCATCGAGCGCCGCATCGCCTTGTCGTCGGCCGAGGCGAGCAGCGCGCGGAAAGTCAGCATCTCGCCGAACACCGACGCGGTCTCGGCGAGGGTCAGCGGCGTCGGCGCCATCAGCGCGCCGTTCGGCGCGGCGAGAGTCTGGTGAACGCCGTGGCCGAGCTCGTGCGCGAGCGTCATAACGTCGCGCGGCTTGCCGAGATAATTGACCAGCACATAAGGGTGGGCGGAGGGCGTCGTGGGATGGGCGAATGCGCCGGGCGCCTTGCCCGGAAGCGGCGGCGCGTCGATCCAACCCTCGTCGAAGAAGCGCCGGGCCACCTCGGCCATGCGCGGCGAGAACGCGCCGTATGCGTCGAGCACCGTGTCGCGCGCGACCCGCCAGGGAAAGACGCGCGTCGGCGCGTCGGGCAGCGGGGCGTTGCGGTCCCAATGATCGAGCTGCGGCTTGCCGAACCAGCGCGCCTTCAACGCGTAATAGCGGTGCGACAGGCGCGGATAGGCGTCGGTCACCGCCGCCTCCAGCGCATCGACCACCTCGCGCTCGACGCGATTGGCGAGGTGGCGCGAATCCGCGACATCGGCGAACTTGCGCCAGCGGTCGGAAATCTCCCTGTCCTTGATCAGCGCGTTCATGATCAGGGTAAAGAGCCGAAGATTGCCGCCGAGCGTCTTGGCGAGCGCCGCGGCGGCCGCCTCGCGCACGCGGCTGTCGGCCTCCTGCAGCTTGCCGAGCAGCGGCTCGAGCGTCAGTTCCTCGCCGTCGAAGGAGAAACGCAGCGAAGCGATCGTCTCGTCGAACAGCCGGTTCCAGGCGGCGGCGCCCGACATCGACTTTTCCAGGAACACCTGCTCGAGCTCGTCGCTGAGCTGGTGGGGCCGCTCCTTGCGGATGTCGGCGAGCCAGGGGCGATATCGGGCGAGCGGCGAATCGCGCGTGGCCGCGTCGAGCTGCGCGTCGTCGAGCCGGTTGAGCTCGAGCTCGAAGAACAAGAGCTCGCCGGCGAGCTCCGTCACCTTCTCCTGCGCGTCGCCGAAGAACTTGGCGCGCTTGGGATCGCTGGTGTCCCCGGCGTGCAGCAGCGACGCGTAGGAGATGATGCGGCCCATCAGGTCCTGCAGCGCTTCGTATTCTTGGACCGCGCCGAAAAGACGCTGGCCGGCGTCGGGCGCCTCCGCGAGCGCGGCGAGCTTGCCCTGGTAGGCGGCGGCGAAGCGCTTGCATTCCGCGGCGGCGCGCGCGAGATCGGCGACGAAGCGCGGCGAGTCCATGCCCTCGTAGAGGTCGTCGAGGCGCCATTGCGGCAATGGCCCGAGATCGACCGGCGTCGTCGCAGCCGCGGCCGAGGCCGCCGCCTGCGCGACGCCGCCGCCTGCAAATGCGCCGGCGAAGGAAACGCGCGCGCGGTCAGTCATGCGATCGGCCTCATCGTCCATCAAGCGGCGGCACTATCGCCGAACCGCGACGCGGCATCAATCGTAGCGACGCCGGCCGCGTCATAATGGGACGACATTAACACGACATTTACCGCGATGGCCGACTGTCCGGCGACACGCGGCGGTTGAAGGCCGCCTCTGATGGAAAGCTCATGGCCGCCCTGATTCTCGTCGTCGACGACGATCCGATCCAGCGCCGCTTGCTCGAAGCAATGTCCCGGCGCTTCGGCTATGACGTCGAAACGGCCGATTCGGGCGAGGCGGGAATGACGCGGCTCGAGGCGAGCGGCCAGCCGCCGATCGATCTCGTCGTGCTCGATCTGGTGATGCCCGATCTCGACGGCATGGGCGTCCTCACCCGCATGCGCCAGCGCGGAATCGCCATTCCCGCCATCGTCCAGACCGCGCACGGCTCGATCGAGGCGGTGATCTCGGCGATGCGCGCCGGCGCCTACGATTTCGTCGTCAAGCCGGTCGGGGCCGAGCGGTTGCAAGTGTCGATCAAGAACGCGCTGCGGGTCGACGCGCTCGAAGACGAGTTGAGGCGCGCGACGCGCCGGCGCGCCGGTGAGCTGACGTTCCGCGACGTCGTCACCAAGGTCGAGAGCATGGAGCGCACCATTCGCCTCGCCGAGCGCTCCGCCAAATCGAACATTCCTGTGCTGATCGAGGGCGAGTCGGGCGTCGGCAAGGAACTGATGGCGCGCGCCATCCAGGGCGCGTCCGACCGCCGCGGCAAACCGTTCGTCACCGTCAATTGCGGCGCGCTGCCGGAGAACCTGGTCGAATCGATTCTGTTCGGCCACGAGAAAGGCGCGTTCACCGGCGCGACCGACAAGCATGTCGGCAAGTTCGTCGAGGCGCACGGCGGCACCCTGTTCCTCGACGAAATCGGCGAGCTGCCGATGGAGGCGCAGGTGAAGCTCCTGCGCGCGCTGCAGGACGGCGAGATCGACCCGGTCGGAGCGCGGCGGTCGATCAAGGTCGACATCCGGCTGATCTCGGCCACCAACCAGGACCTGATCGATCTGGTCAAGCGCGGCCGGTTCCGCGAGGACCTGTTCTATCGCCTCAACGTCTTCCCGATCTCGATTCCGCCGCTGCGCGCGCGCGCCGCCGACATCCCCGATCTGGCGCGCCGCTTTCTCGCCCGCTTCTGCGCCGAGGAGGGTAAGCGCATCCGAGGCCTCGCCAACGACGCCGCGGCGCTGCTCGCCGCCTACGACTGGCCGGGCAACGTGCGCCAGCTCGAGAACGCGATGTTCCGCGCTGTCGTGCTGGCCGATGGCGACGAACTCACCGTCGCCGAATTTCCGCAGATCGCCGCTCAGGTGGAAGGCTTCGACGTGCGCGTGCCTCCGGCGCCCCCGCCGGTAGGCAACGTCGCGCCGGCGCCGGCGAGCGAGGCAAGCCGCTTCGAACCGCGCAATCCGCACTTGATGCGGCTGATCGACGACAGCGGCGACGTGCGCAAGATCGACGACATCGAAGCCGAGGCGATCCGCTTCGCCTTCGCCCACTATCACGGGCAGATGTCGCAGATGGCGCGCAAGCTCGGCATCGGCCGTTCGACCCTCTATCGCAAGATGAAGGAGCTCGGCGTTGAAACCGACGTGCTCGGAGACGCCGCCGCCTGAGGCGCGACGGCCGGCCGCCGACCGTCGCGACTTGCCGCCGCGAGGGACTTTCGGACGACTTGGTAGACCGCTAGAACTTTGGCGACGCCGGCGGGACGGCGGGGGAGAACCGACGATGCGCGTGACGTGCGACTCGATCCGGGCCGGCGCCGCGGCGCTGTTCGTTCTCGTCTGCCTCGGCGGACCGGCGGCGGCCGAAGCGCCGGCGAGCGCGCCGAACGCCGAGGCCGCCAGCGCCCCGCCGGCCGCGACCGCGCCCGCCGACGCGAGCCCGGCCGCCGCGCCTGCCCCCCCGGCCGCGTCAAAAGGCGAAGGCGCCCCTGGGGTCGATCCGCAAACCGCCGCCGCCCTGGCGGCCGCGCTCGACGCGCTTGCAGCCCGCGATTTCAAGGCCAGTCCGGTCGGCGCCGGCGACTGGCGCGCCGCCCGTCTGGCGATCCGCGCCTTCTATGACGCGCGCGGCTTCGCGCCGGTCTGGACCGACGCGCACGGCCTCAATCCGCGCGGCGTGGCGGCGCTCGCCCGGCTCGCGCGCGCCGACGAGGACGCGCTCGACCTTTCCGCTTTCACGCTGCCGAAAGACCTGCCGGCCGACGCGACGCCCGAGCGCCTCGCCGACGCCGAGGCGACGCTGTCGGCCGCCGTCGTCGCCTATGCGATGCAGGCGAGCGGCTCGCGCGTCGTCCCGACCCGCATCTCGCCGCTGATCACCGCCAAGCCGATCGTCGCCGATCCCGCCGCGGCGCTGGCGGCGGTCGCCGCCGCGGCGGACCCCGACGCCGCGCTCGCCGATTACAATCCGCCGCAGAAGGGCTACCGCGACCTGCGCGACCAGTTGTCGCGGGCGCGCGCCGCCCTCCCGACCCCGCCGCCGTCGACCGCCTCGGCGGCGCCGGCGAACCCGCTCATTCCCGACGGGCCGAGCCTCGCCCTCGGCATGCATGATGCGCGCGTGCCGCTGGTGCGGGCGCGACTCGGCGTGCCCGCCGAAGGCGCGGCGGCGGAGGTCTACGACCTTCCGATCGCCGCCGCCGTGCAAGCCTTCCAGCGCGCCAACGGCCTGCCGCCGAACGGCGCGCTGACGCCGGCGACCGCGACGGCGCTGTCGGGCGGCGTCGCCGCTCCGCCGCTCGCCGACAAGGCCAGCGTCTCGCCCGCGCGTCGCGGCGCGGCGCTCGAAGCGAACATGGAGATGTGGCGCTGGGAGCCGCGCGACATGGGCGGCGAGCGCATCGAAATCAACATTCCCGACTACACGCTGCGGATGATGGACGGCGACGACCTCGTCCACCAGGCGCGCGTCATCGTCGGCAAGCCGGACACGCCGACGCCGGTTTTCTCGAATGCGGTGAAATACATCCTGGTCAATCCGATCTGGCGCGTGCCGGATTCGATCGTCCGCAAGGAACTCGCGCCGCATCTCGCCGAGGACCCCGACTATCTCGCGCGTCATGGCTATCAGGTCGCCGAGATCGGCGGCCACATGTTCGTCAGCCAGCCGCCGGGCGAAGGCAACGCGCTCGGCCACATCCTGTTCATGTTCCCCAACGAGCACGCGGTCTATCTGCACGACACGCCGATGCGCAGCCTGTTCGGCATGGCGCGTCGCGCGTTCAGTCACGGCTGCGTCAGGCTCGATCAGCCGATGCGGCTCGCCGATCTGGTGATGGGCGCCGGCTGGGGCGCGCGCCTGCAGGCGATGATCGGCGACACCCAGCGGACCGTGGCGCTGCCGCACCCGATCCCGATCCACCTCGAATACTTCACCGAGTTCGTCGACGCCGAGGGCGCGCTGCAGAACCGCGAAGACATCTACGGCATTGCCGGCCGCGTCGCAGACACGATCGCCCGCGCAAGTCAAGATTGAAAACTGTGCGGATGGCGACTATACCGGCGCGCTGATTGTTTTGCGCGCGCATGTGGCTTTTGCGGCACATAAACAGCGCGGCGGGCGCAAATCCAATTTGACGGCGCCCCGATTCGGGAGGCGCTCGCCGGGGGATCGAAAAGGGATTTTCTGTTTGGGGTTTGTTTCGCTCATCAGCGCCTCGGCGGGGCGTAGAAGCGCATTGGCGCGGCTGCTTGCCGCGCCGATGCTGCTCGGCTTCGCCGTGAGCCCGAGCTCGACCGAATCCGCCGTCGCCAACGGCGACACCCGCACGATCGTCCTGACCAGCGACCACACCAAGGAAACAGGCTCGTTCACCTACATGGTCGACGGCGCCTACGACCAGGCGACGCTCGACAAGCTGAACTGGTTCCTGCGCGACTGGCGGCTCAACGAGCCGACCAAGATGGACCCCAAGTTGTTCGACATCGTCTGGGAGGTCTACCGCGAATCCGGGTCGAAGCAGCCGATCGACGTCCTGTCCGGCTATCGCTCGCCGCAGACCAACGCCATGCTGCGCCGTCGTTCGCGCCAGGTGGCCAAATATTCGCAGCACATGGAAGGCAAGGCGATGGACGCCCGCTTCCAGGACGTCGACACCGCCACCATCCGCGACATCGCCATGCGCATGCAGGCGGGCGGGGTCGGCTTCTATCCGGGCGCGTGGGTGCACATCGACAGCGGCGACGTGCGCTACTGGCCGCGCATGAGCCGCGTCGCGCTGGCGCAGCTCTTCCCCGACGGCAAAACCGTGTTCATTCCCGCCGACGGCCAGCCGATGACAGGCTACGAGCAGGCGCGAGCCGAGATCGAAGCCCGCGGCGGCGAAGTGCAGGTCGCCAACGCCGACGCGGGTTCGAGCGCCGGCGGCGGCGGACTGTTGTCCTGGCTGTTTGGCGCGCGCGGCGGCGGCAGCGACGACGAGGAAGACTCGAGCGCCGCCGAGGCCGCGCCCAACCCGCGCGGCGGACGCGCCGCCGCCCCGGCGCCGGCTCAGGTTGCGAGCGCCGACGCGCCAGCCCCGCAGCCGAGCCCGGCCGCAGCCGAGACCGACGCCGGCGCGGCCGATGTCGGCCCCGCTGACGCCGCCGATGCCGATTTCGACGCGCCGCTGCCGCCGCTCAAACCGCTCGAATTGGCGCTCGCCGACGGGCCGACGCCGCCGGCGCGGCCGACCGACCTCGGCTTCTTGTCGGCGACCGACACGTCAGGCGACCGCGATCTGGTCGCCGCCCTGCTCGCGCGCGGCGGCGCGCCGAGCGTCATCACCCGCGGCGTCGGCGCGCCGCGCGGAATCCTGGCGCTGACCGAAACGGGCGCGCCTGAGCCTTCGGAGCGACCGGCGATCCTCGACCGCGCCGCCGCGCTCAATGCGCCTTTGCCGCCCGTCCGCCCCGCCCGTGTCGCCGCGAAGACCGCTGTAAGCGAGACTTCGGTGGCGACGCCGGACAAGGCCGCCGCCAAGGCGCCGACTCCTTTCCCGACCGCGCGCGGCGTCGCCCTGCTCTCGCCCGCCGAGTTCGGATCGCTGATCAGTCCCTACGGCGACCTCGTCACCGACGGCTTCAACCCGGGCCCGGACGCGCCGAACCTCGCGGCGACGACCGCCGAACTGCACGGCTCGACCCCCTAGCGTCGCCGGGCCAGACCCCCTCCCCCGCCGTTGCCGTCATCGCGCGGCCCGACCTCGATCTCCTTGGCGCGCGCCGAGGCGGCGGGCTTGTCAATGCGGGGAAACCGGGTCACATGTTCGCTCCGGCCGCCCCCTGCCCGCCCGGAATTTGTCGGTTCATTCCTGACGAAAGAGAGCCCGATTGACCCTGATCAGACCCTTTCGCGCGTTGCGGCCCGCCGCCGGACGCGCTGCGGAAATTCTTGCGCCGCCTTACGACGTGCTGTCGAGCGCGGAGGCGCGCGAACGCGCGAGGGGCAAGCCGTGGAGCTTTCTCCACGTCTCCAAGGCTGAGATCGACCTCGATCCGGCGATCGATTCCCATGACGACGCCGTCTACGCCAAGGCGGGCGAGAACTTCCACCGCATGATCGCCGCCGGCGCGCTCGTGCGCGACGACAAGCCCTGCTACTACGCCTACCGGCTCACTTGGCGCGGTCGGGTTGAAACCGGCCTCGGAGCGGTCGCGTCGATCGCCGCCTACGCCGAGAATCGCATCCGCAAGCACGAACTGACGACGCCGGTGAAGGAAGACGACCGCGTGCGGCAGATCGAGGCGGTCGAGGCGCAGACCGGCCTGGTCATGCTCGCCTATGCGTCGGCGCCGGAAGTCGACGCGATGCTCGCGCGCGCCGCTGCGGCAACGCCGACGATGGACGCGCTCGCCGACGACGGCGTGCGCCACCAGATCTGGGTGATCGACGACGAGGCGACGATCGCCGCGCTGACCCGCGCCGTCGACGCCCTGCCCGCGCTCTATATCGCCGACGGCCACCACCGCTCGGCCGCGGCGCTGCGGATCGCGCAGGCGCGCGGCGAGAAGGACGGCTATTTCCTCGCTGTGCTGCTGCCGCAGCACGAAATGACCATCCTCGACTACAATCGCGTGCTGCGCGACCTCAACGGGCTGACGCCCGACGCCGTGGTGAAGGCGATCGAGCGCCGCTACCTCGTCGAGCCGAGCGACCAGCCGGTGCGTCCGTCGCGCGCCGACGAGATCGGCATGGCGCTGGGCGGGCGCTGGTATCGGCTCGCGCTGCGACCCGAGCTCGCCGCCGAAGTCGCCGCGAGCCCGGACCCCGTCGCGCGGCTGCCGGTCACCCTGCTCGCCAGGAACATCATCGAGCCGATCTTCGGCGTGACCGATCCGCGTCGCGACAAGCGCATCGACTTCGTCGGCGGCGGCCGCGGCCTCGGCGAGCTGGAGCGGCTCGTCGCCTCCGGCGCGGCGGCCGTCGCGTTCGCGCTCTATCCAACGCAGATGACCGACCTGATGGCGGTCGCCGACGCCGGCGCGATCATGCCGCCGAAATCGACCTGGTTCGAACCCAAGCTCGCCGACGGCGTGCTGAGCCACTTGCTGGATTGATTAAGGCGCATGTTGTGCTTGAGACGAATCGTTTCAGCCGTCATTGCGAGCAAAGCGAAGCAATCCAGACTTGGGGTCTGCGGCGGTCGCTTAGTCTGGATTGCTTCGCTGTCGCTCGCAATGACGGCCACGCTCGCTTCAGTTTGAGCGCAACGCGCGCCGGCCAGCGAGTCGGCTTCATGTGCCGTTCGCCGGAAGCATGGCGGCAGGAGCGATGAGCCGCGCCCTGCTCATCGCCGGCCCGACGGCGAGCGGCAAGTCGGCGGTCGCGCTCAAACTCGCCGAGCGGTTCGGCGCGACGATCGTCAACGCCGACGCAATGCAGGTCTACGCTGATCTCAGGGTCCTGACCGCGCGCCCGAGCGCCGCCGAGGCGCGGCGCGCGCCGCACCTGCTGTTCGGTGAAGTCGACGCGGCCGAGAATTTCTCCGTCGGCCGCTGGCTCGGGCGCGCGCGCGAAATCCTCGTCGAGGCGCAGAATCGCGCCGGGCCGCTGATCTTCGTCGGCGGCACCGGCCTCTATTTCCGCGCCCTGACCGAAGG
>Ga0182013_10005718_pt1 | contig 14359 bp, 8 predicted proteins | sample 612S2MmetaG_FD_120487 | JGI IMG/M metagenome (GOLD analysis project Ga0182013, IMG submission 120487) | Permafrost microbial communities from Stordalen Mire, Sweden - 612S2M metaG | ecosystem: Environmental > Terrestrial > Soil > Wetlands > Permafrost | place: Sweden: Stordalen | collected... | reverse complement strand
GTTATGAACTGTGGCCGTATTCTCGACCACCCTGATGTCGGCGCCTTGGTTTCCGGAATAGCCGAATTCCCCGATTGCAGCGGTACCGTTCGCGAGCAGGCGCTCCTTAAAGACCGGATCCACCCAAGCCCTCGCGACCACCCGCGCTCCGTTACGCGGACCGACTTGATGCTCGTAGGTATCAACCAACGCATCAAGGGCCGATCGGTCGACCAATCCCTTCTCAATCAGAAGAGATTCGAGCGATTTGACCCTCAAAGCAGGATCCGAAGGAAGGTCCTGGTGCACGTGGTCATCTGCGTGGGCATGCTCCGGTACGACCGTCGCGCCCGCGGCAGTGACGGCCGACGTCAAGAAATCGCGACGAGTGGTGTTCATCCAAGCCCTCCCGGCCGACGAACCAAAAGGAATCCCCGTCGCAATATTGGCAGGTCCCCGCCATTCTTGCACGTTGGCAAACATCCCTAGCCCAGCCACCGCTCCATCAAAGTCCGCACATCCTCCCCCTCGCGAATCCGCCCCGGCGTGCGCGAGAAGCGCGGCGCCGGCGCCGCATGCCAGTGACCGTCGATGCGCCGGTAGACTTCGCGCGCCTCCAGGTGCGGATCCGCCGGCACCTCCTCGAGCTCGAGCACCGGTGCGAAACACGCGTCGGTCGACTCGAGCAGCGCGCACCATTGCCCGCGGGTCTTTGACAGGAAAATTTCCCCGAGCACGCTCGCCTGTTCCTCCCAGGTCGCGCGATCGTATTGGATATCGGCAAATCGCGCCGGGGCACCGATCGCCTGCAGGAGCTCTTGATAGAAGGACGGCTCCAGGGGGCCGATCGCGACCTCCGCTCCATCGGCGCATCGGTAGGTTCTATAGAAGGGCGCCGCGCCGCCCAAGATGTTCTCGGATCGATCGACGGACAGCTTGCCGCTCGGAATGAGGCCCGAGAACATGGTCATGAGCGAGGCGACGCCATCGACGATGGCGCCGTCGATCACCTGGCCCTTGCCGGATCGGGCGCGTTCCAGGAGAGCCGCCAGAATGCCGAACGCCAGGAACAGGGAGCCGCCGCCGAAATCCCCGACCAGGTTGAGCGGCGGAATCGATCGCCCGCCGGGCTCGCCGATCGCCTTGAGCGCACCGGTGATCGCGATGAAATTGATATCGTGACCGGCGATCTTCGCCTTCGGGCCGGTTTGTCCCCACCCCGTCATGCGCGCGTAGATGAGGCCGGGATTCGAAGCGAGCAGCGGCTCGGGACCGAGGCCCAGCCGCTCCATCACTCCCGGCCTGAAACCCTCGATCAGCACATCCGCCCGCGCGGCGAGTCTGGCGCATTGCTCGCGGCCGGCGTCGCTCTTGATGTCGACGGTGAGGACGCTGCGGCCGCGATCGACGACGGGATTCGGCCAGCCGTTGCCGCCCGCCCGATCGATCCTGAGAACCTCGGCGCCGAGATCGGCCAGGAGCATCGCGCAGTGCGGTCCGGGGCCGATGCCGGCGAACTCGATCACACGCACACCGCTCAAAGGACCGTTCGATGAATCCATCGAGCTACGATACCTCGAATCGGAAGTCTGACACAGGTGATGAGGTAGTCGGCGTTCGCGAGAGCATCATCCAAGGCGACCGGTTGCAGCGTGATGCCGTTCGATGCCGTGACCGGCTCGCCGTTCAAGCTGGCGAGGCGCCAGGAATAGAATGGATTGCGCCACAACCAGTTGAGTGCGCGCACGCGATGCCCAACCGTCTCGAGGACGGGCGCGTCGACCCCTGCCGACGCGCCCCTGACTGGAGGCTCAAGACAAGAAACTCAAGCCAGGAATCTCAGGTGCCGTGGCCGCCGAACCGGTAGCCCACACCGACTCCAAACAGCAGCGGATCGATGTGCACCGTCGACACTTTCGGGCCGCCGGCCAAGTACACGCCGGATTGCAGCTCCACCCATTTGACGTCGGCGTTCAGATACCAGTGGTCCGCGACCTTGTAATCGAAGCCGGCCTGCGCCGCGGGCCCGATGCTGGTCGAGTTGAGCTTCAGCCCACCGACACCCGGAACGTTCAGGTTCACGTCGCTGATGATGGTGAGGTTGACGCCCACGCCGATGTACGGCTGGAAGTCCTTACCCGGCAGGAAGTCGTATTTCGCGGTCAGCACCGGCGGCAGATGCTTGAAGGTGCCGATGTCCGTGCCGCTCACGCTGACCGTCTGAGTCTGCGGGTAAGTGAGAATCAGTTCCGCCGACCAATGCGGCAGGAAGTAGTATTCGAAATCCAGATCCGGCAGCCCTTTGCCGTTGATGTGAATCGCATTTGCTGGGACGCCGACGCTGGGAATTGCGTCCGATTTGTTCGCCGGATCGAGATAAACGCCTCGCAGGCGTACTTCCCAATTATCGTCGTCGGCGCGTGCGGTGTTGAACGCGATTGCGCCCAGCACTGACATAATAACTACATTAAGCAGGCGCGATCTCATGGCTATTTTTCCTCTCGTTGTTAAGCGGCTACACCTTAAATCGCAGACCGTTTACTCTCCATCCGTAGTTCCCGAAATGACCCGACTCCGGGCGTGCCTGGCACGTGTGCATGATCGAGTCCACCAACGCAGAATCGCTAAACAAGGGTGAAACGATGCACAGATGGGTGCAGCTCGCAGCTCAACTGTCCTTGCCACGCCCGGGGGCTATCGGCTCGACGGATCGCTGGGAACCTCCCGCGGGTAACCGAACAAGTCCGGAAATGAGTGTCCTACGAATCCGGACGGACGGGTTTGCGCAAGTGTGAAGTCCGTCATGCGCGGTGCGCATGAATCAGGGCGCGCCGTACTTCCGCAGGATGGAGAATGCATTAGGATTTCCCCATCATGAACGCAGCCGACAAACCACGATGCGAGGCCTGCCGCACAGAGGTGGCGGTTCCGCAGTTCACGATGGCGTTTCAGCCCATCGTCGACGTCGACTCGGACACCGTGTACGCCTATGAGGCGCTGGTCCGTCCCACCGGCGGCGGCACGGCCGCCGACGTGCTGGCACAGATCAACGAGCTGAATCGCTATGCCTTCGACCAGAGCTGCCGGGTCAAGGCGATCGAGCTCGCGGCCCAGCTCGGCATGCGGAGCCTGCTCAGCATCAATTTCCTGCCCAATGCGGTGTATCAGCCCGCCGCCTGCCTCAGGAGGACATTCGAGGCCGCGGAGCGGGTCGGATTCCCGCTGCACCATCTGATGTTCGAAGTGACGGAAGCGGAGCCGTCGCGCGACGTCGGGCATCTGAAGGCGATTTTCACGGAGTACAAGCGTCACGGCATGATCACGGCGATCGACGATTTCGGCGCCGGGCACAACGGCCTCAACATGCTGGCCGACTTCGTCCCGGACGTGGTCAAGATCGACATGGCGTTGACCCGGGACATTCATAAAGATCGCGTAAGGCGTGCCATCATCGCCTCGGTCCTGTCGCTCTGCCGGGAACTTCACATCTCGGTGATTGCGGAGGGCGTCGAGAGCATGGAGGAAGCCGTGGTGCTGCGCGATTTGGGCGTGCGTCTGTTTCAGGGCTATCTGCTGGCGAAGCCGGCGCTGGAGCGCCTGCCGCCGATTGCAACCGGCCTGTCGGAACGGATTCGATCATCGCACGAATCTTCGCTGCTCGAGCGCCACGAAGCCGCCTTGGGCCGCCGCGCCTAGACGACATCGCCGTTGCGAAGGCCCGGACCCGCGGGCCAGTATGCTCACAACCCATGAGCACACCGAGCGATACATCCCCGCGAACTTTGCCCCTGACGGGCGCCCTGAACTTCCGCGATATGGGCGGATATCCGACCGCGGGCGGCGGGACGACACGCTGGGAGTGCCTGTATCGATCGGGCACCGCGCACGCACTGACTGACGCGGATCTCGCCTGGCTCACCGGCCGGCGCATTCGATTTGCATACGACCTGCGCTCCGACAGCGAACGTCAGCACCAACCGAACCGGCTGCAGGACATGGCCGATCTCAGCTATCGGTACGTGCATCACGACCGGATCACCGGAGACATCGCGAGGTCGGTGCGCGCCGCGGGGGCCCGAAGCGAGGATACGCGTCGCACGATGCTGGCGTTTTACCGCGCGCTTCCGTACGCGTTCAAGGATTCGTACCGGGCTCTGCTGATGCATCTGGCCGATGGCGACCTGCCCCTGGTGTTCAACTGCAGCGTCGGCAAGGACCGGACCGGGGTTGCCGCGGCATTGATCTTGAGCATCCTCGAGGTCCCGCCGTCCGCGATCCTCGAGGACTATCTCTTGACCGAGCAGTATTTCGAGCGCAGCTGCGACATGTTCCTCGACGAGTATCAGAGCCTCTTCGCGGGCGTTGCACGCGAGGTGTGGGAGCCTTTGATGAGGGCGGATGCGGATTACCTACAGGCGATGCTCGAACGGCTCGAGGCGGAGCACGGCTCGGTCGTCGACTATGCCAGGAGCGAGCTCGGCCTGTCGGAGGGGGCGCTCGCGCGGATCCGCTCGAATCTCATCGCGTAGGCGGATGGAGGATCGGCCGCCGCCGTCTGCCACCGCTTTGCCACAGTTGCATCCCTGGAATCGCAGAATCTGCGTTCACCCTCTCTGTACCGAACCGGCAGAGATGGTACTCAGGGATCCCATGAACAATAAGCTTCGCGGCCTCAATCGGCTGCACCTCGCGGCCGCCGCCGCTCTCCTCCTGGCGCCGGCTGTCGGGGCGGCGTTCGACAGCGCGGCAGCGCCGACGGACTCCCTTCTGAAGATCAACCGGGTGGTGCCGGAAGGCGACGGGGTACCGCCGCCGGGACGGCAGATCGTGGTGACTTTCGATCGGCCCGTGGTGGCGCTCGGCGCGATGGCCGTCGATGCCGCGCACGCGCCGGTCACGATATCCCCGCAGGTCGAATGCCAGTGGCACTGGCTCGACCCCCGCTCGCTGGCCTGCGAATTGAATGCGGCGCAGGCACTCGCTCCCGCCACCCGCTACACCGTCACCGTCGAGAGCGGCCTCAAGGCGCTGGACGAGGCCACTCTCGAGGAACCCTACCGCTGGACTTTCACCACCGAACGTCCGGCGGTGAAGGGCTATTCGTTCAAAACCTGGCAGTCACCGGGCATGCCCGTCGTACGGCTGATTTTCAATCAACCGGTGACGAAGGACAGCGTCGAGTCTGCGCTGCACTTCGCGGATCAGGCGGGCGTCTCGGCGACTCCGGACCCGTACGAGCGCGAGGTGTTCTACGTGCTCGCGTTGCCCGGAGAGCCCGGCGCGGTGATCTTTCCCCAGGGTACCCCTGCGGTCCGCAGCGACGACCGGCCCGCCTCCGGCACGAACGCCGCGGGTCAGCGCGTCGAGGCGCGGCGGGTGTGGCTCGTGTCGCCGCGCAAGGAGCTTCCCGGGAACGCGCGCACCCGGCTCCAGGTTCTGCCGGGACTTCGAAGCTATGCGGGGCCGCTGCTCGGGGTCGAGCGGCGCACGGTGGTCGCGTTCGACACCTTCCCCGAATTTCGCTTCCTCGGGGTCCGGTGCCTGGTGGGCACCTCGTCTGCGCTCATCTCCACCGCCGTCGGCGCGGCGGGGGCGGCCGGCCCGGCGGGGACGGCGCCGGCGGCCGCGCCCGCCTGCAATCCCTTCGGCAAGGTCTCGCTGGTGTTCTCCTCGCCGGTGATCGCGCCGGAGATCAAGGCGCACCTGACTCTGATTCCGGACCTTCTCAACGGGCGCACCGACTACGACCCGTGGGCGAATGTCTATCCCTCGAGCCGCCTGGGCTCGCCCCACAAGCGCGGTACCGAATATGCGGTGGAGCTGCCCGAGCACCTGCGCGCGTTCCAGGCCTACTCCGTCGCAAGCCTCCAGGGTGTGCGCGATGAGTTCGGACGAGCGCTGCGCGGGCCGGCCGCGATGGAATTTCGAACCGACCACCGGCCGCCGCGGCTCAAGGTGACCCACCCGGTGGCGGTGCTCGAAAAGAACGCCCCCACCGCCATGCCGCTCTACGCCACCAATCTCACCGACATCGACATCCGCTACCGCACGTTGACCAGCGCCGGGTTTGCCCGGGATCTCGATTTCGATCAACCCGTCGACCGCGCCTGGGACGTGGCCTACGCGGTGCCGGCCAAGATTCGCGAATTGCTCGCCGGGCAGTCGGGCGTGATCACGGGCTCGTTCGAGCCGCACCCCACTCCGCAAAGTGTCGCCGGCTACCGCTATTTCGACGAGTCCGAGGACGATCCGGGCATCTTCAGGGGCAACCCCGACCGGGACTTCTTTGCCGAAGTCACGCCCTTCGAGGTGCACGCCAAGCTCGGCGCGTACAACACGCTGGCCTGGGTCACCTCGCTCGACAAGGGGCTGCCCGTGCCGCACGCGCGGGTCCGTGTCTACCGCGACAACTATCAGGGCCTCACGTCGGGCACGCCCGTGCTGGCGGAGGCGCTCACCGATCGCGACGGCGTCGCCGTCCTCGAGGGGCGTACGGCGCTCGAGAACAAGGCGCCCCCGAACCTCACACCCGACGCCTCCTTCATGGTGCGCGTCGATGTCGGCAAGGACATGGCGCTCCTGCCGCTCGATGCCTCGTTCGCGCTCGACACTTATCGCGCCTCGCGCGGCTCGTTCTGGTCGGGATTCGGCAACGAAGCCGACCACATCCACGCCTGGGGCACGACGGCGCAGGGCGTGTACAAGCTCGGCGACACCGTGCAGTACAAGCTGTACCTGCGCAACCAGAACAATCTCACCCTGGAAGCCGTGGCGGAGCGTGCGGGGTACGAGCTCAGCATCGTCGATCCCACCGGCAAGACGGTGAAGACGGAATCGAACATCACCCTGTCCGAGTTCGGCGCGTATGCGGGCTCGTTTCGAGTGCCTCAAGCGGGCGCGGTCGGGTGGTACGACTTCGTGCTGAAGCACCCGGCGGGCAAGGAGCCTGCGAGCGGCGTCACCGCGGCGAACGGCGCGCGCACCTGGACCCCGATGCGGGTGCTCATCGCCGATTTCACCCCGGCTCCGTTCCAGGTGACGAACACCTTGAATGGGCAGCTGTATCAGCCGGGCGATACCGTGGATGTCGCGACGCAGGCGGCGCTGCATGCGGGCGGTCCCTACGCGACCGCGGCGGCGCGCGTGACGGCGCGGCTGTTTCCGCAGAGTCTCGACATCGCGAATCCGGCCGCCGCGGGATTTCAATTCGCCAGCCTGCCGCCGGGCGGCACCTGTTCCTGGCAGCGGGAGCCCGACGTGTTGACCGTGCATCAAGCGGACGCGGCGACGGACGAGAAAGGCGAGCTCGCCACCGGATTCACGCTGCCCGACGCCGACCTATTGAGCGCGCGGCTCGAGGTCGAGAGCGCGGTGCGCGACGAGCGCGGCAAATACGTCGCGACGCGCAGCGACGCCGAATACCGCGGCCGCGATCGCTTCGTCGGATTGCACAGCGAGCGCTGGACGCTCGAGCAGGGAAAGCCCGCCGCCATCCGATACCTGGTCGTCGACCAGAACGGCAAGCTCGTCGAAGGCACGCCGGTCACCGTCACCATCCAAGCGGAAGTGGTGAACGCGGCGCGCGTCAAGGGCGCCGGCAGCGCGTACCTCACGAGCTACGAGCCCCAATGGGTGGCCGACGGCTCCTGCACGGGCCGGTCGGGGAAGGAGCCTCAGATCTGCAGCTTCACGCCGAGCCGCCCGGGCCTCTACAGCATCCAGGCCGCGATCACCGACAGCAAGGGCCGGGCGCACACCACCGAGCTTTGCATCTGGGTGACGGGCAAGGGCCGCGTGCTCTGGGAGGAACCCGCGGACATGAGCTTGAGCGTGGTGCCGGAGAAGGACTCCTACAAGGTGGGCGAGCACGCCCGCTACCTGGTCAAGAATCCGTTCCCGGGCGCCGAGGCGCTGATCACGGTGGAGCGCTTCGGTGTCATCAAGCATTGGGTGCAGGTGCTTTCCGGCAATACCCCCGTCATCGACTTCACCGTCGAACCGGATTTCGTGCCCGGATTTTATTTATCCGTGGTGGTGATGTCGCCGCGGGTCGCGCCCACTCCGGGCGCCTCGGGGCTCGACAAGGAAGGTGTGGATCTCGGCCGTCCCACCTACCGCATCGGCTATCTCAAAGTGCCGGTCACGGATCCTTACAAGACGCTCGACGTGGCCATCAAGAGCGATCGCGCCTCCTACAAGCCGCGCGACACCGTGACGCTGCGCCTGGACGCGACCCCGCATGTGGCGCCGGACGCAGCGGCAGGGGGGAAGGAGCCGGTCGAGTTCGCGGTGGTGGTGCTGGACGAGGCGGTGTTCGATCTCATCCAGGACGGCAAGAAATACTTCGACCCCTATCGCGGCCTGTATCAGCTCGACAACCTCGATCTCACCAATTACAGCCTGCTCGCGCGGCTGATCGGGCTGCAAAAGTTCGAGAAAAAAGGCGCGAACTCCGGCGGCGACGGCGGCGCGGGCTTCGACATGAGAAGCGTCAGCCAGTATGTCGCCTACTGGAACCCTTCCGTGATCGCCGACCGGCGGGGCCGTGCGTCCGTGTCGTTTCAATTGCCCGACAATTTGACCGGGTGGCGGGTATTCGCCATGGCGACCACCCCGGGCGACCGTCTCGGGCTCGGCGACTACAAGTTCAAGAGCAGCAAGCTCACGGAGCTGCGCCCGGTGCTGCCGAACCAGCTCACCGTGGGGGATCGCTTCACGGCGGGGTTCAGCGTGCTGAATCGCTCGGACAAGACGCGCACCCTCGCGGTGAGCTTGACCGCGACGGGACCGATCGACGGCAAAACCGCCGAAATGCATCGATCCATCACGCTCGCCCCCTTCAAGAAGGAGATCGTCTGGCTGCCTCTCGTCACCACCGGCGACGGCACGCTCAAACTCAGCGCGGTGGCGTCCGATGCCAAAGACCGGGACGCGCTGGCCCAGACGCTTCCCGTCCACAAACGCGTGTCGCTCGATGTGGCCGCGAGCTACGGCACCACGCTCCAGGCGGGCGTGGACGGGACGCTCAAGTTTCCGGCGGACATGATGCCGGCGGTCGGTGAGCTCTCGGTGAGCTTGGCGCCCACCGTCCTCGGCAACTTGGACGGCGCGATGCGCTATATCCGCGACTACCCGTACCTATGCTGGGAGCAGCGGCTCACCAAGGCGCTGATGGCCGCCCATTACCTGAAGCTGCGCGGCTATCTGGCCGGCGATCTCGACTGGCCGGAGGCGAAGACTCTGCCGCAGGCGATGCTGGACGATGCGTCGAGCTTTCAGGCGCCGAATGGCGGAATGGCGTTCTGGATCCCCGATGATGCCCGGGTGAGCCCGTATTTGTCGGCCGCGACCGCCCTCGCCTTCAACCGGCTGCGCGCTGCCGGGTATCGGGTGCCGGAGGATGTGGAGAAGCACCTCGACGATTACCTGCAGGCGCTGCTGCGCTCGAACACCGCCCCGACCTTCTACAGCGAAGGCATGGTGTCGAGCGTGCGTGCCGTGGCCTTGCAGGCGCTGGCCGAGCGCAAGCGGCTGTCGCTGGAGGATCTCGGGCGCTACGAGAAGTATGCCCCGCAGATGGATCTTTTCGGGCTGGCGGCGTACCTGGATGCCGCCGTGCAGGTTCCGGGCGCCGGCACCCTGGCGCGCTCGCTCGCCGGACGGATCCTGGCGCATGCCAATCAAAGCGGCGGCCAGTTTCAATTCACCGAAACCTGGGACGACGGCTACTACCAGATGTTGAGCACCCCCATGCGCAGCAACTGCGCGGTATTGACCGCGCTGGCGCATTACGGCGAGACGCCGCAGGGCGCGGCGCTGGTGGGTGATGTGCCGTTCAAGCTGGTGCGCGTCATCACGCAGACGCGCGGCGACCGCGATCATTGGGAGAACACGCAGGAAAACGTGTACTGCCTGTCCGCCCTGGCGCAGTACGCGGCACTCTATGAAAAGGACGCGCCGGCGCTGAAGGCCACCGTGTCCCTGGATGGCGCGGCGATCGGGCACGCGGAGTTCAAGGAGTTCCGCGATCCACCCGCCCTCGTAAGCCGTCCCAACCGCGCCGAGGATCCCGGCCAGCCGCGGGTGCTGCACATCGAGAGGCAGGGCGCGGGGCGGCTGTACTACGCCACCCGCCTGTCGTACTCGCTCACCGACCAAGCGGCCCGTGAGACCAACGCCGGCATGGAAGTGCACCGCGAATACAGCGTGCAGCGGGCCGGCGGTTGGCAGCTGCTCGCCGCGCCCTTCACGGTACGGCGCGGCGAGCTCGTCCGGGTCGATGTGTATCTGTCGCTGCCGGCCGCACGCAATTTCGTGGTGGTCGACGACCCCGTGCCCGGCGGCCTCGAGCCGGTCAACCGTGAGCTCGCCACGGCATCCACCGTCGATGCGGACTCCAGTGAATTCCAGGCGGCGGGCGGATCGATGTGGTTCAAGTATTCGGACTGGAGCGAATACGGGATCGCGTTCTGGTCCTTCTATCACCGGGAACTGACGCACGACGCCGCGCGCTTCTACGCGGATTATCTGCCCGCGGGCCATTACCACCTGAGCTACGGAGCGCAGGCCATCGCGGAGGGTCGATTCAGCGCCTCGCCCACGAAGGCCGCGGAGATGTACGATCCGGACGTCTACGGCAAAGGCATGCCGGCAGAGCTGTCGGTGGGCGCGGATTCCCCGGAGACACCGCGATGAGCGGCCGGCGATGGCGAACCCGCCTCCAGGTCGCGGCGCTTGCCGGCGCGCTCGGGGTGGCGGCGATCGCGGTGGCGACCCGCGCGGGACTTCGCGAATTTCCGGACGATCTCGGCTCGCTCACGGGGTCGGCCACCAAACCCCAGGTGCTCGCGCGCGACGGCACGCCGTTGAGCTACACGCTCGAGAACCGCTGGAACACCACCGATCTCGTCCCGCTCGCATCGGTTCCGACGCTGCTGCAAAAGGCATTCGTGACCGCCGAGGACCAGCATTTCTATGAGGACCACGGGGTCGATTGGCCGGCACGCTTCGCCGCGCTCGCACTCGACCTTCGCGAGCTCGCGCCGATCCGCGGGGCGAGCTCGATCACCGAGCAGGTGGCGCGCATGATTCATCCGCGGCCGCGCAATCTCTGGTCGAGATGGCTCGAGGGATTCGAGGCGGGGCGGCTGGACGCGCGCTTCTCGAAGCAGCGGATTTTGGAGTTCTATCTGAACCAGGTGCCATACGCCGAACGGCGCCGCGGCGTGGTGCAGGCGGCGCACCTGTATTTCGATCGGGGGCTCGACACGTTGTCGCCCGGCGAGATGCTTGCGCTCGCCGTGCTGGTGCGATCGCCCGCCGGCATGGACCTCCGGCACAACCCTGCTCGCGCGCGGCGCGCGCAGGAGCAGCTCGCCGACCGGCTGGCCGAGCGGGGTGACCTCACGCCGGACGAGCGCCGCGAGCTGCACGACCATCCTTGGACCCTGAACGAGGCGCCTCCCGCACCCGATGCGGGCCACTTCGTGAAGCATGTCTTGAACGCCTCTCCGGCCGGCGCCACACGGATCCCCACGACCTTGGATCCGAACGTCCAGCTGAGCGCGCAGAAAATTCTGGACGGTGCGCTGCGCGACCTCGCGAAGCGCCACGTGCACGACGGCGCGGTCCTCGTCATCGATCACCGCCACAACGAGATCCTCGGATGGGTGGTGGGGCGCGGGGCCGGGAGCCGCGGCGACGATGGCGCCGGTGTCGACGGCTACGACACCGTGCTCACGCCGCGGCAACCCGGCTCGACCATGAAGCCGCTGCTCTATGCGCTGGCACTCGAAAAAGGCTGGACCGCAGCCACCTTGATCGACGATGCCGAGCTCTCGGAATCCGTCGGCGGCGGTCAGCACACGTTCCACAATTACAGCCACCGGCACTACGGGCCGCTGCGCCTGCGGGAAGCGCTCGGCAATTCACTCAATATCCCGGCGGTCAAGACGCTCAAGTTCGTGGGCCAGGACGCCTTCCTCGAGCGTCTGCACTCGATCGGCATCGTGAGCCTCAACCAGCATCCGGAGTTCTATGGGGACGGCCTCGCGCTCGGCAACGGCGAGGTGTCGCTGTACGAGATGGCCCAGGCCTACACCGTGCTCGCACGGCAGGGACGCTACCAACCGTTGACCTGGGTCGCGAACGATCCGGCGCCGCGAGCCGAGAGCCGGGCGTTCACCCCCGCGATCGCCACTTTGATCGGCAACATCCTGGCCGATCCCGACGCCCGCATGCGGGAGTTCGGCCGCGGATTGCAGTTCCCCGTGGAGACCGCGATCAAAACCGGAACGTCCACCGACTATCGCGACGCCTGGGCGATCGCGTTCGATTACCAGCACACGGTCGCCGTGTGGATGGGCAATCTCGACGGCACCGCGATGGACGGCGTCACCGGCGCCGTGGGTCCGGCGATGGTCCTACGGACGCTCTTTTCCGAGCTCAACCGTGATCAGGAAACGAAGCCTTTGATGCTGAGCCGCGATCTCGTGCTCGCCAAAATCTGCCGCCAGGACGGGCTGCCGGCCGACGAGCATTGCGATTCGGCCACCGAGTGGTTCGTGCCGGGTACGATGCCGGCGAGCGCGGGGCCGGAGGCGGCCCGCATCGCTGCGCCGCCGCTGCGTTTGCTTCAGCCCACCGCGGGATTGCAGCTCGCCCATGATCCGCGCATTCCGGCGGAGTTCGAGGCGTTGCCGATGCAGGTCTCGGTCGTGCCCGGACTGCAGCGCGTGGATTGGTACATCGATGGGAAGCTCACTGCCAGCACGCCGGACGCTCACTACGCCTGGCCGCTGCAGCGCGGGACCCACAGCGTCAAAGCGCAGGTGTGGACGGGCGCGGCGCAGGATGCGCAGCGGACCGAGGACATCCGCTTTTACGTGCACTAGATTGACCGTCCGACAACCGGTGTGTCACATTGTGATTGTGACAGTGCTCAACTGCACGCTGCAGCGTGGAATGCCGATCGTGGAACAGGTCGTGGTGGCTGCCATCCGATCGATACTGCGGAGCGAATATCGGCCGGGGGACCCATTTCCGTCGGTTCGCGCCATCGCCTCGAGCCTGAAAATACATCCGAACACCGCTCACAAGGTGATTCAGCGGTTGATTGCGGACGGATGGCTGAATGCACAAACGGGTCTCGGCACGGTCGTAGCAACTCCCTCCAAGGCGCGCGGTGATAGGCGACGGCTGCTGCGCGCGGACTTGGATCGGCTGATCCTGACGGCGCGCGGGAACGGCGTCACATTGGTCGAAGTCATCGACGAGCTCCGGAATCAATGGAATCAGTTGGGCTGAGTCAGGGAGGACGAAAGCACATGTACATCCAAACAGAAGCTCTCAATAAATCATTTCGCCGGCACGAGGCCCTACACGGTGTCTCGCTCCGCGTCCCGGAAGGCGCCATCTATGCACTCATTGGCGCCAACGGCGCAGGCAAGACAACCACGATCAAGGCGTTGCTCAACATCATCGCGCCGACGAGCGGCCGGGCCGAAGTCCTGGGCGTCGATTCGCGTCGGCTCTCGCCGAGGGAGTATGCACAGATCGGGTACGTGTCCGAGAATCAGGAGCTTCCACGGCGTCTCACCGTTCGGCAGTACTTCGAGTATCTGCGACCGTTCTATCCGACGTGGGACGAATCGCTGGCAGGCGATCTGATCGCCGGATTCCAGCTGCCCGTTGACACCCGGATCCAGGATCTCTCGCATGGCACCCGCATGAAAGCGAGCCTGGCCTCTGCGTTGTGCTACCGCCCGAAGCTGCTGGTTCTGGATGAGCCCTTTTCGGGACTCGACCCGCTGGTGCGCGACGAGCTGATGGAAAGGCTCCTCCAACAGGCACAGGACATGACGGTGTTGTTGTCATCGCACGAACTCGATGAGATCGAGGGCAGCGTCACCCACGTGGGATACCTGGAGCGTTGCTCAAGATTACGCCGCAGGGAGTGGTGAGCAAGCTGGCCGGTCCCGATTCAAACTGACCGTCCGTGCTTCCGCGACCGTATCCGCGCGCAGCCTGAGCCGCCCATCCGCCTCGCCGTTCAGCATCTCGACACTCATGCCCAATCCTCGCGCAAGCGACAACATCGGCGTGTTGTGCATCAGAGTATGAATGAGCAGAGTCCTGAGCCCTTGCACCCGAGCGTGGTTCGCCGCATGTTCGAGAAGTGCCTTGGCGAATCCTTGACGGCGAAAAGCCGACAGCACGCTGACACCCACCTCGAGATCAGCGCCCGACTGCCCGAGCTGGCAAACGGCAATCAGTACGCGCTCGGGACCGAAGATGCCGAATGAAGCCACGTCCGGACCGGCCAACTGATCCAGATACTGCTCGAGGGCAGCCGGCTTGATCGAACCACAAAACCGGAAGC
>Ga0182013_10005717_pt1 | contig 14365 bp, 12 predicted proteins | sample 612S2MmetaG_FD_120487 | JGI IMG/M metagenome (GOLD analysis project Ga0182013, IMG submission 120487) | Permafrost microbial communities from Stordalen Mire, Sweden - 612S2M metaG | ecosystem: Environmental > Terrestrial > Soil > Wetlands > Permafrost | place: Sweden: Stordalen | collected... | reverse complement strand
GACTTCGACGTGTCGATGAAAACCCGATTAATATCCTCCACGGACGGCCTCCTCGCTTGAGATCACACACACGACCTCACTCTGGCACATCAATGCCGTCGGGGGCCGTCCACCCCATCAAGCTGATGTCCCACGCCGGACGTGCGGTCAACGGCGATATAGGGCTAAGCGCCCTGCGCCCCCGCAATGAACCCGCCGCCCAGCACGCGACTAGGATCGCGCGGATCGTAGAGCACGCAGGCCTGGCCGGGGGCTACGCCTTCCTCAGCTGTATCGAACGTCACCGCAGGAGCGCCGTCGCGCAAGACAAGACGCCCTGGCACGGGCTCGCGCGTGGAGCGCACGCGGATCAGCACGGCCTGGCTCTCGGCGGCCGCATCGATCAGCGCCGGCTGATCGCCCAGCCAGTTGGTTTCCTTGAGAGTCAGATCGGCTGTCAGCAGGGCCGCGCGCGGGCCCACGATCACCTGGCGCTTGTCCGCGTCGATGCGCACCACGAACAGCGGCTCGCCCACGGCCACGGTCAGACCGCGTCTTTGGCCGACGGTGTAGCGTGTGACGCCCTCATGGCGGCCAAGCACCCGCCCGTCCAGATGCACGATCTCGCCCGGCAGGGCCCCCCGAGGGCGCAGGCGGTCGATCAGCGTGGTGTACTTGCCCTCGGGCACGAAACAGATGTCTTGGCTGTCGGGCTTGACCGCCACCGACAGGCCCAGCCGCGCCGCTTGCGCCCGCACCTGGGGCTTTTCCAGACCACCCAACGGGAAGCGCAGGAAGTCGAGTTGAGCGCGGGTGGTGGCGAAGAGGAAGTAGCTTTGGTCGCGCGCCGGATCCACCGCCCGGCGAAGCTGCGGGCCGTGGGGTCCAGGCTCGCGTCGCACATAGTGCCCCGTGGCCAAGGCCTGGGCGCCCAGGTCGCGCGCCACTTCCAGCAGGTCGCGGAACTTGACGGTCTGGTTGCAGCGCACGCAAGGGATCGGCGTCTCGCCGCGCAGATAGGCGTCCGCGAACTCCTCGATCACCTCTTGGCGAAAGCGGCTTTCGTAATCGAGCACATAGTGGGGGATGCCCAGGGCGTCGGCCGCCATGCGGGCGTCCAGGATGTCCTGGCCCGCGCAGCAGGCGCCCTTGCGGGCCAAGGCCGCGCCGTGATCGTAAAGCTGGAGCGTGACCCCCACCACGTCGTAGCCGGCGTCCTTGAGCAGGGCCGCGGTCACGGTGGAGTCCACCCCGCCGGACATGGCCACCACCACGCGAGCGCCAACCGGCAGGCCTACGGCCTGAACAGCGAGATTCTGGGCGGCGGGGTTCTGGGCGGTGAGGCCCTGCGCCTCGGTTCGGTCAAGCACATCCGGCGTCATAATCCGACTATTTAGTCGTTCTTTGCGACGTTTGCGAGAGCGAGCGCCGATCCGGCCGGCCGTTCACCCCACCGTACCAGTCGATGACATGTAGTTGAGCAGAGACATCCCCTTGAGGGTGTTGAACACCTGGGCTGCCGCCGAAAATGCCGTCTGAGCCTGGGTCAGGTTGGTCGCGGCCGTGGCGGCGTCGGCGTTGCTCATGTCGCCGATCACCGATTGCAAGGTGGTCTGTCGCGCCTGCTGGGTGGTCAGGGCGTCGGTCACTTGGTTCTGGATATCACCGCCCTGGGCCGCGGTGTTGCTGCTAGCGGTGACCACCGCGTCGAGCTGGCTCATCGTGTTTTCCACGAACGTCTGCTGGGCTGAGGTCAGGGTTCCGCCGAAATTGCCGCTGGCGCTTTGCTGGAAGGATTGAATGCTCTGAAAAATACCCATCAGGCTCTGGCCGACGGTGCTGGCCGTAAAGCCCGTTTGGATGGTGGTGTTGTCGTCTATGCGGCTCACCGGGGCTAGATCGCCGTTCTGGAAGAAGCTGGAGACGGAGGACTGGGTGGTCAGATCCGACATGCTGGTGGCCGTGAACGGCTGGGTCGAGGTCTGGCCGCCGGAAAAGGTGTAACTGCCGTCGGGGTTCTGGGTGTTCAAGGCCGATACCGCCTGACTGAACAGGCCCTGCACCTGATTCATCAGATTGTCCCCAGAGCCCAAGCCATCGGATTCCGTCAAGTCAGTTTTCAACTGCTGAGCGATGGTGGAAATCTGCGTCAGGGCCGTCTGCTGGAAGGTGAGCTGGGTCGAGGTCTGGTTGAGCTGGCTGACCAGGCCGTTCACGCGGGTCATGACCGACTGAGCGGCCACGAGGGACCCGGTCTGACTGCCAAAGCCGGACAGGGTGTCGCCAAGCTTGCCGCTGGACGCCTGCTGCTGGGCGGAAATCTCGTTGTTTTCCGACGTGATGAGCTGGGTCAAGACCGACTGATAGGCGGCGGAGGTGGAGACGGGTTGCATGACTTTGCCTGTCTTACGGGATCATCTGCAGTAGGGAGTCGTACATGGAGTTGGCCGCTTGGATCAGACGCGCGGAGGCGCTGTAGGCCTGCTGATAGGTGGTCAGATTGACCAGCTCGGTGTCCAGGTTCACCCCGGTGGCCGAAGAGAGCTGGCTGGTGGCCTGGGTGGCCGTGGCGGTGGCGGTCTGCGACAGCGTGTCGGCGGCCGAGACGTTGGCGCTGATCAGGCCGGCGAGTTGCGAAGCGTACCCGGTCACGGTGGTCGACGACGAGGCCATGCCGCCCACGCCCGGTATGGTGATGGTCTTACTGCCGGACTGGGCCATCGCCAGGGCTCCGGAGCCGTCGCCGGCCAGCAGGGCCGCCGATCCGCCGACGCCCGCCGACAGGTTGAGGGTGGCGTAGGGCAGGTTGGCGGCGTTCTGGGCGATGTTGGCGTTGACCGAATAGGTCCCGGTGAGCGCCGCCGTGGCGCTATCGCCGATGCCGAACATCTGGCTGAGCGAGGGGCCGCCGGCGCTGTTGGTGGTGGAGTCCGAGGCCACCGATACAGTGACGGGCGTCGAGCCGTTGGAAGTGAACACCAGCGCGCCGTTGCTGTTTAGGCTGAAGGACCCGTAGGCCCCGACACCTGCGTTGAGCGCGCTGAGCACCCCCGACAGGGTTCCGCCCGCGGGCATGGAGACGGTCGCCTGCCGCACGCTGGCGCCCGTCGAATCGGCCAAGGACAGGGTGACCGTCCCGCTGAAGGTATTGGGGTCGGCGCCGGTCAGGCCCGTGTTAAAGTGGGTGTTGGCCGTCGATGTAACGAGATCGTTCAGGCCGAAGAACTGGCTGAAGCCCTGTCCGGCATTGGTGGAAGGCGTGGTGGGATCGTCGGCGATGGCCACGCCGTTGCCCGCGCCGGAGGCCGAGATGGACAGGGCGCCGTTGGTGAAGCTGGCCGATCCGGAGGAGCCCAGGGCCGTGTTGAGCGAGGTCAGGAAATTGGCCGGGGTGAAGCTGGTGGCCGCGCCCCCGTTGACGCTCATGGTGCCGGCCGAGAAGTTGATCGCCACCTGCTGCTGAATGACGCCGGAACTGTTGACGACAGCCACGTTGGTCGTGCCGGAAAAGCCGCTGACGGCCGTGGACAGGGCCATGCCGGTCTGGCGCCCGGTCAGGGTCGTCGGCGCGGGCACCGCGCTGGAGGCGTTGCTGGCCTGGTTGAGCTGGTTGACCGCCTGGCTGACGTATTCGCCCAGTTGGGCCGACAACCCCGGCAGGTCGGTCTGACTGAGCTGGAGCTGCCCGCCGATGCTGCCGCCCGCCGCGCTGATGGTCTGCGCCGTTCCGTTGGGCGGGGTCGCCGTCAGCGACGCCGCCGAGCCGGCCTGGGTCAAGGTCACCGTGGAGGCGCCCTGATTCCCGGCCAGGTAGACCCCCTCGGAACTGCGCACGGTCACGCCGCCGGTGGCGTTGGCCTGGACCTGCACGCCCATGAGCGAGGAGAGCTGGCCCAGAAGTTGGTTCTGCTGGTCCTGGGCGCCGGTGGGATTGCCGCTGGACAGGCTGGCTTGGGTGATGGTCGCGTTCAACTGACTGATCTGCTGGAGCAGGCTGTTGACCGAAGTGACGCTTGTTCCAATCTGCTGGTTGGTCTCGGTCTGCAGTTGGGAGATGCTCGTGGAAACGTCCTGGGCCTGCTGCAGAAACGTGGAGACAGCCGTGACCGCGCCCTGCTGCTGCAGGCTTGACGACGGACTGTCCGACGCTGAGGAGAATGCCGAATAGACGCTGTTCAGGCTCGAGAAGAAGGACGTGCTCGAGGAGGGGTCGCCGAAATAGTTCTGCGCCTGATCCAGGACATTGGAAACGGCCGAGGCCGAAGCCGATTGGGCCGTGGCCGTTAGGCTCGCCTGCTGAAGGAACTGGTTGGCGGCGTTCTGAATGCCGGTGATGCTGACGCCTTGGCCCTGGCCGGCGACAACCGATTCCTGCTGGTTGGCCGACTGTCGGGAATAGCCGACGGTGTCGATGTTGGAGACATTGTTCGAGGTGACCTGAACCTGGGTCTGCGCCGCCTGCAGGGCGGACTGGGCCAGGGTCAAGATGCTGCTGATTGACATAGCTCAGACCTCCCCGGCGCCGCGGTGAGCGCGCCGCCGCCCGGCAAGTCGCGGCCCCTTGGTCGGCGGAATTTGCCTAGCGCGGCCTGGGCCGGTGCGTTGGATTTCTCCTAACACATTGGATTTTATAATGATGTTCCGCAAGGGTCGATTCCTCTCGCGGATATATGCGCAAGACGGGCGCCAACACGCCCCACACGGCAAACATCGGCGCCCTGACGATGGAGATCGGCAAAAAAAGCCTCCCACCGGTCACCCGCGACGACAAAGATTTTCATAAAATATAATGAAAACAATATGTTGTTTCCATGCCGCCTAGTTGGCGCATTGATTGCTACGGGCTGGACGAACCCTTGCGCAGGATGCGCGTCCGCCGCTTGAGACGCTTTTGAGCGGCTCCACAGACTGGTCCCGATGCAGATCGCGTCAAAGCCTGTTCCAGCCCCCACCGCCGCGCCGGCCTCGGCGACGGACGCGTTCGTGCAGGGCAGTGGGCCGGCCTCGATAGCGGGTCTCGTTTCCGGCGCCGCCCCCACCGACGCGAGCGATTCGGGCCAAAGCGGCGGGACGAGCTCGATCAAGACCGCGACGAAGACGACAACGACCGACACCGGTGCAAGCGCGAAGCCCCCCAGCGCCGGACTTGATTTCGCCCAGGCCCTGGCAGCCAGCCTCGGCGCCCAGACCGCGAGCTCTCAGACGACTCAAGGGAACATCTCCCGCCCTCTCGCAAAGGTCGCCCGTTCAGGCGCGCCGTCTGCACCCGGCAGCCCGGCGTTCACGGCGCTCCTGCCCGCCTCCGCCAACGACGCCCAAGCCGCCGCTAGCAATGCCGCCCTCGCGGCGCTCGCCGGCAATGCTCCGATTGTCTCCCAGGCTGCCGTCGGAGAGGCGCCAACGGCGAGCAGCCCGAGCGTCCAAGGCGCGCAAACCTCAGCTTCGTTCGCCGACGCCAGCCAAGTTTCACCCTCCAGCACGGACTCTCCAGCCCAGACCCAGGCCGCCCAGAGCTTCGCAGTCACGCCGCCCGCCTTGGACCCCAATCAGGGCGCGGCCCTGTCCTTGCAGACGCAGGCGCTGAGCCAGCCCCCGGCCACTCCCCCCTCCGCATCAGCCGACGCCGCCACAGCGACCAGCGCCAAGGCCGTCTCCCCTGCCCCTTCACAGGACGTTCAGACTGCCGGTTCAAGCGCGCCGCCGGCGCCCAGCAGCCCGGAGTTCACTGCGGCCTCTCCCTCCTCTGCCAGCTATGTCCAGCCCACCGCGAGCAATGCCGCTCCGGTCGTCTCCCAGACAGTCGCCGCAGACGCACCGACGGCAAGCGGCCCGAGCGTCCAAAGCGCGCAAACCTCGGCCGGCGCAGGGACGCGCACCTCAGCTTCGCTCGGCGGCGCCAGCCCAGCGCGCGCCTCCAGAGCGGGCGCCACAGGCCAGACCCAAACCCAGACGTCGGCCCTGGCCGCCCAAAGCTTCGCAGCGACGCCCCCGACCCTGAACGCCGATCAGGGGGCGGCTTCGTCGTCGCCGGCGCAGACCCTTAGCCAGCCACCGGCCACTCCCCCGCCCGCAGCAGCAGCAGCAGCCACGGCGACCAGCGCCCAGGTTGTCTTCCAGCCCGCCGTGGACAATACTGTCTTTGCGGCGCTCCAGCCAGCATCGGCCAACGATGCCCGCCTCGCGGCGCCGGCCGACAACACTCCGATCGACTCCCAGGCTGCCGTCGCAGAGGCGCCAACGGCGAGCGGCCCGAGCGGGCAAGGCGCGCAAACCTCGTCCGGCGCAGGGACGCCGACCTCCGCTTCTGTCGCCGACGCCAGCCAAGTCCCACCCACCAGCGCGGGCGCCCTAGGTCTAGCCCAGACCCAGGCCGCCCAAAGCTTCGCCGCGCCGCCGGCCTTGAACCCCGATCAGGGGACCGGCCTGTTTTCGCAGGCGCAGACGCTGAGCCAGCCGCCGGCCAAGCCCCTGTCCGCATCCGCAGCCCCCGCCGCCGGCCCAACCGCCAAGGGCCAGGCCAAGACGGCTTCGCCCGCTGCCGCGGCGACGAGCGCCCAGACCGTCCAGGACCCGTCGACCTCGGGCGTCGCGGCTCTGGCGGGGCCGTTGGCGGCGAAGGCGGACGAAAAGGATGGCGGATCCGAACTCGACCCGGGCGGTCAAGCTGGTCTGGCCGACCAAGGCGCGGATCCGTCGGCGGCGGCTCAGGCGACGTTTCAGCCGGACAGCGCCCTCGCGTCCGCGCAGATGCAGTCCGTCTCGGCCGCGGCGGCAGGGCCAACGGTCCAGCCCAAGGTCGACGCACAGACAGTGTCCCAGCTGTCCGCCCAGATCGTTCAGACGACCTCGGGCGGCAAGTCCTCGTTCGAAATGATCCTCCACCCCGAAGGGCTAGGCGATGTCCGGGTCAAGGTGTCGGTAGATCGTAACGGCGCGGTGACGGCTGACATGAGTTTCAGCAACCCACAGGCCGCCGCCGAATTGGGCGCGCGCGCCGGGGATCTCAAGGACGCACTGGCCCAGGCCGGCTTCACGGTGGCCGACAACGGCCTGAACTTCAATCTGGGCGGTCAGAACCAGTCGGGCGCCGGACAGAACGCCTGGGCCAACGACGCCGGCGCCAACGCCGGTCGCGCCTTCCAGACTACGGCGGACGCCGCCGAAGACCTGCTCTCCTCCGTCAGCCAAGCCGCAATCCGCCTCCAGCGCCCTGCCGGCGGCCTCGACATTCGCATCTAGGACTCGACCATGACCGTAGCCGCCACCACCAACGCCACGACCGGCACAACCAGTACATCGTCCACCTCCAGCAGCACCTCGGCCGATCTCGTCTCCGGCCAAAACTCGCTCAATTCCACCTACACCTCGTTCCTGACCCTACTCACCGCCCAGCTGAAGAACCAGGACCCGCTGTCTCCGATGGACACCAACACCTTCACCCAGCAACTGGTGTCGATGAACGGGGTGCAGCAGCAGCTCCTGACCAACAACCTGCTGCAGCAACTGGTCAGCCAGTCCACCGGCGCCGGCAGCGTCGGCAGCGCCGTGAGCCTGATCGGCAAGCAGGTCACGTCGACATCCTCGGTCCAGGCCCTGCAAAACGGCTCCGCCACCTGGACCTACAACCTGCCCTCGACCGCGGCCAAGGCCACGCTGGAGGTCGAGGATTCCAATGGCAACATCGTCTGGACCGGCGCGGCGCCCAGTCTCACGTCCGGCAACAACACCTTCACCTGGAACGGCCAGACCACAGGGGGCGGCACTGAGAGCAGCGGCAACTACACCCTGGCCGTATCGGCGACGGACTCCAGTGGCGCCGCCATCACCCCGACGGTGGAGATCAACGGCACGGTCACCAGCGTGGGCGCGTCCAACGGCGTGACCCAGGTCGATATCGGATCCGTGCCGGTCAACTTCAGCACCATCACCTCCGTAACCAACTAACCCCGATCAACATAGGACCCTTCCCATGAGCGGCATCAACAGCGCCATGCTCGCCGGCGTGACCGGTCTGAGCGCCAACTCCGCGGCCCTGGCGTCGATCTCCGACGACATCGCCAACGTCAACACGGTCGGCTACAAGGCCAACGACACCCAGTTCTCCGACTTGGTGACCGAGACCGCCGGCAGCGGTTACGCGGCAGGGGGCGTGCAGGCCCTCTCAACCCAGAACGTCAGCGTGCAGGGCGTGCTGCAGTCGGCGTCCTCGCCCACGGACCTGGCTATTTCCGGCCAGGGCTTCTTCGTGACGAGCCAGAACGCGTCCAGCCCCGCCACCGCCGGCAACACCCCCCTGTTCACCCGGGCGGGCGCCTTCACCGAGAACAGCCAGGGTTATCTGGTGAACGCGGCGGGGCTATACCTGCAGGGTTGGACGGCGAATGCGAGCGGGAGCGTCACGACCGACCCGTCCAACCTGGCGCTACTGCAGCCGATCAACCTGGCCCAGATCAGCTCGACCCCGGAGCCGACCACACAGGCGACCGTCGACGCCAATCTGGAATCCAGCACGGCGGTGTCCCAGGCCGCCACGGACGCCAGCAACAGCGCCGCGAACGCCGCCACCATCACCGCCTACGCCAGCATCTCCTCGCCTACGGCCGCGCAGACCACCGCCTACAACACGGCCGTGGCGCAAACCGCAGCCGCCTATTCGGCGACCTCCGCCACCACCAGCATGGCCGCCTACACCAACTCGGGCGGCACGACAGGCACCCAGCCCGACTTCACCATGCAGATCCCGGTCTCCAACACCGAAGGCGGCACCCAAACCGTCCAGGTCGACTTCCTGAAGAGCTCCACCGCCAACCAATGGTACGCCGAGGTGGTCGCGGTGCCGGCCTCGAGCGTCACCGTGGGCTCGGGCCTGCAGGCGGGCCAGATCGCCACCGGGGTGGTGGCCTTCAACGACAGCGGGCAGCTCGACACCACCAACACCACCTTGCCTAGCAGTCTGACCTTCGGCGCCTCCGGTTCGAGCGCGCCGTCGTCGACGGGCGTGAACTGGGCTTCGAGCCTGGGCATCGGCGCCCAAACCGTGGGGCTGAACCTGTCCGCCCTATCGCAAGACAACGCCACCTCGGCCGTCACCAGCATCGCCGCCAACGGCACCCCCACGGGCAGCCTGTCCTCCGTTGACGTGTCTAGCACCGGCACGGTCACCGCCGTGTTCAGCAACGGCGTAACCCGCACAATCGCCCAGGTGGCCGTCGGCACCTTCGCCAACCCCGACGGGCTGACCTCGGTAAGCGGCGACGCCTATCAGTCCTCGACGGCCAGCGGCGCCTTCACCCTGAACACCGCCGGCACGGGCGGCGCGGGGACGATCTCGCCGTCGAACCTGGAATCCTCCACCGTCGACCTGTCGGCAGAGTTCACCAACATGATCACGGTTCAGCGCGCCTACTCGGCGTCATCCAAGATCATCACTACAGCCGACTCGATGCTCCAGGATCTGATTGCCATAATTCGTTAATCCCGCAAAAGCGTCGCGCAACAGCTGGCGGCCTATATGCCAAATACTCAAAGTAGACCCGTGATGGAAAAATTATGGTTAGCGGATCTTTACTATTGGGATTCACCGACTGTTATGCCGTTCGCGCTAATGTCCTCCTCGAAGATGGTGGGAAGGGCGTAAAGCCATGTTGCAACAGCAACGCCTGAACAGTAGAGGCGAAAAGTACGTGATCGGTCCGACCGGCGCGCCGCTGACGGTCAATGATCTGCCGCCTGAGAATACTCAGCGCTGGGTCATTCGCCGAAAAGCGGAAGTGGTGGCGGCCGTTCGTGGTGGACTGCTGTCCTTGGATGAGGCGTGCGAACGCTATCGTCTTACCAACGAGGAATTCCTCGGTTGGCAAAAGTCGATCGATCGTCACGGCTTAGCCGGACTGCGGACGACCCGGATCCAACAGTATCGATAGGCGCGCCATTTTTTGAGCGCTCCATATCTGTAAGCGCCCTTCCGTAAGCGGTCTGGGGCGCATGCCAAGACGGGGACGGCCGCGCCTAAAAGGCGCGGCCGTTTGCATTCTCACGCCCAGTATACGGCGCGGGCTTAACACCCCGTTTACCAAGCACCCGGAAAATACTGCCTAGCGGCGATCCGATTTGGGGGGTGCGTCGCCTCGGGGAAGGGCGCCGCGTGGAGTCGTTTATCAACGCGCTACAGCGTTTCGGTATTGGCAGGCTCGCCGCCATCGTCGGCGTAGCCGCGGGCGTGGCCGCCGCCCTGTTCGCCCTGGTGTTTAACGCCGGTTCCGAGCCCAAAGGACTGCTTTATTCCAACCTGGATCTGAAGGAGGCCGGCTCGATCACCCAGGCCCTGGATCAGGCGGGCATCAAATACGACCTCAAGGGCGATGGCTCGACCATTATGGTGCCGCGCGACAAGGTGGCGTCCGCACGCATCCTGCTATCCGGAAAAGGCCTGCCCACCTCCGGCTCGGTTGGCTACGAAATCTTCGACCAAGCCTCGCCGCTGGGCCAAACCGACTTCATTCAGAATCTGAACCGCCAGCGCGCGCTTGAGGGCGAACTGGCCCGAACCATCCGCTCCTTGCAGGGTGTTTCCTCAGCACGGGTTCACCTGGTCCTACCCAAGCGGCAACTGTTCGATGACGAGGCCGAAAGCCCCTCGGCCTCGATCGTGATCGGCATCGCCGGGCGAGAACCTTCCGCCGACCAGGTGCGCGCCCTGCGCAACCTGGTGGCCGGCGCGGTGCCGGACCTGAAGCCGGAGAAGGTCACGGTTGTGGATGAGCGCGGAAAGCTGCTGGCGGGGGCCGACGACGCCGACAACGCCGACCAGGCGGCCGACCAAGCCCGTAACGACACCGAAGAACGCATCCGCAAGACCGTGAAGGACCTGGTGGAAGGCGTGGTGGGGCCGGGCCGGGCAAGGGTGCAAGTCACCGCGGATCTCGATCTGTCACGGGTGACGACCCAGGAAGAAAAGTATGATCCCGATGGGCAGGTGGTGCGCTCGACCCAGACGGTCGACGAGAATTCCAAGCAGAACGACCCCAAGAACGCAGACGCCAGCGCCACGGCCAATCTCCCCGCCGCCGGCGCCACGGGCGGCTCGAGCGGCTCGGGCGACACCAACTCCAATTCCAGCGGCCACACCGAGGAGACCACCAACTACGAAATCTCCAAGACCACCCGCACCGAAGTGCAGGAGCCCGGTGAGGTGAAACGTCTGTCGGTGGCGGTGGCCGTGGATGGCGCGACCACCTACGACCACAATGGCAAGCCGACCTATACCCCCCGCACAGGCGAGGAAATGCAGCGGATCGACCAACTGGTGCGCTCGGCCGTTGGGTTCAGCTCCACCCGCGGCGACCAGGTCTCCGTGGTGAACGTGCGCTTCGACCACGATGATGCGGGCCTGGGATCGGCCGCAGGATCGCCTCTACTCAACTTCGACAAGAACGATGTGATGCGCGCCGCCGAACTGGTCGTTCTGCTGGTCATGGCCGGCCTGGTCGTGTTCTTCGTGGTCCGCCCCTTGCTCAGCACCGCGGCGGGCGGCGGCGCTCCTGCACCCTTCCGGCTGGCGGCGACCGGGCCGGGCCTGGGGGTTCCCGCCCTGGCTGGCGGCGGCGGCGGCATGGTCTCGCCGTCAGAAGGCGACTCCCTCGCCCTGGCCGGGCCGCAGGACACCGAATCGAGGATCGACATCGCCCGCATCGAGGGCCAGGTGAAGGCGTCGTCGGTCAAGCGCGTGTCGGAGTTCGTCGACAACCATCCCGAGGAATCCGTGTCCATCCTGCGCACCTGGCTGCACGAGGGCGTATGACCGACCCTCGCTCCAGCCCAATCGACCAAATCGGGAGACCCAATCGGTCCCCTGAACCGCCCAAAGCGGCGGCTCGGAGCATCGCCCCGTGAGCCCACGCAAGAAAGGCATCGTCGACACAGGCCGTTTGAACGGTGCGGAGAAGGCCGCGATCGTATTGCTGTCCCTAGGCGAGGAGCATGTCGCCCTGTGGGAGCAAATGGACGACGAGGAGGTCAAGGAAATCTCCCAGGCCATGTCGTCCCTGGGCACGGTGTCCGCCCAGGTGGTGGAAGACCTCCTGTTTGAATTTGTGTCCGGACTGTCCACCGCCGGCGCGATCATGGGCTCCTTCGAACAAACCCAACGCCTCCTGTCGGCTTTCATGCCGCCGGAAAAAGTCGAAACCCTGATGGAGGAAATTCGCGGTCCGGCCGGTCGCACCATGTGGGACAAGCTCGGCAACGTGAATGAGGCCGTGCTCGCGAACTATCTGAAGAACGAATACCCGCAAACCGTGGCGGTGGTCCTCTCCAAGATCAAGGGCGACCACGCCGCCCGCGTCCTGTCGGCCCTGCCCGAAGACTTCGCGCTGGAATGCGTGCAGCGCATGCTGCGCATGGAGCCGGTGCAGCGCGAAATCCTCGACAAGATCGAGCAGACCCTGCGCACTGAATTCATGTCGAACCTGGCGCGCACCTCCAAGCGCGACAGCCACGAGATGATGGCCGACATCTTCAACAGCTTCGACCGGCAGACAGAGAGCCGCTTCATCGCCGCCCTGGAGGAGCGCAACCGTGAATCCGCCGAACGCATCCGGGCCTTGATGTTCGTGTTCGAAGACCTCGGAAAACTGGATCCGGGCGGGGTGCAGACCCTTCTGCGCACGGTGGAAAAGGACAAGCTGGCCCTGGCCCTGAAGGGCGCCTCCGACGCCCTGCGCGAGATGTTCTTCTCCAACATGAGCGAGCGGGCGGCCAAGATCATGCGCGACGACATGGAATCCATGGGCCCCGTGCGTCTGCGCGACGTGGACCAGGCCCAGATGTCGATGGTGCAAGTGGCCAAGGATCTGGCGGCCAAGGGCGAGATCATGCTCGCCGGCCAGGGCGGCGACGACGAGTTGGTCTACTGATGAACGAGCCCCCGCCCATCGCTCCCCGCAAGTTCGTCTTCGACACGGTGTTCGAAGGCGACAACGTCATCTACACGGCGCCGCGGCCCAAGCGCAGCTACACCCCTGATGAAGTCGAGCAGATCCGCGCCGGCGCCTTCGTCGAGGGACAGCGGTCCGCCATGGTCAAGGCCGAAGAGACCCAGGCAGAGGCGCTGCGCCGCGTCGCCCACGAGGCCAACGGCGCCCTGTCCATGCTTGCCGCCGTGGCGCACGAGCACCGTAGCGGCGCCACGCGCCTGGCCCTGGCCGCCGCCGGCAAGATCGCCGACGCCGCCCTTCAGGCCTTTCCCCAGGCGCCCTTGGACGCCGCGATGCAGGCTCTTGCGCGCGAGGTCGAGGCCGTACCCCGCTTGGTCGTCCAGGTCTCGCCCCAGGCTTTGGAGCGGGTCCAAGCCGCCCTATCCGACACCGCGGCCCGCGCGGGCTATCCCGGCCAGATCATGGCGCGGGCCGACGGCGCCCTGCAGGGCGCGGCCTTCGTGCTGAGCTGGGGCGACGGCTCGGCCGCGTTCGATCCGATCCAGGCCGCCGCTCGCGTGGCCCAGGCGCTGGAAACCGCCCTGGCCGCCGAGGGTCTGCACGCCGAACCCCTGCTTCCCCTTTCACCCGACGCGCCCATGAGGCCTGACCATGGCTGACGAATCCATGCCGCTCGAAGATCTAGGCTCTGGCCAACTGGCCAATGAGCTGCACGTCGAGGCCGAGGACAAGATCGCCTCGGACCTGACCACGGTATTCGACGTCCCGGTCAACATCTCGGCGGTGCTGGGGCGGACCCATCTGTCGGTGGCGCAACTGCTGCGCCTGACCAGCGGTTCGGTCCTGGAGCTGGACCGAAAAGTCGGCGAGGCCATCGACATCTACGTCAACAATCGCCTGGTGGCGCGCGGCGAAGTGGTCATCGTCGATGACCGCCTGGGCGTGACCATGACGGAAATCATCAAGGACGGCGATACCAACGCCTGAGGCGGCGGTTCGCTTAAAGGAGAAGTCCCATGCGGCTCCTGATCGTTGGAAGGCTGAACGGCCAGATCACCACGGCGGTGAAGATGGCCATGTCCACGGGCGCCAAGGTGGCTCATGTGGAGACCTGCTCGGCCGCCACGCACGCCCTGCGCGCCGGTCAGGGCGCGGATCTGTTGATGGTCGACTACGACCTGGATATCGCCGGGCTGATCGAGGCCAACGAGGCCGAGCGCATCCGGGTGCCGGTGGTCGCCTGCGGGGTCGGCGCCGATCCGGACAAGGCGGCGGCGGCCATCCGGGCGGGGGCTAAGGAGTTTATCCCCCTTCCCCCGGACGCCGATCTTATCGCGGCGGTGCTGGCGGCGGTGTCCAATGACGAGCGGCCGCTGATCTGCCAGGACGGGGCCATGAAGCAGGTGCTGGCCCTGGCCGACCAGGTGGCGGGCTCGGAGGCGTCGATCCTG
>Ga0182013_10005716_pt1 | contig 14368 bp, 13 predicted proteins | sample 612S2MmetaG_FD_120487 | JGI IMG/M metagenome (GOLD analysis project Ga0182013, IMG submission 120487) | Permafrost microbial communities from Stordalen Mire, Sweden - 612S2M metaG | ecosystem: Environmental > Terrestrial > Soil > Wetlands > Permafrost | place: Sweden: Stordalen | collected... | reverse complement strand
CGGCGGGCAACCCACTCGGGCGAGGGTCCCACCTGCACCCCGGTGAGCACCCGGGCGGTGAAGCGCGGGCAGAGCTCGGTGTCGTCCACACGGACCGAGGCGAGGTCGTCGACGCCGGGCCCCGACGTGGCCCCCGTCAGCGCCCCGACGTCCACCGGCGGGATGACGAACGGGAGTCCCAGCCGGGCCGCCAGGTCCCGGGCGACGCCGGCGATGCACCAGGCGTCGGGCCGGTTGGCCTCCACGGCCACGTCGAAGACCACGTCGGGCTCGATCCCGAGCGCCTCGGTGAACGACACGCCCGGGCGCGCGCCCGGCACCTCGTTGAGCACCAGGATGCCAGCGTGGTCGTCGGAGAGCTCGAGCTCGCGCCCGGAGCAGAGCATTCCGTTGGAGACGACGCCCTTCATCGTGCGCCGGCCGATGGCGAACTCGCCGGGGAGGACGGCGCCGACCGGGGCCAGCGGCACCAGGTCGCCCACCTCGAAGTTCCAGGCCCCGCACACCACCTGGACACCGCCGTCCTCGAGCCCGGGAACCTCGACCCCGCCGGTGTCCACCATCACCCGGCGGATCTTGTCGGCGCCCTCGATGGCGTCGATGCTGAGGACGCGTCCCACCACCAGGTCACCCAGGCCCTCCCCGACCCGGATGATCTCCTCGACCACCAGTCCGAGGTCGTCGAGGGTGGCGGCCAGCTCGGCCGGCTCCCCGACGAAGGGGGCGAAGTCTCGAAGCCACGACAGCGGTACGCGCACTGCTCTCCTCTCAGGACCGTCGGCTCGGGATCAGAACTGCCGCAGGAATCGGATGTCGTTCTCGTTCAGTGCCCGCATGTCGGCGATCTGGTGGCGCATCTGGGCGCACCGGTCGATCCCGAAGCCGAAGGCGAACCCGGTCCACACGTCGGGGTCGATCCCGACCGCCTCGAAGACCGCCGGGTCGACCATGCCGCAGCCGCCGAGCTCGATCCACCCCGTCTGCGAGCAGGTCCGGCAGCCGTCGCCGTGGCAGATGGTGCACGTCACCTCGAATTCGGCCGAGGGCTCGGTGAACGGGAAGTAGGCCGGGCGCAGGCGCGAGTGGATGTCCGGGCCGAAGTAGGCCGAGGTGAACACCTCGATGGTCCCGGCCAGGTCGGCGAAGGTGATCCCCCGGTCGACGACCAGGCCCTCGATCTGGTGGAAGATCGGCAGGTGTCGAGCGTCGGGCGTGTCGCGCCGGTAGCAGCGGCCGGGCATCACCGCGTGGATCGGGAGGGTGCCGTCCACCACCGCCCGCTCCATGAGGTGGATCTGCACCGGCGAGGTGTGGGTGCGCAGCACGGTGGACTCCGGCTCGCCCAGGTTGAGGTAGAAGGTGTCCCACATGCCGCGGGCCGGGTGGGCCGGTGGCATGTTGAGGGCACCGAAGTTGTACCAGTCCGACTCGATCTCCGGACCCTCTGCCACCTCGAACCCCATGCCCACGAAGACGTCCTCCAGGGCGTCGCGGGTCTGGGTGACCAGGTTGGGACGCCCGCGTGCCGGGATGTTCCGCGGCCTGGCGGGGAGGAACTCCGAGAGGTCGAGGGCGTCGTCGCGCATCGAACGCTCCATCTCGGCGAGCGTGAGTTCGGTCCGGCGCCGCTCGAGCAGGTCGTCGACGGCCGCCCGGCCCTCGTTGATCCGCCGTCCGAGCTCCCGGCGGGCCTCCTCGTCGAGGGCGCCCAGCGAGCGCTGGGCCCGGGCCAGCGGCGACTTCTTGCCGGTGACGCCGACGGCCACTTCCCGGATCTCCTCCACCGACCCGGCGGCGGCGATGGCCGCCCCGGCCTCGGTCACCAGGGCCTCGATGTCGGGCATGTCGGGCTGTCCGGGCTGGTCGGGCTGTCCGGGCTGGTCGGGCTGGTCGGGCTGTCCGGTCACGGTCGGCCCTGCCCGCCACCGGTCCCGGGCGACACCTTCGTTGGATCCATGGCCGGAATCGTAGAGCCCGACGGCACCCCCCCTGCCGCCCGGCGCTGCCGGAGGGCCTCGAAGCACAGGACGGCGGCCGAGACGGCCACGTTCAGCGATTCGGCCCGACCGGCCATGGGGATGGTCACTCGGGCATCCAGCGACGCCGCCAGGTCGTCGTCCAGGCCGGAGGCCTCGTTCCCCAGCACCACCGCCACCCGCCAGGTCCAGTCGAAGCGGGTGTAGTCCTCCCCGTCGCGGACCACGGTCCCCAGGGTGACGAAGCCGAAGCCGTGCAGGGCGGCCACCACCTCGCCGACCGCTCCGCCCATGACGATCGGGGTGTGGAAGACGGATCCGGCCGAGGCCCGCACGGTTTTCGGGTTGGTGGGGTCCACGGTGCCGTCGCAGCAGACCACGGCGTCCACCCCGGAGGCGTCGGCGGTGCGGATCACGGTGCCGGCGTTGCCGGGGTCGCGGACGTCGGCGCAGACCACCACCATCGAGGCGCCGGCCACGTCGTCCAGCGCGGCCGGTGCGAACCCCACCACGGCCAGTACCGGCTGTGGGGTCACGGTGTCGGCCACGCGCTCGATGACGCCCGGCTCCAGGTCGAAGACCCGTGCCCCGGCGTCGAAGGCGGCCGCCACCGCCTCGGCCACGGCCGGGACGTCCCGTCCGCCGGGAGCCACGTAGACCGCCTCGACGGCGGCGCCGGCGGCGAGGGCCACCGACAGCAGCTCGGCGCCCTCCACCACCAGGCATCGCTCGGCCCATCGCAGGCTGCGCTTGCGCAGCAGCTGCCGGACCCGCTTGACGCGCTGGTGGGTGAAGGCCAGCCCGGGCTGGCTCAGGAAGCGGCCTCGGCGGTCGTCGGCGCCTTCGCCAGCGCCTCCTCGGCGACCTTCACCAGCGCGGCGAACGCCTCGGGGGCGGTGACGGCCAGGTCGGCCAGCACCTTGCGGTCCACCTCGACGTCGGCGGCATGCAACCCGGCGATGAACCGGCTGTAGCTGATGCCGTTCAGTCGGGCGGCGGCGTTGATCCGCTGGATCCACAGCTTGCGGAACTCGCCCTTCCGGGCGCGGCGGTCACGGTAGGCGTACTGCAGCGAGTGCATCACCTGCTCGTTGGCAGCGCGGAACGAACGGCTCTTGTTGCCGTAGTAGCCCTGCGCCTGCTCGAGGACGGCGCGGTGGTGCTTCTTGGCGTGGACTGCGCGCTTGACTCGGGCCATGGGGACTCCTTTTCGTGATGGGCGGTGTTCGTCGAAACGGTGTGGGGTGGTGCCGTCCGGACGGTCGGTCCGGCGGTCGGGTCGTGCTCGTGGGCCTCGGGTCGTCAGTCGCCCCGAGGGGCGCCGATCGACCGGTCGGCCGGTCCTACCGGCCGAGCAGCCGCTTGATCTGCTTGTTGTCGCCGGGGGCGAAGTCGGTCTCGCGGCCGAGGCGGCGCTTCCGCTCGCTCGACTTCTTCTCGAGGATGTGGGAGCGAAACGCCTTGCGCCGCCGCAGGCGGCCGGTCCCGGTCACCTTGACGCGCTTGCGGGCGCCGCTGTCGGTCTTCATCTTCGGCATCGCTATCCCTCTTCTTCGGTCGTGCTGTCCGCCGCGGGCTCGTCCCCGGGCTGGTCGGGCGCCGCCGACGGTGCCTCGGCACCTCCGGTGGCGGCCACGTCGGTGGTCGGTGCTGCAGTTGCCGGTGCGGTCGCCGTCCCCTCCGGCTTCCCGTCGTCACCCGCCGCCGGCGGCGTCGCTCCGGTGGCCGCAGGGGCCGCCGCCTCGGTCGCCGGGGTGTCGGCGCTGTGGCTGTTGGAGTGTCGGGGGCCCCGGGAGGCGGCCGACTGCTTGGCTCTCTTGTCCGGTGCGAGCACCATCACCATGTTGCGCCCGTCGAGCCGGGGTTCCGACTCGGACTTGCCAAGGCCCTCCATCTGCTCGGCGATCCGGTCGAGGATCTTCTTCCCCAGTTCGGGATGGAAGACCTCGCGGCCGCGGAACATGATGGTGATCTTGACCTTGTGGCCCTCCTCGAGGAACTTGGCCACCTGCCGGGTCTTGGTGTCGAAGTCGCCGGGCCCGATCTTCGGGCGGTACTTCATCTCCTTGATGCCGACGTGGACGGCCTTCCGCTTGGACTCCTTGGCCCGCTGCGCCGCATCGAACTTGAACTTGCCGTAGTCCATGATGCGGCAGACGGGCGGGTTGGCCAGCGGAGCGACCTCGACCAGGTCCAGATCCAATTGGCGGGCCAGGTTCAGCGCCTCGGGAAGCGCCTTGATCCCCAGCTGCTCCCCGTCGGGGTCCACCAGGCGGACCTCTCGGGCGCGGATCCGATCGTTGATCCGGGGCTCATTTGTGGTGACGGTAGCTGCTATTCGACTTTCTCCCTGTCTTCGGGCCACGGACCTCCCGTGACCAACGAATGAGGAGAGCGGAGCTGCCACCGGAGCGACACCGAGCGCGTCGGTGTTCCGGAACCATTGACCCGTCGCACGCATCAGTCACTCGTGGCCGGGTGGGAGTCGACAACCTCGCGACGCCGCTTCCTCGTCTTGCAGTGCTTTAGGCTACCAGCCGTGAGCTCACTCTGGACACCCGACGGCGAACGACCGGTCGGACCGACCGGGCAGGAGGGTCCCCCGCCCGGGGCCCAAGCCCCCCCGGGCGCCCCCGAGGGGCCCCCGGTCGACGACGAGGAGCTGGCCGAGCAGGTCCAGGCCATGCGCGAGGAACTGGCCAACGCCCCGGTCGAGGTCGTCATCGCCAACCACTGCTACGGGCTCTTCGAGCTGGCGGCCGTCTACCTGTCGCAGGTGCCCCCGCTGCTGCCGCAGGCCCGCCTGGCCATCGATGCCCTGGGCGCCCTGGTCGGCGGGCTCGAGCACCGGCTGGGCGATGCCGAGGAGCAGCTCCGGGACGGGCTCAGCCAGCTCCGGTTGGCCTACGTCCAGATCGACGGGGCCCAGCGGGCCGGCGACGAGGCGGTGGCGGCGGCCGGGGCCAACGGCGCCGGTGACGAGACGCCGGACGACGCCGGTGGCGAGGATGCCGGCACCGAGACGGCCGACGGTGCAGCCGGTGCAGCCGGTGCAGCCGGTACCGACGGTGCAGCCGGTACCGGTGCCGCGTCCGGCGCGGCCCGCGCCTCCGGTTCGGCCCCCGAGGATGCCGGCTCGGCCGGCGGAGCCGACCCGGTCGGGTGAGCGAGTCCCCCGGCGAGGTGCCCGGCGACGGCTCCGGACCCGCCCCCGCCTCCGGACCGGACTCCAGCCGCGGTGCGTCGGGCCCACTGGTTCCCGGCGTGCCGGTGGACCCGGCCGAGGCCCCCGGCCCGGACGGGTCGGGTCCCGACGCCGACCGGATCGACCGGTCGAGGGTCCGGAGCTTCCTCGGGATCTCCATCGGGCTGGTCGGCCCCCGGGCGAACCTGGCCGTCTCCGGCGTCCTGATCACGCTCTACGTCCAGCAGCGGGCCTCCAGCGCCCTGGCGGTCACCTTCGCGCTCACCGCCGACCGGCTGGTGAGCTGGCTCACCTACCCGATCTCCGGGAAGCTCAGCGACCGCACCAGGAGCCGCGTCGGCCGGCGCACCCCGTACATGGCGGCCAGCCTCATCATCCTGGGGGCCTCCACCTGGATGTTCACCGTGGTCCGGGGCTACTGGATGCTGGTGCTGTTCATCGTCATCGCCGGCCAGGCGGCGGCGGTCTTCACCCTGGTCAACGTGGCGGTGGTCCCCGAGGTGTTCGGTCGGAGCCGATGGCTGAAGGCCCTGGTGCTGACGACCGTGCTGGGCTCGGTGGCCGCGCTCGCCATCAAGGCCACGGTGATCACCAGCTGGAAGCAGAACGACCCGTCGACGTGGAACCTGCCGTTCCGCCTGGCCGCGGTGATCATGATCGTGGTCGGCATCCTGGTGCTGATCCTGGTCCGCGAGGCGCCCTCGGCCGCCGTGGGCGCGGCCGCCGACCGCGGGCGGCGCTCCCGGCCGGTCAGGGAGGAGCTCCGCGACATCCTCTCCGGCACCAACGCCAAGGTGCTGGTCAGCGGGTCGCTCCTCTTCTACGCCGGCATCGGCTCGACCCTGTACGTGGCCATCCTCTTCTTCCAGCGGGACCTCCACGCCGGTGCGAGCGCCCAGACGATCGCCGGGCTGGCCACCGGCATCCCGGTGTTCATCATCGGCATCGGCCTCGGCATCCCCCTCAGCCGCGTCATGTCCACCCGGCAGCTGGCCATCGGGGCGCCGCTCATCGGCGGGGTGCTGGCCGGGGTCCAGTACTTCGACACGCACATCTGGCAGGCCGTGGTCCTGAGCTACATCGGGGCACCCTTCATCGGGGCCTACATCATCGTGCTGGCCCCGATGCTCCTGCAGCTGCTGCCGAGGGCCGGCGGACTCGGTGAGCGGATGGGCGTGCTGCTGTCGCCGTTCAACCTCTGCAGCGTGGTGGTCGCCTACCTCGCCGCCTTCGTGGTCGACGCCACCGGCAACTACCGCCTGGTCTGGCTGTTCCCCGCCGCCACCGGCATCGGGCACGCCGTCATCAACTGCTGGCTGAAGGTCCCGGCCAAGAAGAGCTCGAGCCCCGACATGGTCAAGCGGCTGTGGGAGTGGAGCATCGTCCAGGCGGAGGCCATGTCCGAGACCGGGATCGTCACCGGCCTGCTCGCCGCGCCGCTGCTCGGGGTGGTGACCGACGAGGACGCCGACAGTGCGGTGGTGGTCGACATGGCCCGGAACATCCTGGGAAACCCCTACGAGGACGTCCCCGAGGGGGAGTCCTCGCCCGAGGACGGGTCGGAGCCGGATGGTGGCCTCCGGGGTGTCACCGGGGTCACCCAGGTCGGTGGCGGGCCGGCCGGAGGCGACCGGTGGGGCGTCCAGAAGTTGGCCCCCGAGGAGCCCGTGTGGTCGGAGGAGCCGGCCCCGCCGGGGCCCTCCGGACCGACCGGGGGCACGATCGGGGTGTCGGAGGCCGATCCGGGCCCGGTGTCCTCCCCTTCCCCACCCTCGGCGTCGGGCGACCAGACGGCCGTCCCGGCCGGGGGCGTCACGTCCAACGGATCGATCGACGGCACGGGCGACGGCACCGGTTCGACCGGGGCCTCCCACGGCGAACCCGGCGACCACGGCGACGCCGACGATTCCGAGGACCCGGGCGGTTCGGACGCGGGCGACGGTTCGGCGACCGGCGGCGGGGCCGACGATCCTCCGGCAGCCTCCCCGTCCTCCGACGGCACGGGGTCCCAGGTGGACAGCGACTGAATACTGGGAGCCGGCACCTCGCCGGTCGGCTCGTCGTCGACCGGACGCCCGGGTGGGTGGGCGGGAAGCTCCCCGGTGGGTGTCTCCTCGTCCCGGGGTCCGGGTCCCTGGGCGGGATGCTCCCCGGTGGGATCCCCGGCGGCGGGCGCCGCGTCGGTCGGGACGGGTGCCTCGGCAGCCCGGGTCGGCTCCTCCGTCGGGGCCGCGGGCGGTGACACCTCGGCCGGACGTCGACCCACGAAGGCGGGAACCTGTCCGGTCGGCTCGTCGCCCCGGCGTGGCACGTCGTCGGCGGATCCCGTCGGTGCGAGCGGTGTGGTCGGTGCCACCGAGGCGGTCGGTGCGGTCGGTGCCGGCGTCTGCGGACCGGTGACGGCCGGCGACGGTGGGGTCGGTGCTGAGGCCGTGGACGGGGTGACCGGTGCGGCGGCGACCCTCGCCCCCGCGGCCGCCTGGCCGGCCTCCAGCGTGGCACCGGGGGTGACCAGGCCGGGCAGGGGACGGACCGACGACGCCTCCAACCGGCCCAGGTGGGCGGTGGTGACCTCGACGGCCACCAGCGTGCCCAGCGCGATGTTCCGCGACCCGTCACTGATGGCGGTGCAGTGGAAGGCGAACCGGCGGCCGTTGCCGGTCTCGACGGTTCCGATCCCCCGCGGCTCGTCGAACTCGACCACCCGGGCGATCTGCGGGACCCGCCTCGCCGGCGGCAGGTCCACCACGCCGCTCCAACCCCCGTCGGTCACCCCGGCCCCCTCAGTGGACGATCTTGGCCAGCGCCAGCTCGATGATGTCCGACGCCCCCCGGTCCTTCAGGGCCGGGATGAGCTCGTTGATCTCCGACTTCGGCACCACCGTCTCCACGGCGAACCCTCCGCCGCCGAACAGCTCGGACACCGTGGGCGACCGGAGCGACGGGAGCAGGGCGATCACCGCGTCGAGCTGCTCGGGCGCCACGTTCAGCTTCACCAGGACCTTGCCCCGGGCCTCGAGCGCCCCCTGGAGCAACGTCAGGATCTGCTCCATGGCGTGGCGCTTCTCGGGATCGTCGGCGGCGGCCCGGTTGGCGATCAGCTCGGTGTGGGACACGAAGAGGGTCTCCACGATCTTCAGGCCGGCCGCCCGCAGGGCGCGCCCGGTCTCGGTGATCTCCACCACGCAGTCGGCGATGTCGGGCACCTTCGCCTCGGTGGCCCCGTACGAGAGGCTGACCTCGGCCCGCACGCCGTGCTTCTCGAGGTAGCGGCGGGTCAGCTCGGGGTACTCGGTCGACACCCGGAGCGCGCCGCCGGCCCCGGTACCCGAGGCGGCCAGGTCGGCCACCGACCGGGCGGGCGACTCCTTGGGGACGGCCAGGACCACCTGGATCGGATTGGCGGTGGCCTTGGAGTACTGCAGCACCCCGAGCGAGGTGACCTCGCTCCCCCGCTCCTCCACCCAGTCGCGGCCGGTGATGCCCAGGTCGAACATCCCGTCGGCCACGTAGAGCGGGATCTCCTGCGGACGGAGGATCCGCACCTCGTCGATCCGGGGGTCGTCGATGGAGGCCCGGTAGTCCACGTCCGACGAGCGGGTCACGGCCAGGTCGGCGGCGGCGAACAGCTCCAGCGTGGCCTTCTCCAACGAGCCCTTGGGCAGCACCATCCGGAGCACGGTCAGTCCTCCCCGCCCGGCAGCGCCGCCAGGATCCGTACCATCTCGATCGCCGTCACCGCCGCCTCCCGGCCCTTGTTCGTGTCGTCGTCCTCGGAGCGGACCAGCGCCTGCTCCACCGTATCGGTGGTGAGCACGCCGAACACCACGGGGACGCCGGTGTCGAGCTGGACACGCTGCAGCCCCCGGGCGCACTCGCCGGCCACGAAGTCGTAGTGGCCGGTGTCGCCCCGGATGACCGCCCCCAGGCAGACCACCGCATCGACGGCGCCGGAGCGGGCGAAGCCCCGGGCCACCAGTGGCAGCTCGAACGCCCCCGGCGCCCACGCCACCGTCACTGCGCCCGGGTCGCCGCCGGCCGAGGCCAGCGCGTCGAGGGCACCGTTGAGGAGCCGGTCGGTGATGCCGCCGTTGAACTCCGCGCAGGCGAAGCCGACGCGGACCCCGGTGGCGTCCAGCCCCGACCCGCCGATGTCGATCGACGCGCCCACCCGTGCGGCGGCCCGCGCCTTGGCTCCCGCGGGGAGCAGGGTCAGGTCAGAGGACGTCATCGAGGCCCTCCAGCAGGTGGCCCATCCGCTCGCGCTTGGTCCGCAGGTACTTGATGTTCTCGGGGTTGGTCACCGGCTGGATGGCGACCCGCTCCACGATGTCGAGCCCGAAGCCCTCGAGGCCGCCGTACTTGGTCGGATTGTTGGTCATCAGGCGCATGGTGGTGACCCCGAGGTCGACCAGGATCTGGGCGCCGATGCCGTACTCGCGGGAGTCGGAGGGCAGGCCGAGCTCCAGGTTGGCGTCGACGGTGTCGAGCCCCTCCTCCTGGAGGGTGTAGGCCCGCAGCTTGTGGGCCAGGCCGATCCCCCGCCCCTCGTGGCCGCGCAGGTAGACCACCACGCCGCTGCCGTTCTCGGCGATGGCGGCCATGGCCCCTTGGAGCTGGGGGCCGCAATCGCACCGCAGGGAGCCGAAGGCGTCGCCGGTCAGGCACTCGCTGTGCACCCGGACCAGGACGTCGGGCTGGCCGTCCACGTCGCCCTTGACCAGCGCCACGTGCTGCTCGCCGTCGAGCACCGCCTCGTAGGCCACGGCGGTGAACTCGCCGTACTCGGTGGGGATCCGGGCACTGGCGATGCGTCGGACCAGCTTGTCGTTCTGCCGGCGGTAGCGGATGAGGTCGGCGATGGAGATGAGGTGCAGGCCGTGCTTCTTCGAGAACGCCTCCAGCTCGGGGAGCCGGGCCATGGTCGACTTGTCCTCGCTGACCACCTCGCAGAGGACCCCGGCCGGCGACATGCCCGCCGCCCGCGCCAGGTCGACGGCCGCCTCGGTGTGACCGGCCCGCTTGAGCACGCCGCCCGGTCGGTACCGGAGGGGAAAGATGTGGCCGGGTCGGTTGAGGTCGGAGGCCCGGGTGTGGGGATCGGCCAGCGCCTTGATGGTGGCCGACCGGTCGGAGGCGGAGATGCCGGTGGTGGTTCCGTGCCGGTAGTCCACACTGACCGTGAAGGCGGTGCGCTGGATCTCCGTGTTGGTCGACACCATCAGGGGAAGCTCGAGGTGCTCCACCCGCTCGGGGGTCAGGGGGGCGCAGATCAGGCCCGAGGTGTGGTTGATGAAGAAGGCGATCTTCTCCGGCGTGACGGCGTCCGCCGCCATGATCAGGTCGCCCTCGTTCTCCCGGTCCTCGTCGTCGACCACGACGACGATCTCCCCCCGGGCGATCGAGGCGATCGCGTCTTCAACCGTCGAGAACGGCATCGAGCCTTGTCTCCCTCACCATGCTGGGGCGCGTGAGTTCCACCCTCAGATCGCCTCCCAGGCTAGTGGCCGACCGGACCGTCCCCCGCCAGAGGCCCCCCAGAGTGGGCGCCCCGGGCCCGGCGAACAGCGGCCGGGCGTCGTCGCCGCCGAACAGGGCGGGTGCCAGGTAGAGCACGTAGCGGTCCACCAGGCCGGCGGCGTGGAAGGTGTGGGCCACCCCGGCACCCCCCTCCACCAGGAGCTGGAGGACCCCGCGGGCGCCCAGGTCGTCGAGCACGTCGCCCAGGTCGCCGCCCATCTCCAGGGCCGGCAGCACCGCGGCCCCCTCGGGCGCCCTCCCGAGCACCACCCGGAGGGGCTGCTCCTCGGGCGTCCGGTGGTCGGGATCGCCCTCGGGGAGGCGGACCGTGAGCGTCGGGTCGTCGGCCCGGACCGTCCCGGCGCCCACCAGCACGGCGTCGGAGCGTGCCCGGAGGCGGTGGGCGTCGGCCCGGGCCTCCTCGCCGGTGATCCACTGGCTGGTCCCGTCGGGGGCCGCCGTCCGACCGTCCAGGGTGGCGGCCAGCTTGAGGACCACCCAGGGGCGACCGGTCCGGCGGTGGTGGAGGTAGGCGGCCAGCTGCTCGGCCACCGAGGTGGCGCCGACCCCGACCTCCACCTCGATGCCGGCCTGGCGCAGGGTGGCGATCCCCCGGCCGGCCACCCGCGGGTCCGGGTCCTCCACGCCGACCACGACCCGCCGGACGCCCGAGGCGATGATCGCCTCGGTGCAGGGCGGTGTCCGGCCCTGGTGGGCGCACGGCTCCAGGGTCACGTAGAGGGTGGCCAACTCGGCGTAGTCACCGGCGGCGGCGAGGGCGGTCACCTCCGCGTGGGGGCCGCCGGGAGGGGCGGTGGCCCCGATGAACCAGCCGGGGTCGTCGACGTCGAGCCCGACGTCGAGCCCCGGTCCGACGTCGCCTCCGGGATCACCGTCGCCGGCACCGCCCCCCGCCCCCCCGGGGCCCGTGCCATCGTCGTGGGTCCCGTCGTCCCCCACCGGCCCCGCCGCCGGAGGCACGACGACCGCCCCCACCCAGGGGTTGGGCGACGTGCGCCCCCGGACCGCCTCGGCGGCCGCCACGGCACGGAGCATCCACCGCTCGTCGCGCCGACGGCGCTCCTCGGTCAGGACGGACCGCCCGCCGGAGCCGCGACCGCCTCCCGGGCGGCCTCCATGATCGCCCGGACCGCCTCGACCGGGTCGTCCCGGCCGTAGACGGCGGAGCCCGACACGAAGACGTTGGCCCCGGAACGGGCGGCGTCGACCACCGTGTGCTCGTCGATGCCGCCGTCGACCTCCACGTCGACCGGCAGCCCGGCGGCGGTGACGGCGTCGCGGACCTGGCGAACCTTGGGCAGGACGTCGGCGATGAACGACTGGCCCCCGAACCCGGGGAAGACCGTCATGCACAGCACCAGGTCGACCAGGCCGAGGAACGGCTCGATGGCGGTGAACGGGGTGTCGGGGTTGGCGGCCAGTCCCACCCGGAGGCCGAGGTCGCGCATCTGGGCACACAGGGCGGCAGTGTCCCCCACCTCGACGTGGACGGTGCAGCCGTCGGAGCCGGCGTCCCGGAACGGCTCGAGGTAGCGGGCCGGATCGGTGATCATCAGGTGGGTGTCGAAGAAGAGGCGCGAGTGCTTGCGCAGGGACGACACCACCGGCGGCCCGATGGTCAGGTTCGGTACGAAGTGGCCGTCCATCACGTCCACGTGGAGCCAGTCGGTGGCCGGCGCCACCGCGTCCACGGCATCCGACAGGCACCCGAAGTCGGCCGAGAGGATGGACGGTGCCACCCGGAGCGCCGAGGTGTCGTGGGTGGCCGGCATGGACGCCGAGCCTACCGGGCGGACCGGGCGTGCCCGGTGGTACGCCGGGCCGGTCGGACGCGACCGGTGGCGCGCCTCACCGGCCCAGCCGCTCACCGGGCGCCGGTCGGGCGCCCCGCAGCCACGACGCGGCATCCATGGGCTGGCGCCCCTCCGGCTGGACGGTCACCAGCCGGAGGCGGCTCCCCTCCCCGGCAGCCACCAGGTCGCCGTCCAACTCGCCCGGGGCCGCAGGGGACGCCGGGGCGCCCGGGGCGCCCGCCGAGGGCGCATCGGCCCCGCCCGACCCGGCCCCGAGGGTGTCGTCCGGTGCGGTGCCGTCCGGTCCGGTGTCGTCCGGTCCGGTGCCGGAGGCCGCCCGGAGCACCCGGAGCCGCTTGCCCCGAAAGGTGGTCCAGGCCCGGCCGAGACGGACCACCCGACGGAGCTGGTAGGCCGGCAGCTCCCACTGCAGCTCGAGCTCCTCGGGGCGGATCTTCTCGGCGTAGCTGGGAGTGCCCACCTGGTCACGGGGGACCGGGAGCCCGGCCACCCCCCCGCCGAGGTGCTCCTCCAGCAGCCGGCAGCCGATGGCCACCAACCGGGCCCGGAGCTCGTCGACCGACTCGTCCTCGTCGATGGCGGTGTCGTCCTCGGCGTAGATGCCACCGGTGTCGAGGCCGGCCTCGACGGCCATCAGGCACACGCCGGTCTCGGCGTCGCCCTCGAGGACGGCCCGCTCGACCGGCGCCGCCCCGCGCCACCTCGGCAGCAGCGAGAAGTGCAGGTTCACCATCGGTAGCCGCTCGAGCACCGCCACCGGCACGATGCGCCCGTAGGCCACCACCACGCCCAGCTCGGCGCCGACCTCCACCGAATCGTCCAGGCGGTCGGTGACCCGGAGGCCGAGCTCGACGGCGGCGGCCTTCACCGGGCTGGGGACCAGGGTGCCGCCCCGTCCCCGTCGCTTGTCCGGCCGGCTGACCACCAGGGCCACGTCGTGGCCGGCGTCGACGAGGGTGCGCAACGGCGCCACCGCCGCCTCGGGCGTCCCCAGGTAGACCACGCGCGCCATGGAGCGGGAGGCTACCGGAGCCGCCGCCGGTCAGATGAGCCGACTACGTCGCCCCGATCCGGAGCGGGGCGGACCCCGTGGTCAGCGTCCCGTCGGCGTCGTACCAGCCCACCGTGCACTGGGCCACCCGACGACCGGCGTCCCAGCTGGACTCCGGGAACGTCAGCCATCCGCTCTCCACGCCGGCCGGGAGCGTTCCGCCCACGTACTGGGCCGCCTCCTGCGAGCACGTGGGACGGACCGCCGACGACCACTGGTCCTCCCCCTGCGGGTAGGTGGTCTGTCCGGCCAGGCTCACGGTGCCGACCACCTCCACGGCGTGCACCCCGTCGCAGGGCACCGGGTCACCCAGGGAGCCGGGCGAACCGAGGGCCAGGCAGGTGCCGGTGGGATACAACAGCGTCTGATCCTGCCCGCGGACGGCCCCTGTGAACGGTGTCAGTTCCGACGGGGCCGGCCCGGCGGTGGGGAGGGCGGCGATGCCGCACCAGATCGTCCGGTCGCCGGCGTTCCATGACAGCGGTGTCGGTCGCAGACTGGTGGGGAAGAAGCGCCCCCTCGGATCGAGGGGGTAGCCGAGGTACCGCTCGGCCGGAGGGCCGCAGTCGGCGCTGTCGATCTGCTGCCACCCGGCCTCGTCCGGGAACGCGGCGTCGGCCGAAAACGTGGTGAGCACCACCTTGGAGGTCATCTCCACCAGATGAGGATCGCCGCACGGAACGGCTGGGGTGGCCTCGTCGCTGCCCGCTCCCTGTTGGTTCCAGGTGATGCATTCACCGGGTCGGTAGGAACGCGAGGCGAACGTCAGCGTGGTGGACGT
>Ga0182013_10005715_pt1 | contig 14370 bp, 5 predicted proteins | sample 612S2MmetaG_FD_120487 | JGI IMG/M metagenome (GOLD analysis project Ga0182013, IMG submission 120487) | Permafrost microbial communities from Stordalen Mire, Sweden - 612S2M metaG | ecosystem: Environmental > Terrestrial > Soil > Wetlands > Permafrost | place: Sweden: Stordalen | collected... | reverse complement strand
GCAGGCCGAATGGACTTTGTTTCCTGCCGCGTCGAGCACGTATCCGTCGGCAAACGAAGAGTACAGCGCATCGTCGCTCGCCCATGAGGGATACCAGGTGTCCGCGTGGGCATACTCCCGGTGGCGCCCGGTAAAGTAGATCCCGCTGAATTTTGATGACCGGCCGATCGGACATTGCGCGGGCGGCTGCGACTTCCACTCGCCCGGATAAAGATGCGTTGGAGCGGCTCCGCTGTTGGATTGAGACCAGGACCGGCCGGCTACTGCCGATAGACCGAGTGCGATGAACGACCGCCGTGAGCATTCTGACAATTCCGGACTCCTTCAACATATTTCACGGCATCACCGCGCCAGAAGGGTTGCAAACGAGACGCCTGGAGGCAGGCGCCGATTTCAGGCGGGACTCGACAAACCAGGAAGCCAGCGGCGCAAGGGGCTGCTCGCACAGCTGGCTCCATGAAAGTTCGCCGCTGGGATGGGACTTCTCGCTGGCGGAATGGGCGAACGATCCCAATGGTTTGGAAAAACGCCATCCGGTTTTTCGAAACACGTCGTGTTGCAGAGAGGCCGGCAGTTTCCCGCCAACCTCTCCGCGGCCTGGTTAGAAGCTGGCGCGCAAGTGCAACTGCAAGCTGCGCGACGGGTACTGGCTGGTGGCTTGTCCGAACGAACTGCTTGAAAGATCCGTTGGTCCGCCATTGAGACCACTGGGCAGGTTGAAGTTGAGGTTGGAGCGGTTGAACAGGTTAAAGACCTCGCCCTTGACCTCGATCTTCATTCTTTCCGCAAAGAAGAACGGGAGACTGAAGTATCTCTCGAAATTGAGGTCGAAGTCCTTGTATCCAGGCTCATCGTATGTGTTACGGCCAAGATTACCCTCCTGCCCGAGAGTGGGGGTGGGGAACACCGCCCTTGCAACACCGGTGGTCGGGTTGCCGAAGATGCCGCTCAGGAACTGGCTCTTTGACTGGCCGCTCAGATGGTTGCCGGACGAAGGCACGTTGGGTAAGCCAAGGTTGGAGCCATCGGCGTTGTAATTGCCCCCGGCATCGCCGACAATCGTGCTTGCGCCGCCCGGGCAGCCGCCGCTGACGAGAGCCGCACCGCCGGCGCAGACTGGAATGAAGGCCTGGCTGGTGAATACGGTGAAGGGTAATCCCGTTTGCCCGACCCACCTGCCGCCGAACTGCCATCCACCCAAGATGCCCTTGACTACGCCGTTGGAATAGTTATTGGGAACATCCCAGGTGCCATCGGCCGTGAACTGTTGGCGAATATCGAAGTCGGAGCGGCCGCGTTGCCCATGAAAATCGCCGTTCTGGAAGATCGGCCCGCTCGACGATGTCGAGGTTACCGCTCCGCCATCGAGGGAGCCGGCGGTGCTGAGAGGCTCGTCGATCGACTTCCCGTATGTGTAGATGCCTCGCAACGCCAAGCCGTGGTGGAGCGATCGGATCACCGACAGAGAACCGTAGTTTCCGACGGAGTTTCCGTCCGATGTACCATAAATGATCGCGCCGAAGTTGGGGTTGAGACGGACAAGCGTACCGTTGTTCTGAATCAGCGAGTCGTTAAAGCGGTTGATGTCGTTGTTATAGACCTCCAGGTGGTGAGCTTCCGAGGCGGAGTAGTTCAGCTCCACGATCAGGTTGTTTTGCAGTTGTTGTTGTACGCTCAGCGACCACTCTTCAACTTGCTGCATTTTGAAGTTGGGATCGTAACCGCCCATGCCCGCGGGCGAGATGACGCCATTCACTACGAGGCCGCCGCTGGAGTTTAGCGTCGCGTTGCTGGTGTTCAAGACCGGGCAGACCAGTTGCCAGGCCCCGGATGCAGTGCAGAGCGCGAACGTCGGCGTGGGCTGCCCCTGCAAGACATTGTCGGATGGCGTGAAGTAGTTCGGCAGGTTGCCCGCTGTGATATCGGTGATGTGCAGATAGGGTGGTTGATCTCCAAACATGCCAAAGCCGCCGCGGATGGCCGTCTTGCCCTTTCCAAACACATCCCAGGAAAAGCCGAGGCGCGGAGTAAAGTACCCGATATTGTGATTGAGAACGTGGCTGGTGCCGGCCAGCGCGGCGTTTCCCGAAGCTACCTGGGCTTCGAGATTCGATCCGGAGCCCAGGTTGAAACGGCTTAAAGTGGGCCTCAAGATACTGAAGAAGTTAACCATCCCGTCGTATCGCACACCCATGTTCAGGGTGAACCGCGGTGCCAGCTTCCAGTCATCCTGCAGGTAGTATCCCTGCAGCACGTCACGATAATCGCGCGTGTAGCCCGCCTCCTGGTGGGTGGTAACGTTCACCGGCGAACCGTTCTCCGAGGTCGCTTCGTCCTGGATGAAATCGAGGATGCTTTGAAAGTTGAACGTCGGGCGAGTAAAGGCGCCCTGCTGATCGTCAACCTCGCGGGTGTTGAACAGGTCCACTCCGAACTTCAGAGTGTGCGTCTTGACAGTCGCCGTCATCACATCGCGCCAACTGTAGGTGCTCTGGGTGAAGTTGCCTGGCGCCCATCCCGCAAATCCCTGCAGGTTGGCGACGTTGACGTACGGAATCCCCTCCGCCGGATATTGCAGATTCGATCCGTAGGGCCGGATGATATTTGCGCCCGTTTCATTGATGAGGTGCGAGTTGAAGGTGTGGGTCCAGTTGATGTTGACGAAATCGGAACTGTTGGCGTCGCCCGCGGCCGCCGCCGGCCGAACGCCATTCCCCGGGGTCGAGTAATAGGTGCGGATTGCATCAACATAGAGCCGGTCATTTTTGCCGAGATAGTCGTCGATGCGGAAACTCCACTGATAGCCGTTTTTGGGGGTACTCCAGCTGTAAGTCGCGGTGCCAATGACATTCAAGCTGGAGGGGATATTCGCCGGAGGCGCATAGTAGCCCGGAGTGGCCGCTTCATACTGCGCCACCGTCTCAAGGTTCGCGGTGGGATAGTGCGAGGGAGGGGCCGTGGTGAGAATGCCCGTGGCCACCGTGTTAGGAAGGTTGGCTTTCGCCCAGCTCACAAAGTCCTGGGTTTCCACCGTGGCCAGGCTGCTGCTGGGAGAGGCTTCGCGCAGCACGTCGATGGCACCGAACCAAAACAGCTTGTTCTTGAAAATCGGGCCGCCCATGGTGGCGCTATACTCGTTCCGCGTGAAAGCCGGAACGGTACTCTCAAAGTGCGTTGTCGCCGAAAGATCATTATTTGTGAAGTAATAGTCGACATTGCCATGGAAGGCGTTGGAACCGGAGATGGTATAAACGTCTACCGTGGCGCCGCCGTTCCTGCCCTTCTGGGCGTCGAAGTCGTTGGTGCGCACGTCCACCGATGAGACGATCTCAGGATTGGGAGAGATGGATGTGCCGCCGCCGCGCGAGGGCGTATTGGTGTAGCCGTCGTCGATCTGGTAACCGTTTTCCTCCTGACGCAGACCCGATGCGTTGATATTGATGGCGTACTCGTTGGTGTAGTTATCGTTGCCGCCTGTCACCACGCCGCCGCCGGTCATGCCCGGGGTGAGCGCTGCCAGTCCGTAGATGTTCTGCCCTGTCAACGGAGTTTCCTGCAGCGTTTCAGTCGAGATGACCGAGCCCGTCGTCGGAGTGACGAGATCGATCGACGCGGCCGATGCGGAGACCTCCACATTAGTGGAGGTAGAGCCCACCTTCATTTCGGGAGAAATGGTGCGAATCTCGGCGATCTGAAGGGCAAGCCCATTCTGGCTCCAGGTTTCAAAGCCGGCCATTTGAATTCGGATGTCGTAGGTGGAGGCGGCCATGCTGTCAATTCGGAAATAGCCGTTGTCGCCGGAAAGAACGGCCTTCGAGACACCAAGACGCGTATCGGTGACAGTGACTTTTGCTCCTGCGATGACGGCGCCAGTCGTGTCATGAACGATGCCTTCGATTCCGCTTGAGAACTGAGCGAAAACCGACGCTCCTCCCCAGCCGAACAAAAGCAGTAGGAAGATCATGGTGCGTGTCCAACATTTCATACTGGTCTCCTTTTTAAGTGTGGCGTCGATTCCCGCGTGACGATGCCAGGTAACGGGCGTTTGGCGGCGGGGATCGCTTAACGCCCGACAACTGTGACGATGCCTGCGTCCGCTCCGGTCCAGGCTGCGGCGCCTTCGTGCGTCAACTGGCCGGTGGTATCGTTCCAATGCAAGCTGGTGATCTGGGAATTGCCTTCCTCGTAACCATAAGTTTTTCCATCGTCGTTAAAAATCGTGAAGTTGCCGTCCTGGCCCGAATAAACAAGCACACGGGCAACCGTCTGCGCCTCCTGGGTGCTCAGGATCTTGCTTCCAAGTGGAATGATTGATCCGGCGCGGACAAAGAGCGGAATGGTGTCGATCGGCGCCGCCGCCTCGACGGTCTGTCCGCCATGCAGGCGTTCGTTGGTCCAGTAGTTGTACCAGTCGGTGCCGGCCGGCAGATACACCTTCCGGCTCGTCGCTCCCTGGTCCGTCACCGGCGCAACCAGGAATGCGGGCCCGAACATGTACTCGTCGCGAATATCGGTGACGCTGGGGTCATGGGGGAAATCCATAAAAAGAGCGCGCATGAACGGCGCGCCCGTCTGGTAGCTCTGGTAGCCGAGGGAATAGATGTACGGCAGGAGCTGATAGCGCAGGCGCAAGTATTTTTCGAGAATGGGTTCAGCCTCCTTGCCGTAGGACCAGACCTCATTGTGTGTTCTCTCTCCGTGGGCCCGCATTACCGGTTGGAATGCGCCCCATTCAAACCACCGCACAAACAACTCCGGATAATCTTCGTAGTTCCCCACGTTCGCTTGTGCGTCTGAAGGGTCGACGAGGGGCTTATGCGCAGCGTGGTACGTAGAGGGGATCGACGGGGAGAAGAAACCTGCAATATCCGTATCCCAATAGGGCATGCCGCTGGCCGTAAAGTCCAGCCCGGCCGGGATGGAGCGCTTCAACATATCCCAGGTCGACTGGATATCGCTCGACCAGAACACCGAGCCGTTCCGTTGCGCACCAAGGTACGCGGCGCGAACCAGGGAAAAGACCCTGTGCTGGTCGCCAAAGTCGCGGCGGAAGCCCTCGTATACCGAAGATGTATGGAACAGGGGATAGACGTTGTAGTATCGGGTCCCCGAGCCGACATAGAAGAAGTCGTTGGCCGGATCGATGTCAGGCTCCGTCTCGTCAAGCCAGATGTAGCTGAAGCCATAGGGCTTCACGTAGCGATCCCGAATCGCTTCCCACCACCACCTGGCGGCGTCGGGGTTTGTGGTGTCGATGTTTGGCCCAATTACATCCTTGAAATGGCCGAAGTCCGGAGCCCCGTCAGCGCTGTGAATCAGCCAGCCCTTTTGCTTCAGCATGTCGTAATAGCGGGTTCCCGGAGCAAAATGCGGCCAAACACTCAGCAAGGTCGTGATACCCATCGACTCGAGCTGCTTGTTCATCCCGGCAGGATCGGGCCACCGGGCAGGGTCCAGATCCAGCTCGCCTTGCTTCGTCATGTTCAGAAAATCCACCACCAGCACATCGAGCGGCAGATCGCGGGCGCGGTATCCCTTGGCAATATCCATGAGCTGGTCCTGCGTGGGATAGATCGCCTTGCTCTGGATGTAGCCATAGGTCGCTTTCGGCAACATGTGGGTAACGCCGGTCAGCTGCCGATAGCCCTCATAAATCTGGTCGGTGTCATCGCCTGTGATGACGAAGAATGAAATCCGATTTCCCACCTCGGACGACCACGCATTATGCAGGTTGAAACCCAGGTCGACCGTGGTCTTGGAGGGATTGTCCCAGATCAGACCGTAGTCGCGGCTCGACACCATGAAGGGAACGCAGACAGACTGACCTCCGATCGCAACGTAGTTTTGCCAGCATTCAACCCGATGTTCACGCAGGTCGAGAAAACCCTCCTGGTGTTGGCCCAGCCCGTAGTAATGTTCGCCGGCCGGCGCGTCAAAAAGCGCGGAAACACGATAACCGGGGTCGGCTTTCTGTTCGTTTGGTGCACTGCCCGAGGCCGGGTCCTGCTGGTTTGGAAACATGGACCAGCTGCGCATCGCGAGCAGCGGTTTACCCTCCGCCGTCGTGATCGAGATCGCGTCGTCGTGGGGTCCGTTTTTACGCGGTTCACTGCCAAAATAGTGCTCTCTGAGCGACTGATTCAATGCGTCCAGCGGCATGCGCTGCGGCGGCGGCAGGTCGGCAGGCGCAATGCGGACGATCATTCGCTCCGAGCCAATCACGTCGTACCCTTCAGAATCCTGTTTATGGCTCCAGCCGGTCATCGACGGCGAGCCCACAAAACCGTATCCCGGCGCCGCGAGGGCTGAGTTTTGATCCACGCTCAACGTGATTCGGACGATGTTCGGCGCATACGGCTCAACCATCAAGGTGCTGCCATTGCGCTGCAATGCAATCTGGGACCCCGCGCCCCAGGCTCCCTGGCTACCGACAAAAAGGTACCCCAACCCCGCTACAGCAACACTTGTACGAACGAACGCGTTCAACACGCGGTTATTCTCCTTTTTGCTCATGATGAGCTTCTATGACACTGCCATTTACGTAACTGCAACTCTTCTTTCCCGGAAATTGCTCCCTCTCAAAAGCCCAAGCCGAATGTGGGATCCTCCTTTACGGGTCAATCGACTGGATGAATTTCAGATCGGCAGCGAGTTTGATGAGTGAAGCACGGGCTGGCAAGTAATACACAGTGTTTTACAGTGTAATTTTGATGTGAAAGTTATTATCATCAACAACATAAGGAGATGGCATGTGCTTGTGTGGGATCGCCTGGTCTAAGGAGATTAAGGCGCCGCTCTACTCTTAGGTCGAGTACTCGGGCGATGGCTCTCTTCCGGAGTCGAGCAATCCACGTTCAGATTTCTACCCTGACCTTAACGTCCGAGCTTGAAGATGACCTTGACAAAGAAGTCGGGCGTTGGTCTACTTGATCCGGTTCGGAGAACCGCTGGCCTTTTTCCGCCGAGAAGATGCAAATCTGGAAACGCACCGTTGCATTCTGCCGAGTTGTGCGCTCTTTCAGTGCATCGCGTCGCTTTGAGTGATCGACCGCCAGAGGGGTTACGCGGATATTTGAGTGGGCGCTCCCAGCCGGGAAAGAGCTGATCGACAGCAGGTTAAATACTACGGTCCGACTGGCCAAGATAACTTCTCCATGAAGGCCTACATTGCAAATCCCATACCTCACCTCCTGAGGATTGCATTTCGAAGGTGTGGCGGCCAGCGATCTCATTTCGGCCTTGGCAATGCAACCAATGCCGGGGCCGCGGAGATCCACTGGCCCTCGGGCCAAGTGGAAAAGGTTGAGCTCCCTGCCGCCGATCGCATCTTCACCATCACCGAGGGGAAGGGCATCACCGGCGTATCGTGCGCCCGGCAAGCACGTTCCTGACTAGCATGAGAACGCGGAATTGCTCAAGCTCTCGCATGACGCGCCTCTGGCATACCAACTGAAGGGGCGGATCCTTACTATGAATTAAGAAGCGGCACCTATCGAACGCGTGAAGAGATCGCGCTGGAGTCCATGGATGTTTCATTTCATTTTGATCGCAATTTTCGCGTGGCCGATTCTGGCCCAGGCTCAGGACGGCAAGGTCTCGATCCAGGCCATCGAATCACTGATTCGTTCGCAGCAATACGATCAAGCTCTGCTGATGCTTAAAACCGGGCTGCGCGCAAATCCTGGCGACATAAAGCTCTGGACTCTCGAGGGAGTCTGTCTGGGGCTGCAGGGGGACGACGATGGAGCGCAGGCTGCATTTGACCACGCAATTCGCATCTCGCCTAATTACTCCCCCGCTCTCAAAGGTGAGGTGCAAATCCTCTACAGCACCGGGGATAAACGCGCGATTCCGCTGCTGGAAAGGATACTGAACTCCAATCCGAACGACTTGACCGCGCACGAAATGCTCGGGATGCTTCAAAGGCACGCCGGCAACTGCGAGGCGGCAGCGGAGCAGTTGTCACTCAGCAAAGACGCCATCGCCGCGCATCCCGCGTCGTTGGAAGCTTATGGCGATTGCCTGCTCAAGCTGAACCGCGCCGCGGACGCCATTCCTGTTTTCCGGCAGCTCGTTCCTTTGCTTCCTGGCCAAAGCTATCCCAGTTACGATCTTGCCTGGCTTCTTTTCGCCTCGCACCACAACGACGAAGCCGTAAAAGTTCTCGAGCCGATCCTGTCTGCGGATCAGACCGATCCCGACGTTCTGAGCCTGGCATCACAGGTATATGAAGCGGCCGGCAACACGCCACGGGCGGTCGAACTGCAGCGCCAGGCCATCGTTCTCAATCCCACCGATCCCTCAAGCTACACCTTGTTTGCAATTCTTTGCCTGGCGCACGATTCCTTTCAGGTTGGAATCGATATGCTCGATGCCGGGCTCAAGCGAATCCCCAACAGCTCACCCCTCTACCTGTCGCGAGGAGTTCTGTATGCGCAGCTCGGGAATTTCGACAAAGCGGAAGCCGATTTCAAAATGGCGGAACAACTCGACACCACTCATGGTGTCAGCGCTTATGCCGGCGACCTGGCCATGCTGCAGAAAAACGACCCTGATGAGGCGCTTGTGCGCGTGCGGCAACAACTGAAAGCCGACCCCGGTAGTCCGCTCTTGCGCCTTCTCGAGGCCCAGTTGATTATGAATAACGCGCCGGAGCCGCGAAGCCCCGCCTTCAATGAGGCAATGGGAGACGCCCTGGCCGCGGCGAAAATCAAGCCGGATCTAGTCGAAGCGCACAATGAGTTGGCCAGCATGTATGGCAGGCTGAAACAGTACGACCTGGCTATCAAGGAGTGCAGAACGGCATTGCAGTACGATCCCTCCAATGAAACGGCGATGTATCACCTGCTCATCTCTCTGCGTCGCAGCGGCCAGACCACAGATGAGCTACAGCCATTAGTCAAGCGCCTGGCCGAACTGCATCGGGAGTCTCTGCGACAGGAGACCGATCGGAAAAAGTTCCGGCTCATTGAACCAGGAGAACAAACCGAAGTGGAACAGAAGCTGCGGTGAATTAATCCTCGATCCCGGTTTCCTCCAACGAGAGCTGCAAGGAGTTTCAGCCGATTGGCAAAAGTGGAATCTGGAGATCATTCTGAAGACGGACGTCACGGACTCGGTAGCCGGACCGCCGCAGGTGATTACTTCTTTTGTCTGGTAGGCTTAACGGACCAGCGACTTGCAGATATCCTGGAACATGCGTGACCGCCCGGGGGGCGAAAAACGAGGCGCCCTGATCCCACCGAAAGCCATGTCAATCGGAATCAACGAATTATATCCATAACTCCGCGGGCTGATTTCCGCTCTACTTCGACCGCATGGTCCAACCGTGAATGCCTTCGAGTGTTTTTGGTAAGATTCTATCCTGCGCAGGCTACGCGGTGGACCTTGGAGATTTATGAACATGCCCGTCAGATCCACGAACCACGATCAGACCGTCTTCTCCATTTCCAACGGAAATGAAGAGAACCGAAAAATTGTGCTCATCGAGCTCGAGAAGATTCTTACGAGCTCAATTTTTCGAAGTGCCGCAAGGAGTAAGCAGTTTCTACAGTACGTTGTAGAGCACCAGCTTGACGGTCGTTCCGAGTTCCTGAAGGAACGGGCGATTGGTGCAGAAGTGTTTCACCGGCCCGCCGGCTATGCTACCGGTGACGATCCCGTAGTGAGGGTACAGGCCGGCGAGGTGCGTCGGCGTCTGGAACAGTACTACCAGACTGCCGCGAGTGACGTTAAGGTACGGATTGAGCTCCCCCTTGGATCCTACTCGCCCGTTTTCCACTGGAACGCGGCAGCCGCTCAGCCCCAGCCCGCAATAGTTGCGAGCAATCCTCCAGTCAAGGACAAATCGAAACGCATCCGTCCCTGGTTGTGGTCGATTGCGGCTCTCTGCGTTGTCGTTGCCGTTGTCGCGGCCATTGTCTATAACTCGGGACAGCGAAACCCCCACGTGAGGACGGTCTTTCAGCAGTTCTGGGATCCGATCTTCTCGACCCAGCAACCGGCATTCATTTGCCTGGCAAAAGGCGTCACTTATCGTCCTAGCGGAGAGCTATACGACAGGTATGCCAAGGCGCATCCCGGCACTTACCGAACTGAAGTCGAGCGCTTCTCGGTGCCTCTCCAGATGGATCCCAATGTGAAGATCTCATGGGGAGATATGGAACTCCAAGAAGGATATGGAGTTGCACTGGGCGATGTGTCCGCCGCCCTCAAGTTCTCTACCCTTCTGGGTCATTTTGGAAAAACGAACCAGGTAAGAGTCGGCCCCAACTACTCATTCGAAGACCTGCGCAACTCGCCCGCCATCGTCATTGGCGCGTTCAACAATCGATGGACGATCGACATGCTGTCGAACCTCCGCTTTGCCTTCGTGACCGACAAAGGCGTCTACACCATCCGGGAGCAGGTGCCTGGAGGCCGCAACTGGGTCTCCGTTTATAGCAAGTCCCAGCTGCTCGAAGAGGATTACGGGATTGTTGCCCGTCTGCTTGACTCGAAAACAGGTCAATTTACTGTTATCGCGGCGGGCCTTCGCGACAGCGGCACTCAGGCTGCCGGCGAGCTTGCTTCAAATCCGGGGTACCTTACCCTCGTTCTCCGCGACGCGCCAAAGGATTGGCAGAACAAGAACCTTGAGATCATCCTTAAGACCACAGTGACCGACTCAATACCGGGCCCTCCACAGGTCGTTGCAACTTACTATTGGTGATCGCGCAGCCCGTGCCCTGCCAAGAATCTTTGCCATTACAAGTGATTAAATAATGACGGTTTGACCCGATGCGCACAACGAAGTCAATCGAAAGAACCATGCAGTACGTTTGCCGGAAAGGAATGGTGAGGCCGCACCTTACGCTTCAGTCGTGGTTGGTTGAGGTACTCCGTCGTAGGATTGCACCATCGGACAATTGAGCGAGTTCGTCGGCGCCCAGGTGGTGATGGGTTGGATAGAAGTCATCTATGTGGCAGATGCGAGTGCCGCTTTTGGGGTCCCACTTTGACAGTCCCGATTTCGCCGCGGAATAAAGCCATTTACCATCGCTGAAAAACCTTCCAGCGGGCCCGGCAAACGTCGCGACTTCCCGGGCCCACTGCCAATCGCTCCGCCACTCAGGGCTGGCGGGGCCGGTTGAGGTGATGTCGAAAATACGCGCTCCGTCCACAATCTTGTTGTCATCGTCTCCGATGCCACCGATGGCAACAGTGTCTTCGTTCAGCCACGCAACGCCATGATCCCAGTACCACGTGCGAGCGCAAACATCTCTCTTCGTCGCGCCATCCTCGGATTCCCAGACATTCTCCGACAGCCATCGGTCAACACTCCAAACAGCCGGAATTCCAACTGGATGCCAAACCCAGCCATCGTCGAGAATTCGAGTTCCATCCGGACTCAGATATAGAGCCCCATGGAAATAGTCGAGATAGTGCTCTGGTCGTTGCTCACCGCTCTGATACGCCGTAGGACGGCGTTTGCTGAGAAGGTTCCCGGTTGAAGCGTCTGAAATATCGAGCCGGTTCCACGCGGCGCGATGGATGACGACCACATTCCCTTGCCACAAGGCAAACGCGAACGAAAAAGGCACCGTCTCAGGAAAATAATCTCCGCCGTCCAGCGACAGTGTTGCGCCGGCACGCCGACGAACTTGCGCAAGTGCTAGATTCCGATGGAGAATCTGCCGCGGAGCATTCGGACGGAACTGATGCGTCGGATTCGGACTGTCGATACGGCTCCGGAGCGAAAGGTGCGGTCATTTTTGCACTCGTTGGGATTTCGTTTCGTACAAATGTACGTTCACTGCCAGGTTCGCCGGATGTTGTATTGACCCGATATCGCTCAGTGATTTTCGTACATGGTTGCTTTTGGCACGGGCACGAGCATTGTAAACGCGCCAATCTTCCGAAAACCCAAGAATTGTTTTGGGCAAACAAAGTGCTCACGAACCGGCGCCATGACAGAAAGTTTCGCCGTCGAAGCAGATCGTGCCGCTGCTGCAAGCTACGCTGCCAATTTTCGGCACAATGTTTTCAAACTCTCGCAGGCGGCGTTGGAGGCGGTCGCTTCGTCTAAGCAAGGATTGATAGATAAATCGCGATCTGCTTTCCGTCGTCATCGAACGCTGCCACGTTATTGGGGAGTTTTTTGTACTCTCCGCGGTGGCGATCATCTTTCAGGCTGAATTGAAGCAGGTCGCGGTGAAGCTGTTTGATGTGGTTCTCGGTGGCCGGAATATCCTGCCACGCATGGAAGAGAGTCTCCATGACGGCAGCGTAGCCGGCAACCCCCTGCTCGTCGCGGCTGGCAAAAGATTGGATCTCCAAATTGGCCAGCAGACGTTCAACTTCGCGGTCAGAAAGCTGACTGCCCTCGATGCGCGTCGATGAGCCGATGCTCTCGATGGTCGTAACTCGGCGCAGGGCGCTGAGTCGTTCCGGTGCAAGCGTTCCGAGGGCGCGCCATGCTCCCTTGAACTCGTCGATCTCGGCGATGAAGGAGTGCCACCGCCGCTGCAGAAAGCGAAAGCCCATCCGGATGTGGTGGGCGCCGGCGGACAATGCTCGCAGTAGGTCTGCCGCCGGGCTGGGCGGAATGGGGCTGCTGTCGCCCAAGGAAAGGATCGACACGCCAGAAGCCACTCTTCCGACTGACGCCCGCCGGACCAAACCCTTGGGGATGGAAAAGACAGCCCAACTCGTGTCTCCGCGCCGGACCTGAAGGGTGTGACATTCCTCCTGGCTCTCCATGCTGAGAGCTGCGACTGAGTTCGTGCCCAGCTTTCCGTCGACTCGCAAAATGCAATGTGAAGACTCGGCGCGAATACTCCACCCGCACGGCCCATGCTCGGCCGCCAGTTTCTCTAGACAGGACATGTCGCATGTCGCCTCATTGATCCAATAGATCGGGGTTTGTCAGCTTCGCCAAAACGGGGACGGGAAAGAACCGCAAACCATGATTCGCGGCCTGGCGCGCTTCATCGGGGCAAAAGTGAGTGGCCGGTATGTTGGCGAGTAAAAGTCGCGGAGGGCAAGTTTGGGAATTGCGAGAAATATTCTTCGAGGTTCATAGGTCGTCTCCAAAAAAAAATGCCCGCCACATCGAGCCTTTTCAGGCGACGAGCGGCGGGCGCGGGGGTGGTTACGAATTGAAGAGGCGCGGTTCAGCCTTCGGCTGAATTCAACAGCATGTTGTGTGACGCCGTCGGCCATCCGGGTTAGATTGGGAGGTATTCCAGGCCCAGGTGGATCTTACTGTTTCCTTTTTGAATGCCTGACACCGGGGATGGACCGGCTGCGCAGCCAATCGGCAATTTCCTCGGGGCGTCCCACCTTGGCTCACAATCAGGGTGCAGGGGTTGGCTGATGCCGATTCGGATTCTCTTAGGACACTGATTTTAGAGGGTCTTTACCGGTTTACTGCAACATTTGATTGAATCTTTATAGCTTTCCCTGTAAAAAACAGTTCAATCGTCTGCCACGTTCCTGCCGATCCAACCGGCAGCCGAAGCTGAAACTTCTAGCTACAGCGGCCTTTCGATCATCTGTCGGCTTTGCCATTTTATGAGCTCAAAAACAAAATGCACCCGAATCCGGTTTCTTTGATGGAGGAACTCAATGCTACATCGCACGACCCAGTCCTTTTTGATACTTTGGTCGCTGATCCCAGTCTTGATCTTCGCTATTGCTACTCATTCACCCGCGCAGACATTCCGTGGCGGCATCACTGGAACTGTAACCGACCCATCGGGCGCCGCGCTCCCCGGAGCCCAGGTCGGAGCGGTTGAAAGCGCGACCGGCATTTCGTACAAGGCGGAGTCAACCAGCGCGGGCGAATTCGTCTTCTCGAATCTGCCCGTCGGTGACTATACCGTCACCGTCACGGCGGCCGGATTCGCTACGGTCAAGATCAACAAGGTAACCGTGCTGGCGGGTGGAATCTATACTCTGCCGGTTAAGCTGGGGTTAGCCAGCGCCCAGCAGACGGTGGAGGTGACGGCCAGCCAGTTGGCATTGGACACCGTGACCGACGTCCAGACCTCAGACATTCCGGAAGCCGCGGTGCAAACCCTCCCCAACAGCGGCCGCGATTTTACGCAGATGCTGTCGCTCAACGCCGGCTTTGCCGGTTACTCGACCGGCGGGGGTGCCTTGTCATCCAGTGTCAACGGCACCCGCACCAACTCCGTCAACTGGCAAATTGAAGGCACCGACAATAACGATTTGTGGTGGAACATTCCCGCCGTCAATCAAAGCGGTGTCAATGGAATTGCAGCTGTCCTGATGCCCATGGACGCCATCGAGAGCTTCTCTTTCACCACTTCGGGCACCACCGAGATCGGGCGCAACTCCGGCGGCACTGCCAACGTCACCATCAGG
>Ga0182013_10005714_pt1 | contig 14371 bp, 10 predicted proteins | sample 612S2MmetaG_FD_120487 | JGI IMG/M metagenome (GOLD analysis project Ga0182013, IMG submission 120487) | Permafrost microbial communities from Stordalen Mire, Sweden - 612S2M metaG | ecosystem: Environmental > Terrestrial > Soil > Wetlands > Permafrost | place: Sweden: Stordalen | collected... | reverse complement strand
GAACAGCGAGAAGGTGGCAACGATGTCACCAAAATCAGACTCCGTCCAGTGCAGGTTCACCATCAGGGTCGGCTTGAGAAGTCCGATGACTTGCCGATCCATGTAATTTATGCTTGTGGCGAAAAACAGCAGGGCGCACACCGTCCAGCGATAGTGCCCTATCTTTGTAATGACCGAAGTTACCGTGCCTGGGACTACCGCAACATTTTCACGTAACATTGCTGGCTCTTTCCTGAGTCGATCGCGTATTGGGCCGAATGCCGGCCGGATGGAAGTCGATCGTCGCGTTTGTCGTGGAAGCCCTAAGCGCTGCGAGCGAGCGAGTCCAGCAGTCCTTGGATGTAGCCGTAGCAGAACGCAAATGCCGTGCCGGAGGGGTCGCGTGCGTCGATCGCCGGCACATGATCGGGTATCAGCATGTATTCGTAGCCGACATCTTTATACACGCGCAACGCGCGGACCATGTCCATGTCCCCCTCATCGGGGAAGACCTCCATGAAGCTAAGTCTGCGGCCTTTGATGTTTCGAAAATGGACATTGAAGATCTTGTGCCGGGTGCCGAACCAGCGGATGACGTCGAAGACCTCTGTTGCAGGGTCGTCCAGCATCTCGCCGATGGTGCCCTGGCAAAAATTCAGGCCGTGAAACGGGCTTTCGTGCATGCTCACAAATCGCTTGAGCCCTTCGACGGAGCCCAAGACGCGGGTGACACCTTTGTATCCCGGCGGTGTCCAGGGATCGTGCGGATGGCACGCGAGGCGGACCTGATTCGCAGTCGCAACCGGCACGACGCGGGCGAGGAAATAGTCGATCCGCTCCCAATTCTCGTCCTCGCTCAGCACCCCGGCGAGCCCGGGCGGCGCTTCGTGATCGGCTTTTTCCCAACGAAAAGAATCGTTGCGCGACCCACCTCGACCGGGGTCTTTGCCGGTCCGGGGAATCCCGATGATGTTCAAATTATATTTCGCCGCGGGGATGCCGGCGCGTGCCAGGTTCTCGATCAGCCGGCAGATCGAGTCGATCTCCCGATCGCGCTCCGGGCTTTTGCCGAGCAGGATATGCGGGTTCTTCTGCGTTTCGAGCGGGTGCGAGGTGAGCGGCAGCTCCACCATGTCCAGCGTCAGGCCGAAGGATGCGACGTGATCGCGGTGTCGGCGCAAAACGTCCAATGTCCAGTCATCGGCATTGCCGTGCGGGTCGGCGCAAACGTGGTTTACGCCCAGTTGCGCCCACATGCGGTAGTCCTGGTCATCGCGCGGCGCGATCTGTGTGCCGAGATGCATGGCAGCCGGTCTCCTGTGGGCACTCGAGTCCCTAGCCGCACTTTTTTTTCCAGCGGGCTTGAGCGTTACGATGATGCCTCTCCGGAGTAGTCGATAGCGGAAGCAGCGCCGCAGCCGGCGTTCCCCCGACCCGGTCAATGTATCGCAACGCCGCATCACCCGCTATCGTGGAATTCATGGAACACGCAAGGCCATGTCACTCAAAGAGCGGCGACCGGCGGGCGTCCGTGTTTCTGACCGTTACGGATCGCGCTACTCAAAAGCCAACGGAAACGGTCCGAGTTCGCCTGCCGCCATGAGCGCTGGGTGGGCATTCACGAGCGGCAGCATCTCGGTTCGGAGACCCGCTGCGTATCACGCGACCTGTCTAATTCTCAAAGTCTCGCCGCTCATCGAAAGCTACGGCCGCCGCGAGCGACGCGCGTCGAGCAAGGGCGGTTTAAGAAGCCGCGCCAAACCGCCGCGCTTCATGCTTCCGTCGTCGACGGGGTGCCTGCCGGGTGGACAGCAATCGAGCTTGTATCGAGCCCCGTGGCCGACACATACGGCCTGGGCGCGAAAGCCCTCGGAGCGCTTTTCGCTGCGTTGCCCTCGATGGTTTCCAAACGTCGCTCGCAATTTCGAGTGCCAATGGGTACCGTATCGTCAATAGCCGATCTGCGGCCATTCCGGTCCTGCCGGCATTTGAATACGCCGCCCGCGACGCAGGAGACGCGAATCGGGCAAACCGCAAGAAAGCCTGTCACGGTTGACGCGATGATCGTCGCCCTCGCGGTTGAGCACGGAGCGCGTGAAATCGTGACGTTCTCAGGCTTGCTTCGGATGGTCATATCCGCTAGACTAGGTCATGTGAACAAGACTATCGGTATCGCGGAAGCGAAGGCTCGGCTTTCCGAAGTAATCGATCGCGTGGAATCGGGCGAAACGATAATAATCGCGCGTAACGGAGCGCCCGTTGCAGAGCTGCGGCCACTGGGGAAAGTGTCTCCCGAAGACGCCGTAAAGCGGATACGCGCGATCGGACTTCGCGTGGCTAGACGAAATAGGGGCAAAGAATCTTGGCCGCCCGGCGGGGCGAGTCTACGTGACATTGCTCACGATCAACACCGCTTCTAACATGACGCTAGTTGTCGATGTCTCGATCGCGGCGAAATGGTTTATCCCCGACGAACGTAGCAAAGCTGCTAATGCTTTGCTCGATCGCGTCTTGGAAGATGGCGCGTACGTTCCGGCTTTATTTCGTTGGGAGATGCAGAACGTTCTGCTAAGCGCGGAGCGTGCCGATCGAATCGACGCGGACGACGTCGATGCAGCCCTTGATTCGTTGCGCGACCTGCCCATAGCCTTAGAACCCGCCGGCGAGCGTGTCTTCTCCGGGAACGAAGTTCGGCTTGCACGTCACTATGAATTGACCGCCTATGACGCAGCATATTTGTGTCTTGCGGCAAGCCGCAATATTCCGCTGGCGACGACGGATGCGGCCCTGGCTCGCGCCGCGCGTGATCTCGGCCTCGTCGTTATCCCCTGACCGCGGTTCTTAAAGAGTCCCTGAACGACCCTTTCCTCGCCCCAGCGCTCGGCGGCGCGCGACCGGCGCCTTCTCCGGCTATCGAGTTCTCAAACTCCTGCTCGCGAAAGAGGATCGTGCTCCATCATGCGCACCTGCTTGGACGCAGCGAGAGAAGACCATTGAGTGTCATCGGCGACCTGTCTCCCGCGCTCGTCGACGTCACGCAGGTCGTCGAACTCGATTTCGAAGACGGGGATAAAGCTCGCCCGAGCCGGTGTCGCCATGGAATAGGCCAAAGCCAAACTCAGCCAAAGCCAAACTCAACGTGACCTCGTGCGCTACATTCGGCTGAACAGCTCAGTTGAATTCGGACCCGCGCGAAGCCGCCCCAGCGTGGACACGTTGCCCAGGGGCAGGCCGTTACACCAGTTTCCCGGCGCGAAAAACATCTCGCGATGATTTGGGCAAAACCGCACGCTAAATGAAAACCGTCGAGATGTCGTATGCGGCAAAGGCGCGATCCGCGGTAATGATCGTAAACACTTCGACTTTCGCTTGAGCAACGATGAGGCGGTCGAACGGATCGCGATGGTGCGGTGGAAGCAGTGCTACGGCGTCAATGTGCGCGACGTCGATGTCCAGCAACTTAAATCGCTGGCGTTCCAACTGACGTTGTGCGTACGTCCCGGGATTCGCGGGGAATTCGATCTTTTTCAGCGCAGCCTTGATAGCGAGTTCCCACAGACTCGCGATGGATAGGAACACCCGCGTATCGCGTGCCTCGATTTCGCGCCGGAGATCAGCCGATATCCGTTCAGATGTTCCATGCGTCCACCAAAGCCAGACGTTTGTATCGAAAAGAAACGTCACTTGGGGAAAACGTTATCCGCTTCAAAAGTGTCTAGAACGTCGTCTGGGAGCGGATTGTCAAAGTCGTCCGGAACCGTGAAATCTCCACGACCGATTCCGAAGCCGCGGTTGGGTGCCGCCGGCACAACGTCCGCCAGCGAAACGATCCGTGCGATCGGCTGACCGTGCCGCGCTAAAATGATCTCCTCGCCGCGCGAAGCACGAGCAGCAAGCTGAGATAGTAGCGCCTTTGCTTCCGCGATATTGACGATCATTGACCCATCGATGATAGCGAAGTGACCAACGTTGGTCAATATGCGTCTCCCCGCCTGTAAGGACTCGATCGGCTGGCCCACGGTCTTCAGGCGGGTCCGCTCCCCGTTCAAAGCCGCGACCCGGTCACCGCACCCATCACACTGAGGAAAAACGGCGATGCGCGCTTCGCGGCCGAACCCAGGCACCCAGTAATGGCGTTCCATCACCAGCCCGGAACCAACGGTTCAACCTCCCCGCCGCCGCTCGGCAGTCCAGCGCCGATGCCGCAGGAATCGCGCGAGCTCTTCCGCCACGTCAGCGCGGAGAAGTCATCGCACTATCGCAGCATCCTGGACGTCTTCGCGCAGGCAAAGCGCCAGTACCGCCTGCAACTCCGACCCGATGAGGTGCTGGCCGAAGCGGCCTGGACCGGCGCGCCGCCGCGAATCGAGGAGGTCAACGCGCTCCTCGTGCAGCTTGCGGAGTGGGGCAATCTCGAGTCGCAAGCTGATACGTCGCGCGTCTCGAGCCTGAACGACTTCTACCGTGCCCGCTATTTGTACCGCCTCTCGCACGGCGGCGAAGCGGTCGAAGCCGGACTCGCCGCGTTCGTGCAAACGCTCGGGCGCCGGGCCGAACTCCAATCCATCGCGCTCGAGGACATCGCGGGCCGGTTGCGCGAACTGCTGGCGCTCGCGCAAGCGCCCGATCTCGACGTGACCAAGGTTCACGAATCGCTGCGCGATCTTGTGAGTGTCTTCGAGAATTTGACCGAAAACGCGCAGGCGTTCATGGCCGGCGTCGCCCGCAGCATCGAGCTCCAAGCGGCCGAGGCGAGTGCCGTCATACTCTACAAACGCCGACTGATCGATTACCTCGAACGCTTCATGGGCGACCTGGTGCGACGTTCGGATACGATCGCTCGACACATCGAGGCGCTGTCACCGCGAATCGATGCGTTACTCCGGCACGCCGCCGAGCGAGAAGCACGCAACGCTGCGCCGGATGCGCACGAGGAGAGCGACGAGCGAGTCCGGCGCGAACGGATCTGGCACGAACGCTGGACCGGCGTCAAAGGCTGGTTTGTCAGCACGGGCGCGGAACCGCCGCAGGCCGATCTTCTGCGGAAACGAGCGCGCTCCGCCATCCCACAATTGCTCGGCGCGATTGCCGCACTCAACGAACGCCGCAGCGGGCGCAGCGATCGGTCCGCGGACTTCCGCGTTCTCGCCCGGTGGTTCGCCGACTGCGCGAGCGATGAGGACGCGCATCGGCTCGCCCGTGCGGCATTCGCGCTCAACCCGGCGCGGCATTTCAAGCTCAACCCCGCGGCTTCCGACGACCTTCCGGCCGGCACGAGGTGGGCCGATGCCCCAGCCTTGCTCGTTCACCCGCGCCTGCGCGAATACGGCGAAGCGGTTCCGCGGGGCGCGCCGCCGAGCATTCGCGACCGTGCCGAAGCGCGCGCCGTCTTGGCCCAACAAGTGGCGCAGGAGTCGCGTCAAATCGCCGCCGGGCGAGCTCGCCTCGCGACCGGTCAGCCGATTCGCCTCTCGGAGTTCGGGCGGCTCGAAACGGAAGCGTTCGGGCTTCTTCTCACGTTGCTGGGCGAGGCGTTGGCGGAACAAGCGGGTCCGGATGCCGTTGTCGAACGCACCACCAGTGACGGCCTCTTGCAGATCCGGCTCGAACCGCTCGGCGCCGACACGCGCGCGGAAATCACCACCTCCCAGGGGACGCTTACCGGCCGCGATCACCTCGTTACGATCACGCCGGTGACGTTCGCGCGATGAGATCGCGCACCGACAGCCGCGCGATCAGCCAACAGCAGCAACGTCACGGACGTGAAGAACTCATCGCGTGTGTTCGGGCTATGCTGATGACGCCGCTGATGGCCCCGACGCACGAGGATTTTGCCGGCGTCCGCCGCCACGCCGATGCGCTGCGCGATTGGTTCGCGCGCGAGACCGGCTGGGCTCTTCACATCGCACGAGACGGGGCACGGCTGTTCAAACGGCCCGCCACGCTTTTCGACGCGACGCGCGGGCTGCACAAATACGATCGACGTCGCTACGCACTCTTGTGCCTGGCATGCGCGGTCCTCGAGCGGCGTGCCGAACCGCAAATCACATTGCGAGTCTTGGGCGAAACGCTGCTCTCGATGGCCGCCGAGCCGGACCTCGCGACGACCGGTTTCACCTTCACGCTGAGCGCGCAACACGAAAGAAGCGAACTCGTCGCCGTCTGCCGGACGTTGCTCGAGCTCGGCGTGCTCGTTCGCGTCGCCGGCGATGAAGACGGGTTCGTGCAGGCCGGCGGCGATGCGGCCGACGCGCTCTACGACGTCGGCCGCCGGGCGCTTTCCGGCATGCTCGCGGCCGTGCGCGGGCCCTCGACGTGGCCGCTCGAGAACGCACCCGCGAGCATCGCGGAGCGCCTCCGTGCGCTCGTCGACGAGCATGTCGCGGAGAGCGACGAGGCGCGACGCACGGCGATACGCCATCATCTCTCGCGCCGGCTCCTCGACGATCCCGTGATCTACAGCGACTCGCTGGATGAAGAGGCGCGAAACTATTTCATGAACCAACGCGGCACGCTCGCGGCGCGCCTGAGCGATGGCGCGGGCCTGGGGATCGAGCAGCGCGCCGAAGGGCTCGCGCTCGTCGACGAGAGCGGTGAGCTCACCGACGTCGCCATGCCGGCCGAAGGCACCGATGCGCACGCCACGCTGCTCGTCGCGGACTTTCTCGCTCGCGCCTGCCGGAACTCGCGAACGGCAGCCAGCCATAATGGAACAGCGCGCGCGGCCGAACCGATCGGCGAGGATACTGTTCGCGCATTTCTTGCCGGCGCCAAGGACGAGTACGGCAGATACTGGCGCAAGTCGGCGCGCGAGCCGGGCGGGGAGGACGAGCTCACGGACGTGGCGCTCGATCGGCTGGCGAAACTCACGCTGATCGAACGCGTTGGAACGTCGATCCGCCCGCTGCCGGCACTCGCGCGATTCGCCCTCGGTGCTCCGCAAGCCGAAACGAGGCGTCCGCGCAAGCCCGTCGCGCCCCAGCTCTTCTTCGGCGGACTGTAAGCAACGTGATCGAAGCAACGTCGGAAGCGCTGCAACGACCGAAACTGCCGCGCCCGAAATTGACCCGCTGGCAGCCGCTGCGGTTGGGTCTGGTCGAGTTATTCCGTTACGACAGCGAGGAATTCTGGTTTCGCGACGGACACCTGTTGCTGCGCGGCAACAACGGCACGGGCAAATCGAAGGTGTTGGCCCTGACGCTGCCGTTTCTGTTCGACGCTCGGCTTACGGCAGCACGCCTCGAGCCCGATGGCGATCCCGGCAAGAAAATGGCCTGGAATCTGCTCCTGGACAGCTACGAGCGGCGCACCGGCTATGCCTGGGTCGAGTTCGGACGCATACGGGCTGACGGCTCGCCGCAATTTCTCACGCTCGGCGCCGGCCTGTCCGCGGCCGCCGCACGAACGCAAGTCGAGAGCTGGTATTTCGTCTGCGACGGCTCGCGCGTCGGCGAGGATCTTTGGCTGACGACGCCGCAGCGCAACGTGGTGCCCAAAGAGCGGCTGCGGGACGCGATCGCGGGCGCCGGGCAACTCTTCGACAACGCCAGAGACTATCGCCGGGCAGTCGATGAGCGGCTCTTCCACCTCGGAACGACGCGCTACAAAGCGCTGATGGATACGCTCGTGCAGCTGCGTCAGCCGCAGCTCTCGAAGCGACCCGACGAGACGAATCTTTCGAACGCGTTGACCGAAGCGCTTCCGCCGCTGGCGACCGATATGCTCGGCGACGTCGCCGAAGCCCTCAATCGACTCGAAGACGATCGCCGCCAACTCGAGGAATATCAAGAACTCGAACGCGCAGTCGCGCGCTTCGAGCGGCGCTATCGTTTGTACGCCGGCGCCCAAAGCAGGCGTCAAGCCCGCAAGGTGCGTCAAGCGCAAACGGAATTCGACAACACGAGCCGGGCGTTCAACGAAGCCCAGGAGCGGTTAACGGCGGCGCGTCTCGCTGAACTGCGCGCGATCGCCGCGCGCGACGATGCTACGCTCGAACTTGCGAATCAACAAACACGACTAGAGACATTGCGCTCCGACCCCGCGATGCAAGACGCCAATCGTCTCGAACAGGCGCAGCGCGACGCAGCGACGCGCCGTGCGGCGATGGATGCTGCACGAGCAGCGCTCGGCCAGGCCGATGCCCGCCTCGCGCGCGCAACGACGGAGACGCTGGAATACACGGCACGTCTGACGCAGGCGGAACGGCAGCTCGAAAGCGCGCGCCGTGATGCGGCCGCCCGTGGTGCGTCCGTCGGCGTCGCCAATCGCCATACGGCGAACCCGCTGACGCTGATCGATTCGGCCGCGCTGGCGACGCTCGCAGCGCGAGCTTTCGCCGACGCCGTCGCGGATTTCGGCGCCATCGTAGCCGAGCGGCGCGAGCACATCGCACTGGTTCGACGGCGTCAGGCGGCCCTCGCGCAGGCGGAACTGCTGCATGCACAACGACGTGAATCGCTCGACGTCGCACGCGACGATGCGGACAGTGCCGCGGGGAGGCGCGACGCGACGGATGCGGCGGTCGAGCAGGCGGGCGATGCGCTCGTGTCGGCCTGGCGCGATTATCTTGCCGCGCTTCGGGAGCTCCGGGTCACGTCCGACGAGCCGCTGGCCGAATTAGCCGAATGGGTCTTCACCCCGATGGCGGAGAATCCGGCGCGGCTGGCCTTGCAGCAGGCGCAACACGAAGCCGCGGTCCGACACGGAGCACGTCGGGCGGAACTCGCGGGATTGCAGCGCGGCATCGAAGACGAAGACCGCAGTCTCGCCGATGAACAGCGCCGGCTCGAAGCCGGTGAGGAGACCGCACCGCCCGTCCCGTACACGCGAGATGCAACAGCGCGAAGCGTTTCGCGTGCCGGAGCTCCCTTGTGGCAGCTCTTGGAGTTTCGCGCCGAGGTCGACGCGCCGCGCCGCGCGGGGCTGGAAGCTGCGCTGGAAGCGGCGGGTTTGCTCGATGCTTGGGTCGCACCCGATGGCGGCATCGTCGCCTCGAACGGCGAAACGCTGCTTGCCGATACGCGTCTGCTGCCGCGGGCACCTCAGGTGCGGTCGCTTGCGGATTGGTTTCGGCCGGCACAAACGTGCAGCGAACCCGAAATCATCGACCGCATCCTTTGCGGCGTTGCGTGCGGCGACGAGGATCCCGCGTCGGCGGAAGCGTGGATCGCGCCCGACGGCCGGTTTCGGCTCGGTGCGTTGTCGGGGACTTGGACGAAGCCCTCGGCGGTGTACATCGGTTTCGCCGCGCGCGCCGCGGCTCGCGTTCAGCGGTTAGCCGCGATCGCGCAGCGCCGAACCGAACTGACTGCCCAACGTGCCGATCTCGAAGCGCACCTCATGCTGCTGTCGCAAGCGGAACGCGCCGCGCAGGACGAGTGGCGCAGCGCGCCTTCCGACGATCTCCTGCGGACGGCCCATGCGACCGCAGCCGCGTGCGCCCGTGAATTCGTCGTTGCACGCGAACGACTCGCGCACGCCGAGGCGCGCTTTGCGGAAGTCGATCGGCATCTCGCGGCGGCTCGCCGGGATCTCAGCGACGCTGCTAACGATCTGCAGTTGCCGCCAACGGCGGATGCGTTGCTCGAGATCGAGGCCGATCTCGAACGGTTCGGCCAAACGACGCAGACGCTCGCGCAAGCGGCGATCAGCGTGCGCGCGATCTGGCCGGAACGGGCGGAGCGGCAGTCTCGCGAGGCCGAAGCATACGCCGACCGCACAACGCGAGAGGAGCAACTGGGGATCGCACAGCGCGAGGCGCACGAAGCCGCGGCGCGCTGGGAAGTGCTGCGAGACGCCGTCGGCGCATCGGTCAGACAACTCGAAACCCGGCTCGCCCAAGCCGCGGAGGCCGTCGCGTCGGCGCAAGGTGCCGCCGAGCAGGCGCAGTCCGACGTCCGCACTACCGGCGAGGCGCGCGCCGTCGCCGGCGTCGTGACCGAGAACGCCGAGCGGGCTCTCGAGCAAAGCTCGGAAACCCGCGCCGCTGCCGTGTGCGGTCTGCAAGCGTTTGCGGCTACCGGTTTGCTCGCCGTTGCGCTCGCCGAAAGCGGAGCGTCCGACATCCCCGATCTGCGAATCGCCTGGACGATCGACCCGGCGCTTTCGCTGGCTCGGCGCACGGAGCAGATTCTCGCCGGCGTCGATGACAGCGACGAGGCATGGCGCCGTATTCAGCAGCGCATCAGCGAGGATTTTACCGAGCTGCAGCGTGCGCTCTCCGCACTCGGCCAGCAGGTCCAAGGCGAAACCAACGACTACGGCCTCGTCGTCCACATCGTGTATCAGAACCGCCCCGAATCGCCGGTCCAACTGGCAAAGAAGTTAGCGGCTGAGATCGCGCAGCGGCGCGAGCTTCTTTCCGCCAGCGAGCGTGAAGTGCTGGAAAACCACCTCCAGGCCGAGATCGCGACCGAGGTTCAGCGGCTTCTGATTGCCGCGGAGAAACAGGTCGAGGCGATCAACACGGAACTCTACAAGCGTCCGACATCGACCGGCGTGCGCTATCGCTTGCAATGGGTGCCGTTGGCGGAAGGCGCCGACGGCGCGCCGGTCGGACTCGAGGCCGCCCGCAAACGTCTGCTCAATACGAGTTCCGATCTGTGGTCGGCCGAAGATCGCCGCGTCGTCGGTGCGCTCTTGCAGCAGCGCATCGCCGCCGAACGCGAGAACGCGGACGTTACCGGCAGCAGCAATCTGACCGATCAGCTCGCGCGGGCGCTCGATTACCGGCGCTGGCATCAGTTCCGTGTGCAACGCTTTCAAGACGGGCAATGGCGAAAGCTTTCCGGTCCGGCATCGAGCGGCGAACGCGCCCTGGGCCTCACCGTCCCGCTGTTCGCCGCGGTGGCCAGTTTTTACACGCAGAGCGGCTACAGCGATTCGCCGCGCTTGGTTTTGCTCGACGAAGCCTTCGCCGGCATCGACGCGGCCGCTCGCGCGCACTGCATGGCGCTCATCCGGGAGTTCGACCTCGATTTCGTCATCACGAGCGAAAGCGAATGGGCCTGTTACGCCGAGCTGCCGGGTGTCGCGATCTGTCATTTGCAGCGCCGCGAGGGCGTCGATGCGGTGCTCGTTTCGCGCTGGACGTGGGACGGTCGCGCGCGCCGGGCCGAAGACGATCCCAACCGCCGTTTCGCGCCCGCGTGAGCCTGGTGCGTTCATGAGTGCGGTCCCCGACGACCGTCTGAAGCGGCTGCTGGGAACGAGCGAGCTTGCGATACTGCGGAGACGCTTGCGGCGCCGCTTCGAGCGCTGCACGACGGGTGAGGAGCCCGAACGGTTTCGCATCGGCAATCTTTCCGCCGTCGAACATGCGGCGTTGGCGGCGCTGCTCGGACGCTCACCGCGTTTTTCCGCTTCGCTGGAGATCGACGTCGGTGCGGTCGACGAGGTCGTGCGGCGCGCCGGCATCGCTTCCTCGTTTCGTGCCGCGCTCGAGCAACTCGATGGGCCGATTGTGTCGCTGGCCGATGAGCGCACTCGCGTACGGTCGGAGTGGTCGGCGGTTGTTGACGTCTGCCGGCATGCCGGGCTCCGAACATTCTTGCAGGCACCGGCGGGAATCGGCCTGCTCAAGCGCTTGGGCCGGAGCGACGCGCGTGCGGCGATGGAGCTTTGCCGGCGCGCGGAAGCCGTGTTGTTCCGGCTGCCCACGCAGAGTGTGACCCGGGCGCAACTCGCGGCCTCCGTTCTCGGTGATGCCCACGCACTGGACGCCGGCCGCCCGGAAGCCGCGCTCGTACTCGCGGTGCTTCGGCAGTCCGCGGCTCGCAGCGGCGAAGTCGTCACCGACGTCCTTTCCGAATCCGCCGGCGATCTTTCGTCCGCCGACGATCTTTCCGAAGATGCGCGCGATGTTTGGGCGCGAGCCGGCGTCCTGGTGAACGAGCTCGCTCGTCCGGTATTGTTTCTCAATCTGCCGGCCGATGGGACCGGGACCGTCGCTGTCGTCGCCGGGGAGCCGGGATATCTCTCGCTGCGAACGTTGCTTGGGTCGGCGCCCGTTTGGTCCGCGGCCCGTCGCGACATCTTCATTTGCGAAAATCCCAACGTCGTTGCGATCGCCGCCGATGAGCTTGGGTCGCGCTGTGCACCACTGGTCTGCACCGAAGGGTGGCCCGCCACGGCACAGCGGCTCCTGCTCGCGCAGCTAACGGCAGCCGGCGCCCGGCTGCGCTATCATGGTGACTTCGACTGGCCCGGCCTACGGATCGGCAACTATCTGGTGCGTGAGTTTGGCGTTGCGCCCTGGCGCTTCGGCGCGGTCGACTATCTCGCGGCCACCGCAACGGCGGTCGCCTGGCGTCACCCACTGACGGGAGTCGATGTGCTTGCCTCGTGGGACGAAACGTTGACGACCATCATGCGAGCAAAGCAGGTCGCTATCGCTGAGGAGGCGGTAGCGCATGTACTACTGCCGGATCTCGACTCGTCATAGCTGAAATCTTCTCCGCTGTCGTACAATCGGCTCCGGAGCCTTCGCTGCACAAATGGTTGCATTTGCAACTATTCAGGGAAAGGGGCGTGTGAGTGAGCGCTGCTGAAAGCCGAGGCACCGGGCAAGCGCCGTTGATCGGCGTGCGGGTCCTGGAACTAGGCAGTACCATCGCGGGCCCTTCGGCGGGCAGGCACCTGGCCGATCTCGGTGCCGAAGTCATCAAGGTCGAGCAACCGGAGGGCGATCAACTCCGTACTTGGGGCGAGCTCGCGCCGGACGGTACGTCCTGGTGGTTCAAGTCCCATAACCGGAACAAACAACTGCTCACCTTCGACCTGCGCAAGCCCGAAGATATCGCGACGGTGCGCAACATCGCCCTCTCCTGCGACGTCGTGCTCGAGAATTTCCGTCCCGGCTGGCTTGAGGAGCGCGGCCTCGGCCCGCGTTCGCTGCGCGAGCAGAAGCCCGAGCTCATCTTCGTCTCGATCAGCGGATACGGTCAGACGGGACCCTACGCAAGCCGCCCCGGCTACGGCAACATCGCCGAAGCGATGGGCGGATTGCGTTACATTACCGGTGATCCCGACGGCCCGCCGATGCGCGTCGGCATCAGCATCGGTGACGAGCTTGCCGGGCTTTACGCCGTCATCGGCGTGCTCGCCGCGCTGCACGCTCGTTCGCAAGACGGCAGGGGCGACCGCATCGACGTCTCGCTCATCGAGAGCACGTTCAGCCTTCTGCAGGCGACACTCCCCGAGTACATCCACTGTGGCAAGATCAACGAGCGTACCGGTAATCGCTATATGCGCGCCGCGCCGAACTCCGTCTATCCGACGCGCGACGGCGAATGGCTTGCAATCGGCGGTAACAGCCAGAGCATCTTCCGCCGGCTCGTGACGCTGATGGGGATGCCCGAACTCGCCGATGACCCGCGCTTTATCACGAACCAAACGCGAGCGGCAAACGCGAAAGAGCTCGACGGTCTGATCGAAGCTTGGACGCGGACGCAAGACCTTCAGGCCGTGAACGCCGCACTGGCCGAAGCCGGTGTCCCTGCGGGACCCGTGATGTCGATCGAAGCGATCGCCGCCGATCCGCAGTTCCAAGCGCGCGGCGCGCTCGCGAGCGTCCCCGATGACGACGGCGAGCCCATCGCCACGTACGGCACGATTCCCCGCTTCACCGAACATCCGCTGCGCCTCGAGCGCGCCGCCGGCCGCATCGGCCGCGATCAAGAGTCCGTCCTGCGAGAGCTCGGCCTCAGCCTGAACGGCAACGGCAACGGTCACACGACGAGCGCGGCAACCGCCGCAACCGCCGCCCCCGCCCCGGCGACGGTCCCCGCGACGCAAGAAAAGGAAGCACCATGGTAGCGAACAGCGACGAACGCCGCGTCAGCTTGATCGATGTGAGCCCGCGCGACGGCCTGCTAAGACGAACCCGTCTTCGTGCCCCACCGGCGAGAAGATCGACGCCGTGCGCGCGCTCATCGCGGCCGGCGTCGGCACGATCGAGGCAACGTCATTCGTGCATCCCAAGTGGGCCCCGCAACTCGCGTCGTCGCGCGCAAACAAGCGCGATGCATGCGTTAAGTCCTTTCGCTGAGCGGCGTTGTGAGGATCAACCGGACGCGCGGTATATCGACCGCTATTGTTACGCCATTCGCACGAACTGAACCGAGCGTTTCGCTTTCGCGCGGTCAATCTCGTCTAGCTGTACCCGTAGCTCGTCGAGCGCCGCCTTCTCCTTGGGGTTCAGAGCATCAGCCGCCGGTACGTGATCGATCAGCACCCGCAGCGCATCTCCAATCCGACCGAGCTGACGCCCGTAACTGCCGACGTCATCAAGGATCGCTTGTTCTGTTTGCGGATCTCCCGATCGGCCGAGGTTGACGTTTATCAATCCGAACATGCTGCTGATCGGGTTGAAGAGCAAAGTCCACGGGTTGAT
>Ga0182013_10005713_pt1 | contig 14372 bp, 19 predicted proteins | sample 612S2MmetaG_FD_120487 | JGI IMG/M metagenome (GOLD analysis project Ga0182013, IMG submission 120487) | Permafrost microbial communities from Stordalen Mire, Sweden - 612S2M metaG | ecosystem: Environmental > Terrestrial > Soil > Wetlands > Permafrost | place: Sweden: Stordalen | collected... | reverse complement strand
TGTTGGCGGTTGGCGGATTCTGTTCAGGGCGGATCCGGATGCGAAGGTTCTCTTCATTGTCACGGTGGATACTCGCGGGCAGGTTTACAAACATTGACGGCGGGCTAAAGCTAAACGGTGGGACGCAGGCGGTGTCGGATCAGTTTCGGCGGGTGCTGGCAACTGGCTGGTTTCCAATTGCGATACAGACCGGACACAAAGGGGGATTGTTCGGCTATTTGCGGGGCGAAAGCGTCTCGTCGCATTTAAGCAGTCGACGCAGAACATCATAAAGGTCAGTTGCCTGCCCAGCCAAAGAGTCCGCAACTGATGGTAAGTCAAAAGAACGCATTGCATGGCGGTCGTTGTACTTAGGGCAGCCTGGGCGGAGTAATGATCGTGGCGGGTGGCTTTTGCACTCGACAAACGATTGCCCGAAATATGCAGTGAAAAGCGTGCACGCTGCCCAGTTCAGATCAGGAACCTCAAACTCACGTTTGCATTTTTTGCACCTATATTGTGGCGCTTTGCGTGTCCTTTGCGTAATTGCTGTTGTGTTGCAATGGGGGCAACGCCGGAACTGCTTACTTCCTGGGCGGGGGTCGATGCGATCAATTCGGGCAGCGCCGATCACATCCTGTTTGTCGCAAACGATCATCACATCTCCGGGGTGAACCAGCGTATAATTCGGAATATTGCTATCGTAGTCGTAGGACTCCCTAGTCTTGTCGGCATACTCTGTGCCGTAGTCCGTTTTGGTTCCAAACGTCAGAACCACCCAAATGCGTGGGCCTTTGCCTTTCTGTGGCGAGCTCATATAACCGCACTCCTTTTTCAAAATCAAAACAATACCAAACTTGGATTTCAAACGGCCGCAATCTAGTATTTCCATAGCATGGGACAGGGGTACTTCCGTTCGAATCACCCCTCACGCTTCAGGCGAAGAGTGGGAAACCGGATACTGGCTCGGTCGCTGTTAAAGGACTTGTACTGGAGAAGCCCTGGGTGCTGGATCCGGTAGACACGTCGAAACGTCTGAACAGCAAGCTCGGCAAGAGCTGCAAAGTTGATGGGTCTAGACAAATCCGCAAAAGCATTCTGCGAGCCATCCGGATCGGGAAGGGAGTCGGGAAGCTCATTGTGGAATCTCCAGCCAAGTTGACCCAGAATTTCGAACGCCTCAACAGGAATCGCGGCCTTGGCGCCACCTGGCCAGATGCAGGTCGCGGCTTCGGCGCGCAACCCGAAATGCCCCTGGTCCGCGAATTGGACATAACAACCCAATCGCTTCGACGTGAGCACGAGAAACTCGTCCTCCGAAAGATCGGCCAGACAGAGCGCCAGATCAGCGGTCAACCTTTTCCATTCCTGATCGGTGGATGGAGACTCTTTCATCATTGTCGACGCGATGGCCGAAGGGCTCTCAGGCTGTCTTGTTACGTTGCCAACGATCCTGAAGTTTTTCGATTTTGCCAGAAGGTCGGCTTCTGCGTCTTCGCCGGATATCTGTTTTTTCATTTCTGTTGCTCTTTCTTTTCAACGAACCATCTGGGACTTTGGAGCTAAACGCTGTTACCGACGGCGCAGGCCCCGTCCGATCTCAGGAGTAAGACCGGCGTCCGCCTGAAACCGGATATTCAGGAGCGTCCCGTCAGCGATTCGCGTTTGCCGCGCTCAAACCGTTCGAGCATATCGGGCGGGAGCGGATTGTCGGCCCTGAACTCCTCGAACCGACGATGCTGTCCTGCCAGATATGCGTCAATATCCGCTGGATGTTCGAGGATGAATGCTATCGCACCGTACACCTTCGCTAACGATCCGATGGATGGATACGCATCGAAAATCGACTCGGCCGACCGACCGTCCCGGAAGTCGGCGATCAGGACATCCAGACCGATGCGCGTCCCAGCGACATAAAAAGCTCCGTTGCGCACTTCCACATATTCGTTGGTCTGCGTCATGTTCGGTTTCGACTCTGCTTCCAGTCTACTGCCAGGACGCCTGGATTCCGCGGCGGGGGCTTTACTTGAAGGGAATTTCAACCTTCGGAAATGGCACCATGGCGCGAATGGCGGCAAGGAATTCTTCCCGAACACGGCGGGCGGCTTGCGGGATATCGTCCGCGATATATGTCCAAATGTCGGTGATGTCCTGCGGGGCAAGTGGATGAAGGGCAAAACCCTGTTCTGTGGCCATCGGCCATCCTTTCCTGGCTGGCTGGCAACGCCACGGAACTTGCGGCGAGTTCTCGTTATATCGGAGATCGGATGAGGCGATGCGCCTGCTCTACGCTCATTGATGCGAATGCTTTCTTAGCAAGTCGTCCTCACGGCGGCGAAGGTTTTCAAAAAAATCCTCACCATCAATGGGCTTAAACCTGCCGCTTTTCAGGTCGTCGTAGCGGCTGTTGAGCATTTCGCGCGTTTCCGCAAGTTCGGCTACATATCCGGCCATAGCGTCCTCGATCAGCTTGTCGGGCGCATGTCCGGTCTCGACGACGAGTTGGTCGATCCTGGCTTGCAGGTCGGGGGCGAAATTTACTTCCATGCCCCTTCAAGGTACGCGAAAAGCGGGGTTGAGGCAACATGGGAAACAAAAGCCCGACGGCAGAAGCGCCCGGTATTCCTGCCAAAAGTCCGTAGCTTCAAAATGTTGCATCCAGCGCTAAAGCGGCTGAACCCGATTATTCTGCTCGTCGTTCAAAGCGCGCTGGACGGCTTGGTCAAGACGCACCGCCGCAAGATCCTTCTGAATGCGGATGCCGATGGGGTGCGATCAAGCTACATGTACAACTCGTCCAACTCCGGCGGAGTGAGCGTCCCGATAGCGCTTTCGATTTTCTGGAGCGTGCTTAAACCCATTGGGCCTTTAGCCCCATTGGACCTAGCTTTCACTCCGTCAAGTTCGGTGCCTCCTGCCGCAGCTAAGCGGCCTGATTGACGGGTTCGTGGTGTAACGGCAACAACTGGTCCGCCTTTAATGCGACCATGGCATACGTTTCGCCGTTGTCGTCACAGAACTCGACCTCGAAGAGGCCCGGAGCCCAGCTTTCTACCACGGTGCCAACCTGTCCGCGGACCAGGCCTGCTTCGGGCAGGTCTACGAGCATCGCCACCCCAGAAAAAATATCAATGCCTGCCACTGGAGAATTAACTCCTGTCTTCCATTACGTCAAGAAGGCTGGTGTTGTTATCCAGATCGACGCCAGGCCGGGCGCCGCCACGAGTGCGACTAACGGGCAGAATGATTTTTTTCTGGCGTGCGATTGGTACTTTGCGGTCCTGTCGCGCCTGCATGAAGCCACGCAGAACATTGTTCATCAGGGTCTGGTAGCCTCTGCCGTTCGACCTGAACCACTCCAGCACATCGTGGTCAACACGAATGTTGATGTGGTCTTTCGGCGGCGGAACACCGATGATGCTCTGCGTCCAGTCGGGCTCACTTCCCGCTTCGTCAACGTCAGCGCGAATGGACTCCTCCAGCCGGGCCCCCGTCACTTCGTCAGTCTTTGCCCAGTTCGTCCGGTCCTCGCCCCGCGCGATCATGGCTTTGATCTCTTTATCCCTATAACGCACGGTATCGTTTTTCTTCTTCATTTCGCGCCCTCCGTGCCGTGATAATTCGCCTTGTGTCGTCCCGCCGCACTGGCACAGTAAGAAGCGGACGGCCATCGAACATCGCGAACGCCATTCGCGGAAAATCGATCCCACGCTCGGCGAGCACCCACTCGCGCTTCGATTCATCCCAGCTAAAATCCACCTATGGGATATCCACAATTGTACCCACAATCAAGAATTACCCCTGCGGCCGGTTCTTGGCCTGTTCCATCGCAATCTGATTGATGTGTGAGAGCGCCCGGGCGCCGCTGGCGCCTTCGATGGCTTTCACCGCGATGTCCTGCACCTGCTGCTTGGCGTCGGCGAGTTGCTTATCCAGTGCCGCGACCTGAGCCTGCTGGTGAGCCACGGTTTCTTCGAGTGTCTTCACGCGCAGTTCGCCGAACCGCTTTTCGGCTTCGGCATCCTTCTTCAATATCAGGGTTTCCTGCTGGAACCGTGTGTCCGATTCGCGCCGGGCTCGCTCGGCGGCGGTGTTAGCTTCCGCTTCGAGGCGCTTCGGGAAGGTCTCGGATTCCTTGCGCAGCCGCGCTAACTCCTCCTCGCGTTCTTTCAACAATGTTTCGCGCAGTTGCCAGCTTTTTTCGAGCGTCTCCTGCTTTTCCTGATTCTTCTTTTCCTGCAGACGCACATCTTCGTCGTACTTGTCCTGCGCCTTCTTGCGTTCCTGCGCCTTCTTGTATTCGAAATCTTCTCCTTCCCGCTGGCGCTGTTTTCTGAGAGCTTCCTCCTGCTCCTTGCGTTCGCGGTCGGCGCGCGCGGATTCCTCGTCCCATGCTGCGCGGCGAGCGGCGATCTCCGCTTCGAGTTCCTGCTTCTGGCGGGCATAGTCCTGCACAAGCTGGTCGAGAGCGGTGGCGGCGACATCGATTTTGTGCAGACGGTCGAGTTCCTTCCGCTCGAGTCCGACGGCTTCGCGCACGGACGCGAGAAGCTGGACCTCTTCGGTCAACTTGCCAGACAGGCCTGAGAGCGCTTTGGAGATTTCTAAGCCCAGCCCGGAAATACGCTGGACGGCCGACTCGACCGTAACGCCGTCCACTGCTTCCCGGACTTCGGTTTCGTGACGCCGCGCTGCTTCTTCAAGCTTGGGATCGGACGACTCGCGAGCGTCCGCGGATTGTTCCTGGATTTCGTCGAATTCGCGCTGGATTTCGGTCTTCGTGCGCTTGGCGCGGATGGGGGCTTTGGCGGGTTTGGCTGGCATGGAACGGGTCTCCGGATTCTGAGGTTGCAGAATGCACTGACTGCCCTGGAAGAGGAGCACCGCAAGGAGGAGAACCAGCGGGATCAGCCTGCCATCTAGAATAAGAGTTCACGAGTTCAAATTATGATGACCCGCGCTGAAGCTATCGATATGTTCAATTCCGACGACCTGATCGGGATCGGGATGGAGGCGGACGCCCTGCGGCGGAAGCTTCATCCGGAGGGCGTGGTCTCGTATATCATCGACCGGAATATTAACTACACGAATTTCTGCACGGAGTACTGCAGCTTCTGCGCGTTCTATCGGCCCATGGGGCATGCGGAAGGTTATGTGCTTCCGCGCGAAGTTATCTTCGACAAGATTCAGGAAACGATTGATTTGGGCGGGACCGGGATTTTGTTTCAGGGCGGGCTGCATCCGGATTTGAAGATCGAGTGGTATGAAGATCTGCTGCGGTCGATCAAGGCGAAGTTCAATATCTGGTGCCATTGTTTTTCGGCTCCGGAGATTACGAATATTGCGGAAGTCAGCGGGATTTCTCTTCGCGATACGATTGCCCGGTTGAGAGATGCCGGGCTGGATTCGATTCCGGGCGGCGGGGCGGAGATTCTGGACGATGCGGTGCGGTATCGGATCAGCCGGCTGAAGTGCGGGACACAGGAGTGGATTGATGTTCATCGGACCGCGCATTCTCTGGGTATGCGTACTACCGCGACGATGATGTTTGGCTGCGGCGAGACGCTGGAACAACGCATGAATCATTTTGAGATTGTGCGGCAGATTCAGGAAGATACTGGCGGATTCACGGCTTTTATTCCGTGGAGCTTTCAGCGGGAGTTAACTTCGCTGGGGCGGTTTGTCAAGGAAGAAGCTACCGCGGTGGAGTATTTGAAAACGCTCGCGATTTCCCGGATTTTTTTGGACAATATTTTGAATATTCAGAGTTCCTGGGTGACTCCGGGATTGAAGACTTGCCAGTTGGGGCTTCGCTTTGGCGGTAATGATGTGGGCAGCGTGATGATTGAGGAGAACGTAGTTTCGGCTGCGGGTACTCATCATCAGGCTACTGAGGAAGAGTTGCGGCATATGATTCGCGATGCCGGGTTTGTTCCCAAGCAGCGGGATACGTTGTATCGAACTTATTTCCTTAACTAAACCCACCAGCGACTCGATGTTGCCGTCGAAGATCAGTCCTGCGATTTCTCCTTCGCGATTGATTACTGGCGATCCTGAATTGCCGCCGATGATGTCGTTGGTGGTTACGAAATTCAGGGGCATGTTGAGGTCGAGTTTCTGTTTGGCATCGGCGTAACGGGCGGGCAGGTTGAACGGCGGTTTGAAATCGAAGCCGGCTGCCCGATCGCAGAGCCCGCAATAAGTGGTCTTGGGCGGGGCTTGGGTGCCGTTCATCGGATAGCCTTTCATCTGGCCGAAAGAAAGACGAAGCGTGAAGGTTGCATCGGGGTAGTTATTCTTTCCATAAGCAGCGAAACGGGCCTTGCCTAATTTTTCTCCTGCCTGCTGTTCGATGCTCTGGACATTGTCCTGCATCCACTTGATCATCTCGCGGCGAATCGGATCAAGCTTGCGCGCTAGCACGACCATGGGATCGTCTGAAGCGGCTACAGCGGCTTCGCCCCCTTCGACGAGCTTCTTGCGGAAGGCGGGATCGGCAACCTTCGTTCCATTTACCAGGGCTGCCGCAGCTTCGGCAGGCGATTTGCCATTCAGCGCTGTCTGTACGAAGGGTTCATCTTTGCCCGCGCCCTTGATGTCCAGTTCCAGGGCACCGGTAACGCGCGCGATCTCCATCCCATGGTAGATTGGCGCTGGCGAAAACATCCGTAAGCGCGTGGATGCAAGCTGCGATTCATGGTAGCCGGGCAACCGCCCTGGTTTCGGCGGCGGAGATTTCATTCCATGCCCCGCCCCACGCGGCTTGCCATTGCGGGTTGGCCATAATTCTGGCTTTGAAATCATCTTCGTCCTTTTGCTTGATCGCCATCACGGCGGGATCTTTCAAACCGCGCGCCGCGCCGGAAGCGGCTTTCAGCGAGTTCTCCAGATTAAAAATCTGGGAAGCAGCCTGGCGAGCCTGCTCGGTCCTCTTGCCGAGTACCGCTTGAGGACGTCAGTTCTATGGCGGTAGACGTTAAGGATGGCGGGCTGCTCAACATCACGGTCATACATCAACCGGGACATCGTTTCGAGGCGCTGCGTACTTCCGGGATGACCGGCAACAAAAACAAGATCTTCGTCGTCGGCGCCTTTCGGATTCCATTTCAAATAGTCTTTGCTCCCGATTGGCTTGCCGCTTTCGTAGACGCGGAAGAGAGCCATGTCGAGGTCGCATCGCGGATAGGCGAAATTATCGGGATCGCCGCCGAAGAATGCGGCCTGCTGTTCCGGCGCGAAGACCAGGCGGACGTCCGTATAGCGCTTATAACGATAGAGCCAGTATTCGCCGCCGCTGTACAGGGTGACCACGTCGGAGCGGAGGCCGGTGGCCGTCTGGCTTTCGCGCTCGACAGACGCTATGGCGGCGCGGCGTGCGGCAAATTCCTGTTCGGGAGTTTTCGCGTCTTTAAGCGATTCCTGCACGCGGGTCGTCACGTTCTCCATCGATACGAGAGCATTGACTTCCAGGTCGGGCGTCTTCATTTCGGCGTCGGGCGTGGCGGCGTAGAATCCGATCTCGATGTAGTTGTGTTCGGCTGTGGAATTCTATTGCAGTTGTCCGCGAGCGACGTGATGGTTGGTCAGAAGCAGGCCGTGCGGGCTGACGAAAGACCCCGAACCGCCGTCGTTCAGGCGCACACTGGAAAGCCGGATGTGATCGAGCCAGGCTTTGGTTGGCGTGAAGTTGTTATTTGTCTTTCAGAAGCTTCAGCGGTGAATTGTCAAAAGTCCACATGCCTTCGCCGGCAAGAATAAGCGGCGCCGAAAGTATGACACCAATCGCGGCGATGCGGAAGATTTCGATTGAACGCATGAAGAAGGATCCTCCTTCATGTTAAACGTGTTTCACTGGCGAAGGGATTTCGCGCGGAGCCGGGGTATAAACTCCTGGGCTACGTTCCAGGCGGCATGTTCAGCGAATATGAAGCCGGTCCGCGTAAGTCCGTCGCCGACCGAACCGGTGCTGGGTGGCTGCCAGACATTTACCAGCTGTCCGGTGCCAAAGGCACTGGCAATTTTTGCGACGGCGATGCGCTGAGACCCGGAATCGGTACGTGTAACTACGGTAGCAAAAAGGGCGTGCTTCATCCGGGCGCCAAAGCCTTTTTGGCTGCTTGGAAAATATCGCGGATCTTCATGAAGTGCGGATTCAAGTAGGAATTCCATTGACTGGGAAGACAAGTGCGCTCCGAAGGAAGAGCCGAACCGGTCCGCGAAAGCCATGGCTCCGCCGCCCCACTCATGAGGTTCATTCCGAGCCTGATCGACGGCGGCACCGAGTCCGGCGTCGAGCAATCCTCTTGGGCCAAAGGCCTGGATAACTCGATAGTTGAATTTTTGAGCGACGCTGAGGGGCGGGACGTTGGAATAGTCCTTGGTTGCGGGTTTGGGCTCGTCTGTCTGGGCGGGCAACACATGCGGGATCAGCAAAACCAACAGCGCTGCCAGCGTAATCCGATTCACAGTTCGATTGCTCTTGGATGGCGACATTTTTCGGATTTTAAATTACGCACGGTATGGGCCACTGTGAATGGCGCACCAAGTGCTTATGTTTTTCACCAGGAGCCAAAAACATGAGCATCGACAAGAACGACGTAAAACACGGCATTGATGTGGCGGCGGAGAAATTGAAGGAAGCTACGGACAAAATCTCGGCTAAGCTGGCGGAAACCAGTAAAGATGCCACGGCGAAAGCCCACGAATTGGGACGGAAAGCCGGCGACACCATGATCGAAAAAGGTCAGCAGCTAAAACAGGCTTCCAAGTAGTTTGGAGGAGATCGAATGCTTTTACTTCTGATTATTCTTCTGATCGTCCTCGGCGGCGGTGGCGGTTATTATGGCCACTCGCGCTGGGGGTACGGTGGCGGTGCCGGCATTGGACTCGGCACCATCCTCGTAATCGTTCTTATTGGGTATTTACTGGGCGTGTTCTAGAGACACGCTCAGTCTCGGCGGGGCCTTTATAGCCTCGTATATTCAGCTCAGGCCGGGGTAGCGGAGCGAATCCGTCAGCCATTCGCCATTGGCTTTCACCGCGGCTTGCAGGGTTTCGACCAGGCGTACGCGGCTTTCGTAAAGCCTGTACGGGTCGCGAGCCGCGTGCTTCTCCATCAGGGCTTTCACGATGAATGGCATCATCATTGAATAGTCCGCGGGAAGGCTTTCGGTGGATTGCAGGTAAGTGTCTTTATCGACCTTGCCCCATGTGACCGCTTCGGCGGGCATACATGATGACAGAGAACCGTCGGTGACTGGGGCGGTTGTTATTTGCACGTCGAATTCGTAACCCCGCACATCCGGCAAACCGAGAACCTGGCCTAGCGCTGGCTCCGGCTGGAGATTGTAGTTCTTGGGAACCCCGCCACCGAGGATGAGCGTTGCGATAGCTTTGGCTTCGCTTTCAAACAGGCCCCAGTAATGGTATGCGCAGGCCTCAAAAACTTCGGCGTGCATGTCGAGATCGAAGGCATAGTCGGATATCAAGCCGGCCTGTTTCATCGCCCAGAGCTTCATGGAGTTCAGAAATACGCTACCGTCCGCCGGGGCACCCACGAAAACGGGGATGCCGAGGCGGGTGCATGTCGAAAGCAAGCCCGGGTCGACCCCATTGCGCATTTCCTGCTCGGCATAAAATGCGCCGAGGCGATGGCGAAGTTCGGTACCGGTCATCTTTTTCTGGAATTCCGGACGCTGGAGAACGGCGGTCAGGAACCTGTCCTGATCGAGCAGGACGGATTCATCGAAGCCCATGTCGGTTACGCGAATCACGTTGTCGTCGCGGAGCTGCTTGTCGTCGCCGAAGATCGGGACTTCGTAAATCGGATCTTTGGTGTGGCCGTTGAGGCTGCGGTGTCCGTCGTGATAGCAAACGGCATCGGTGGTACTCAGATAAGCAACCCAACCAGTTTCGAGCAAGGGAATCAGCCAGGCCTGATGCTGGCCGGAAACCGTCACCGGTCCGGCGATGGACAGAGTTAGAGGGCAGTCCATGGCGATTGCGCGGTCGAGGATGGAATAGACGCGACGCAGAATCGCGCCTCCGAAGGCGGGGAGGCAGTTTTCAAAAATCTCGTGGATCGACTGACATTCGTCGACGCGGCGAACGCGTACTGGCTTTCGATGATCGTGGTGCATCAGTACGAGTTTCGCTTATCGGATGTTTTTATTCGATGCGGAAGTCCCAGATCCTGTGATTCATTTTGCCGGGAGTAAACTCCACGACCGCATATTCGGCTTTTTCGAGTGGTTCCTGCGGCCAGATTTTGAACAGGCCGTTGTCGGAAAGCTGCTTCTGGAAAATCTCGACTTTGATCGGGTCCTCTTCGTATTCCTTTACTACCGGAATGAGAGTGACCTTTTCCACAATGCGCACGCCCTTTTGCGGTGTGAGCTTGAATATGGCGAAACTCTCGAGTGCGGCCAGCTGAAGAAAGAATTCGGGGCGGTCTTCATTGACGATATTGGCGGAGTGCTCACCCGGGATCTGGATTTCGGATTTGCCGGAAACAACGGGCAGGGGAGAAAGACCTCTCAATAATTGGCGGCCCTTGTCATTATGAACCACGGGCTCCACGTCCTTAAAGATGCGGAGTTGACCGTTCTCCAGGCGATAAAGGCCCGGGTCTTGCGGGATCTTTTGGATTTCGGCGCGGGCCTCACGCGCGGCAGCCTGCTCATCGGAAAATTCTTTGTCCGCCTTTTCGGTTTCAGCTTTGCGTGCCGACGCTTCGGCCTCGGTCCGCTTGAGATCGATGAGAGAGACCGGCATCTCTTCCCAGTCGCTGCGTTCGATGCTGTAGAACCGAACGCGATCGCCATCGACCTGATATTCGCGAATCAGATGGAAACCGCCGTCTTTGAGATAGAGCTTGAAATTTGCGGCGAAGAGCGGCAGGGCCAGCAGGAGCACGATCAGCAGTCTGCGCATCGGGTACCGCCCTCAATTTTAGCGGAGTTTGCAGTAAAGCCGCTCACGGGATAATTAGTCCGTGCATTACCGGCGCCTCAGCGCTTTGTTTTTTCTTGCCGTGGCGCTGTTACATGCGAGCGATTCCTTTCGCTTCGTGTTTCTTGGAGACCGTACGGGGGAGACGCAGACTGGCGTTTATGAGCGGGTCTGGCAGGAACTTGCTGAGGAGAAACCCGCGTTCGTTGTCAGCGTGGGCGATACGATTCAGGGCTTGCACGATGACACCGCGGAACGTGAGTGGATGGAGACGAAGCGTGTTCTTGCACCTTACAGCGCTTTCCTGCTCTATCTTGCGCCGGGAAACCACGACGTCTGGTCGCCCTGGTCGGAGAGCCTGTTCCGCAAGTACTCGGGTCATCCGCTGCATTACGGATTTGACTATGGTCCGGCTCACTTCACGGTCTTGAACAATAGCCGGTCGGAGGGTTTATCGCCGGGAGAGTTGTCGTTTCTCGAAGAGGATCTGCGGGCGCATGCGGCTCAGCCCTTGAAATTCGTAGTGTCGCATCGGCCGTCGTGGCTGGTGAATGTAATCGTGAACGATGCGGATTTTGCTTTACATCGGATTGCGAAAAAGTATGGGGTTCAGTATGTGATCGCAGGCCATGTTCATGAGATGCTGCATGCGGATCTTGAGGGCGTTACCTATATTTTGCTGCCGAGTGCTGGCGGTGGTCTGCGTTCGACGAGGAAGTATGAGGACGGATGGTTTTTCGGTTACACCGTCGGGTCGGTCACTGCAGCTGGTGTGAGCTTTCAGATCAAGGAACTGAAATCGCCTTTTGGTTCGGGGCGGATTAGCGGGCTGAAGGATTGGGGTAAATCTGGTGTGCGATGAGACGCGGCTGAGAAGTCGTAAAGGAATCGCCGGTCAATAAAATCGGAAACCCGGTAACCAGAGGGTGTTCCGACAGGCGTGGCTTTACAGAGGCAAGAAAGGCCGTACTTATCGAACTGGAAGCTGGCGTCGGTGAAGCGGCGGAACCGGCGCAGGTGAGGGCCAACGCGGCACCGAAGATCGAGCCGATCGACAGGAGCCAGTCTGTATTCGTTGCCCTTGACGTGGAAACTCTGATAGGCGCGGGCAATCCGGGAACTGACTGGGAAGATGGACCTGAGTGCGTTGCGCCAGAAGATCGTCTCGCGTGAAGGAGTGGCGGGGAAGGCGGCGGCCGATCCGCGGTTACTGACTGCGGAACAGCGACAGAAACGCACAAAACCGCTTACAATTGTTCGAAAAGGGAAAGTGGCGTAGACTCCAATCCTTTTTCATGAATCTTGGCCGCTGGCTTTGGGGAATTTAGACCCTTGCCGGATGGCCGATCTCTGTAAGTTATTGAAACTTTGGTGCGGAGAGGGGGACTTGAACCCCCACGAGATTGCTCCCGCTAGCACCTCAAGCTGATTCAACGTGTTTTGACGCGGTCCGGGGCGGCCTAAACTATTGATTCTCCGTTGTGGGCCGGCCCCTCGCGGCCCCGTCCGGCCGGGGGCATAGGGTCCAAATAAGGTCCAAAAGGAAAGCCATGAGACCTTTGCAATCGCCTCGCTTTCGGACAGTGCCGCGAGTTCTCCACGCGCAGTCGGTCACGCTCGTTCGTGACGCGCGCCAGTTTCTCCAAAGGCTTTCGACGTCTTCCATCGCATGGCGGCCCAGATCAGAGGGATTTCGACAGGCCATGGCCAAGTGTAAGCAGAGGTGAAGGTGCCCGTTCTGAACTCCGCCGAGTTCCCTCGATACAATCGGATCGTTCAGTGGCCCGAACCAAATCAAAATCGTCACCGACGTGGTTGGACGTCAAGGCGAGGCTCGCGACTTTCGATCAGGCGGGATTGTTGGGTCTGATTCAGGATCTCTATGCAGCGAGTAAAGAAAATCAGACGTTTCTTCACGCCCGCTTCGGTCTGGGTGGGGACGTCCTGAGGCCCTATAAGGAGGCCATAGAGCGGTGGCTCTGGCCGGACGTGTTGAGGAACCAGGACACCTCTGTCACGAAGGCAAAACAAGCCATCTCAAGTTACAGAAAGGCTGTTGGCGAACCTGCAGCGCTCGCGGAACTGATGGTGTTCTATTGCGAACAGGCCGCTGGATTCTGCAGCGACGTCGGCTATCAGGACGATGGCTACTTCGATGCGCTGGTCCGTGTGTTCGAGCAGGCTCTCACGATCACAGATCAGCTACCGGCGAGCGGCTCCGTTGCCCTGATCGCGCGACTGGATCGGGTACGCGCGGTCAGCCACAATTTCGGATATGGCGTCGGCGACGAGATGGACTCGCTGCTTACGAAGTACATGAAGACCTGAGCGAATCGTCGCCCTTCTCTGCCATTCCAGGCAATCCGCGAAGATTGCGTGGCGCCGCAAGATATGAGAATGCTCACAGTTTAAGGGCGTTCCTGTTAAAGGATTGGTTCACTGCGGATTGCGGTCGAGTGGCCGGAAGATCAGGGACCCCGGCCAGATAGATAGCGCCCGCGCTGTAATTCACGTAGCCTTCGAAAACGAAATCAGTCCAATGATTTCTGGTGGGTCCAAACTTCATATGCCGTTCGTAGTCGTTGACGGCTGACCGCGATGGTAGCGCCCGGCTGAAGTACGCCAGCCATTCCGGAGGCTCAGGCTTCAACACAATGTATGGAGTCGTGAAGACCACATGGGTTGAGCCGCTGGAGAAGGGAGGCGGGAGGACGCGGACATACCACAACTCGCCCAAATGGCCAGGATCGCCGGCCGGAACGATCGCAGTGCAGACGGCGCCGGTGACCAGTTCCTCCAGAATGACCAGATCTCCCTGCCGGCCCCTGTTGATGTAGAAACCCATGCGGGACTCCTGCATTATCCGGATCAGTCGGGACAATTCGTTGCCGATGCAGAAATGCCCGCAGAGCTCGAGCAGAACACTGCCGATTGTTTCGTTCGCAGGTCCCGCACAGGCGTCGAAGAAACTCCAGCAAGTGAAGTACGACGTTGTGATCGGGCTCATTGGCGGGCCACTCGGCATATACACGTCCTCGGCACGCGCGACGATCTCCACGAAAGCTTTCATCTCCGCCCAGCTTGTGAACTTCTCCGCAAGCGCGGACACAGAATTGTGGGAGTAAACATAGGCGGCATGGGTTGGGTGCAGGCCATTGAACTCGCGGATTCCCGCAACAGTGGCCTGGAGTGCCTCCGACGTTTCGTGAACCGTGCCTGGCGCGGAAAGACGAGGGTCGGCGAGAATGCGCTTGCGGTTCATTCTTGCCAGCAGGCTGGTCGCAATCGGTGCACGGCTCGCCGACTCCTGGCTACGCGGTTTTCTCATTGCGATTGGTTCTCCTCGAAGCCGAGGGCCGGTGGGTTGAGGCACATTGCGCGAGTATAACCTTCCAACCGTTCCTCGCCGCTTCGGCCGCGCCGACGATGCGCGCCACCTCGCC
>Ga0182013_10005711_pt1 | contig 14380 bp, 6 predicted proteins | sample 612S2MmetaG_FD_120487 | JGI IMG/M metagenome (GOLD analysis project Ga0182013, IMG submission 120487) | Permafrost microbial communities from Stordalen Mire, Sweden - 612S2M metaG | ecosystem: Environmental > Terrestrial > Soil > Wetlands > Permafrost | place: Sweden: Stordalen | collected... | reverse complement strand
TTTTGCCTTTCCCCTCTCTTTTTTTCAAAGAGAGGGGTGTCCGAAGGACGGGGTGAGTTTGTATTGGCTGCACTTGCAATAAAACCGATAATTAAGTGCTAAAAGACAAACCATTTATTGCATCAAATACGGAACTATTTTAAACTCCTTCAAAAATATTCCCCATCTTGCATACCTAAACACTTGAACACCTGCGCACCTGAACACACTACGCCCATGCTTCAAACCAAATTCCACGACTACACCAGTAAAATGACGGTTTATGAGCTTAACCGCTTTGCTAAGTATATAAACTCTCCCCTGTTTAATGAGGATGAAAAGCTTAAAACATTCACCGCTGCATTTTTACCTTTTGCAAAAGCCAATACCCTGGCTAATGCAAACGAAAAGGAAATTTGGAAACAAGTGTTCGGAAGTGCAAAATACAACCAGCCTAAATTTATCCGCCTGCTTTCTGATACCGTAAAAAAGATAGAGCATTTTTTAATTATCGACCGTTTTCAGCAGCAAACAAACTTGCAGGCTGCATGGCAGTTAGAGATAATGAACGAAAGAAAGCTCGGTAAACACGTACCCGAATTAATGAGCCTTGCACTGCGCAGGCACCAGGGCCTGCCTCAGCGCGATGCCGATTTTTATTATACCGGTTTTTTGCTGCAGCAACAGCAAAATATGTTTCTTGAAAATAAAGAGCTGCGCTCATCTGAAAAGAACCTGGAGGAGGTTATCCGCGCTTTGGATACCTACTACCTTGTTCAGAAATTGAAGTATTGCGCTGCTATGTTGCATTACAAGAATTTTTTAACCGTTGAGGGCGAAGTTCCCCTGATTACCGAAATAATGAAATATCTTGAAACAGGGCGGTTTGAAACGGTTCCGGCAATTGAGATTTACAGGCGTATCATTTTATCATATACTGAGGCAGAGGGCGGCGCACATTTCATAAAACTAAAAGAACTGATAGTTGCACATCATGCATTATTTACATTGGATGAGGTGAAAAATATGTACGTATTTGCCATGAATTACTGTATTAACCGGATTAACGATGGTAAAAGCGAATATCTGAAAGAGATACTTTACCTGTATAAACAGGCGCTTGAAAATGATGTGTTGCTAAACGACGGACAGCTATCTCAATGGGATTACAAGAACATTGTAACCACTGCCCTGCGGGTAAAAGAATTTAAATGGACCGAGCAATTTTTGAACGACTACAAACCCAAATTGCCAAAAGAAGACCGGGTTAATGCATATACCTTCAACCTGGCCCGGTATTACTTCTTTATTAAAAAATACGACCTCGTTTTACGCCTGTTGCAGGAAGTAAAATACAACGACATCTTCTATCAGCTCGATTCTAAAATTACCCTGCTGAAAACATATTTTGAATTAGGAGAATGGCAACCTCTTTATTCGCTTAAAGACAGCTTCCGGATTTTGTTGAGGAGAAAACGTTTGATAACTCCGCAACAAAAATCCAACTATAATAACCTGCTGAAATTCAGCATACGCCTTTTTAAAATTGATGTAAAAGATAAAGCCAGACTAAAGGCCCTAAAGCACGAAATTACACTGGCAACCAATGTGGCCGATAAAAGCTGGCTGATGGAAAAGGTAAATGAATTATGCCCTGAGTAAGTAGTGGAGTGGATAGCCAGATTGACTCATTTTATTGGTTGTTCATTGCCGTCTGCTTTAGCTGACGGGTTATGTTGGTTAGTGTATTGGCTTTAGCCAAAAGGCTGTTTAGGCTAAAGCCAATTTCAGGTGTTTCTTAAAGTCCGTTGGCTGAAGCCAACGGCAATCAAATAATTGCAATACATGACTTGGGTTCTTTTCATTATAAACTACATCAAAATACAACCCCCGCCATCCTAAATACCGAACGGGTAAATAAACCCGGATGCTCATTCATAACCAGAGGTTGAACAATATCTACCGCTGCCTTCAACATCTTATACGACCTGCCAACCTTGGTCCGTGTAGGAAACGGTTTTATGATTCCCCCAACCCCGTAAAAAGCCACCGCAAAAAAATGCCGCAGCAATAATTGCTCATCCCGCGAAATGGCGGATAGAATAGCAATAGGTTCAAGCGCATGTTTACCCCCGCTTTTCAGGTAATCATAGCAGGCAGTTTTCAAATCCTCATTTTGCATTACCCCATACAGGGCATCAGCCAGTATATTAATAGTGGCATTTTGCTTATGCCGGCTGGCATAAAATTTTTGCACGGCCTCATCAATTGGTCCGGTATCTGCAAAATTTTCAATGGCAAGTAAACGCTTCCCCAGGTTCAGGATATCTGAAAAGGCGGCGGTCATTCCGCCGCCTGTGAGGGGATGGCGCATATTCAGAGAATCGCCAATCATGGCTACTCCTGTCTTTCTGAAAGGCTTGGCAGGTATCAGATGGTTAGGCATTACTTTAAACTTGCCTTCGGCAATGGCAATCATAAACGAAGGCTGTATTTGTAAGGGCAATTGAGGTGCAATTATTTCAGTTAGATAAGTTGTTAGTTCCACAGATTTACGTGGTGCTTCATTACCGGGGAAATCAATTAAAATCCGCGTTTCAGATGAAGAGATAGGATAGATAAGGCAGGGCGAAGGCTTTGCTACAATAACATGGCCGTGATTTTTATAAGGCAGGTTGCAATCCTTTAATATCATGCCTAAAAAATAACTGCTTACCTTTTTTTCTGCACCTGATAACTGCCCCCGGAAGGCCGAGAACATACCATCGCAAACCACAGTAAGGCCGGCTGAAATATGTTGTTCTTCTTCACTACCTTTGGCCAGGTATTTTACTCCGGTAACCCTTCGGTTGCTCTCTTGTAATTCCTTTACAGTTCCTTCAATAACCGTTACACCCGGCATATCGAGAATCTGCTGCCTGATTCGCTGAACAAATTTACCGTTTCTCAATCCTTTGCCTGTAATTGTCTTTCCTTTATATACCGGATAGGTTATTTTGAAGTTATCTCCCTGCATAAACAAACCGTATCCTTCAATCTGTTGGGCATCCAGCTCATCCAGTAAATGTTCCAGGCCTAACTCATGCAGTTTTATTACGCCACCGGGTTGCAGCAATTCACCTATCATGCGCTCCTGTTCAGCCAGGCTTTTCTCCACTACTGCCACTCGTAAACCATGTTTGCCAAGATAGGCTGCCAATACCCCACCAGCCACGCCTGCACCTATAATGCAAACGTCAAATTGATTTATGTCGTTCATCCTGATTTTTTTTGAACCTTGAATAATTATTGTCGGGAAACCAAACTACCAAGGCTCCTGTTCGGCATCCCCATATCTGTTGGCAAGACCACAAAAAGGTGCGTCATTGCGAGGCTCTGCGAAGCAATCCCGATGCTACTTGCGACTGGTCGTAACGCAACAACCGGCCCTCTATCGCTTCGGGATTGCTTCAGGCCCAAAGCGGCCTTCGCAATGACGCACACTTTTATATTTAGCCCGAATACCGGTTCGGCTTCCCCCACCAACCGGTTTCTGCCACTGACAACAATTTGGTTAGGATGAGGAGCATTAAAAAAGCACCGTTTGCTCAATGGTTCCTTCCAGCAGTATGTTGGGATTATATTTTACATCGTCCAATGCCTCAATAATCCTGTTTAAACGTTTTTTGGTTTGGGTATAGTTAGGGTCTTCCGTGTTCAGCTTCTTTCTTATTTCGGCAACAAATTTTTCCATTGATTTTCGCACACTGTCCATATCGTTGGTTTTAAGCATCAGCTTGGCCGCAATACCTTTGCGTATTTTTACCACTTCGGTAAACACATCCGGGTTGTTGTAAATTTTGGCTAATGTGGCCATGGCCATTACCTGTGGTATGGCACAGAACTTGAATACTTGTTTGTCGCGAATCATGTTCAGGTATAAAATGCAGTTGCCTACATGCGTTAGTGCATCCGTTACCAGTTCATTGATACAGGCCAGCGATTCGGGCGAGGATGGATTTTTTTGCAACTCGTCTAACCGGTCGGTATATTTACCCCAGATTTGTTTGGGCCAGAAAGTTCTGCCCAGATTCAGGTCTTCGTAATAATCGCGGCTGATATTGGTTTTTTGAAGCAGCAGTCCCATACTGTTGGCCAGTTCAGCCTCATCCTTTAAACGCGCCGATTCTAAGCCAGAGGCCGAAAACAGCGATGAAAGGCCTATTCCCACTAAACCAGCAACGTAATAGCAGTAATCGTTGTAATCATGCAGCGTAACCACTTTGCGCTCGGCATAGTCGGCCATACCGTTTCCCATTTTCTGGCAGATGTCGGCAATTACCAACCGGTAATCCTCATCCAGTGCCTGGTAAGCTCTTATCACCTTATCAAAATTTGCAAGCAACACGCGGTAATCGTGGCTATCGCCGACGTTCTCTATCCTCCAGTCTTTATCGAATAATTTTTCGTGGAAGGACCGGAGCAGGGGAAGCCTTAATCCCGCAGGATAATCCATATCATCCTCAACTGAATCAAGACCCCTTAAAACAAGATAAAAAACGCAAACAGGGTCTTTAAGTTCTTCAGGTAATTGCTGAATAACGATAGCAAAGGAACGGGAAACTTTGTTTAAGGAAGCGTAGCAAAAATCGCGATCGCTGGTATGGCAGGCTATGTTTTCGAGAGGTTCTTTATTATCACTTAGTGATATGTTACCGAATTTGATTCTTACCATGGCCAATACTTCCGAAGGATGGTAGGCCGATTTCAAAATGTCCGTAATCATAGGGGTCTGATTTTTGGTTTTGCGAATATTTCGCGAACTCAAATGAAAAACGAATTTTTCGCAATTGCAATAGCGAATTTTTCACAAGCCCTTGTTTATATTTAAAAACAATCTAAAAAGTGTTTTAATCTATTAATAATCAATCAATTAATCTATAATCATAAAATCTTGTTAAATTTATTTGTTTGAATTTATGAAAGAGGAAGCTACATTAGCGAATTTATCGCTAATTCATAAAAATGAAATATGCAGCTAACTGGAGCTTAAAGACTTACGCCGGAGGACGGCAGGTTTGGCATTTTTCACCCCCCGAACCCTTCAATAAATTCGATGATAAAGATTGGGACACGGACCAGGGAAGAAAATTTTTAGCCGAAATGGCTCATGAGTTTTCATTTGATAAAACAGGAAACCCGAACAGCTCAGATGCCGTTTACCGGCAACAGGCATTAGAAAATAAGGGTATTCATTTTGGTGCTTCAAATGGAATTGAGGAACCTTTTTTGAAAGCAGTAGATTTTTATAAAACCCTTCAGGCACAATCAGGTCATTGGCCGGGCGATTATGGCGGCCCTTTTTTTCTGGCTCCCGGCCTTGTCATTGCCGCCTATGTAACGCAAACAGCTTTGCCCGCGCCACATCGGGTTTTAATAAAGCAATACATGCTTAACCATCAAAATGCCGATGGTGGCTGGGGCTTGCATATGGAGGGCGCTTCAACCATGTTTGGCACTGTATTGCAATATGTTTCGTTACGCATTTTAGGCATGCGGGCTGATGAAGTGGCTATTGAACGTGCCCGGCATTGGATAAAAACAAATGGCGGTGCAACAGCAGTTCCGCTTTGGGGTAAGTTTTACCTGGCACTGTTGGGCGTTTATGAATGGGAAGGCATCAATTCGTTATTGCCGGAGTTGTGGCTTTTACCGCGTAAATTGCCCATGCACCCCGGAAATTACTGGTGTCATGCGCGCATGGTGTATTTGCCCATGGCGTATTGCTATGGCGAAAAGATAAAAGCCAAACCCGCACAGCTTTTGGAAGAATTGAAAGAAGAACTTTACCTGGGCCCTTATGCTGATGTAAACTGGCAGGCTGCCCGAAATAGCTGTGCAGTTACGGACTTATACTATCCGCAATCAAAATTTTTAAAGCTGTTTAATAAGGCGCTGAATATTTACGAGCTACGGCCAATAAAAGCGTTTAGAAAAAGGGCGCAGAATTTTGCTTTGGCTTACATAAATGCCGAAGACGAACAAACGAATTTTATTGACATAGGCCCGGTTAACCAGGCCATGAATACGGTTTGTATCTGGCATGCTTATGGAAAGGACGATGTGCGTTTTAAAAAGCACCTGGAGCGTTGGTACGACTATTTGTGGCTGGCAGAAGATGGCATAAAAATGAATGGCTACAATGGTTCGCAGTTATGGGATACCGCTTTTGCTGCACAGGCAATTATAGAGGGAGGTGGTGAAAATGATTTTGCCGCTGTGCTGAAAAAAGCTAACCGGTTTATTGCTGATGCGCAAGTGAAGGAAGAGGTAAAAGGCCATGAAAAATTTTACAGGCACGATTCGGTTGGAGGATGGCCTTTTTCGACCAATGAGCATGGCTGGCCCATCACCGATTGCACTGCCGAAGGACTGAAAACTGCTTTGCTTATCAGGGCATTAAAAATTGTACCGGCAGGGGAGCAGGTGCCTGATAACCTGCTGCAAAAAGCTGCTGAACTGATATTGTCTTTTCAAAATAAAAATGGCGGATGGGCCTCGTACGAATTAACCCGCGGGCCTGAATGGCTGGAAGCACTTAATCCGTCAGAAGTGTTTGGGAATATTATGATTGATTATGCCTATACCGAATGTAGTTCGGCCTGTATACAGGCATTATTGAAATTCAGGTCTGCTTTCCCGGGTTTTAAAAAGCATGAAATTGAAAACGCTATTCGAAACGGCATAGATTTTATTCTTTCACAACAAAGTGAGGACGGCTCATGGTACGGCTCGTGGGCGGTTTGCTTTACCTATGGAACATGGTTTGCTGTAGAAGCGATAAGTGAGGCCCTGAATTCTGATATTAAATTTGCACAACACGATAGAATGAAGTTGGCGATGGATAAAGCCGCTTCGTTCCTGATATCCAAACAACAAGCAGATGGCGGTTGGGGGGAAAGCTTTGAATCGTGCATCAGCAAGCAGTATGTGCAACACCAAACATCGCAGGTAATTAATACCTCATGGGCTTTGTTATCGTTGATGGCAATGGATTACACGGATAAGGCGGTTATTGATAAAGGTATTCAGCTTTTAGTATCGCGTCAATTACCTAACGGTGATTTTGAACAGGAGGGTGTGAGCGGGGTATTTAATCATAACTGCGCAATAACTTACACCTCATACAGAAATGTATTTCCAATTTGGGCTTTAGGAAGATACAGGAGAAAATACAGGTAATGGGGTCTGGCAGGTTTACTCCTAAAATTCCCGGTTATTGATTCTTTTCGCCATCTCCGCCATAGGCTTTTTCACTTCTTCGCTTAGCGAAACTTTGGCAAGTGATTCCAGTGCCACTTTGTAAAATTTATCAGCAGTATCAAGCGTGTGTTGGCGGGCGCCGGTGGCTTCATACAAATGTTTTACTTCTGCAATCTTTTTCTCCTCATCTTTTTCTGTAAGCAAAGCAGTGAGCTGTGCTTTTTGCGCTGCATCTGCCTTATTAAAAGCAGTTACATATAAATGGGTCTTTTTGTTCTGTACTATATCGCCCCCAATTCTTTTACCCACTTTTTCAGCCTCTCCAAAAGCATCCAGGTAATCATCTTTTATCTGAAACGATAAGCCCAGTTTAAGGCCAAATTCGTAAATCAGTTTCTGATCTCCGGCACCGGCGTTACCAAGTATGGCCCCCAATTGCAGGCAGCATCCCAGCAATACTGAAGTTTTAAATTCTATCATCTTCAGGTATTCTTCTTCGGCCACATCGTTTCTTTTTTCAAAGTCCATATCCATTTGCTGGCCTTCAAATATCTCAATGGCTGTATTGTTGAAAACTGTTATAAGCTGCGCTATATACTGTGCCGGAACATCGGTTAAATAGCGGTAAGCATAAGCCAGCATTACATCACCGGCCAATATGCCCGCACTTGTGCCATACAAGGTGTGTACTGTTGGCACGCCCCGGCGGATATCGGCATTGTCCATAATGTCATCATGCACCAACGTGAAGTTATGGAACACCTCTACTGCAAAGGCGGGGTTAAGGGCTTGTTTCACATCGCCACCAAACATATCGCAACTCATCAGCAGCAAAATGGGCCTGATGCGTTTGCCCGGAATGTTCATAATATGGTTAACCGGCTTGTAAAGGCCTGTCGGGTTCTGATGAAAGTTATTGACGCTGAATTTTTCGTTATACAGGGCGTTGAGTGCGGATAAAGATTGCATGATAAGGTTTGTGTAAGTAATGCGCTGCAATGATAGGGATTTTATGAATAGAGCGAAAACCGGTTTTAAATCAACAATTAAACATTTTAGTTATTTAGCAGAAAAGCCATTGTTAATTACAATATTCTCACAACACCGGCTTTGTATTCTGTCTGTAAAACTCAACCCTCTCCTTGTATGGCGTAACCAAATTTACGTATTGCCGTTACAGGATGGTAAAGTGAAACTGATTCCCCCAAAAGGTATTTAAATGGCATTGATTAAATGAAAAAATTTTTACGGGTTTTTACTTTGCTTACTATTCTATTATGGGCTGTCTTATTTAGTCATGCCACAGCTGCGATTACAACTGTAACGGCTGTTACGGAAGAGTTATGTTATGGTGGAAATAATGCGGGTGTTTTTATTAACCCGGCAGGCGGCACAGGGCCTTATACCTATGCCTGGAGCAATGGTGCAACAACGCAAAATCTAAGCGGTATTGCTGCCGGCACTTACACGGTTACGGTTACCGACCACAATGGCGTTACCGCAGGATTTACCTATACTATTTCGCAACCAAATCCTTTATTTATTACCAGAACTGTTACTGATGAAGGCTGTGGGGGCCAGGACGTAGGCGCTGTTTCTATAAACATTACCAACCCCAGCGGCACTTATACTTACAGGTGGAGTAATAGCGCCACTACCCAAAACATTGCGAACCTTACTGCCGCTGTTTATTATGTAACTATTACAGATGCCACCGGTTGTACTACTATTGACTCAGCAAATGTAGTTCAACCCATAGGAGTGGGTATTGCAGATACGGTTACCGAAGTTACCTGCAGCGCCGGTATGAACAACGGGGCTATTGCAGTTGGCGTGCAATATGGAAGCCCCCCTTATAGCTATTTGTGGAATGATGGTGTTACCACCGAAAGCCGCAACAATCTTACACCCGGCAATTATACATTAACGGTTACGGATGCTATAGGCTGTACCGCTACTGCCACAGCCGCTGTAACTGAACAACCCGGGAGCATGAGTATCAATGCATCCGGAACCAACCCTACCTGTTTTGGTGGAACTAATGGCTCTATAACTGTCACTTCGGTAGTGGGCAGCACAGTGCCTTATACCTTTTTATGGAATGATGGTAACACTGCACAAAACAGAACCGGATTGGTGGCAGGCACTTATTCTGTTACTGCAACTTCAAGTACCGGCTGTTATGTATCAGACACTATTACACTGATACCAGCGGTAGAAATAAATGTGGTAATGCACACTTTTTCTCCAACCTGTTATGCAGGGACCAACGGCGGTATAACTACCAGCGTTAGTAATGGAAATTCGCCATATTCCTATGCGTGGCCCGGCGGTGAGGTTACTTCGTTTATCAATTCAATTGCGGCCGGTAGTTATACGGTAACTGTAACAGATAATAAGGGATGCGTTATAGCAGCAACAGCAATAGTAGCACAACCCGTGCAGGTGGATGTAACTACTACTACCACGCCTTTAGCTTGCAATGGTGGCTCAACCGGCTCGGTTATAACTTCAGTTTCAGGCGGCACAAGCCCTTATAGTTATTGGTGGGGTGCCGGTGTGGTAAGTGCCGACCGCACTAATATAAGTTCGGGCACCTATGATGTTACTGTTACAGATGCCAAAGGCTGTACCGCTACAACAAGCGCAACTATAGCTGCTTATACTCCTATCTCGCTTTCGGTTAATACTGTTCAAAACTATTGCTATGGCGACACTTTTGGCAAGGTAAGCGAAACCGCACAAAACGGGGCAGCGCCTTACCACTACCTATGGACCACCGGTGATACAACATCTTCTATCGGTTCTTTAAGCGGTGGAACTTACACCATTACGGTAACTGACAGCCATGGATGCACCATTACACAAACCAGCAGTGTTGCCGACCCGCCTTTTCCTATTGTAGTCAACTCAACTATTAGTGATGTTAGCTGTTATGGGCTTAGCAATGGAAGTGTTAGTTTAAATCCGGTTAACGGACATCCTCCTTACTTTTATAAATGGGGTGGCCAGGGAACTTCTTCAACAGCTTCAAATCTTTCTGTCGGTTCTTATGATGTTAGTATAATTGATAGCTATGGCTGCACGGTTACTGCAACTTTTTCGGTTTCGCAACCGGCTTTGATTACGCCCGTAGCAGCAGTAACCAATGTTGCTTGCTTTGGTGGTAATACCGGTGCTATTAATTTATCGGTAACCGGTGGTTATGCTCCTTTTACCTATCACTGGAATGATGGAGTTGATTCTCAGACCCGCGTATCGCTTTACATTGGTACTTATGATGTAACCATTACCGACAACCACGGATGCACCATGACAGCCGGTGCAACCGTTAACCAGCCAGCAAAATTAATATCTTCTGCAACCGGTGTTTCTCCGGTGTGCTTTGGGGTTAGCAGCGGTTCTGTAACGGCTTCGGCAAGCGGCGGTACCAGCCCTTATAGTTATAACTGGGGTGGGGGAGTAACCACCCAAACCCAAACCGGGTTACCGGTGGGCAACTATGCTGTTATAGTAACAGACGCCAATGGATGTAGCAGTCAATCAAGCGTATCACTGGCTTCTCCTACTGCAATAAATGTTGCTGCCACAGGTAGTAGTGTAGCGTGCAATGGTAATAATACCGGAACTATCAATATTAATGTAACCGGCGGAACATCGCCTTATACCTATAACTGGGGCGGAGGCATTACTTCGCAAAACAGGAATAATCTTGCCGCGGGCAACTACACGGTTACCATTACAGACAACGCGTCGTGTACTGTAACCAATACTACAGTTATTGGCCAGTCAACAAATCTGGCTACAACGGCAACGGCCAATAATGCTTTATGCTTTGGCAGCAGCACCGGTTCAATAATAACAACCACCACCGGGGGCACTTCACCTTACACCTATAATTGGGGTGGGGGCATTACTGCAAGCCAGCGCACTAACCTGGCTGCAGGTAATTATGAAGTAACCGTTAGCGATCATGTGGGTTGCACCGTAAGCGCATCTTCCGTTGTTGGTCAGCCGCCTTTGCTTACTATCAGCGCAACACCATCTCCGGCTACATGTTTTGGTGGTAGCGGAGGTGCTATTAATGTAACAGTTGCCGGTGGCACAGGCACCTATTTATACAACTGGGGCGGTGGTATTACCTCACAAAACCGCAGTAACTTAACGGCCGGCAATTACACACTTACTGTTACCGATGGTGCCGGTTGTACTGTTGCTAATACCATAGCGGTTGGTCAGCCAACACAGGTTGTAATCACGTCCACTCAAACCAATGTATCGTGCAATGGCGGAAGCAATGGAACTATTCAATTAACCGCGGGTGGGGGAGCAGGCGGTTACAGCTTTAACTGGGGCGCTGAAATTATTTCCGCCAACAGAACGGGCCTTACGCAGGGCAGTTATACTGTAACTGTTACCGATGCCAACGGATGCAGCGCAACCAGCGTTACAACTATCACGCAGCCCAATGCGCTTGTAATTAGCCCAGCTATAATCAATGTAAAATGTTTCGGCCAAACAACCGGTGCTATTGCTTTAACGGTAACCGGTGGAACAAGCCCGTGTACCTATAATTGGGGAGGGGTTGCAACACAAAACCGCACAGGGCTTGCAGCAGGTAATTACAATGTTACTGTAACTGATGCCAACGGTTGTTCATTATCCCCGGCTTTAATAATTACTCAATCGCAGCAAATAACAACCGCTATATCTTCTATTATCAATGCCAGTTGCTTCGGCGCTTCCAACGGGGGTATTGACATCCACATTAATGGTGGTACCCCGGCATATAGTTATTTATGGAGTAACGGTTCAACAGCACAAAACTTATCTGGTGTAGATGCCGGAACTTATCATGTTTCCATATCTGATGCAAACGGTTGTACTACTTCAACTGCAATCAATGTTGCACAACCCGCTCCTATTACCTTCAACTCTATTGTTACCAATGTAACCTGCAATGGTGCGGCAACCGGGGCAATTGCTACTATAGTTAACGGCGGCAACGGTGGTTTTACCTATTTGTGGAGCAACGGTGCAACAACAGGTAACATCAGCAATATTGCAGCCGGTACCTATACCATAGCATATAAGGATGTTCAAAATTGCAGTGCATCATCTACGGTTCAGGTTACGCAACCGCCAGCTTTGGTAACAACTTTAACGCAAACAGATGTTACATGTAACGGTGGTAATACCGGTACTGCATCTATACACGCAAGCGGTGGTACCGGTGCCTATAGCTATAACTGGAGCAACGGACAAACCACTGCGCAAATCAGCCAGCTTGCCGAAAGCGCCTATAACGTGACGGTAATGGATGCCAACAGCTGTTCAAATACTTTAACCGCAAATATTTCGCAGATAAATTCTATTGTTATTGGATTAACCGGTACAAACGTAAGTTGCGCAGGCCAGCCGAATGGTAGTATTCACGCTGCGGTTACCGGTGGTGCAGCCCCTTATACTTATAGCTGGACCAATAGCGCCACTACCCCAAATATCACCGGCCTTTCAGCCGGGCCTTATACGGTAACTGTTGTTGATGCTAACGGTTGCAACAGCACGGCCTTGGCAACTATTACCCAGCCCACAACAATTACTATTACGCAAACCGTATCTAATGTAAGTTGCTTTGGTACGGCTACAGGTAGTATACAGGTAACCTGTACAGGTGGTACCGGCGCGTATCAATACAAATGGAGCGATGGTGGCGCTACAACTCAAAATATTTCAAACCTGCGTGCAGGCACCTATAGCCTTACTGTTACAGATGCAAACGGGTGCCCGGCAGCAGCCGGTAAGTCTGTCTCTCAACCCACCCAGTTACAAATTAGCCTCAGCAATACTGACGTTAGCTGTTTTGGCGGAAGTAATGGAGCTGTAACGGCTATGGTAACCGGTGGTAATGGCACCTATACATACAGATGGAGCAATGGCTTAACCACCTCAACCCTCAGCAATTTGCCCGTTGGCAGTTATTCGCTTTCGGTTAACGATGCATCCGGTTGTAGTACTTCATCTTCAATTAATATTTCGCAACCAACGGCTGTTGCCATACAAACTGTACCAACTAACGTTACCTGCAATGGTGCCGGAGATGGAGCAATAAGCGTTCAGCTTAGCGGTGGTGTTGGCAGTTACACTTATGTTTGGAGTAACCAGTCAACTGCACAGCAGCTTAGCCATTTAAATGCCGGTTCTTATACCGTAACAGCGAAGGATGCAAATGCATGTTCTGTAACCGGTACTGCAACTATAACACAGCCTTCACCGGTTACGGTAAGCACTGCGTATACAAATTATGCCTGCGCAGGCAGCGCCGGTTCAATCAACATAACTGTGGGTGGTGGAACTGCTCCTTATACCTACAACTGGCAGGATGGAGCTATCACACAAAACCGCACAGGCCTTGCGGCAGGCAATTACCAGGTTACCATAACCGACCAAAACCATTGCACACAAACGGGCTCTGTAACTATTACCCAGGTGCCGCAACTTTCGGCCAGTCTTACGCAAACCAATGTAAGTTGTAATGGAGGAGATAACGGTAAAATCAACATTACCGTAACCGGTGGCAGCCAGCCATACAGTTATAACTGGAGTAATACGGCTAATACCGGCGATATTCAAAATCTTGCTGCAGCAAATTATAACGTTATAGTTACTGATGCCAGCGGTTGCAGCATAAGTACCGGCACAAGTATTTCGCAGCCTGCGGCTATACAGGTGTCTTCAAACATTACATCTGTAAAATGCTTTGGTAACAGCAACGGTTCGGTTACTGTGGTTGCCAATGGTGGAACTGCACCGTTAACTTTTACCTGGAGCAATAACAGCACCTCGCAAAATCTTTCAAGCCTTCAGGCGGGTAATTACCGGTTAACCGTAACTGATGCCAATAGTTGTACCACGGTGCTTCAGAATGTAGTAACACAGCCTGCGCAGTTGTCACTTACTGCGGCCGTTACACCGGTGGGCTGCTCGGGACTTAATGATGGCTCGGCTGTAATAACTACATCAGGTGGAACGCCTCCGTTTTTCTATAACTGGTCAAATAATGCCAAGGCAGTTGAGTTGGATAGCCTTGCCGCAGGCACCTATGCTGTAACTGTAAACGATAACAACGGCTGCACGGCTAATCAAACCATAACTATAA
>Ga0182013_10005709_pt1 | contig 14380 bp, 9 predicted proteins | sample 612S2MmetaG_FD_120487 | JGI IMG/M metagenome (GOLD analysis project Ga0182013, IMG submission 120487) | Permafrost microbial communities from Stordalen Mire, Sweden - 612S2M metaG | ecosystem: Environmental > Terrestrial > Soil > Wetlands > Permafrost | place: Sweden: Stordalen | collected... | reverse complement strand
TGGAGCGATAGCTAGACATCGGTGAAAATATCACAATTCTGGGTTGAAAATTGATCTCAGTTGCACGCAAAGGTTAAAATGAGGGGATTCCTGAGGTGGTCCCCCATCTGTCCGACTAACTCCGGTTTGTCCATCGTGCTTTCTCGACTGCGACGTTTGTGATAGGCGATCCGAACAGGATCACATGCATTCTCGCTGATCGTGGAGTCTTTGTTGGTTCAGAAACGCAACACTACGACCGACGCTATCATAGTCTTGGGAATGCATCGCAGTGGAACGAGTGCGGTCGCCGGGACCCTGACGAAACTCGGGGGCCGTTCCCCCAAGAATCTGATGCCGGCCACCAAAGGCAACGCGAGGGGCTACTTCGAATCGGTCCCGCTCATGCAGTTTCACGAGCAGTTGCTGCAATCGGCAGGTTCGGCATGGAACGACTGGAGAGCTTTCAACCCCGGCTGAAGCCGCTCGTCAGCGGCGTCGGAATTCCGCGAGCGTGCAAAGGAACTGTTCTGGGAGGAATTCGAGGGCTCTTCGCTTCCCGTTCTAAAAGATCCTCGGACCTGTCGTTTCGCGCCTTTCTGGTTCGAGACCCTTCGAGAACTGGAGGCGACCCCTCGCGTCGTGATCCCCATCCGCTCTCCGCTGGAGGCCGCGCGATCGCTCGCTGCGAGAGAAGGGCTGTCTCTGACCCACGGCATTCTCCTCTGGCTGCGACATGTTCTGGCCGCGGAGGCTGATAGCCGCAACGAGATCCGATCGATCTTCATGTGGAAAGACTTCGTGTCCGACTGGCGCGCAATCGCGGACAAGATTTCCAAGGATACGGAACTGGCGTGGCCCCGACTTTCCGACAGGGCTTCTCGGGATATCGAGCGATTCTTGTCCAGGGAACTGGTGCATGAGAAGGTCGACGACAAGATCCTGTTCGCGCACCCCGACGTCCACGAATGGGCGGCGCGGACCTTCGAAGCCTTTCAGGAACTCGCTCGGAACCCCATGTCGAATTCGGCGCGAGCGACTTTGGACGAAGTTCGTGGACTACTCGATCAGTCGGGTCAGTTGTTCGGCCGGCTTCTCATCGACTACGAGGTTGAACTGGAGGAGCTTCGGGTCGAGACGCAGGCCGTCAAGAACGAGCGAGATTCACTGTCTGCCGCCAGCGCCAGCTTTGATTTGGAAAGAAATTTGCGGACTCGAGAACTTGCGGAGCAGGTTGCGGCCGCGAGCGAGCTTGTTCGGTTGAAGGAACAGGCAGAGCGCGATCTGGAGGCTCTAGCGGCGGAGCGGGAAGCTCTCTGCGAAGCGAACGCTGCACTCGGCGCCGACCTTCGCAATCGCGAGGACGAACTGCGGCGCATAACCGAACTTCTGGCGGAGAAGGATGCCTCGCTTTCGCAATTGATCGCCCGGATCGAGCAGGCGGAACGCGATCGGGATCTGGCGAAGCAAGAGATTGAGGCCGTTCGGCAGACGAACTCCGGCTTGACCTCCGAATTGCAGTCGCGAGACGAAGAAGTCGCCAAAAAGGCCGCATCGATTTCGTCGCTCGCGATCCGGGCGGAGCGTGAGCGCCTCGCGGCGTCCGAAGAGCGTGCGGCCCTCGACAGATCCTTAAGTGAAACGATCGCCGAACGAGATGCCCTCCGAGACCGACTTTCCGAGTTGAACGCGGAACTGCAACTGCGACACAGGGAGATGATCGAATCCGCGTCTGTAGCAGCGAAACTCGCGTCGGCCCAGGAACAACTAGAGCAGAAAGCGTCTGACGTTGACCGACTGACCGCGCAACTCGAAGAGAGCAGCGCCCGGATCGTCGGCGATCGTGAATCCCTATCGAACCTCTCGGCGCAACTGAGCCAGCGAGAGGAGCAGCTCGAGGCGAAGCGCGCCGAGTCCGAGACTCTCGCCGCTGAATTGGACCGGGAGCGGGAGCTTTTCTGTCAGCATCGAGCGGCGCTGAGTGGGGAGCTCGATAAGTCGCTCGCAGAGCAAGCGGTCCTGAGGGAACTCAGCGCGCGTTTGAAGGCCGACCTGCATCAGAGCGTCAGGGATGTCTCCGAACAGGCTGCGTCATTTGGAGAGAGGCTTGCTGACGCCAGGCGCGCTGCGGACTCCGCGATTCGAAAGCATGAGATTTTGGGGCAGGGGCTGAATGCGGCCGTCGCCGAAAGAGACGCTCTGCGAAATTCAAATTCCCAACTGGCGGAAGAAAATTCCCAACTGGCGGAAGAAGTGCAAAGGCTGCGATTTGAAATAGCGGAAAGTGCGCAGGCATTGAGACGCCATGCAACCCGTGCAGAACAGGCGCAGACGGCCCGCGAGCAACGCCTTTCGGAAGTTGTGATGGAGCTCGAGCAGGTCCAGAAAGAATCGGCGGGGCTCGCCTCCGAGCGCGCGGAACTCGCCAACGAACTGAAACAATTGCGCGCTGAAAAACAAAATCTCATTGCCAATATGAACCAATTGTCTCGAGAGTTGACGGGGGTTCGGGATAGTGCGAACGTAAGCCGTTCGGAACAGAATGCCACCCATTCCAGAGTTGTCGCGGCAGAGCGCTCCGCCTTCGAGAGTCGTCTCGCGGAACTCGAGTCCGAACTCGCGGAGGTCGAGACGGCCCTTGGCAAAGCGCGATCGGAGGCGAAACCGGGCGCGCTACTGTCTTGGAACATTTCCGCGCGTCACAAACACCGGCGAGCCGCCAAACAACTCCTGAAATGCGGGCTTTTCGACGCCGAGTTCTACCGAAAGACGTATTTCGGCAAGCAAAACGGATCCGGTGATCCCGTTAAGTCCGACGACTTGGCGATGGCTGCGCATTATCTCGAGGAGGGCGCATATCTGGGATTCCTCCCCAACCCGCTTTTCGATACGAAGTGGTATTTGGAAAGGAACAAAGACGTCCGGCTGTCAGGTCACAACCCGCTGCTCCACTACCTCTTGCACGGAGTTCGTGAGGGGCGTGACCCCGCTCCAACTTTCAACACTCAGTATTATTTGCAATCCAACCCAGACGTCCGCTCGAACGGAATGAATCCATTGCTGCACTATCTACGCTTTGGGCGGCACGAGGGACGCCTCGCCACGCCTCCTGCCTGAATATTTACAAATATTTATTGTGATCTTAAAGGTTTTGCCGAATTCAAATAGGAGGGTTATGTTGCAGTCGACGAAGCATGGCAACGCAAAGACCCATCGACGGTCGTTCGACCGCGATCTCGAGATTCTACGCCAGTCTGCTCTGCTGAACCCCGTCTGGTATCGGCAATCTCATACGGACCTCCGGCAAATTCCGATCGATGCGGCCCGTCACTATCTGGAGCATGGCGCACGGGAGGGCCGAAATCCGCACCCTCTGTTCGACACGCTCTACTATCTCGAAACGAACGTCGACGTCTTTGCCTCCGGCAAAAATCCGTTTGTGCACTTTCTGGAGTTCGGCGCCGCCGAAGGGCGAAACCCGCATCCGCTGTTCGATACGAAGTTCTATGCCAGGATCAACCGCCTCGCATCAGACGTGAATGCGCTCGAACACTTCTGGCTTCAAGGCCCCGGATCTCCCGCTCAACCGCATCCTCTTTTCGATACGCCCTGGTACCTCTCGGCTTATCCAGACATTGCTCATTCCGCACATGTTCCACTGCTTCACTATCTAAACCATGGCGCGGACGAGGGACGAGACCCGAGTGCAATTTTCTCTACGACCTGGTACAGGCAAAGGTACAGCGGAAAATTGAAAGCCGGAATCAACCCCCTCGTCCATTATGCGACGGAGGGATGGCGCCGCGGATTCTGCCCCAGTCCGGGATATGACATAGCGGCCTATCTGGAAGCGAATTCGGACGTGGCGTCCGCAGGTGTGGAGCCGCTTTCCCATTATCTGACTTGTGGCATGAGCGAGGGCCGGCAGTTTCCGCCCACGCTGGATTGGCGGTATGGCAAGCTGGTGGAGCAATTCACAGCGACCAGCGAGGCACTGGCCGCGCGTCAGGAGGAATTGGAGTCCCTGCGGCGCGAGACTCGGCTTGATCGCGATCTCTTGCTCGAAGCTGCTCGGTCTCTGCGCATGCGCAACGAGGAATTCGATCAACTCCTTCGCGCCGCGGAAAACGCTACAGGCGCATTGCCGGGTGCATTGTCGGACGATTTCGCCGCCTACAAGGGGGAGACGTCGAGGGACCTGGAGTTGCTGCGCGGGTCCTCGTTCTTCGATTCGAAGTGGTATCTCGAACGATACCCCGACGTGGCAACGGCAGGACTTGATCCGGTTGATCATTACACGAGGTTTGGCGCCAATGAGGGACGAGATCCAGGTCCTCGGTTTTCTACCTCGGCTTATCTCGCGAACCGTAAGGATGTCGCCGACGCAAGCCTGAATCCCCTTATCCATTTCCTCAGATTCGGGATCGCAGAACATCCCGGTCCGCCGCCAGCGCACTCGGTCGAAATCAGGACGGACGCGGCAAGCAGACCGTCGCACAAGACGGCAAAAGCCCTTTTCATATCGCATGACGCCAATATTGGCGGAGCGCCTGTAGTTCTCGCGGGAATAGCCCGCTGGTTCCAGGACCATACCGATTACGAAGTGAACATCATCTGCATGGAAGGCGGCCCATGGGTCGCCGCTTTCGAGGACATCGGCCCGACCCTCGTTGTCAGTCGCGTGAGCAAACAGGGCCAGGACGTGGGGGTCAAGGCGGCCGTTCGGGCTTTCGTTGGAAGCGAGCCCGCGTTCATCTTCGTCAACTCAGTTGCCTCAGGCGGATTTCTCGACGTGAATCCGTTCGCGTCCCCCGTGCTCGGATATGTTCACGAACTCGAAAATGTGCTTCGCCTGTTTCCTGAGGCCAGCGCCAGATTGGCGTCTCAGGCCAAGCATGTGTTTTGCGCCGGCCCCATGGCCGCGAAAGTCTTTCGAGAGTTTACCGGCGCGCCCTCAGAGAAACTCAGCAGTCGCGCTCCTTTCATCGAAATTGCCGACGAGGCGAAATTTCTCGCGCCGGGCGACAAGGTGCGCCTGCGCCAGAAAATGGGCTGGTCGCCCGAGACATTGATCGTCATGGGCTGCGGTGTCGTGCATTGGCGAAAGCAGCCGGATGTCTTCGTCCGAGTCGCCGCGAAGGTCGCCGCGACTACGGATATCGATGTCCGGTTCGTGTGGATTGGCGGCGGGGAAGATATCGATCAGATGCGGGCGTTGGTTTTCGACGCGGGGTTGGTGGGTCGGGTCGAATTCCTGGGGCACAAATCAAGGGAAGAGGTGCGCAGCCTATTGCGGGCCGCGGACATTTTCGCCCTTACGTCTCTCGAAGATCCCTTCCCGCTGGTCTGTCTCGAAGCGGCGGCGGAGTCCGTCCCGAGCGTCATCTTTCGTGATGCGACCGGGATTACAGCCATGGTTGAACCGGCGGGCGTTCCGAGAGCGGGAATGGCCATCGCTGACTTCAACGAGGAGGCATTCGCGGAGGCGGTCACTCAGTTGCTGTCGAATGCGGACGAACGAAGCACCATGGCCGCGGTGGGCTATGAACGCGTACTGGCAGGCTATACGGCGGCGTCAGCTTGCAAGGAGATCCTCTCGCGAATTCGCAAGGTCGCGAACCTTCGGCCGCGGGTTTCGGTCATTGTCCCCAATTTTAATTGCGGACGTTACCTCGATCAACGACTTTCCAGCATCGAGCGACAGTCGTTCCAGGATTGCGAAGTCATCCTTCTCGACGACAAATCGACCGACGGCAGCGAGCGGATGCTGGAACAGTTCGCGGCGAAACATCCCGAGACCCAGTTCGTCGTCGCCGAGCACAATAGTGGATCGCCGTTTCTGGCCTGGGAACGCGGTATCGCCAGGGCGACAGGAGATTTGCTCTGGATAGCGGAGGCCGACGACTGGTGCGAGCCTTCGTTCCTCGAACGGGCGATCGCAGGCTTCGCGACGAGCGGAGTGCGCCTGGTGCACGGGCGGAGCATTCCGGTCAACCAGGTTGGGGAAGTGGCGGGCGACTACGAGCAGTTGTATCTGGATCGGATTGCCCCGGGTCATTGGCGCGAGAGCTTCACGGCTCCGGCCTCTCGCGAAGTGAGCCTCTGTCTCGGACGCGCCAATTCGATTCCCAATGCCAGCGGCGTCCTCGTGCTGCGCGAATCCGCGCTCCGGGCGATCCGGGTGGCGCGGGCGTTCCAGCTGGCGGGCGATTGGGCGTTCTATTTGGTCGCGATCTGCGGCGGACGGATTGCTTACGTACACGAGGCCGTCAACTATCATCGACGGCACGACGGGACGGTGACGAGATCCCTGGAAGGCACGAGAGCCTATTTTCAAGAGCTGGCGAACGTCGGGGCATTGGTTTCCCGTCTCTATGGCGAGGACTTGACGCGAGACGCGGCCTTTCGCAGGTTTCTCGCCGATGAGGCGACGCGCTTCGGCTACGCCGGCGATCTGCCCGCTGCCACGACTCCCGCCGAATTGTCTGTGGGTCTGAAGCCCGGTGTGTTCTATGGCATTGGCGACCTGTCGGGAGGCGGCGCCCAGATGTTCGCGCTCCGGTTCGTCAATGAGTGGGCGCGGCGTGGGGGCTCTGTCGTCCTCTTCAGCGCTCACCATGAAGCGGATAACCCCGCCACTCGGAACTATCTTTCGCCCGAGGTGCCTTTGGTGACGCGCGAGGACGTGGAAGCGTTGGGATTCGCGCAGTTCATGAAGGATTGGAATCTCGACGTGGCTTTCTCCGGCCATTGGTGGGGCGACAGGCAGATCGGCATATGGATGGAGCGGAGCGAGACGAAAATCCCTTGGGTCATCGTGATGCATGGCTGTTATGAGAACGTACTGGACAATCAGGCGCATTTCCCGGACAGGCGCGCTGAATTCGCGCGGGTTCAAACGTACTGCGACGCGTTTGTATGGACCGCGGAAAAGAACAGGCGTGTCTTTGAAGAAAACTTCATCCAGCCGAAGCGGACGTTCCATATCGTGAATGGCTTTCGACCCGTGACGCCAGGAAGCCTGACGCGGCGAGAGAGCGGCTTGCCGGAGGACTCGCTTGTCTTTACCCTCGCAAGCCGTGCGATCGAGTCCAAGGGTTGGCGCGTGGCTCTGGAGGCTTTCGAGGTGCTAAAAAAACGTCGTCCCGATGCCAATATCTGTCTTCAGTTGATTGGAGATGGACCGATGGCGGAGGAACTCGAAGCGGCGTCGCCTCGCGCTGGCGTCCGGCTCGTGCGTCATACCTCTCGATTGGCGGATTACATTCATCTGAGTGATGTCTGCCTTCTCCCCAGTTGGTTTCCCGGAGAGTCGCTCCCCCTTGTTCTGATCGAGTTTCTTGCGCAGGGTAAACCGGCGATCGTCTCCAATATCGGAATGTGCGCCTGGGCGATCGACGACGGGCATCGCGAGGGCGCGGCGGGCCTTGTCGTCAAAAGGTCTGGCCCCGAGGCGACAGTCGACAGAGCCTCTCTCGTGGAGGCGATGGAAAAATTCCTGACGAAATCCGATCTCGCGACTTCATTGGCTCCTCATGCGCTGCGAGCCTTTTCGAAATTCGACTTTGACAAGATGATCGATAGCTACAAACAGGTGTTCGACGGGCTCGCAAGGACGGAGCGCAACCATCGGAATGAGCGTCTGAGGCCTTCGGGACTTGGTCGAATTGCTGCCGATAGCTTGAGAGTTTAGATGCCGAGCTTGAGTTCGATGCGCTGCGTGGTTCTCGGTGGCGGCGGCTTCATAGGTACGAACCTGTGCCGTCGACTGAAGGGGCGTGTGGATTATCTGCGCGCTTTTGGGCGCCGGCAGAGTTTTCCTGAAGGCCTGAAGGGCATCGATTGGTTCGCAGGCGACTTTCATGAGGGGTCGAGCGTCGCGTCGGCCGTGGAGGGATGCGACACGGTATTCCACCTCATAAATTCGACGACGCCCGCAAGTGCAAATCTCGACAAATATGCCGATGTTCAGGCGAACGTTCTGGGAAGCCTGCGAATTCTCGAGGCTTGCCGCGCCGCTGGCGTGAAGCGGGTCGTTTTCGTCTCCTCGGGGGGAACCGTCTACGGAATTCCCAAAGTGCTGCCCACGCCGGAAGAAGCCGAGACATGGCCGATTACCGGCTACGCGATTTCCAAGCTGGCGGTCGAACGTTACCTACGATTGTACGAGTACCTGCATCGGCTGGACTACCGGATCTTGCGCGTCTCCAACCCTTTCGGGCCGTATCAGGTGGCGACGAAGGGGCAGGGCGTGGTCGCGGCCTTCCTCAAGAGAGCGCTTGCTGGACAACCCCTGGAGCTATGGGGAGACGGCGCCGTGCGGCGCGACTTCATCTACATCGACGATGTCGTCCTGTCTCTGGAGTTGGCGGCGCTCCACGGCGGAACTGAACGGGTGTTCAACATCGGGAGCGGAGTTGGACACAGTCTGAACGATATCGTTGGCGCGATCGCGCGACTTCTGGACACGCAGTTGCCGGTGCAGCACCGGGAAGGTCGCGCCGTTGACATACCAGTGTCATTTCTGGATATTTCGCGTGCGAAAGAGCATCTCGAATGGATCCCAGAAGTATCGCTGGAAGAAGGACTGCGCAGAACTATTCAATGGATGCGACAATTAAGCTGATCTTCGGTTAGGATCCTGTGATGAATGCACAACTGAAAGAAGTTCGAGAGAAGCTGATCGCCATTGGTCAGACGTCTCACACGAGTCGGAAATTCCAGGACGATTTACTTGGCTTCATCGAGAGAAACGCGACGCTCGGCTCGTCGATGGTGGAGGTCGGATGTTACCACGGGGGCCTGACCGCCCAGCTCGCGATGCTGGCGAGGGATCTGGGCGTAGTGCTGCATGTGATCGATATCGATGCGGGTTACCTTGAGATGGCGAAAAAGGCCGTCGCCGCGGTCGGTTTCTCCGACCACGTTGAATTTCATCTGATGGACCTGACGGAATTCGCTCGCCAGGCGTCGCCGAAGTTCACGCCGCTTCTGGTTTTCGTGGATGGCGATCATCGCTACGACGGGGTCGTTTCCGACATACGCGCCATACGATCCATGCCTTCGCCTCCCTTCGCCTGCGCCTTCCATGACTATTCCCTGCGGTATCAGGACGGTCCGCTCACGAACGTTCGCGTCGACATGGCGATCAAGGATGAGTTTGGACCGGGCGTGGCCACGATCCCCATTGGCGAGGTCGCCGGGAACGGATCCACGCTGCGTGTGGCCCCGGGCGAAGACCGCCACTTCCATGAAAGCGGCCAGCCCGAGGGGGTGATCATACTTGCCGACTGGTTGGCGGCGAAGCCGACCTGATCCGTAGATCTATCTGTTCACTCCGCAAAGGTTTCGCGTCGCCGAAGGGCGGCGCGGGGGACCAGCGGAGGCGTTGGACCCAAAGCTGCGATGGAAGGGGATCGCAGCAGAGGCAACAATAGTGACATGGCGGCTTCAGCGACTCCGAGGGTTTAGCCTGCTAAGGCTTGTGGATGATCCATTCGTCCTGCAAACCGAACCAGGCACGCGATGAAAAAGAATGTAGCTCTGCGTCAGGCGCAAACACTGAGAATGTCTTTTCGACGAACGCGTTCGAAACGACGGCGGTGCCGTATTGTTTGTTGTCCAGATCGGCCTGATCGGAATCCGGGCGGAATCCAAATCCCTTGGCTCGATCGAACCCTATGCCGAACCATTCCGGATTATGGTTGAGCGCATAGTCTCCATGCGTCGTGAACATGAGATAGCCGCCGGGCGAAAGCATGTCGTACAGAGCTTTGATCCACGGGCCGAACGAGGCCTCTGGCAAATGCGAGAAGAACGACAGTACGAAAATGAATTCCTGTTTATCGGCGATCTTCAGGTCGCTCGCCTGGGTCGTCGACACGACTGCGTTTACCCCTAGCTTGTCGCTTATGAACTCGCAGGCGTTATCATGGATGTCGGAAGCGAGAAACGGGCGTCCTCCCAGCATTGGCGGCAAGTGGCGAGTTACGCGCCCATAGCCCGAAGCAAATTCGAGCATCTGTTTGGAAACGCCCAGCCGATCCGCGAGCGCCACGATGGAGCGCGCATCGGAAGACCCTCCGGCGAAATAACTCTTTACCGCGTCGATCGGGTCCATCCTCGCGTTGTTGATGAAATAACCCATGAGTTGATCGTGTTCGTGAAGTTCCGGCGAGACATTCCAGCGTGGCGCCACCTCTCGAGCATAGGCGATCATTTCGGGGGTCAATGTGTAGGCTTTGGAAGAAGCGGCCAATCGATCTGTTCCTCTGGACTGTGAATGGGGAGGGAATGCGTAGCTGGATCTTACTATTGCCGTTCCGCAAAGCATCTGCAAGCGGGGCATGATTCCGCTGGCTTCCGCGCAGCAACACATGCGGTAAGCGATAGAGCTTACCCTCCGCCCGACGCGGGTCAGGGATGGTGGCGAGCAGCGCCAGAAACGGCTCCATGGACTTCAAGGCGACCTCTCCTCGATTCGGTCGCCTCACACAGATTCAGACTTTTCCGCCCAACGGAATCGTCCGCCACACCCTTCGCATCAAGACCTTCCAAACTGTTGCATCTGGGACTCAGTAGAGAGCGTTGAACAGCCCTCACATGAGGGGTCCCGTGTCAACTCACATGAGGGGTCCCGTGTCAACTCGAATTTTGCATCTTCGATTCCCTGGTTGGTCACCATTCTTCGACCGATAGGCGACGATCTCTGTCCTTCACCGAGGCGGAACTCCTGACGAGGCGGATCATCCACCGCCAACCTCACATGAGGGGTCCCGTGTCAACTCACATGAGGGGTCCCGTGTCAACTCGAATTTTGCATCTTCGATTCCCTGGTTGGTCACCATTCTTCGACCGATAGGCGACGATCTGTTAGCGGCGGTGAGAATCCGCGCCTATTTGGCGGCGGCGGGACGCGAGCGGCGTAAATTTTCTGGGCTGTCGGCGCCCGTTGAGCGGCTGTCAGGTTTTCAGAGGTCGGGCTTGGACGCAGGCGTGGCGGCGCCGATATGATCCGGGTCGGTCTGGCGACGCAGTTCGTCTTGGATGACGAGACCGTATCGGCGCCAGATCTGATCGCGCAGGTCGTCGACGAGTTCGAACACGGCGAGAGCGGCGTCGGGGGTCCAGTGATCCGGGATCGTGAGCCGGACCGGTTGAAGGCCTGCGTTGTCCGGCTCGCTCATGAGCTTGCCGTCTTTCGCTGCCGCGCCCGTCGATCGGCGCGTTCGGTGGCTTCCTTGAGACGGTAGGAATCGCCGTCGATGGCGATGACTTCGGCGTTGTGGACGAGGCGGTCGACGAGGGAGACAACGCAAGCGGCGCCGGGGAACACCTCGTGCCAGGCGGAGAACGGGCGGTTGGTGGTGACGACGGTGCTCTTGGCCTCGTAGCGGCGGTTGATCAGCTCGAACAGCATATCGGCGTGGCGGTTGGAATAGGAGAGATAGCCAACCTCGTCGATGACCAGGAGCGCGGGGGCGGCGTAGTGGTTGAGGCGACGGCGCAGCGCCGAGGCGCTGTCGATGGAGGAGAGATCGCCGAGCAATTGGCCGGCGCTGGCGAACAGGGCGGTGTGGCCGCACAGGACGGCCTGATGGGCGAGATTTCGAGCGATTGTTGATTTGCCGACGCCATTGGGGCCGACGACGACGACATTTCCGGCGTCGTCGAGGAAGTCGAGGGCCATGAGGGCGTCGATGGCGGCGCGATCGCAGCGGCTCGGCCAGGACCAGTCGAAGTCGGCCAGCGGCTTGAAGCGCCCGATGCGCGCCTCCTTCAGCCGCCGTTCGAGACTGCGGCGCGCCCGCTCGCGCTCCTCCCAGTCCAGCAAGTCGGCGGCCCAGCCGGCTTGGCTCGCCTCGTTCCAGTGGGTCAGGAGGCCGTACAGACGCAGCCGCTCGGCGCGCTGTCGCAAATTTGCTTCGTTCATTTGCCGTCACTTGTCGTCATCGGCCTGGTCCTTGAGCTTGTCGTAGGGGGCCAGATGCGCCGGGCGAACGGGAGCGTCCTTATCCATGACGTGCTTGGGCAAGGAACTGGAGAGCAGCGGCGGCTGCTGGCGCCGCTCGCGCCGGTTCTCAAGGGCGAGAAGAACGGAATGGGGATGCGGCGTAGACCCCTCCAGCATCAGCACTTCGAGGATGGCGGCGTTGAGTTCGTCGGCGCCATAGCGCGGGAGGAGGCGGTTCAGGCCGGCGACGGCGCTGTGCAGGGAATGTCCGCATTGGGCGGCGCGGGCGAGGAACTCGGCGCTGGCCGGAACGGCGTGGGCCAGATGGTTGGCGAGGCTCGCTTTTGCCGCCCGACGCTTGTGGTCGCGCAGCGCCTGAACGTGGGCGGGATCCTCGATCTCAGCGCCGGCGTCGTAGCTGCGCGGATGACGGGCGATCTCGACAGTTCCGTCGAGAATACGGACCTCCTTCGTGTCGGCCAGGAGGGTGAGTTGGCGACGCACGTGGGTATGCGGCACGGAATAGTCGTTCCGGTCGAACCGGGCGTAGGGCGTCTTGCCGATGACGACCGCGGCAGGGGTCGACAGCGGGAACGGGTTATCCGGCAGGGGCGCAAGGCGCGCCGCCTCAAGGGCGAACGCCTCGCGCACGCTCATGGCCTGGCCGGGACAGGGCCGATCGGCGGCCGGCCCGTCGCACCAAACCGCAGCCTGAGCGTTGAGATCGTCGATGTCCTTGAAGGCGCGCGCGGCGAAGAAATTGTCGCGGATATAGCGAATGGCTCGCTCCACGCGTCCCTTCTCGTTGCCTCGGGCGACGCCTACGGGGCGAGGTTCGAACCGATACCGCGCGGCGAACGCCAGAAGCGTAGGGTTGAAGCGGATCGCATCGCCCTGGCGTTCGAGGACGGCGCTCTTGAGATTGTCGTAGAGGATGACCCTGGGAACCGCGCCGAATGCCTCGAACGCCAGGGCGTGGCCGGTGAGGAACGCATCGATCCGGGCGTCGAGGAAGAAGCGCAGGAACACCCGGCGCGAGTAGCTCAACACCATGACGAAGGCCATCAACGGCCGCCGGGCGCGCCCGATCTGAAGGTGTCCGAAGTGACCCCAGTCCACTTGTGATTCCTCGCCGGGAAGGGTGCGCAGACGCAGGTAGGCTTCGGCCTTGGGTCGGGGCCGATGGCGGGCGATCAGGTGACGGAAATGGTCGGGCCCGCCGCGATAGCCGCGCTCATAGACCATGGCGTAAAGCCTGGCCGCGGTCAGGGTCGGGAACGTCTCAAGCGTCTTGAGGATGAACGGCAGGTACGGGTCGATGCGCATCGGTCGCTGAGCGGCCCCATGGGCCGGCAGCCCGGCCTGCGCCAGAACGCGGGCGACGACTTCGTGATGGACGCCGAGCTGGCGGGCGATCGTGCCGCGCCGCCACTTCTCGACATGGTGGTAGCGCAGGATCTGGGCGTGGAGTTCGGCGGATACGACCATGGGCGTCCCTCACGGCGGGCGAACCCGCGCGGCCACACCAATGACAGCGGCGCCCGAGCGGGGCGCCGTCGCGGATCGCGGGGACCGGTGCACAAAGCGAAGCCGCCGATCCCGCGTCCGACGGCGCTTCTTCCTGCGTCGCCGCCAAGCCTTCCGGAAGACAACCATGAGTGGGCGCGGCGGGTGAACCCTGGTGCGTCACTATCTTCTGACGGGCCCGATATCGTCGGCTTCGCGCCGCGTGATGAAAACGGCCGGAGCGGCTGCGCTGATAGCGGCGCGCCGTCTCCTGCCGCCGCATCTTGCGCGCGGCCCGGCGGCAATCTCCGGCGCAGTAGATCTGCCCCCGGTCGCAATGACTGCAAATCAGCGCCTGCCGGCGGCAAAGCGCGCACAGGAAGAAGCGACCGCCGTCGCCGTCATCCCGATCGCAACCGCCCTCGACTGCGGGCCCGTGAGCGCATGGACGCGATCCGCGTTCGGCGCCATGATGTTCGGGCAATCGTGCTCCGGCGCGGTGTGGGGCGCGGCGCCGAAGCAACTTGCAGGTTAGGTCGGCGCCGCGCCGGCTCCCAAGGTCAACGGCGACCGTAGCGCTCGCGGCGGGAATTTGTCAGCCACGCCAGCGGTCTCGCACTGGCCAAACCCAAAAACAGCCAACCCAGGGATGGCCCGACGGGTCCGCGAGACAGCGTCGTGGCCGGGACCTGTTGGCATGTGGACAATGCGCACCCATGCCAGCCGAACCGGCAGCGCCGCGCATTGACCACATGCCAACAGGACGAACAGAAGCAGAAGACCGGATTCCTAGGGGAATGAAGAAATCACATCCGGCAGACGGCCTTCCAGCTTAACCCGATTCGAATCCGGTCCCAATATGCGCGGCCCCCTCACGCTCATGCTCTCCAAAAATGCTCCCGCCGCCGAATATGCGCGGATTCAGACCGCCATCGACAGGGG
>Ga0182013_10005705_pt1 | contig 14387 bp, 11 predicted proteins | sample 612S2MmetaG_FD_120487 | JGI IMG/M metagenome (GOLD analysis project Ga0182013, IMG submission 120487) | Permafrost microbial communities from Stordalen Mire, Sweden - 612S2M metaG | ecosystem: Environmental > Terrestrial > Soil > Wetlands > Permafrost | place: Sweden: Stordalen | collected... | reverse complement strand
TAAAAGTGGCGGCGGGAACGGTGATCCGGTTCTTCTCCATCGCAAGCGACGCCGTGATACCGGCATCCACCGCGCCGAAGCTGTTCCATTGAAAATGCACCAGGGCGAGAGAAAGGTCCCCGCTGTAGCGCGCCTTCGCCTCGTCATACGTAACGTGCCCGATCAGATTCTCTCCGCGTGCATTCCACGGAGTCAAACTCGGCTTTTGACCAGGAGATTCGGTAAGTACGGCGCCGTCCTTCACCTGGTATTTGCCAACCTTCAGGTCCAGAATCATCTGCGGAGTCAGTTTGTGCGGAGGGGGAATGTTGGTGTCGCCGTCACCCTGGACAATCAGATGCGCATGCGGCGCGTCTGCTTCGACCTTCGCAATGTTGAACGTCCGATCCATCATTGAAATGATCTTCAAGCCGATAATGAGGCGTTTGATGTTCAGTAGGGGCGCCTGGCCTGCGGGTTCGGTGCCATGAATGGTCAGATTGTCCAGTTCCGCGGTGAGCGTCGTCCAGTCGAATTTGAATTCACCCAGTTCCACCCGGCCGTTGGTTGCTTTCGCCGCCTCCGAAATAATCCGTTCGCGAACCTTCTCACGGAACCAGTCGCTCCTGACGATCGTCACGCCTGCCGCGGCGACGATCAGGAGTCCCCCAGCCACGCCACCCGACCAAACGAGCGTTTTGACGGCGCGTGTCATTCCGCAAGGTCCTTCTCAACATAAATGATGCGGGTTCTCTTGCGCTGGTCCTTGAGCCAGTCCTCCAGATCGCGGTCCGCGCGATCGTTTGCCAGCAATTGTTCGATCTGCGGACGCAACGCGTTGAATCCCTGCTCTCGTTCCGATGGCGAGAGTTTCTCGTCGAAATATCTCCGCACATCCTGCTCGTCCACATTCACTGCGGGACGGAATCGCAAATTCAGGAATGTCAGAAAATCTTCTTGCCGGGCCAAATCCCACTCGAGGTCGGTGTCGGAAAGCCCGTATTTTTTCAAGGCACGAAGAAGCGCGGCAGGATCGGACTGGTAATTCGACTTTTCGTAGGCTGCCAGCAATACTTTCGCTCGATCCTCTGCCACGTGAGGGAACCGTCCCACTTCCATTTCTTTTTCGACGAGCCGCTGGTCAATCATTTTCTCCGCCGCCTGTTTTCGCGACGTGAGACTAAAATCGGGAGTTTCCATTTTCTCGAAAGCCGTCAGCCGGATGCGTAGTTCGATCTCACTCTGCGTAATTACTTTGTTTCCGACCGCTATCGCCACACGATCGACAATCACAGCCTGCGATTCCACTGCCGCCACCAGAAACGCAAACAAGACAGTTCCACCAGTTCTCCACATCAGAAAGCCTGCCCAATCGAGAAGAAAAATTGAAAATGACTAATCTGTTGGGGTGAAGCCTGGCACGTATTCGCTTCCGAGCAGGAAACCAACTGCGAATAGTTGCCAGGATAACCATTGAACCGCGGAGGATTAATACTGTAAGCCAGATCGAGGCGCAGCGGCCCGATTGGTGTCCGATAGCGAATCCCGAATCCCACGGCATGCACCATATAGTCGAAGTCCGAGCTGTTGCGCTGATCCACCCGGAAAGAAATCTTGCTGAGACTGGAATAAATATTTCCGGCGTCCTCAAACAAAACCCCATTGATATCCGTGCCAAAGAGCGGAAAGCGCATCTCCGCACTATTGAAGAAAAGTGCCGAGCCGCCCAGCGGGAAGCCCGTCAAAGGATCGCGCGGCCCCGCCTCGTTCTGTGGAACGCCGCGTAAAGTGTTACCCCCGCCGCCGAAAAAGCGCTCAGCGATCGGGATCGGATCGCCTTCCACGCCTGCCGGTGAACTCGAAGTCGCAGGGATGGCGAATGCGGGTTGCAAACCAATTTGAGTTTGTCTCGCGAACACGACCTTATCGCCCAGCTTGTAATAGGTCGCATTGCGTCCCAGCATCCGAACAAAACTTGTCTGCGAGCCGAACACTTTCGTCGCCAGTCCCACTTCGATTGTGTTGTACGTCCCCTTGTGGGGATCGATCGGATCGTCGCGGCGGTCCTGAACAAGATTGACACTCCCGATGCCGACGCGCACCGACTGCGCGAGTAGCGGCACCAGCAGTGGATCGATCTTGAGTTGCGACGCGCTAACGTCACGATAGCTGAACCGGTAAAAGATTGTGACCGGCTTCGAGAATCGCTGGGCAATCTGTGCCGACCCTTCCCCTCGTTTGGAAACGAATGTTACGTCGCGAGTGTCGTCGTAGAGCAACGAGAAAGTCAGCGTGAGTTTGGAAAAATCAAAAGGCTTCGGAATTACATAGCTGACCAGTGCCCGCTTCTGCAGCGTCGACAGCCGCCCCTGAAAATTGAGCGACTGGCCGCTTCCCAGAAAATTAATTCGCGTGGCGTCCAGCGAAAGCCTCGGCACCACACCGGGGGCTCCGCCGGGATCGGAAAGATCGGTAACGGCATTGCTTCCGCCGATGCGCGCAAATTCGAGGCCAGCGCCCATCGTGATCGAATACCGGCTGGCCTCGGCCAGGTCGTACACCACATACTTGCGGTCTTCCTCGCCGTCGGGGTTTTGCACGGCCATATTCACCTGCGAAAAAATCCCCAGATCGTCCAGCTTTCTTTGCGTGTCCGCCATCGCCACCGGCGAGAGGGGCGAGCCCGGATTCAGTTCCAGTTGCTTGTTGACCAGCCCCGGATGAGTGGTCTTGAGGCCTGTAATCACCACCTCGCGGACGAATTGCTGCTCGCCCTCCTTAATGAGGAACTGAAGATCGATCGTGTGCGGGCGCGGCCCGGGCTTCGAGTCCCATTCGAAGGTCGCATGCGGGAAACCGTTCTCGCCATATTTCTCGATGATGGTTTCGCGATCCGCCGCGACGTTGAATTCGCTGAACGGCTGCCCGGCCTGCGAACTCAATGACCCGGTAATTTTGCCGAGATCGATGTTTTCCGCGCCGGTGATTTGCAACGCCGACACGGTATATTGCGCACCTTCATCGATCGTGAAAGTAACGGCGATTTCGCCTTCCCGGCCCTTGTAATTGTCGACAGCCTCCGACGTAACCTTCACGTCGCGAAAGCCGTTCGCTTCGTAAAGCGCCTGTATCGCCCCGGTATCGCGCTTGCGCAATGCTTCTGTGTAGCGGCCCCGCCGAAACTCAATGGACCTCGGGGCAACGAACATCCGCTCGCGAATCATTTTGGTGTTGAAGTACTTGTTGCCGACGATCTCGACGCTGACCACCCGGTGCAGTTTGCCCCGGTCCACCAGATACTCAATCTCGATCGTCGTGCCCTTCGTCTCCTGTTGTTTGAAACTCACCGCGGCATCGAAATATCCCTGCGATTGAAAGTAGCCCCGCAGATTGGTGGTGCCCTCCGCCAGCAAATCGGGATCGATGGCATGCTCTTCATAGATCGGAATCGCATCGCGCAGTTCGCCTTGAGATAACTTCGCGCCCGTTGTCTTAACCGCGACCAGCGGACCGGGGTCGATAGTGACATGGGGCTGGCCGTGAGTTTTATCTTTCTCTTCAATGCCGTTCAGCACAACAGTGGCAAGCACACGATTCGATTTTGTATATTTCAGCCGGATGTGGTCGATCCCATTGCGCGTACGGGTGGCCGTGATGCCGTCGTAACCGGGAAGAAGCAGGCGTCGCCATTTGCTCGCCTTGATCAGCTGTTCTTTGGTGATGATAGTCGTGTCTCCCGAAAACTCCGGATCGACATAACGGGCCCGTTTGCCCGCCTTGATCGCGAACGTGATCTGGACCTGATCATAGATGTCGTCGTACACCAATTGCGGTTCCACGACAGGATCGAAATAGCCATTGTCGATCAGCAACTTTCGGATGTTCGCCACCGCGACCGGAATTTGCGCGGGATCGAACGGATCGCCCAGTTGAAGACGCGCCGCATCCACAATCTGCCCGCGCGTAGGCGGTTCGGCAAGCCCCTCTTCGGCGGCCACCGCGCCAATGAACCAGCTGTTCTTAGTTATGAAATGGACGATCAACCCCGCGGATTCCCGCGTGATATCGATCTGAATATCCTGGTAGCGGCCGGTTGCGTAAAGGCGTTCAATGGCGGTTCGGGCATCCGCCGCATGATAGGGTTGGTTCCGTTTAATCGGCAGGAGATCGAACAGGTCGCGCCCGTCCACGGGCTGCCTGGCCGGCTCGAACGCGATATTTGCGACCGTTTCCCCTTCAAACTGTCCCGGCGGATTTTCCGTTGGTGCTGTCTGGCCCGCCGCGAGTCCGGCGATGCCGACGCTCAACAGGATAACGGTCGGGATGCTTGTGCCATGGCGTTTCCGCAACACTTTCATCCTATCAGCGGAGCCGGGCAGACATCCCTGTTAACATGGCGCCAGAAGTGACAAATACGCCGGGAAATCAACCGGATCCGCGCTTTAGCCGCCAGATCCGCTTCGCTCCGCTGGGGCCGGAAGGTCAGCGGCGCCTGGGCGAAGCCACGGCTGTGATCGTGGGATGCGGCGCACTGGGCACGGTACAGGCCTCGCTTCTCGCCCGCGCCGGAGTGGGCAGACTGCGGCTCATCGACCGCGATTATGTCGAAGAAAGCAACCTCCAGCGGCAGCTTCTATTTACCGAACAAGATGCCCGGGATGCCGTGCCCAAGGCCGAAGCCGCGCGCCGGCATTTGATCGCCGTCAACTCAGGGATAGAGATCGAAGCACACGTTTCGGACCTCGATCCGGAGAATGCCGACGAACTGCTTCGTGCCGACGTGATTCTGGATGGCACGGATAATTTCGAGACGCGTTATCTGATCAACGATTTCTCCGTCCGCGAAGGGATTCCGTGGATCTACGGCGCCGCGGTGGGAAGCTATGGAATCTCCATGCCGATCCTGCCCGGAGATTCGGCATGCTTTCGATGCCTGTATCCCGAACCACCCGCGGGTGTGCAGCCGACGTGTGAGACAGCCGGAGTGCTGGGCCCGGTCACTAGCCTGATCGGATCGTTTCAGGCAATGCAGGCCCTGAAGATCCTCAGCGGGAACACTGCGAGCGTGCCGCGAAAGATCTTCACAGCGGACCTTTGGAACGGACCCGTGCGCGAGACCGGCATGCCGGCGCGCGACCCGGATTGTCCTGCGTGCGGCCGGCATGAGTTTATTTATCTGAATGGGCGCCGTGCGCCAGTAGGGATGTGCGGAAGGAATGCAGTGCAGATTCACGAACTGCGCCGGCCGATCAATCTCGCGGATCTGGCCGCGAGGCTGGAGGGCCTGGGCGCGGTGCGCTCGAATGAATTCGCATTGCGGTTCATGAACGGCGAGCATGAACTGACAGTCTTCCCGGATGGCCGCGCAATCATCAAGGGCACCACCGATACAGGTGTAGCCCGCAGTATCTACGCCAAATACATCGGCCGCTAGGTCATGACCTATGACCCCAAGCAACACTGGGACGAAGTCGGCCGCGCATCGAGTCCAGGCACAGGCGACAGCTCCGGCGTGTTCGGCGTCTATGCCCTTCCCGCCTGGTCGGACGGGCCCCAGTGGGCTGAATATATAAGCCCCGGAATGCGGGTTCTGGACATCGGGTCGGGTACCGGCTCTCAGGCGGGTAAGCTCGTTCGCGCCGGTGCGTGGGCCGTCGGTGTCGATATCAGTTTTTCGCTCCTCCAGGTCGCCGACCAGAATTGCAAACTCCATGGCATAGACCGGTCTCTCTTCGTTCAGTGGAATGGCCGCGACCTGCCATTTAGTAATGAGACCTTCGACTGCATAACGACAAATACAGTGCTTCAGCACGTCGTGGACGATAACACTGTTGAAAGAATCTTTGGGGAAGCCGTCAGGACCCTTAAACGCGGTGGCCAATTTCTGATCTCCGAGTTGGTTTCGCCGGGAGAAAGTGTTCAGACCGCCCCGCATGTGAGACTGCGGTCCGTCGGATTCTACGTTTCGCTCGGAAACCGGTTCGGCCTCGACAAGGTCAGCGTCAGCAACAGCACTTCATTTTATGCAACGCTTCAGGCATCCTATGGCCGCCGGAATCAGGTCACATCGGAGAGCGAAACCCCAGTTGGAATCGGGCGTGGCCCTTCAAGAATCTCCACACTTAAGAAAACAGTTTCGATGCTGGCAGGGCCGATCGACTGGCTCGCACGATGGTCTCATCTCGATCGTAGATTCGTCGGTCAGGCCGACATTGTATTTCGCAAACGCTGATTTAGCGTTTACTCGACATATATCGGCGGATAGTTACGGCAACGACTCACTTGTCAAGACCTATCTGCCTGAGGTAATGAGGATGCCACCGACAATACAGAAGATTCCGCAGGCGGCCGCGAAAGCTCTCGCGGTGCGAACGGAAGGTTTCTTGCGACCTGCGTAGAAAATGGTTCGCGTCCTGGAATCGTTAAGAGCGTAAAGCCCAAAAGCACACAGAATGGCTCCGCCAATCCAACGTGGCAACATTTCATTTCACCTTGTACATTCGGGCATCGAATGACGCGAAGATGGCAGGAGCTACCCCTCTGCTTCCCAACGGAATCGCGTAACCGCCAGCACTCCAAAAAGGATCGCCGACCCAAGCAGAACCGCTATCGGTCCCACCGCGGCCTGAAATCCTAATCCCCTCCAGACCATCGAATCCAGACCATCGACAGCCCACCGGGTCGGCATGACCATCGTTACCTTCTGCAGCCATTGCGGAAAAATAAACGCTGGCACCCAGGCCCCGCCCAGCATCACCATGATCAGCGTCACGAAGATCGCCAGGCCCCGCGTCGCTTCCGGTGTTTTGCCCAGCGCCGCGACCAGCAAACCGAACGCCGCGGTCATCAGCGAGAACGCCAGGCAGACACCAAGGAAGCCCGCCATGCTGCCTTCAATCCGCACCCCGAAAACCACCCGCGCGAAGCCGAAGATCACCATCAGGATCACCATCGCGATCACTGCCGAACTCAGCGCCCTGCTGCCCAGCAGCAAGCCCTTCGACAGAGGCGCCGCGCGGAACCGCTTCCACAATCCGCGTTGTCTCTGCAGCAGCATCCCGATCCCTGCATCGATGCCCATAAACAAAATGAACTGCACACCCATGCCGCCGAATGAATGCGCATACCCGTTGTACTCAACCCCGGTCCGCGCCGTAACCGCCTCTTCGTGGATCTGGTACGGCATCGTCAGACTCGGCGCCGCACCGCCGCCCTGCCCGCTCGCGCTTCGCTCGTTCAACTGCTTCGCGCTTCGCAGCATCTGCTCTAACTCCGACTTGGCATCAGATGGAAGCGCGGTGCTCTTTTCGATAGCCGCGAGGGAGGTTTCGAGCATGTTCTGCCCGGTCCTCCCTGAAAACATACCTTTGAATACCGACTGCATGACCGACCCCGCGAGAATCCCCTGCACCATGCCTTGTTCCGCCCCATGCGAGGGATCGTAAAGCACCCCAATCTTTGGTTTCTCCGAAGTCGTAAATAAGGCCTGCGCCGCAGCCGCACCGAAGTTCGGGGGAATAACCACAGCTACAGTGGCCGATCCCTTTTTTACTGCCGCGCGCGCGTCATCCAAAGTGGCAGGCTTCGCGGAAAGCGCCTTGTCCTCACTCAAGCGCGCACATACATCGCGGGAAATCTCGCTGTTGTCCTGATCCACCACCAGAATCGGAATCTTGCTCGTTTCCGTCTTCCCGCCAAGGCCGCCGAATATGTAGCCGAAGAACGACGCAATCAGGATCGGAGCCACGAAACTCATAATCACCGCGCGGCGATCGCCAAAGAAAATCCGCAAATCCTTTCGCACCAGAGCCCGGAGCGCAATAATCATGAGTCCCGCAAATTCCTTCCCGTCAAAGACAGAAATACCGTTTCAAGATCCGGCCGTTCACTCACCACGTGCTGATAAGGATGCCCGTTGTCAGTCAGCCATTGCAGAATCTTCGGCGCGCCCGACAAATCATGCACCCCGACCCGCAAAACGTTGAGATTGATCTCGACCGATTTGACTTCCGGCAGATTGAGAAAGGGACCCGAGGGAAACGGCGAACTTAGATCGGCCAGTTCGATCACAAGCATATTCCTCACGGGCAGCAGCGAGTACAGTCCATGCAGCGTGTCGTTCGCAATAACCTTACCGTGATCGATCACAACCAGCCGGTCGCAAAGACGCTCGGCTTCTTCCATATAGTGTGTCGTGTAGATGAGCGTCTTGCCGCGAGCCCTCAGCGTTTCCAGGTTATCGAAAATCGCATTCCGACTCTGCGGATCCACGCCCACCGTGGGCTCATCGAGAAGCAGAATCTGCGGATCATGCAGCAACGCCGCCGCGAGATTAAGCCGCCGCTTCATGCCGCCGCTGAATGTGCCCACGTTATCTTTAACCCGATCGCTTAAGCCCACCAGTTCCAGCGCCTCGCCGATCGCCTTCGCCGCAGCTGCTCCCGAGAGATTGTAGAGTGCGGCAAAAAAATGCAGATTCTCGCCCGCCGGCAATTCGTCATAAAGCGCCAGATCCTGCGGAACGAGTCCAATCTTGCGCTTCCGGGGATCGGTATCCCCCTTTAGCGGGCTCCCGTCAATCAGGACCTCGCCCGAATCCGGACGCGTCAGCCCCGCGATCATCGAAACGGTCGTAGTCTTCCCCGCGCCGTTGGGGCCGAGCAATCCGATCGTCTCCCCCGCGGCCGCATACAGGCTTACATCATCGACAGCAATGAGGCTACCGTAAGCCTTCCGAACTGCCTTCACCTCAAGCATGTCTTAGAAGTGTACCGTTTGTCTTTGTAGCGCCGGCGGTCTTGTCCGCCGGTATGGGCTTGATCGAGTTACGAAGAAAGCCGGAGGCAAAGACCGCGAACGCTGGCGGGCACTTAACGGGTTTGCCACTCGGAATGAAATTTCGAATCCAAAGCCAGCGCCCCGTGGACCGGGAAATGAAACTCATCTGCCCCCACCTGCTCCAGCATCACCGGCTGTTCCGTCCCATAGCGCTCAATCGTGTCAAAGCGAAGCACAACCGTCCATCGCGGCGCAGGAAGAAACGCCTGTTCAATACGCAAAATTCGCCCATGAACCCGATCCTTTTCATGCACCAGCACACCTGAACTCTTGTCTTTTTTCACATCGCGCAGCACGACTCCCGTGACAGGGTCGCCAGCCGCCGCTGTCTCGCCATTGATCGGCGAACTCAGCGCGATCTGCAGCCGAAGTCCCGGCGGAAGCGGCAGCAGAGTAGCTTTTGAATCCGCTGTCCCGGCCCTGGTTTCAACATCGTCGAACCGGATCGTCGATTCGCCCACATACTCCCGGCAATCCGAATAGCGCGTCTCATTCCGTGCCTCCGCGCCGCTCTGGAACAGAACATTCATCGAAGAAACCTCGGGCAGCATGAACTCACCGCTGCCGATTTTCACGGTGTGATAATCCATCACATCAATTGCCTGACAAGCCTGTTCGCCGGCGGGAAAAGCGTCGGTTTCCACGGTCAGCCTCTGCAGTTCCCCGTCCGCCGGATCGACATGGAAAGATCCCCCATACCCAATGATGTTTTGCCTGCCCCGCGTGCTATAGGTATAGTGACTTCGCCCCAGAGAGACGTTGTACTCAAATACAGCGGAGTCGTTCTGAATGCCGAGATACCGCACCGTGTCCGGACCAATGCGGAACACACTCGTCAGGAAAGAAGCGAAATCTCCGCTCCCGGTCGATCCCGTGCCCACCAGTTTCTCCAGACTATCCGTTTCAAACTTGCCCGCGCCCGCCCACGAGAACATCTCCTCGCCATCGACGACGGCCACATCAAGATGCAGCCGATCCCGCCAGAGCATCTCCATCGGCAATTGATGCTGGCGCCGCGCCGCGATCAGTGCCGCGCAGCCCGGAACCTTCGTTTTGGACGCAGGCACGTACTGCGCGCGGACGATATTCTCCACGCACGTATAGCGCGGTGTGCGGGCGAGATTGGCAAGCACGCGCTCGCGTGCCTTCTTGAACAGCTCAGTCGCAGCCGAGTCGGCTGTCATTGCCGGGGTTATTGCTGTGGCCACAACCACCAGAAGAAGCGCGCAACTCCTCCACGCCCTGCGCATGAAAATCTCTAGGAGCGAAGCGCCCGATCGAGATCCGTGATGATGTCTTCCATTGCTTCGATTCCCACCGACATTCGAATCAGGTTATCGTGAATGCCCAGCCGCGCGCGATGCTTCGGCGAAAGGTCGCGGTGCGACGCCATCACCGGATAAAGCACCATTGTCTGCACGTCGCCCAGCGAAGTTCCCGGCACAATCATTTCCAGCGCATTCATGAAGCGGAATACACCCTCCCGCTCCGCACCCTTAATTTCAAAACTCACCATTGCGCCATACAGGCCCGGCGCGAAGGTCCGCTTAATGTTGGCCGCGTCGGGGTGCTTCGGATCCGCGGGAAAATAAACGCGCTCCACCGCCGGATGTGCTGCCAGCCAGCTTGCGATCTTGCAGGCGTTGGCGCACTGCCTCTCCATGCGCACCGGAAAACTCTTGATGCCGCGCATCGTCAGATAAGCTTCGAAAGGCCCAAGCAGAGGACCCAGCGATTTTGCCAGCGACCGCAGAGGCCCCAGATTCTCAGCCGTAGTAATCACCGCGCCGCCCAAAACATCGCCATGTCCGGAAAGATATTTCGTGAGGCTGTGAACCACGAAGTGCGCGCCGAACTCCAGAGGCCGCGTAATCATCGGAGTCGAAAAAGTGCTGTCGACAACCAGTTGCGCGCCCGCGTCATTCGCCATCGTTGCGATGCGGTCCAGCGGAGCGACGCGCAGCAGCGGGTTCGAAATTGTCTCCATCAGCATCGCGCCCGGACGATGTTCCGCGATGGCGGCTTTCGTCGCTTCTTCATCGGCGAAATCCACGAACACGATCTCGATACCCGAAGGCTCCAGCACCTTCATCAGCATGTTGATGGTGGCGCCATAGAGCGCGCTGGCCGCGAGAATCACACGCCGTCGGTCCATCAGGGCCGCCATCAGGGCGATGTTCAGGGCAGACATTCCGGATGCGCACGCAAGCGCCCCGGCGCCACCTTCGAGCGATGCGATCAGTTCTTCCAGCGCTTCGTTCGTGGGATTGCCATGCCGCGAATAGGACGGACTGCCGTCATCGAAGGCACGGTCGAGGTCCGCCATATTGTCATAAAAATAGCTGGTTGCCGTATGAATGGGCGTTGTAACCGGAACCCACGTTCCGGTCCGCTTGCGGTCCCCGGCATGGACCGCGCGTGTTTCCAGCTTCATTTTCTTTTCCATCTGATTCCATCCTTCGTGTCTTCGAGGATGATTCCCTGCGCCAGCAGGTCGGCGCGAACCTGATCCGCCTTCGCGAAATCGCGCGCTTTCTTCGCCGCCGTACGTTCCGCGACCAGCTTTTCAATATCTTCATCCGAGAGGCCGCCTGCCGCGGCCGATGGTTTCAGCACATCGAAAAACGAATCGAACTGATCGAGCAGCGCATGCGCCGAAGTTCGGTTTCCTTCGTGGAATTCCCCGGCGTCCATCGCGATATTGGCTTCTCTGACATATTCATAAACCGCCGCCAGAGCTTCCGCCGTATTGAGATCGTCGTCGAGCGATGCGCGGAAATCCGTTCTTGCCCGCATCGCCATCTCTTCCAGTTTTTCGCTCAAGCCCGCGGGCAGCTTCGCCGAATCGAGGCGAAATTTGAAATTGCGCAAACGCTCGATAGCGGTGGTCGCCGATTTCAATCCCTCAAAAGTAAAATTGAGGCCTTTGCGGTACGGCACCGAAGCCAGCAAAAACCGGACCGACTCCGGCGAATATCCCTTGTTGAAGATGTCACGCAGAGTATAGAAATTTCCCAGCGACTTCGACATCTTCTGTCCGTCGACAAGAAGAAATTCGGAGTGCAGCCAGTAATAAGCAAAAGGCTGTCCAGTCAGCGCTTCCGACTGTGCAATTTCGTTTTCGTGATGCGGAAATATCAGATCGACCCCGCCCGCATGAATATCGAGTGTTGCCCCCAGGAACTCGATTGCCATCACCGAGCACTCGATATGCCAGCCTGGCCGTCCGGGTCCAATTTCGGTCTCCCAGGACGGCTCGCCGGGCTTAGGAGCCTTCCACAACGCGAAATCGCGGGCATCGGCTTTCTCGTAATTGTCCCCGTCAGCGCGCGCCCCTGCTACGAGGCCGCTGAAATCATGATGGGAAAGCTTCCCGTATTCGGGGAACGAGGAAATCCGGAAGTAAACGGATCCATCGCTGCGATAGGTATGGCCGTCCCGTTCGAGTTTGGCGATTGCGGCGGCCATTTCCGGAATATGATCCGTCGCCCGCGCCAGACGCTCGGGACGTTCCAGGCGCAGAAAAGCGCAATCGTCCAGAAAGGCCCGCGTGTAGACATCGGTATATTCCCGCAGCCCTTTGCCATGCGCCAAAGCGCTGCGGATGATCTTGTCTTCCACGTCAGTTATGTTCATGACGTGATCGAGTTTGTAGCCGTTCAGCCGCAGCACGCGTCGCAGCAGATCGTAGAAAACGAACGTACGAAAGTTGCCAATGTGGGCGAAGTCATAAACGGTCGGACCGCACGTGTACATCCGGACGACTTCGGGGTCGATCGGTTCGAACTGCTGCACCTGTTGGGTCAGCGTATTGTAAAAGCGCAAGGCCATGTAAGGGAGAATTCCATGGTATCGTGCCCCGGCTACCCGTAAAGTTATAATATGCAAGGCAGACTTCATGTACTGGCGCTTTTGGCGGTGAGCGCCCTGCGCGCTTCACCACCCTGCCGGGCCGGCGACCCACTCTCCAGCCTCGCCTCTTTTATTACGGAAGCCCCGATTTCGCCCCGGAGATCCTGACCGGCACAATCTCCCGCGTAAGCGAAGGATTCCCCTGGATCTGGAATCCCTTCAAGTCGAGGCCCCAAACGACATCCGGGTCACGGTCGACCTGAACCTGAAGGACTTCTGCAGGGCCTATGCCCGCGAACACAAAAATCTGACTGAGCGACTGGAACAGCGGCTCGGACTTCCCCCGGCCGTCGGCGAAACAACCTTCGTCCGTCTCCGGACCCGGAGATCTTCAGGCCATGCGCAGACCCTGCCACAACGGTTGCCCGTTGCGAAGCCGGACCGCCCTCGGACTCTTACCCCGCTTATCCCGCGTGGTTCACGGGCCAATACTGCTCGGCGTTCGGATTGCCAGGGCCAAACCTTTTTCCATGGACCGCGCCAGGCTATACCTTCGACTGGGCACAGGGCGAAGACGGCGAATTCAAACGAATAGGCGAAAGCGAATTCGTAATTCCCAAAGGAGCGCCAATCGAGTTCCCGGGAGCGATGAGCACCGCAGGGCGATCATTGACTGGATTAACTTATAGCCTCAGGTGAAGATGGGGACAAGACGCGCCAGTACCTCGTCCATAATGTCTTCCGGAACGCTTTCCACTTTGCGGCCTTTGCGCGCGTTCAGGTCGAGCGGACGGGGCTGGTCGCATCGGATCACGCCGGTTGTGCGAGTGCCTGCGGTCATCAGCGAAACGGCGAAGCCCGCTGTACGCGCGAACTTGCCGCCGGAAGTGATCGGAACGACTATGGGCACTCGGGTAAGCGCGTTGAAGCGCTCCGGAGAAACGATTAGAACGGGACGCGTTCCTTGTTGTTCGTGTCCCTGCGTGGGGCCGGGGGAGACGATATAGATGTCTCCGCGCTTAACAGAGTCGGACTTCAAAGCTCGCGCCCGGCGGGAGCGAGGTTGAGCCAGGACTTGTCTTTCGCCGCCTTAGGAGCGGCATGATTGCATTGAGCCAGAAGTTCGTCCAGCGTGTAGCGCGGTTTGGTTCGGGGTTGTATGACCAGACGCTTTCCTTCAACCGCGAGATCCACGGTTGCTCCGGGCTTGAGTTGCAGGAGATCCAGAATGGCGGGCGGGACCGCCAGCATGGTGGAACCGCCGACCTTGCGCAGATTTGCCGTGTGCATGCAGATATTATACATAAATATAATTTCAGGCGCCCCGAAAGGGATCTAAAGACGCAGACGAATTTCTTCCAGGCCCTTCAACAGGCCAAGTGGCCGAAAACACCCGCATCGGATGCGTGTTGTAAGTTGATGCAAATAAATATGTTAGTAACATCACAGGACATAAAGGACGTTGAACTAAGCCGCGAGCGGCAGTTGTGTGGGCTGCGTCTTCGCGAGTCCTCTTTTGGAGTTGGTTCGGATTTATTCTTCGCCGGGCCTGAAACCCTTCTCCCATCCGCGCTTTTCTGTTTTGTCATGGGTAAAGGAGATTTCACCCATGACAAAACTCAGACAGCGGATGCTGGACGATCTTCGGATCCGCAACTACGCGCCATCGACCGTGGAATGCTACACCCGTTCGGTCGCGGAGTTCGCCAAACACTTCG
>Ga0182013_10005703_pt1 | contig 14389 bp, 13 predicted proteins | sample 612S2MmetaG_FD_120487 | JGI IMG/M metagenome (GOLD analysis project Ga0182013, IMG submission 120487) | Permafrost microbial communities from Stordalen Mire, Sweden - 612S2M metaG | ecosystem: Environmental > Terrestrial > Soil > Wetlands > Permafrost | place: Sweden: Stordalen | collected... | reverse complement strand
CGGCTTGAATCTCGTCACCAAGCGATTCGACCCCCGTTCGGGCGCGCAGAACTTTGTCGTGGAGAAGCTCTCGCTCAGCGAGCCTAATGCAAGCCTCTTTGAGCCTCCCGCGGACTACCAGGTGGTGCGTCAGGTCGTCGAACGGGCGGGAGTGACGCACGCTGGACGCTGATGGGTGCCAGCATCTACGGCCTAAAGGAACCTGGCCGCCGATTGCGACTCAGTTTTGCGCCTCGACCTTTTCCAGAATCTTTCCCACTCCTGCTACGAAGGCGGCGGGATTGAATTCGGTTCGCACAATCTCGTCAGGGCAATCCGTCATGATCGCGACCCGCCAATTGCAGACAAAGGCGACAAGCTGATCGTGCCGAGCCTTCTTAATCTCCGAGCAGAGAAGCTCCGCTTCAGCGACACCGCGTTCTCCTTCAACGTCGATCAGCACCAGCGAATACGGCTGCGCTAAACACATGGATACTGCCTCGTCGTCACTCAGAGTCGAATCTACCTGGTAGCCGGAGAGCCGCAAAATCTGATCGCGCAGTGGGCGAAGCATCTCGCGCTTGCAGGAATGAAGAATGGATGGCAAATCGGAGTGTGATGACTTGTCTGACGAAGAAACGGTCACGTTCGGCCCCCTTGCACGAAGAGAACCGCGTGACTGGAATGCTCCGGCACGGAGGCCGACGCAGATACGCAACGCATGGTTCTCGAGTTAGACGGTTGAGATGGTGATTGATCTCTATTCTAGCGGAAGATTCAAGTGACCGGACGGGGCCGTTCCATCGACGGAAACGCTACTGGGCTGGCTCGTAGTTCAGATTTGGCCCGAGCCAGCGTTCAACCTCCGCGACGCTCATGCCTTTGCGTTCGCTATAGTCGACGACCTGATCGCGGCCGATCTTGCCCAGCGAGAAGTAGCGCGAATCCGGATGCGCGAAGTAGAGGCCGCTCACGCTCGAACCGGGCCACATGGCAAATGACTCTGTGATCAGCATGCCGGTGTTAGCTTGTACGTCGAGCAAGCGCCAGATCGTTCCCTTCTCCGTATGGTCCGGGCAAGCCGGATATCCGGGAGCCGGACGGATGCCACGATACTTCTCATGGATCAGCTCCTCGGGAGTAAGGTTCTCGGCCCGGCCGTAACCCCACTCGTCGCGCACACGCTTGTGCAGGCATTCGGCAAAGGCTTCCGCCAGTCGATCGGCGATGGCCTCCGCCATGATCGCGTTGTAGTCGTCGTTCTCGGCGCGGAAGCGGTCGCAAAGTTCCTTCAGTCCGATCCCGGTGGTGACGGCGAATGCGCCGATATGGTCGTCCAACCCCGTCTCTTTCGGCGCGATGAAGTCGGCGAGCGAGCGACACGGCTCACTGCCTTCGCGGTTGGCCTGTTGGCGGAGGAAGTGAAATCGCTCGACCAGTTCTCCATGCATCTCGTCGGTGTAGACATCGACGTCGTCGCCCACCGCGCTGGCGGGAAACATACCGTAGACACCCCTCGCCGCAATCAGATTCTTAGCGATGACGATGTCGAGCAGCGCGTTGGCTTCAGCGAAGATCTGACGTGCCTGCGCGCCCTGCTCTGCGTGATCGAGGATACGGGGATAGATGCCCTTGAGGCCCCAGGTGTGGAAGAAAGGCGACCAGTCGATGTACTCGCGCAGAGTGGCTAATGGGAAGTTGTCCAACACGCGCACGCCGAGGAACGCCGGCTGCGGCAGGTCTTCTGTACGCCACTCGATCGGCGTGCGCCTTTGGCGTGCTGTCTCCAGCGGGACAAGTTGCTGGCGTGGCGCGGCGTGGGCCTTGCGAATCGCCTCGTAGTCCGCGCGGTGCTGCGCCACAAACTCCGCCTTGCCCGCATCGCTCAACAGGCTGCTGGTGACCGGAACGGCACGGCTGGCGTCCAGCACGTGGACCACCGGTTCGCTGTAGTGCGGCGCAATCTTCACCGCCGTATGCGCGCGGCTGGTGGTCGCACCGCCAACCAGCAGAGGCAGCTTGAAACCCTGGCGCTCCATCTCCTTCGCGACATGCACCATCTCGTCTAGCGACGGCGTAATCAGGCCGCTGAGGCCGATCATGTCCGCCTTCTCTGCCTTCGCGCGCTCCAGAATCTTTTCGCAGGAGACCATCACACCCAGGTCGATCACATCGTAGTTGTTGCAGGCAAGCACCACGCCGACGATATTCTTGCCGATGTCGTGCACGTCGCCCTTGACGGTGGCCAGCAGTATCTTTCCCTGCGCTTTGACAACCTCGCCGGCCGCAACCCTCGCAGCCTTCTCGGCTTCCATATACGGCGTCAGGTGAGCCACAGCCTTCTTCATGACGCGGGCGGACTTCACCACCTGCGGCAGGAACATCTTGCCTGCACCGAAGAGATCGCCCACCACGCTCATGCCGGCCATTAGAGGGCCTTCGATAACCAGCAGAGGCCGACCGAGCTTCACCCGTGCCTCTTCAGCGTCGATCTCGATGTAGGCGTCGATGCCCTTAACAAGCGCGTACGAGAGGCGCTCCTCGACCGTACCGCTGCGCCACTCCTCCGCCTTCTTCTCCGTTGCGACTTCGCCGGCGCTTGCAGCCTTCAACTTTTCCCCGAAGTCGACCAGGCGTTCGGTCGCATCGGGACGGCGATTCAACAGCACATCCTCGACCAGCACCTTCAGCTCGGGCTCAATCTCCTCGTAGACTTCGAGCATCCCGGCGTTGACAATGCCCATATCCATGCCCGCGGCGATGGCGTGATACAGGAACGCGGAGTGCATCGCCTCGCGCACCTTGTTGTTGCCGCGGAAGCTGAATGAGATGTTCGAGACGCCGCCGCTCACTTTCGCATGAGGCAGATTAGCCTTGATCCAGCGCGTCGCGTTGATGAAGTCGAGCGCGTAGTTGTTGTGCTCTTCCATCCCGGTGGCAACGGTCAGGATGTTCGGGTCAAAGATGATGTCTTCGGGAGGGAAGCTAACCTCGTCGACGAGAATCCGGTAGGCGCGCTCGCAGATGCGGATCTTTTCCTCGTAGGTCGCGGCTTGGCCGTTCTCATCGAAGGCCATGACGACGACGGCAGCTCCGTACTTTAGAACAGCAGCCGCGTTATGGCGGAACTTCTCCTCGCCTTCCTTTAGCGAGATGGAGTTGACAATGCCTTTGCCCTGCAGGCACTTCAGCCCGGCCTCGATGACCTCCCACTTGGAGGAGTCCACCATGAAGGGCACCTTGGCGACCTCAGGCTCGCTCGCCAGCAACTGCAGGTAGCGTGTCATCGCGGCAACGCCGTCGATCATACCCTCGTCCATGCAGATGTCGATGATGTTGGCGCCGTTCTCGACCTGCTGGCGTGCTACGCTGACGGCTTCCTCGTACTTGCCTTCCTTGACGAGCTTGGCGAACTTCGGCGACCCGGCAACGTTGGTCCGCTCGCCGATCATGATGTACACGCCAGGCTGCTGGGTGAAGGGCTGCGATCCAGATAAGCGAAGCGGTTTTGTCTCGCGAGTTTCTGTTGCGGCCACGCTCAAGCTGCTACCTCGATCCGGTCCAGTGCGCGCGGGGCCACACCTTTGAGCGCGTTGGCAATCGCGGCGATATGTTCGGGCGTGTTTCCGCAGCATCCCCCGGCGATATTGATCAAGCCCCCGCGCGCAAAATCACCCAGAGAGCGAGCCATGTCCGCGGGCCCAAGATCGAAGCCGGTAGGCGCAAGCGGGTTGGGCAGACCGGCGTTCGGGTACGCCGAGATGGCCACGTCCGCCTTCTGCGAAAGCTCAGCCAGAAATGGATACATCAGATCGGGCCCCAGCGAACAGTTGAGACCAACGGAGAGCGGCTTGACATGCTTTACCGCGTTCCAGAAGGCCTCCGTGGTCTGCGCGGAGATTAGCGTCTCGCCGCCGCGTCCCACAGCAGCCGAAATCATGATGGGCAGCTCCCTGCCGCTTGCAGCCAGGCCGTCTTCGTCGAATACTTCGCGAATCGCGACCAGCGCTGCCTTGGCGTTCAGGGAGTCGAAGATCGTCTCCACCAACAGAAGGTCTACACCGCCGGAGATCAGGGCCCGCACCTGCTGCTTGTAGGCCGTCCTCACCTGGTCGAAGGTCACTACGCGGAAGCCCGCATCGTCCGCATCGGGCGAGTTCGAGAGAGACACGGTCAGCGGCCCGATCGCTCCCGCCACGAAGCGTTGACGGCCAGTTGCATTGGCGACGCGGTCGGCCCACTCGCGGCACTGGCGCGCCGATAGCTCATTGATCTCCCACGCCAGATCGCCGAGCATCGCATCGTCGATGATCTTCTGGTAGAACTCGGGATCCTTGCGCCCGCCACGCTCTCGCGGATCGTCCACGAAGAATTCACTCTGCGTGATGCTAGTCGCGCCAAACGTGTTCGTCTCGATAATGTCCGCACCGGCTTCGAGAAAGCGGCGATGAATGTCGCCGATCATCTTCGGCTGGGTAAGCGAGAACAGGTCGCCATTGTTCAGCAGATCCTTGGTGGAATCCTTGAAGCGCTCGCCACGGATGTCCGCTTCCTTCATGTCGTAGGTGCGGATGGTCGTGCCCATCGCTCCGTCAATGATGGCAATGCGACTCTCGAGAATCTTCTCAAGGGAGTGAATCTGGCGGCCTTTGGTCATGACTATCGGATGTCCTTAATTCGTTGCACGGTGCATATTGCACGACCGTAGTACAGCAAGCCATCCAGCCCGCCGCACACATCCAACCTCTCCTGGACTTCTATGCGAGGAGTTCGGCTTCGTCCTTCGCCGAGGCGATCGCGTCGGGCATGGTCTGCGGCGCGACCAGCAGATCTTCCTTGCGCATGACCAGGGTGGTCGCATTCAGGCTGGCCAGTTCGAAGCCGTGGCCATGGGTGATGGCGTCGGTGGGGCAGGCTTCCACGCAATAGCCGCAGAAGATACAGCGGTTGTAGTCGATGTTGTAGACCTTGGCGTAGCGCTCCGCGGAGGAGATACGCTTCTCTTCGGTGTTCTCGGCAGCCTCGATGTAGATGCAGTTCGAAGGGCAGGCGGCCGCGCACAGGAAGCAGGCCACGCACTTCTCCAGGCCATTTTCGTCGCGCTGCAACTGGTGCTTGCCGCGGAAGCGCTCCTGGAACTGGGCGCCACGCATCGGGCCGGGGCCGTCGGGATAGTTTTCGACCTCGGTCGGCTGGAACATCTGCCCAAAGGTGATGCTCATTCCTTTGGCGATGGCGGCGGCATTTTTGACGATCGACATTCCTTGAGTATACGACGGCGGCGCGATACGCTGGAAGGCATGAGGCGACTGGAACTTATGGGAAAACGTGCGTTGTCGGTGTTTGCGATTGCAATCTGCATTGCTTGTCTCGGTCCCGTTTCGGCGCGCGCCCAAGCCGCAATGGGCGCGATGGAAGCTGCAAAGCCTGCGGCACCGGCATCCACCCGCCTCACGCTGACCGTCGACGGCAAGTCAACTACTTTTTCCGTGGCGGAGTTGAAGGCTATGCCACAGAAGACGGTCAAGGTACACAACGCGCACAACAATACCGACGAGACTTACTCCGGCGTCCTCCTAGGCGATCTGCTTGCAAAAGCTGGCTTTACGGCCGACAAATCGACGCAGCGCAAAATGCTGCATAGCAGCCTCCGGGCGGAGGGCACGGATAAGTATTGGGTTTTGTACTCGCTCACCGAGGTGGAACCGACCGAGCACGAAGGAGATGTGATCGTGGCGACCTCCATGAACGGCGTCGGGCTGGGCGCGGACGGCGAACTGAAGCTTGTCTCCACCGAAGACAAGAAGCCGCAGCGCTGGGTGCGAAATCTGACGGCAATTACGCTGGTCACGGCCGACTGAAGCTGCCGCCCTTGGCAGAGCGGGTGTGTATGTGATTCACTTTCCTGCATGGCCAAGAACACGTCTCGCCGCAATTTTCTCCGCACGGCTCCAGTTGCCGCCGCGGCCGGTTTCACCCTTGCAGATTCTCTGATGGCACTGGCGCAAGCGGCTCCGGGCGCCGATGTAAACGCCGCGGCTCAGCCGTTCAAGCTGTGGACCGCGAAAGAACTCGACGCAGACCGCGCCGCGCTGGACGCCAAGCCGGGCGACAACCTGCTCTACGATTCCAAGTCAATTTCGGAGCAGATCATCCTTACCGTCGAGAAGCACAAGAGTGCGACAGAGTTCGAATGGCACGAGGGACGGGACCACGTGCTGTACGTCCTCGACGGCTCGACGCTGTACGAGGTCGGTGGCACGCCCACCGGAACCAAGGTGCTGAAACCGGGCGAGTGGCATGCGACCGGATCCACAGGCAGCAAGTCGATTCTGCTCGGCAAGGGCGACATGCTGCTGATTCCCCGCGGGACGCTGCACAAGCGGAGCACGGAGGACAGTGTTACGTTTCTGCTGATCTCAAACCCAGCGCCGGCGAAGGCATAGTGAAATAAATCGGAGACGGAATAGTAGCTCGGAAACACTCGTTTTCGCACGCTAACTGAGCGGCTTAGGTGGAGGCATAGACTGCTTCAGTACTAAGCAGCTTCTTAGTCCGCTTTGCCTCGTACATGATTCCGTCAGCCTTCTGAAGAAGCTGTTCCAGGCTCTCCGTCCGAGTTCGGTCCGAGATGACATAACCAAAGCTGAAATTGAGCATGAAGGGCCGACCCGGCGCGCTGTTCTCCCGAATTGTTGCTTCCTCGAGCCGGCGGACGGGGTTGTCGACACCTTGGGCGTCGACGCGGCCCGCGATCACGAACTCATCTCCTCCAATGCGCCCGATCACATCGGTCTCCCTGAAGGTGTTGTCGATGAGGCCTGCGATGGAACGCAGGAGTTCAGACCCTACTTCGTGTCCAAGTTCATCATTGGTCTGCTTAAGGCCGTCGACGTCGATGAAGAGCACGAAGAAAGGGTGTCCTGCGCGCTGGGCGAGGCGGAGGGCCTGTTCCGCAAGAACGTAAAAACCGCGCCGGTTATAGAGATTCGTCAACTCGTCGCGAAGAGAGAGCTCGCGGATGGCGTTTTCGAGTTGGTTGGTCTTCCTGCCAAGGATGAGCACCAGCACAAAGGCGAAGACCGCCAGCGTGGACGTCGCGGTGGCAGTGGCCACGGCGCTCGACACCAGATGAAAGCGGACAACCAAGCCGCTCGTGAAGGCGAACGCAAACGGAAGGACGATGGCGCAAGGTGCGGCAAAGCGAGTTGTCTTTGCCCCAATCTGGCCGCCAATAAGGATAGAGAAGGCGCCATACTCCACGCGTCGATTTACGACGAGCCACGTGAGAATGCTGACACAGACAAAGGTCTGCGCCGCCATGGGATTACGAGAAGACTGCTCGAAGAGATGGCTGATCCCGAAGGCGTAGCGAGACGCGACGGTGAGCATAAGGAAGACAATGCAGAGTGTGGCGCCGTCGACGACATGGGCAAGGGAACGCTTGCGTGCCCGGAGGTTCAGCAATACGAAGCCCATGAGCAAGAGGATGCCGCAGGACTCGATCGACACTCTTCCGGGATTCAAGGAAGCAGCATCGGCAGCCAGGAGCGTGTCGATGCGGAATGCGATTCCGGTGAAGCGCTCGAAGACCAGGACTGCGGCGAGGAGAGTTGCCAGGCCGGCCAATAGCCGGCTGAACTGAACAGCAACCTTGCTCCGCTGAGGTTCAGAGAGAATTATGCTCACGCCGCAGAGGAGGATCATGACGGCATTATTCGCCTTCATGTTGCCCTTGGGGAGCCTATCTCCCAGGTAAGGGATGAACCAACCGAAGAGGCAGATTCCCGCGATGACGATGAGCAGGACAACCAGGATTCTATGAATGACACTCAGAACGACCAATACGCGGAGGTCAGGCTGACTGGGCGAAAGCGGAACCGGTTGAGTCCTTGCCATGCTATTGCTGCCTTATCACAATTCGGGCCCTTGAGCTTATTTCGGCAGGAAGTGGGCCGGCGGCAAAATCTTCTTGCTTCAGCCGACCCCAGTGTAGGGTCATGGGTAGCGCAACGCGATGACTCGTTTGGGGCATCAATCGCGAACTTCTCGGTCCGTTTCTCTGGATCATTCGATCTCCAGCTTCTTCCAGATGGCGTCGATTTTGGCGACGACGGCGGGATCTTGCTTCAGCATGGGCGGCCAGGGGCGGGTGAAGCCTTCGGCGGCCCACTTGCGCGTCGCGTCGATACCCATCTTCGAGCCGTAGTTCGGCAGGCGGCTGGCGTGGTCGAGCGAGTCGACCGGGCCCAGGGTGAACTGAATATCACGTTCGGGATCGATGTTGTTGGCGACACGCAAGGTGACTTCGGCGAGGTCCTGAACGTCGCAATCCTCGTCAACCACGACAATGCATTTGGTGAACATCGCCTGGCCCATCGCCCAGATGCCGTTCATCACCTTACGCGCGTGCCCGGCGTAGGACTTACGGATGGAGACGACCATCAGGTTGTGGAAGACGGCCTCGGACGGCAGGCAGACGTCGACAATCTCCGGCAGCGTCAGTTGCATCAGCGGTAAGAAGATGCGCTCGACCGCCTTGCCCATCCAGGCGTCCTCCATTGGCGGCTTTCCGACGACTGTAGCAGCGTAGATGGGGTCCTTGCGGTGCGTGATACAGGTGACGTGGAAGACGGGGTACTCGTCCTGCATGGTGTAAAAGCCGGTGTGATCGCCAAATGGGCCTTCAGTACGAAGCTCGGCGAGATTCACATAGCCCTCCAGGACGTATTCGGCGTGCGCGGGGACTTCGAGGTCTACCGTCTCGCATTTGACCAGTTCGACGGCTTTACCGCGAAGGAAGCCGGCGATGAGGTACTCTTCGACCTCGGGCGGTGCCGGCACGATGGCTGAAAACGTCGTCGCTGGATCGGTCCCGATCGCCACGGCAACCTCCATGCGACCCTCGCGAACCTTGGTCAGCGTGGTGGCAGGGATGGAGGCTGGGTTGGAGGCTGGGGCAATGCCCCCGGAGGTCTGAGCCATGATGTCGACTGAGGCGCTCCGATCCCACATCTCGGAATCGAGATGTGGGGCACCCCCGCCCGTGGCCAACCGCAGCCGGTCGCGGAGGTGCTCGGCGGCGTTCTTCTGCCGCTGCCAGTGCATGCCTGTGGTCTGGCCGTCATAGACCTGCATTCGATACATCCCGACATTGCGCTTGCCGGATTTTGGGTCGCGCGTCACCACGCAGGGCAGCGTGATGAATGGGCCGCCGTCCTCCGGCCAGGTGGTCAGAACCGGAAGCGTGGTCAGATCGATGCCCTGCCCCCCGGCTGGTCCGCCTTGGTCCGGGCTGAGGTGATGGATGACCTGTTTGCAGGCCGCATCTTTAGCAGAGATCACTTTGGGGAAGAAGTTGCCGACCTCCGCCAGCTTCGGCAGGAGCTTCAGCTTGTCCATCATCGTGACGGGTGTGGCCGGATGGATGAGTTCGCGGATGCGCTCGGCAATTGCGTCGAGCGAGTCGGCTTCGAGCGCCAGCTTCATCCGGCGAGCGGTGCCAAACTGGTTCATCAGGACTTTGGCGCCCGGGTAGCCGGTGACATTCTCGAACAGCAGCGCCGGTCCGCCGGCGGTCGCAGTTCCCTTGCCCAGTTTGGCGGTGCGATCGGCGATTTCCGCCATCTCCAGATACGGGTTGACAGCCTCGCGGATGTGTTTCAGTTCGCCCGCTTTGTCGAGTTGCTTGATCCAGTCGCGGAGATCGGTGTATGCCAAGCCATGACTCCTTAAGGGACGTTCTACCGAAGAGTTCGCGGCGAACGTGTTACCCCTCATAGTACCGCCTTGGGAAGGAACCGATACGTGCCGCACCGTACAGGCTGAAGGTGTATAACTATCTCGCGTTCATGGATTTGGAGCCCCTGATCTACGTGGAGGATGCGGGTATGGTGAAGCGAAGAGCAGTGCTGGGGTTGTTTCCATTGGCGGCAGGATTTCTTGCCACGGGGCATTGTCTAAAGGAAGTGCCGCATTGGCACAAGCGGATAACTCCGCGCCTGCATACAATCCTCAATCGCCGAAGGTGGCGGCGGGTGTAGTCGATGTCACGCAGCTCGTGCTGCTAATGGACGCAGACAAGAACGGCAAGATCTCCAAACGAGAGTTCATGGACTTCATGAGCGCGGAGTTCGATCGGCTGGACACCGATAAGAGTGGTGAACTGGACGTGAAGGAACTCGAGAAATCGCAGATTACATCGAGCCACCACGGCGGAACTCACCGGTAACCGATTTACCGATTCACGCTCATTGCTGAAGTTGATTGAAGGTGGCCTTTTCTTTAGGGAAGACTACTTTGCGTTCGGCCCCTATACCTTCAGGAATATCCGTCTGCGCCACAGTATCCAGTTGGGAATAAAACAGAGCGCGGTAAATGCGAGAGCAAACGCGACCGAGGTTAGCTCGGTCGAGTGGTGGCGCGCGAAGATATGCCGGTAAGTCCACAACCAGGCCGTGATCCAGTTCGCGGGCGCGGATGGATTCACCAACGCGCCGGCGGGAACCTTGATCCAGAGCATCACGTCGACGATAAGGTCCGAAACGACGTAAGCCGCAATCGCGTTCGAGCCGAAGACCAGCCACGGCCACATCGGCCACTTCCCTACGGGCTGCTCATCGAGGCGGCGAATATCAATTGCCCAATAGCAGACGGCAAGCAGCAGAAGCGAAAGCCCTGCCGCAAAGAGGACGTAAGAGCTCGTCCAAAGATTCTTATTGATGGGAAAGGTGAAGTTCCAGAGCGCGCCCGCCGCCAGAGCCGAGATGCCCGCAAACATCAGGCCATTCAGGCAATAATCGCGCGTAATGCTGCCGGACGTTCGATATTCCTTCCTGGTTTCGACGCGGCGCAGCCACACGCCGGCGACCGCGCCAATCAAGGTGGTAGCGATCGCGGGCAGCGTACTCAGCAGCCCTTCGGGATCGTGCGTGTGGTTGTAGAGCGTGCCAGTGTGGAGTGTTCGTTGCGTGAAGGCGGTGAACGCGCGATCCAGCCACGCGGCAAGATTGTGCTCGGGATCGAGGATCGGGAAGCCGTGGGTGGGCACGCCAAAGCCGGGCACAGGAACAAAACGCATCAAGGCCCAATAGCCGACCAGCAGCGCAGCAGCGATCGCCACCAGAGTTCGTGCTCGGCGCGTGACCAGGCAGACGAGCCCAACGGCAAGGTAGCAGAGTGCGATGCGGGTCAGCACTCCAAAGAGGCGCAGGTGCGTCCAGTGGAAGTTAGGGAAGGCCGCGAGAAACAAATCAATGGCGAAGATCGTAGCCGCACGGCGCAGGATATGCAGTGCGAACGTACCCTTGCGGTCGCCGCGTGCGATACGCGACTCCAGTGAGAAGACGATCGACGCACCCATCAGGAAGAGAAAGTTGGGAAAGACGAGATCGGTAAGGGTGAATCCGTTCCACGGCGAGTGATCGAGCTGGCGGTAGACGTGTCCCCAGTCGCCGGGATCGTTGACCAGGATCATCAGCGCAATGGTCAGGCCGCGTAGCGCGTCGACAGAGAGCACGCGCTGCGGAGTCGGCTTGGCGACGGCTTGCATGGGTAATCCATCATCGCTCACGGGCAGGATGATTGGCAGCACCCTCGCCGTCAAACGTGATCTGGATCACTGCAAGGCAGTCTCCCTGCGAGTAGCGTGGTGGCGCTCCACGCAAAGGAGACTCAATGAATAGCTTCCATGAACTGTGTATTTCGTGCGGCCAGCATGGCAATCGCAGACGCGGCAAAGCGGTTTCCTATCTGGTCTTCTGTGCCCTTCTACTGTTGCCTGCGACTTCGATTGCCAGTGAGCGCTTCGACGGCAATTGGTCCGCCGTCATGACCTGCCCGCCGAAAGGGGACACCGAAGGCTACACGTGGAAGCTCACCGGCGCGATCACAAACGGCAACTTCCGCGGAGAGCACGGTACTGCGGGGCAGCCCGGCTACTTGCTGGTCGAGGGCAGAATCGGTCAGGACGGCAGCGCCAAGCTGTCCGCCAATGGCATCGTCGCCTCAAGAAAATACGCTCGGGGAGTATTCGCCCATCAGGGCGAAAACTATAGCTACGACATCAAAGCCCAATTCAAAGAGACCACGGGTACCGGCACCAAGAGCGAAGGGCTCGGCATCGTCGGCCGTACCTGCACGTTCGACTTCGTCAAACAGGACGCCGTGAGCCAGCCTGTGCCGGGCGAGACCGCTCCCAGGTAAACCGGGAACCTTAGCAGCGCTTCGGTGTCTAACTCTGCAAAGGACGCATTCCTCGCAGATGCGCACCGAACCGATCGCTGGAGGTGCCTTATGTTCGAAGGAAGTCTTGTGGAGTCGCGTGGGCTGACAGTTTCGGGAACACAGCGTTGGACGGCGCTGGGTTCGGCGACCATACAGTGCGCTCTGGCTGGGTTACTTGTGGCAGTTCCTTTGCTGAAGCCTCAGGCATTCCCGATCTTTGCGAATGCCCCTCACCTTCCCCTGCCGCTTCTTTCCAAGCCTCCGGTACCGCCGTCTGTCCGGGTGAATACCACCGCTGCGTCCTCGACTGCTTTCAGCGCTCCCGCATCGGGGCAGCCTGCACCGGGGACGGGCATCCGTACGTGGCTGCCGCTCGGCCCCACAACCGACGAACCAGCGCCGAACTTCGATCCGAGCGTTCGGATGGCCTCAGCCGGACCCGGCCTCCTGAATGACCTGGCGCTCGGAGGCGGCGGAAGCTCTCCACGTGTGAGCCCCGCTCCAGCCAATCGACCGGGCTTGGTCCGGCTATCCTCAGGCGTAACCAGGGGCCTGTTGTTGGCGCCGATAGAGCCGGTGTACCCAGCAATCGCCCGCGCAGCCAGGGTGCAAGGCGAAGTAGTGCTGGAAGCGGTCATCTCGAAGGCCGGCAGAATCGAGAGCCTGCATGCGGTCAGCGGTCCAGAGATGCTGCGCGGCGCGGCGCTGGCCGCAGTTCAGGCTGCCCGCTACGAGCCCTACAAGCTAAACGGGGAGCCTACCGAGGTTCAAACGACCATCCGGGTTGTCTTCCGGCTTGCGAATTGAATTTCGATTGGGACAGCCTGCGAAGGCAACGAAATCCGCCGTCAGCAAGAAACTACGTAACCGTAACTCGAGGTACGGAGGTCGCCGCCGCATCCGCTCCAGCATTGGAAGCCACCTCCACATAATCAAGCAGCGGGTACCCGGCCTGTTTCCATCCGTCGAATCCCCCACGCAACGGGCGTACGCGGGTGATGCCCAGGCGATGCAGTTGCATCGCGACCTTCGCGCTGGTCTCCTCCGACGGGCAGGTGCAGTAGAGAATGACATCGCGATCACGCGGGATCCGTTCGGCATGGAGTGCAATCTCCGCAGGCCCGATGCGAACGGCCCCGGGCAGCACACGCGGGTCAGGCAGGTAATCCAGCGGATGGCGTAGATCGACGATGAAGGGCATCACACCAGCGTCGCGGCAGGCCACGTCCAGCATATCTTTCAACTCCTCAGGCTCCAGACGAAGTTCGCGTACCCGCGCCAGGAAACGCCGGTGCTTCACCACCCGCCAGACGACGAAGCCCGCTACCATCAGCACGAAGACGAGCGCCGCAAAATGGCTCAGGAATCCGAAGAATCCCTGGCTACGCTTCGCCACATCGCCGAAGAAACGTCCCGCCAGCACGAACGAGAGTGCCCACAGCACGGTACCTGACATGTCGTACAGCACGAAGCGGGGGTACGCCATCCGGGTCTGCCCAGCGATTGGCGCGGCGACCGTCGAGAGTCCTGGTACGAACTTTGCGAAAAGCAGCGTCACGGGTCCGCGCCGGGTAAAGTAACCCTCGGTCCGTGCGACGCAGGTAGAGGCTTCAAGCGACAGCTTGCATAACAGGCGGATCACCCCGCCACCGTAGCGGCGTCCCAGCACATACCAAGTGGAATCCGCTACCAGGCAGGCCGCCATCACAGCCAACAGGGCCGATGAAGCGCTGACCCGGTGAGTCGCGCTTAAGGTTCCGGCAGTGAGCAGAAGCGGGATGCTGGGAATCGGCACACCAAGCTGCTCTCCCAGCACCCAGAGGAACAAAATAGCGTAGGCATGGCCGACGAAGAATTCAATGGCGATCGGCATGGAGGATACCCCTCCTTTGTAGATGAGCCCAATCTACAGTTGGATGCGTTATGAAAGGCAAATTAGCGCCTTACGGGGACTCCGCTCCCCTCGTTCTCAAGCCGGTGTGGCCGGCACGCCGTTTCGCGGCCGGACCTTTCCCCATAAACCGCAGGGCCAGCTACATCGCAGGCGGGTGATGCGGGTCAACCGTGTCGGTTGCCGCGGACTTGGCGGTACTCTTCACGCCGCCCGGATTCACCGAGTCGCGCAGTTCCTTGGATGGCTTGAAGAACGGAACTCGCTTGGCTGGGACATCCACCCGCTCGCCGG
>Ga0182013_10005702_pt1 | contig 14393 bp, 26 predicted proteins | sample 612S2MmetaG_FD_120487 | JGI IMG/M metagenome (GOLD analysis project Ga0182013, IMG submission 120487) | Permafrost microbial communities from Stordalen Mire, Sweden - 612S2M metaG | ecosystem: Environmental > Terrestrial > Soil > Wetlands > Permafrost | place: Sweden: Stordalen | collected... | reverse complement strand
GGCGCAGCCATAGCCGGCCTCGAACGCGAGGTGCAGGTCCCTCACGGCGTCGACTTCGCGCGCGTCGACGACGTGCGCGCGGTACAGCGCGGCTCGATACTTCTCCCAGGCCGCTTCGCGCAGTTCGCGATCGCGCGGTTTCACAAGGTCCTCCATTCGTTCACCAGATGGCCGCTCGTAACACGAATGTTGGGTTTACCCCTTCGGCGCCGCGACACCCGTGTGGCGCGCTTCCGGCGTGACGCCCGGCCGATCACCGTCGCACCGGGACGAAAGCGTACCCCATTCGTCGCATCGCCGCAGCGAGCGCCGAAATGATGTTATCGTCAGGAATCAGGCCCGCCTCATGGAAAAACAACGCAAATAAGGCCCTCAGACGCGCTTCTCGCGAGTCGCCCGGCAGTTGGGTCAGGCCAATACCGTTCTCCCCGTCTGGCGTAGCGGAAAGCGGCAAAGACGCGATTTTTTCCGGTTCGCCGGGCGCCGGTTTTGCGGGGCCCGCCGCCGCAGCGAATTTCCCGGCCGCGGCGGCGTCGGAACTTCCCGGCGTCATCGCGTCGGCTCGAAAAACTCGGCGCACCGGCAGGCGCAGCCGGGCTCAACGCACTTGCGCCGGCTCTTCCATCCGCCGGCGAACGTTCGGTGCCGGCACGCCGGGCACGCGGGCGCTTGCAGTCGCGGCCGCCGCGGCGCCGCGACGACCTCACCCTCGGCGATCGAGTACAGCAGCGCCTCGCCTAGCGGCGTGAGGCCGTAGCGATCGTCGGCGTTCATCGGCGCGATCGCCAGCCCGAGCGCGGCCCGGCCATGAGAGGCTCCGGCAACGTCACGCCCTGCGGAGGGTCGACCGCGAACGTGTGCCGGTAGAGCACATGCTCGGCCGACTCCGGCGGAAGCGCGCGAAGGTACGCCGCTTGCTCGACGCTCGCCGCGCAGGGTTCGCAGTACCGTTCGCGCAGCACGGTTCGCCGCGCGATCGCCGGGCAGACCGGGGTCGAGCACTTTTGCCGAGCCATCAGTTGGCCCTCGCCAACGTCAACTGAGCGCGAGCGCGGTCAATCGCCGCGCGTGTATCGAGCTCACGTCGCGCGGCCTGCTCGGGAGTTTCCGGGGGAATCTCGGCCGCAGCGTGCGCCGCCTCGAGCTCGCTCGGTGCAGCGAGGGCTAATTGATCGGCCGATGGTCGCCGGCGTTTTGTCGGGCAACGTTCGCGCTTGCGTGCAACGGCGAGGAGGTAGCCGGTCGGGTTGGGGATGCGATCGCCACGCGCATCGACATAGGCGACCCATTCGGCGAGCCATTCCTCCGACATGGAATTGGCGATCGCCGCGGCCTCCGCGGCGCCCATTCCGTATTTTTCACAAAGGGTCGTCGTCGTCGTCATTTCGTCATACTTCATCGGGTGTGGTCGTGCTGTACCGGGGGGGTGTGGTCGTGCTGTACCGGGGGGGGTGTGGTCGTGCTGTACCCCTCCCCCCCCTAAATCCATGCGGAGAGGACCCCCCTTTAGGCGGTAATATAGGCCGTTGCCGGTTCGCTGCTCCACGTCGACATAACCGAGAGCGGCAAGCGCGCGAATCATGTGGCGTATACGCCAACGCTTCAGGCCCATCGCGGCCTCGAGCGCGCGATAGGTCGGCGAACCCTGGCCGGTGTTCGCGTCGAGAAAGTCGCAAAGCACCGTCATCATGCCTTTGAGAAACGGGTTCACTTCATCGTCGCGCACGAACCCATCAGGAAAGGGAACCCAATGAACTTTGTACGGCTTGCAAGCGCGTAGGGGCGGATATGACGGCCGCCTATGCACGGCGGCCCCAAAGTGCGGGCCGTCTGGCACTCGATCGCTGTAGAGTGTGGGACGAAAGGAGAGCGAACTCTCGGCCCGCTAAGTAAAGCAAGGCCAGCACGCCAGAGCGTGTATAATTCATGGGCGGGAACCTCCGCACGCGCACCCCTTGCCTCACAAACGCGGGGTGCGCGTTTTGGCATTTAGGTGGTGGGGGTCAGGCCGCTTCGGGGTCCGCGGCTTGCGCGTGGCGCCGCGCGCCTTTACGCCGCTTCTGAGTCTTGATAATGAAACGGTTTTGCGCGCAAGCGTGCGCTTGTATGGGTGAGGCGTCAGATGGCGCCGGCAAACTGCCGAAAGCGGCCAACGTCGCGCCCAGGAGCGCCCAGCGTTTCAGAACGCCGGCGCCGCGGCCGGCGCGCTCGCGCCGAATGAGGTTCGCCTCGGCCAATTCGCGCGCGATCCCGCTTACCTGTTGCGGAGTAACGCCGATGCGGCCGGCGAGCGCGGTACTGGTTTCGTAGGAGTAGCCTCCTCGCGCGGTCGCGCGAATCCACCAGTACGCGAGCCGCGCACTGCTCGACAAGCGCGCGTTCCCCATGACGTCGCGGAGTTTTTCGGCCAAAACGGTCCTCCCGAAAAAGCAAGTTTTCCGTGCGGTTTCCCGCGCGGAAAGTGACTCCTGCTAATTCGAGAACATTTGAAGAAGCAGCACGGCCGACCGAGCGCCGTGCTGCCTTACGTCAATGCGCGATCGTGTGAACGGGATAGGCCGGTTGGCCCGCCAGCCCGACCGACTCGATCGTGGCCCCCGGCGCGACGGTCCCCGGCGCGATGGAGTCGGCCGCCGACGGGAACGCCGGCGCGCTCGCCGCGGCCGCCGACGGGAACGCCGGCGCGCTCGGCGTCACGCTCGCCGCGATCGCGGCGGCCAGCGCGGCCGCGGCCGGCGTTGCGGTGGCCGCGGCAGCTCCCGCTGTGCTGACGTCGACAAGCACGTTGCCAACCTGGAGCTCGCCGGGGGAACCGAGGAAGACGTGCTCGGCCGCGGCGATCGCGGCCGCGAACGTGAAGCGCGCGGGAGCTCCGCCGACGCCGGCGACGGTCACCGTATACCGGCCGGCGCTGAAGGTTAGTTTGCCGGCGAGAAATGCGCCGAGCGTCTCGGTGAGGATGGTTTCCCATTCGGGGTTGGTGGCCATATAATAAGGTCCTTTCAGTCTGGTGTAGCGAAAAGATGCGCTTCGGCAGCGCGACGTGTGACGAGTCCGGGAAGTATCTGACCGTCCGCGTAAACCCAGCGCGCAAACTGTGCGACCGCGACGGCGAACGCTCGTTGGTTGACGCACCGGAGCAGCGTCGAGCCCTCGAGCGAGCCCGTATTGTATTCGAACGAAACAAGCGCGGAAAATTGGTTGGATGTGAGATCAATCGCGACGAGTCGCGCAACGCTCCGCTCCGAGCCCGCGACGTCAGCGACGAGAAACGCTTCGGCTTGCGCGTCGGTGCAAACTTGCCCGGGGTGCACGTTGCTCGTGTGCCCGTAGCCAATCGTCCACGGATCGCCTCCCGATCCGGGGTCAGGATACGCGCGAAGGCGGAGCCCTTCGTACTCTTTGATTAAGCTTAGCCCGCGCGCGTTAGTTTTCAGCATAGTCTCCTTCACGTTGGCGCATCGGTCGCGCGCCGGCCGCGGCCGCCGTTCGCCCACACCGGCGGAGGTCCGGGCGGATTCTTGCGGCGATCGCGGCCCGTCATCGCCGACACGACTTTGTCGAGCGATCGCTGCGCGGCCGATAACTCGCCGAGAATTTCTTTATCATTCGCTTGCACGATAGTATGCAGCGCGCCGACGCGCTCGCTTGTGACGTTCGCGCGCCAAAACTGTGCGGCTTGAGAAGCAAGAAGCAGCACTCCTCCACCGAGCGCGAGGATGTGTTGGCCATCGGCAAACCAGTTCGGGGTCACGTCTTCGCAAGGCCGGCCGCATAGTGTGCTTGCACTTGTGCCAGCGACAGGACGCCGGTATACATAGCGACGTTACAAATCTTTGCGGGCGTGTTGCTCGTGTCGGTGTTGCAATCGTAGAGAAACCCGAAACTGTTGGCATACATCCGAGAATTCGAAACGGTCTGCACGAGATTGCCGTCGAGGTAAATGTCACCGATACCGCCGTTCGCCCCGTCCACGCCGTTTTTCGTTGCGACGAGATGGTGCGGAGCGTACAACGTAAAGGTCACATGCGAATCGAAGTTCGTGTAGCCGAGCCAGAACGCTAGGTCATTCAGCGTCGTGTAAATCTCGAAGCCATGATCCTCACCGGGAGCCATCATTCCCTCGAGATAGACGCCGGTCTGCGTCAACGGCATGACCCAAAACTCAACCGTCGCGATCGCGCCGCCCCCGTCGACGCCTGGGATCGGCGATTGCGGAATGAGGCCGCCCCCGCTCGATCCGGCGCTCTGCGCGCAGGTCTGTCCGTTCGGCAAGAAGCTGCTCGCGCCGAGCGTCACGCCGTTAAGCGCGAGCAACGGGATATTGCCGGGCCCCAGGTCGGCGCAAGCAGTAACCCCCGGCGCATCGGCGAGCGGCCAGAAGTGCTGCAACGTCGGATCGGAGATGATGAGCTCCGCATACGGGGTCGCGCTCGGCGGGGTGACCACGGCCGCAAGGCTGGCACTCTTTGACGGCGCGTAATCCTCGGTCGACACGTACACCCACATCGGGCCCCAGGTCGCCGGCGCGTGGACCGCAGTAAGCGCGACCTGCGTCTGCCCGCCCGGTATCGGTACGAGCTCGGCGCCTTGGATCGTGAGCGCATACATGACCGAACCGGGCGCCGAACCGGGCGCGATCGCGACGGCGAAGGGAACCGATGGGAGCCAGAGCGACCGCACCGGCCGGCCGCCGAGCGAAACGAGGAGCATGCTCTGTCCGCTTGGCCACTGCACCCAAAGCGAGGAGGAGCCGGCGCTCGAGCCGCCGCCCATCGCGGCCGGCGTGGCGTTACCGGCGGGGTCTGCCGGGGTCGTGACGTCAATCGGATCGTCTTCGGACGTTGCCGGCCCCGCGACGGGGCCCGAGGGCCCGGGCGTGTCGTCGACCGCGTAGGTTCGCACGCCGAAGACGTAGTCGGCCGAAAAGAGTCGCGCGACGGGGTCCGGTTCCGTCGACGGGGTGCCGAGATTCGCCGGCGGTTGTTCGCTAAAATTCCCCACGGGTCAACCGATCGGCGCCCAATAGTTGACCGTCTTCGCGCCGGCCGCGATCGCGACAAGGCCGGGAGCGTTTCCGCTCGCTCCGCCGAGGGTCGGGAACGTCGACGCCCCAGAAGCGACGAGCGGCGCGACGAATGGGACGGCCAAAACCTGCTGACCGTAGTAAGAGCCGTGCGGCGTGACGAGCGGCGCGCAATAATAGCCGCGCGGTGCGAGCGGCGAAGGATACAGCGACGAGATGCACGCGAGTACTAATTGCCCGCTCGTCATGGCCAGATCGGCGCCGGTGCTGCCGTCCGTAAAGCTTGCAATCGGCGTTGCCGTGTTTGCGTTGGCAATCTCGAAGACCGTGAGACAACCACCCTCGGTCGACGTCAGATTGAAGGGTTGCGCGTCGGCGATTGTCCCGGCCGCCCAGGCCCACGCCGCGGCGATCGCCGGCGTCGGGCCCGAATTGTTATAGATCCATGACCAGCCGGTTTGAAGCGCCGCTTGAATCGTCGACGTCTGCGTGAGAAACGCTACGAGCAAACTGCCGTCTTGCGTCCCGCGCAGCATCGGCACCGTAGCAACGCCGGCCGCGGCCAGCCCGAGGGACAGGACGCCGAAGTTGATCGGAATCGGGAAGACGCCGGAGCACGCATAGGCGAACAGCGTTGCGCCCGGAGCTCCGTCCGTGCTCGCCGCGATCGCGCCGAGCGTCCCGCTTCCCTGGGGCGTTCCCGCGGCAACGGCGATCGCGCCCCCGCCGCCCCCTCCACCACCCCCTCCGCCGCTCGGGTCAAAAGGGAAGATACCTATCCCCAGCACGTCCTGGGAAAGCATGACCGTGCAAATGCCGAGCGCGCCGGCGCTCGGGACGAGCGTTATGACGTCAGCTTCCGGCGACGGATACACGCGCAGCGTTTCGGCGTCGATAGTGCGCCAGGGAGGCGCCCCGCTCACGCCCGTTCCGAGATACACAGCGACCGAGCCGCTACACTTTGCGTTCCCGTCATAGCCGAACTCGATCGCGATCGTTTTCGCGCCCGGTACGCGCAGCGTATACGTGAAGCTGCGCGATTGCGAAACGTCGAATCGTGATTCGCCGCTCAGCATGCTACAGCACCGCCGCGCTTTCGGCCGCCGCGGCGATCGGCGCCCGTTTACCGGCCGCGGCCCCGTATCCAGCAGAGGTCGCCGCACCCTTACCCGCATCTTTCGCGAGGGTTCTCAATAGGTCGGCAATATCGTCGAACGCCGAGAACGCGATCATCAGCGCGCCGAGGCCGAACAGGCCGATGTCGACCGCAAGCGCGGCAAGATTGCGCTCGACGTCTTGCACGCCTTTGGTCGCCAAGTTCAACATGCCGGCGCCCACCTGTCCGGGTTGGTTCGTCCACGATTGCGCTATGCCGGCCGTCGCGGCGCCCTCCGTTGCCATCGCCGAAACGAGGTCGTCCCAAAACGTACTCACGCGGCGGCCTCATGGTGATGATGGTGTTGGGAATGTTCGAACCACCACAGGCCCCCGCCGGCCGCCGCGATCGCCGCGACGATGACCACCGGCGACAGGCCGCCGCTCGAGGTCGACGTCGAGCCCGAGTCCGTCGCTTCCGTGTAGGCCGGCACCGATGAAACCTGCGTCCCGAGAGGGTTCGCGATACCTTGACCGCCGCCCGCGGCCTCTTGCCCCATCGCTAATTGCACGGCGCTTGCGTTCGTCGCGATTGCCTCGAGCGTGTCGGCACTGTTGGCCGACAGGCCGGCCGACGCACTCTGCGCCGAATTAGCGAACGTCGCGAGGATGCCCGTTTCGTTCGGGTCGACCGCGGCCGCGGCCTCAGTCTCCGCCGATGCGACGTTGTTCAGCGACAGCGCACCAAGTAGCGTCGTTTCGCCGGGCCCCATGACCGCCGATACGCTCGGCATACCCCCGGGTTGTGGAATCGCGGCACCCTTGCCCAAATCCGCGTGGATTGTCGCGGCATTAGCTTGTTGCGCCGTAAGAATCTGCTGCTGAGTTTGCTGCTGCTGCGAGGCGAGGTCGGCCTGGTTTTGGTTGGTTTGCGTAGTCGCTTTTGAACTTGCCGACATACCGGAACCCCTTCTGTGTATCATCGCGGCGGAAATGACACACGTCGCGTTCGAACTCGTAGTAATACGCGCGAAAGCCGAGCCGGCGCAGGATGGCGCGATACTCGTAGTTCGAAATGTTCGTGTCACCGTGCGGCTCGAGATTGAGATGCTCGGCGAACTCGAGGACGTTGCCGGCGAGCGTGTACGCCGCGCGCTTGCCGGCGAATCCGGGCGCCCAGTAGAGGTCGCACAGTCGACGCAGCGGCGGTGAGTCGAAGAACGAGAGCGCGGCGAGCAGCTCGAAACGCTCCTCGAGCACCACCCACACGGCGGAGTCGAGCGCGGCGCCGGCGCCGGCCGCGATCGGCAGGCCGTTTCGCGCGCTCATGCGCGCATGGTGCGCCGCGCGCCATGCCGCGATTGTCGGCCAATCGTCAGCGACCGCCAAACGCATCATGCGATCGCGCGCCTGACGTTTCCGCCGCTCAAGGTCGGGGTTGCGTTCGGCACCGGCGGATTGAACTTCCAAGGCAGTTCATCGGCCGGATCGCTCGAGCCGAAGTTGCCGCTCAGGAATCCACCTGGGCCCGCGGTCGATGTCGACGTCGACGGCGCCGCGGTCGTCGACGTTGTGCCCCAGGTTCCGAATGAGCCCGCATTAGGGGACGCAACGCCGGCGCCGCTCGAGGTCGACGACGGCACCGCAACGCTGCCGGAAAACAGCGACGTGCCGGACTTCACGATGCTCGCGAAACTATTCCAGAAGCCATTTGACGCGCTCGCTTGCGCTTGCGACTCGACGCCGGCCTGTTGCGCCTCGCTGCCAATCTGTGACGACGTTTGCGCGCCGACCGTGCCGAACTCCGAAGCGAACCCCGCAATCTCGGCGCCCATGACCGCCGCAGAGTCCCCATACTCGTTGGTGAGCCCGTTCACTTCGGTACCGTATTCCGCCGCGGTCCCGCTCGCCGCGGTCGCATAGCGCGACGTTATCCCGCTTTCGACCGTCGCCAGTTCGTTTTCGCCGAGGGTCATGGTGTTCGCGATCACGCCGGCCCGTTGGCCGGAATCATACATGGCATATTGCGATCCGGCCGAAAGCGTATTGTTCTCGATGCTCGCGAGCCCGGCGGCCGTCGTTGCGCCCGTCGACGTCAGCGCGCCAATCGTCGTTGCGCCAAGCGAAGACTGTGCGCCGAGGAGCGCGGTCGTCACCGCGGCCGCGTTGTTGTTTACGTTGTTTACCTGCGAGGTCAGATCGGCCGAACTCACCCCGCCCCCGCTCGACGTCGAGCCGCTCGAGCTCGAGCGCGTTGCAAGGATCGCGAATCCGGTAAGCCCGACGCCGGCGCAGGTCAGCAGAAAAGTCGGATTCTTCCAGTCGAACGCCATGCGTTACCTCGGCAATCGTTGGTCATCGGTCCACGGCACGCGCTCGAGGTTCGGAACGATGACCACGACTTCGGGAATCGGCACGTAGTACGCTTCGAAGATCCACGGTTGCACGCCGTAGTTGACCGATACCATGACCTCGAGCGAATCGTCCGGGATGCCGTCCGGCGCCCGCACTATTTCCGGCGACGACGGCGGAATCCAATTCGGGCGCTCGAGGTCGCGCAGGATGCTCGGCATTAGCCGATCGTAAGACCGGAGGCGCTATGCCCTTGCAAAGCGCCGATGAGATTGACCGCGGAGCTCGAGACGCCCGTCACGATGTTCGTCGACGCCGTCGCGTTGCTCAGCACAAGGTAAGCAAAGATGAGCACCCCCATACCGCCGACGATGGTCCCAATTTCACGCACTAGCCTTCTCCTGTTGGATCATTAGTACAAAAAGGATGCAGAGCGCGGCCCAGCCCGCGTAGCGTTGCGTCTGCGGTATGGTTCCAAGCACAATGAGGACCGCGCAGAGGGCGAGCGTCTTGTAGAGAACGTTGGTCGGCCCGGTCACCCAATTATTAAGCAGGACGAGCGGATTCATGGACGTCTGCACGACTTGCGTGAAGACGGATGGGTTCGCCGACGTCGCGCTCGACGTCGCGCCGCTCGACGTCGTCGCGCCGCTCGACGTCGTCGCGCCGCTCAGATGACTCTTATAAGCTCCGTTGTTATAGGTCGACCATGCGCCGAGCCCTTGAGACTGATACACGGCGACCGCGGCGGCCGCATTGTATGTCGGATTCAGAAGCGAGGCGTGGTCAAATTGCGGGTGCGCGTCACCGTTTATTTGCCACAGTCCCCAAGAGCCGGTTTTTCCTTCGGTCGCCGCCATGTTCACGTCCGCCGGGTTGCCCGAACTCTCGGCCAACGCGATCGCGGCCATCGTATCGGCCTGCAACGGGTCACCGTGGGCGTTCGTCCAGATCAGTTGTAGTTGTGCGTTCGAATAGTTCATAGGATGCTCGGCGAGTCGGTCCACGGAATCGGCGAGACAGTCGGCGCGCCCGACGGAATCGGCGAGACAGTCGGCGCGCCCGAGCTCGTCGTCGACGACGAGCCGCCGGAGCTCGCCGGCGAATTAAGCATCGCGGCCCACACCGAAGACCAACGGCCGTTAGCGACTAGAACCACGATGAGAATCCCGAGGCATGCAAAGATGACGCCCCCAAGACGCACGTTTTATCCCGCGATCCGCTTGACGAACGCGAGGTAATAGCCGACGAACCCGACGATGAGAAAGACCACGACCGAACCGAGTGTGAGTGTCGGCATGCTAGATGAACCCCGCAAACTGAACGAGAGGCGCCCACTTTGTTTGGTACGCGATCAGCTTGAGCACAAAGAACCAAAGCGCGGCCATCGTGCCCACGAGAAACAGATTCTCGAGGCCGACGCGCACCGTGCGAAACTCCTCGGCCTTGCCGGCGCGCTCCGAAACGAGCTTCACCGCGATGAGCAGACCGACCGCAAACAGCCATGTATAAAGGCCCAGGCCCGGAGCGCCGACCGTCTTTTTCGTTGCCGCGTTGGGGAGACTGACGTTCGGGTTCTGGAGTTGCGAAGTGCTCAAGCCCTCGCCTTGGCCGAAGTCTCCCGAGGACGGGTCGCCGAGATATTGCTCCTCGCGGAGCGGCACATACTCGCCGGTTGCAGAATACATTGGCCCCTCTTACGTGTTGTTCGCGTAGGACGCTTGGAGGCGCTTGAATAGCGAGATGAGGCTCCCGGCCGCACCGGAGAACCCGCTCCCGAGTTGCACCTGCAACGTCAGTTGCGAATATTTTGCGGTCGACAAAACTTTTCGATGCGTGTGCGACATAGCGTTGACGAGTCCGAGGTCGTTGCTGAAGTCCAGCCAGAGCGTGCCGAACGCCGGCGATCGCCGAAACAGCTTCTCATGGTTCGCGATCAAGTCTGCGGCGGTCCATTGGTAGAGCGGGATGGAACCGTTGACGAGCAGACTGATACCGACAAGCGGCGTCGTCGCCGGCGCCAACGAGATCGGCGAACCGGAGTCGATGACTTGCACGCCGAGGCCGAGGAACTCCGGTCCTTGGAGCGGCGTGAGGTTGACGGCGTTCAATCCGGCCGCCGGCCGATTGAAGGACGGGTCGCAAATCTGTTGCTGGATGAGATTGCGCCGCGGCCATTGATACACTGCCGGGTTCGGCACGGTCAAGAACTCCGCGGACACGGCAACGCCGAGGCCGAACGCTGAAACGATCGCGCCATTCTGTTGCAGCACCGTCACCGGCGCCCACGTCATGTTAATTGTCAGGTCATTCGATGTCGTCATCGCGCTCAACAGATAGCGCGAAAAGTTCACGTCGCCGTTGTGCCAGATCTCGTCGGTCCATGTGAAACTAAACGGTTGCGCGGTCGTTAGTAGGGGATTGATCGCGGAGAAGTTCGCGCTTCCCAGGAGCGGATCGGTTCCGCCGGAAGCTGCGTAAATCTGCTGCGCGAGCCAAAGGTCGTCGGTCGTTCCGCCGTTCCAAGACCGATACGGATAGTTCAGCGAATTTTGGAGCGTGTAATTTTGAATGATGCGCCAGATCGGCACCGTGTACGCGCTCGAGGCCGCGGTCGAGAATTGGATCGTGCCCTTGCACGTATACCGGAGCCGGCCCAGGAATCCGGTTTTCGGAATTGGCGTGAGCGTCGACACGGAGCCCGACGAATAAACGAGCGGCCCGCCGAGCCCGGCGATCGGCACCGGAAACAGGGACGTCCCGAGAGCGAACGCCTTTTTTTGTGCTGTCTTTGAACTCGCGCTTGGCGCAATAGCAGACATACGGTTTCCCTTCGCGCGCATAGCGCATAAAGAGCGGCCCTGCGGCGCGCTTCGTCCGCGTACCCGCCGAGCCAAGCTTAAGTTATTCGTGCAATTTCATTCGTGCGGGTCCGAAGACTTCGCCCAGGCGGTCGACGTAAACGAAGGTATAGTCATTCTCGAGAGCGGCCCAATCAATCGTCGCGCCGGCCGTTGCTTCTTCAACCCGTTCGCGATCGCGCTTGAGCCGCAAGCGAAAAATAAACTGGTGATTGCACTCGCTCAGCGTGTAGAGCGGAACGCCGTGCGGTCTTTGCGTGCCGACCCATAGGCCGACGCGCGCCGCGCGCCCTTGCGTTGCTACGATTCGCTCGCCAGGGACCTGCGGGATGTCGAGTTGTTCGTCGACCGCGATCACGCGATTGCCGGCGAGCAGAGCCCAGCGAAAGAAGCGTTCGGCATGCTCGGGATTCGTCAGAAAGTCCGGCTCGACGCGATACACGTAGCGGCCCGCGCGCACGCGGTAAATGTCCCGCGCGCTCAGCACTTCGCCGACGTCTTCCCATTCCTCGCTACGCTTCGTGTCGATTATGATCGCGTTCCGTTGGCCGAGGATAAGCGCCTTGAGCAGTTCGGTTTTGCCCGAGCCGCTCGGCCCTAAGAACGATACGCGCTCGCCGCATCGAATTTTAGGCCAATCAAAAGACTTCGGCCCCTCGGCGAGCACTAGCCGAGAAAGGTTTCGGCGTCATCGCGTCCGTCAAGCGCTGAAAGATTGGAGCGCGCGGCGTCGATCGCTTCGGCCAACGACGGCTCGGCGCGCTCGACGAATGGGCCGCCGGCGCCGGCCCCGTTGCGTGCTGCCGGCGTCGGCGCGACGAACGGAACAGTCCTCGGCGCCCCGTTCGTCGGCGGAGGAGGTGGAACCGCGCCCATGATGGTGTTCGGCTTCAGCTTCTTTTTCGCTTCGTTGCGAAGGGTTATTTTGTGCGCGACTACCGTCGCGATCGCAGAAAGAAACGTCACCGGCGCCGAGTAGGTGTTAATCGCGTCGGCGATCGGCGTCGGTAGCGTCCGCATCGAATCGGCGAGCGGTCCCGCCATGCCGTCGCGCTCGGTCTGCGTGAGCAGCCATGTCTCACCGTCGCGGATTGCCGCGATCGTAAAGAGGCCGGCGACGAGCATCCCCGCCGTGCTTTCCGTGATTGGTCGCCGGCCGCCGCTCGACTTGTACGCGGGCGGCTTGTCTTTCGTCGGCGGAGGAACGCCCCGCGGCCCGGCGTTCTCGGCCTTCCACCACTTAGAAAGCTGCTGCGAACTAACGCCGGTCGCTTTCGCGATTGCCGCGCGCGACTCGCCGGCGCGCATGCGCTCGACGACGTCGGCGCGTGTGGCGTTGCGCGGCCGGCCCGGCGGCCGCGGCGCCGGCGTTGGTGTGTCTGCCAAGTTGTTCATCGTCTCGTCATCCCAAAACATTGTGTAGCTTGCGGAGCGGCGAATCTTCGTGGGCCGGTTCGTTGGGCGCCGTTGGCGGAGGGTCGATGTCCCCCGGATCGCTCGAGAGCGCGTCGACGGTGCCCGCGACTTCGGTCTGTACGGCCGCGATCGGTTGAAGCTTCAGCACATGCTCGAGCGTCTGCGCTTGCGTGTCGATGATGCGGTCGAGCCGCGCGGCTACATCGGTCGCGAGATCGCCGAGCGCGGTCTGCACGCCGGCGATAGCCGCATGCGCGGCGTCCATGACGTTCTTCGGGTCAGCATCATCGGACATTCGTCACTAACTCCCTCGAGCGAAACAGCGCGGCCCGCAAAACGCGGCCGTACAGCACGCGACCCTGCGCCTCGTCAACGCCGAGCTCGCGCGCGAAGTCGTCCGGCGGCCCGGCCTCGAGCGCGACTTGCAGAACCCATTCGTGCAGCTTCGCCGCGGCCGCGCGCACGAACCATGCCGGATCGGTCGACGACAGGAGCGCGTCGGCCGCATCTTTGGACGCTTGCACCTGCGCGATGAACTCGAGAGGGTTCGCCACGCCGCTCCGGTCACACGATGAGCGGAGAATCCCCTACCGGAGCGAGCGACCGCGCACACATTCCCCAGCCCGTTGTGCTATGTTTTCCTGCGTATCCGTTGCAGGGGGGGAACAGTGTGGGTTATCGGCGCCGGGTTCCGCGTGCTCGCCGCGGATCGCGATCGCTCCTCGGTGTGTATGATTCGGCCGTCGAGTTGACGGCTCGAATGGATGCCGAGCGCCAGATCATTCTCGCGATCGCGTTCGCCCATGTCTTCGATGTCAAGCTCGACAGATTCACGACCGCGATACGCCGGCACCGGCGCCGCGTGGCGCTAGAGCTCGCCCAATCGTCGAGCGCGACACGCGCATGAGCCGCGCGACGTCGGCCTTGGTGTTCCCGGCGTCGAGCAAGTCGCGAACGTACTCGAGGCGCGATCCGCCCAGCGCGATCGGCCGGCCCAGGACGCTTCCGGCGCGCTTCGCGGCCGCCATGCCGGCGACGGTTCGTTCACGGAGCGCCTCGCGTTCGAACTCCGCGACCGCGCCCAGCACCGCGAACAGGAGTCGGCCCGACGACGTCCCCGTGTCGAAACCCTCGGTCAGCGATCGCAAGTGCACCCCGCGCGTTCGAAGATCTGTCGCGATCCGCAGAAGGTCGGCCAGCGATCGGCCCAAGCGGTCGAGCCGCCAGATCGTCAGCGTGTCGCCGGCCTCGAGCGACTCGAGGACCGCGGCCAGCACCGGCCGAGCCGCGATCGCGCCGGCGGCCTGCTCGACGCATAGGAGGTCGACGCCGGCGCGCTCGAGCGCGTCTTCTTGCAGTCCGGTCAGTTGGTCGTCGGTCGACACGCGCGCATAGCCGACGACTTTCGGACACCCTTTTTGCGGCGCCGGATCGTCGGCGCCGCGGTCCTCGGCCGGATGCGTCAAAATGGAACCCTTTTGCGCTTGGCACTTGATACAGTTTCCGGCCGAATGCGTATCAACTGCGCGCGCAGTTTTGATACTTTCTCAAAGCAAATGCACGGGCCGGCGCCGTCGTCGCATGGCGCGCCAGTAAACTTGAAACAATAAGGGTCTGCTTGCTTCACAGCGGAACCCTTTCGG
>Ga0182013_10005701_pt1 | contig 14394 bp, 12 predicted proteins | sample 612S2MmetaG_FD_120487 | JGI IMG/M metagenome (GOLD analysis project Ga0182013, IMG submission 120487) | Permafrost microbial communities from Stordalen Mire, Sweden - 612S2M metaG | ecosystem: Environmental > Terrestrial > Soil > Wetlands > Permafrost | place: Sweden: Stordalen | collected... | reverse complement strand
GATATAAGAAGCTATGGCCATGCTGCCGTAGCAGGCCAGGGTAGCCCAGGCAGAGGCCATATAGCCATATTTGGGGATGAACAGTATATTAAGCACAATGGTAAGCGCTGCGCCTCCTAACGACACCACCGCGCCCAGCAAGGTGTTGTCGGTAAGTTTGTACCAGATAGAGAGGTTTACATAAATACCAAAGCAAAGATTGGCTGCAAGCAAAATAGGCACCACCGGTAAGCCCACGCGGTATTTTACACCAATGAAATACTGGAACCAGTTCATGTATAGCATCACCAGCAGAAACACGAATACGCAGAAGATGATAAAGTAATTGGTTACGTCGGCATATAGTTTTTTGGAGTCGTCTTTATCGGCGTGGGCGAAGAAGAAAGGCTCGGCAGCGAAGCGAAAGGCTTGTATGAAGAGGGACATAAGCAGGGACAACTTATAACATGCACCGTAGATACCCAGTTGGGCCAGGTTATGCAGGTTATCGTAAGGCAACATGTATTTGAGCATCATCCGGTCGAGCATTTCGTTGATGATACCTGCAAAGCCGATAACGACCATGGGCAGCGAATAGCGCAGCATCTTTTTGAAAAGCTCGCGGTCAAAACCATAGAAGATACTTTTTAATTGAGGGGTTAGCAGCAGCATTTTAACCCCACTGGCTACCAGGTTGGCTATAAACACATAGCCTACACCAAGTGTTGGACTGTAAAGTCTGGCTAAAAACGAACCGGGGTTGTGGAGGTACGCATGGCGGCAAAAGATGAGGAAGAAAATATTGACCGACATGTTGACGGCAATTTCGATAATCTTAATAGTAGCAAAGCGTTTGGCCCTGTTTTCGGCGCGCAGTTTTACAAATGGGATGGCGGAAATAGAATCCAACGCCAGCATCCAGGCAAACCAGTGGATGTATTCCAGGTGGTTACTGTATTTTAAAACGCCGGCCAGGGGCGTACCAATGACGTACATTAAAACGAGAAAAGTAAGCGAGGAAGGCACTATAAAATTAAGTACGGTGGAGTAGACCTTTTCCGGGTCGCTGGCTTTTTGCTGAAAACGGAAGAAAGCGGTGTCCATACCAAACAGCAGCAGCACGGCAAAGAAACCACTGTAGGCATATAATTCGGAGTTAACTCCGAATTGATCGAGCGCGAATACACGAGTGTATAAATAGGTTAGCGAATAGTTGAGGAACCTGCCGGCAATACTGGGTATACCGTAGATAAGCGTTTGAGAGGCGAGTTTTTTAATGGGATTCAAGGTTCACAAACCTAAGGGAAATTTTTGGGGTGTTGGAGAGTGTGGTTGGTTAAGTGTTCACGTTTGAGGGTGAAGTGTCTGATTTGGGGAATATAAATACATTTCGCACGGAGGGGAATACAGAGGGAACAGCCGAGGAATACAATGCTAAATGCGAGTTATGATGGGGAAGCCCTCTGCGGTGCCCGAGGGTCTTTAATTAAAAAGGCAAATCATCTTCTTGCTTATCCTTCACTATTTCGATAGTATCAAGTCTTTGCCAGAGATTGTTTAAAATAATTTTTTGCTTCTCAACCGGCTGAAATTTGAAAAACTTAATGAAATTACCGATGGTTGAGATGTAAAAATACTGCTTGATAAAAATTGTGTAGTTGCCTTTCACGAAACATTTTGCGATGAGTGCATTGTTCTGTAAAACGGTCTCCAACATAGAGGCGTTATAAGCATCCTCAAGATTTTTAATTACGATATTGACTTCTGAAATATATTCAGCGTTCGAGTAAAGTTTCGCATATACCTTCATGAGGCTATCTGCGAATTCGAGATAGGTTCGTTTGTCCCACTGATCAAATTCAATTGTAGAAGATTTACTAGAAAGGACTTCCCGGTCAACGTCAAAAAAGGAGGTAATTCTGGAGTCATAATTTGACAAAATCATCCGATTAAGGACTTTCGTAAATCCGAAAGACTCTATTCCATTCTCCCTAATAATTTCCTCAAAGAGCTTTCCAACAAAATATATTTCTGTCTTAAAGTCATATATGTGGTCATTGAATTCGGAAGGTGGTGTATACCGCCAATTCAGACTGATACTTTTATCAAAATTCTCATTTTGAAATTCTATTTGTTTCCCAAACCCGAAATCAATTATTTTAAGGGTGCCCCCCTCATTGACCATAATATTTTGTGGGCGGATGTCACGATGTAAAATTTTAAACTCTTCCAAGTGCCTAAAACCTTGAATAGTTTGAATAAATACATCATTAATTTTATCCGGATTAACCTTTAAATATTCTTGAATATCAGTTCCGTCTACATATTCCATCAAAATGTATCCGGTATGTTTCTCAGGATATAAATAATAATTAAAAACCCTAACAATATTCTTGTGATACAGTACATGAAGTAATTTAATCTCTTGGACGAAATTTTTAAAATAGGCTTCTTTGTCTTCGGCATAATAGGGCGAGTATTTTTTGCAAACGAAGTTTTCATTTATTGTTTCATCTTCGATCAAAAGAGCCTCTCCAAAACCTCCGCGATTCAACTCTCGTATTACCTTATATTCTTTCTCTTTAATAAACTTGATCTCACTCTTATCCATACCAAAGTTTTGTCTTTTACAAATTCAAAGATAACTTTCGTTAATTTTCATTACATCATTTTCAGCAACTCCTTCTCATCCCACCCCAAAAACATTTTCCCATTGCCAAAATCCCACACCGGTCTTTTAATAAGTGAAGGGTTTTCAACCATCAAAGCAATGGCTTTTGTTTTATTGGTGATGCATGCTTTTTGCTCATCAGTAAGTGCGCGGTAGGTGGTGCCTTTGGTGTTGATGAGTTTATCGGTGGGGAAGTGTTGCAGCCATAGTTGCAGGGTGGCTTTATCTATGCCCGATTCTTTGTAGTTGTGGAATTCGTATTTCAGCTTTTTTGCATCGAGCCATTTAAAAGCTTTTTGCATGGTGTCGCAGTTTTTAATGCCGTATATCTTAATCATGTTTCAAAGAAAAGAATTTGAGAGAGAAATTTACCACTACAACACTTAGGGCACTAAGAAGCTTTTTAAAACTACAATAAATGCAGTTTAACACAAAGAGCACAAAGGTTAAAACAAAGGGCACCAAAAATGCTATTACTTAGTGCTCTTTGTATTGTGATTTTCTTTGTGTGCTTTGTGTTAACAGGTATTTCTTTGATTTAAAACCTTGGTATTTCTTTGTGTCCTTAGTGCCTTTGTGGCAAAAATTGAGTGTTTTAATGTTCCGCATTAAAAGCCCAGTGAATGCGTTCCATGTTGGTTACTTCAAGGCTGGGGACGTTGAAGTCTTCAATTACTTTACCTTTTAATATGTAACAACCTTTACCGGTAAAGGGGTATTGCTCGATAGACTGAGGAAAGTGAACGGTATCGAATAACGTTCCGGCTTCGTCTATAAAAGTACCGAAATACATGTTATCGCCATGGATGGTGGTTACGCGCTTAATGTTTACATAGTAGCCTACCATGTAAATTACCTTGCCTAAATGTTGTATCAGACCTTTGGCGGGCAAGGTGTTTTTGTATTGCTTTTCGAGCAAAGTAAACGGTGAGGTATAGGGGAAACCGAGTATCTGCATTTCGTCCAGCGCATCTTCAAAGTCGCCGTATTCCAGCGGGGGCAGGTCGGTAGGTTCAGAGGCGGCAACGAAGAGTTCTTTGCGCGGGACAGTCTTTTTGGTTTTGTTGAGCAGCATGTGTGCATCCCACAATAATTCCGTACTGGTTCTGCCGGTAAAGCGGAAGGCCTTGATGCGGATAAGGATGCGCAGTTGCTCCAGCGAAATGGCCACCCGTTTTACAAACTCGTTGAGGCTGGTAAAAGGGCCATTGCGGTGGCGTTCTTCCAGTATGTTTCTGATGGTTTGGTTTTCGAGGTCTTTGATAAGGCAGAAACCCATGTGTATTACTTTGCCCTGCAGGTGCGCCAGGTTATCGCTGTTGTTTACGCAGGGCAGTTCGACGGTGGCGCCGAGCATGGCGGCTTCATGCAAATAAAATTCGGTGCTGTAAAATCCGCCGAAGTTGTTGAGCACACCGGTTATAAATTCAATGGGGTAATAAGCGCGCAGGTAAAGGCTCTGGTAGCTTTCAACCGCATACGAAGCAGAATGGCCTTTGGCGAACGAGTAACCTGCAAAGCTTTCAATCTGCCGCCATATTTCGGCGGCTTCATCATCGGGGTATTTTTTCTTTTTGCAGTTTTCGAAAAACTGCTCTTTTACCCGCTGAAACTCTGCCCTCGACCGGAACTTGCCCGACATACCCCGGCGCATTACATCAGCTTCTTCCAGCGTTAACCCTGCATATAAGTGGGCTACTTTTATTACATCCTCCTGGTAAACCATTACGCCATAAGTATCGGGCATAATCTTTGCCAGGATTGGGTGCGCTTCCTTTCGTTTTTCAGGGTACCGGTAGCGCAGAATATATTCGCGCATCATGCCCGAGCTGGAAACCCCGGGCCGGATGACCGAACTTGCAGCTACCAAACCCAGATAATCTTCTACCTCCAGCTTGCGCATTAACTGGCGCATGGCGGGCGATTCTACATAAAAGCAGCCGATGCTATCGCCGGTTTTCAGCATTTCTTTAATGCGCGGGTCTACTTTAAAATCCTGTATGCGGTGTATATCAATTTCCTCGCCAAGGTTGGATTTGACGAGGTCTACCGCGTCTTTGATATGCCCCAGGCCCCGCTGGCTCAGGATATCAAATTTATAGAGGCCCACATCTTCTGCTTCGAGCATAGAGAACTGCGTGGAAACAAAACCCACGGGCATTAGCTCCAGTGCGGTGTAGCAGGTTATAGGCTCTTCCGAAATAAGTATACCACAAGCGTGCACGCTGAGCAGGTTGGGCATGCCTTGTATTAGTTCGGCATATTGCAAAACCAGTTTGCCGTATTCATCCAGGCCGCGCTTATTGATGCGGTCGCCTTGCAGGGCTTCAATTTCGTTATCGGGCAGGCCGAAGACCTTGCCTATTTCACGGATGCATGATTTGCGCTCGAAGGTGCTGTAACTGCCTACCAGGGCGGCGTGTCCGGGGTACCGGTCGAAAATATATTGGCGCACCTGGTCGCGGTCGGTGTGCGAAAAATCAATGTCGAAATCGGGCGGGTTTTTGCGCGAGGGGTTGATGAAGCGCTCGAAATATAAATCCAGTTCAATGGGATCAACATCCGTAATGCGCAGGCAGTAGGCAATCAAACTATTGGCCCCGCTGCCCCGGCCGATGTAGAAAAAATTTTGTTGGCGGGCAAAATTTACGATATCCCAGTTGATGAGGAAATAGGCAGTAAATCCTAAATCGAAAATGGTTTGCAGCTCTGTTTCAAAACGGTTTTTAATAAGCTCGGGTGGGTCTTTGTAGCGATAGGCCAGGCCTTCTAAAGCAAGTTCGCGGAGCAATTTTTTATCTTCCTCAGGTGAACCGGTGAAAAATTTCTTGTTCTTGCTTTTGCCGAATTCGAAAGAAACATTGCAGTGTTTCAGTATTTCATCTGTGTTCTTTACGGCCTTGGGAAGTTCAGCATAGGCATCCACCATGGCCTGGGGCGGCATTAACTGATCATTCAGATTTCCCTGGTGTGTTTTAGGTAATTTGCTGAGTAGCAGGTTATGATAAATGGCACGCAGCAACCGGTGGGTATTAAAATCCTTTTTGTTACGGAAACTTGCTGTGGCCAGCATTACCTGCTTATTGGATGCATAATCTGCACCATATAAACGAAACGCTGCTATATCTGCCGGATGGATGCCAATGTATCCGTTCTCCTTTAAAACAACATGTTTGCCTTTTTGCCAGGGGTGAATGATATAGCAATTGGGCAGCACCGGAGCCTCCGACGGAATTGGCAGGTGCCGCATTTTGTAGTGGCTGAGATATTCGTTCATCTCCTGAAAGCCAGCGTTGTTTTTGGCCAGGCACACGTATAATTGCTCAGTATCGTTCCTGAAATCAATGCCTATAGCGGGGGTTATCCGGTATTGCGGCGCCAGGCGCAAAAAATCAAGGCAGCCCGATGTGTTATTAATATCAGTAAGCGCCAGCCTGCGAATACCCAAAGCCTCCGCCTGCTGAAGGAGTTCTTCAACGTTCATAACCCCGTAGTTGAGGCTGTATTGGCTATGGCAGTTTAAGTACATGAGTAGGTTAATAATTCAATTGTCGGGTTTGCCTGGGTGCTCCACCCCTTTCGTCCCTAAAAGAGAAACCAGGGCAAATTACAACCTGGTTCAACTTTTTGGGGGATGCAATTTAAGGACAATTTAGGGGTTATAGTGCTCTGTATTTTGTCTTTTGGCTTTGGTTTCCTCTTTAGTGCTTGTTGCACAACTCAATACAGGCCTCTCCCCGACATCGCTTCGCCTGTCGACCCTCTCCATTCTTCGAATAGAGAGGGCAAAGGCAGGAACCGGACACATCTTCCCTCTCTATCGCTTGCGATGGAGAGGGTGGTCGCACGAAGTGCCGACCGGGAGAGGCCTGTATTTATTTCTTTGAATAATTAAACAAAAAATCCCTTTCTTCTTTACTCAAACTATCGTAACCCGAGCGGGCAATTTTATCTAATATCTCATCTACCTTTTCCTGCTCACCTTTACTGCGTGCAGTTGTATTGCCCGGCCGGGCATCGGTGCTTTTATAGCTTACTTTAACCGCCGGTTTGCGCTTAAAAAGTTTTACAAAACTGCCTACCGGGTCAAAGCCTCCGCGCAGACTGGTTATATATAAATAGCCGGTAAGCGCCCCGCCCACATGGGCTATGTACCCGCCTGCATTACCATTAGGAATATTGATAACATCCAGCAACAAAGAAAACAGCGCTATATATTTAATCTTAACAGGGCCAATAAGAATAAGCGAAATTTCATGGTCGGGGTTAAGCGTAGCCGCGGCAAAAACAATAGCCAGGATACTGGCCGAAGCGCCCAGCATGTAGGAGCCTTCCAGTATAGGCTTAAAAACCGGCAACAGGTTGTAGGCAAGTATGTAAAGCAGCGCCCCACCCAGGCCTCCGATGATATAAAGCGGCAGCACTTTTTTATCGCCCAGGTAAAGCACAAATATTTCACCAAACCAGTAAAGCCAAAGCATATTGAAAAGAATATGCAAAAGGCCCACATGCAAAAACATATAAGTAAATACCGACCAGGGCTGATATAGCAGCGTATGCAATGAGGCAGTAACCTGCAAATGGTTTAACAGAAAATAATAAAAGGTGTTTGTTTGAGCAACAAACCCAACCAGGTTTAGCAACCCGAAAAAAACAAACACGGCAACATTTACAAATATCAGCTTCACCACCATGTTGCCATAGCGGAACTGGTATTTAATATCGCCTGTAATTGAGCCGGTAAGCATTTTAGCTGATAGATATTTTAATAAAGATGAGTTCGGTTACGGCTCCATATTTTAACCAGTATAAAACCGAATAAAGCCCCGCCAAGGTGGGCAAAATGTGCAACGTGGTCGTTCGGGTTGTTGGCATGTGCACCCCATATTTCATAAATCAAATACGCACCAACCAGGTATTTGGCCTTAATGGGTACGGGAAAGAACAGGAACATCAGCTCCATATTCGGAAACAACATGGCAAATGCAATTAATATGCCGAATATAGCACCGGAGGCCCCCAATGTGGGCTCCAGGTATATTTCGCTTAACTGTAAACTATGGCTGATAAGTTCCAGGGGTGGGTTAATAGAACCGGTTAAATGATAAACAGTAAATGCCTGTACTGCTACGTAAGTAAAAGCGGCGCCTAAACCAGTAACAAAGTAAAAAATGAAGAACCGCTTCGGCCCCCAAACGCGTTCAAGAATAGTCCCGAACATGAACAAGCCAAACATATTGCCGAAAATATGCCAGAACCCCTCATGCATAAACATATAGGTTACAAACTGCAAAGGCATAAAAAGGCTGCTTCCGGGATAGTGAAGGGCACAGTAATTCTCCATTAAATGTTTTAGCTCCGGATTTCTGTCACCACCTATGATGTCATGCACCAGGAAAAACAAAATATTAATGAAAATAATGTTGAAACTAACGCTCCGGGGATTAAAACTCTGATTAAACATAATAAGGCAAATTTAAACGAAGACTTGACATCTGGGATTGTAGACGCATCTTTATTGAGATTATTTTGGTTTTAGATAACAAAAAGAAGGCGCAAAGAGTTTTGGCAGGTGTCTTACCCTACCAAAAACCGGTTGGCGGGGACGCCATAGGTGTTCGGAAGATTCAAAATGCATCTACGCAAACCCTCTAACTCCCGAAGCGGGAGAACCGCTTCGCCTTTTGGGCCTGCCTTTCTGCCTTGGTTTCCCCGTTTCGGGGACGGAAGGGGTCTGGACTTTGGCCGTAAAGGCACATCTAAGTTTCTTCCGAACACCGGTTGGCGGGGACGCCGAACCGGGTACCCTTAGTGGTTAGGCGTCCCCGCCAACCACTTGTATATGGGCAATCCTTTTGTTCGCGCCCAGATACCTCCTGTCCTATATAATGTATTCCACCTCCTTAAACCCAAACCTCAGCTCCTTTCCATTGGAGTGGATAATCAGCTTCCCGTCCTTGGCAACCCCGTTTATTTCGCCCTTAAAGGTGTTTTCGCCCCGCTTAAACTCATAGGTTTGCTGGTAGCGGTAAAGGGCCACGGTATACCCCTTGTCCAGGAAGTTATAATGCTGTTGGCGCAGTTGCAGGTAATATTTTTCAAGGTAGGCGCAAAGCTCATCCACCAGTAAGGGAATGTCGTACGTAAGGGCCTCAACCGGTTTTTTTATCTGTATCAGCGAGGCCGGGTTGGGTAAAGCCGGGTCAAACTCCTCCTGGTTAACATTTATGCCAATGCCCACTATAGTGGAGGCAATTTTGCTGCCGTTAATAGTATTCTCTATTAAAATGCCTCCCAGCTTCTTATCGTGATAATAAATGTCGTTAGGCCATTTTATCCGTACCTCATCGTTCAGCACAAATTCACAAAAATCCTTAACGGCAAGGGCGATGGCCATGTTTAAAAAAAACTGTTTATCGGCATCCAGCTGGTCTGGATATAGGACCAAACTGAGGGTAATATTCTTTCCGCCCTCGGTTTCCCAACTGCTTCCCATCTGTCCACGGCCTGCAAATTGCTCCCTGGCTACGATAACGGTTCCTTCAATTGGCCTGGCATTTGACAACATTTGTCTGGCAAAATTGTTAGTAGAATCAACTGAATCGAGCTCAATCAGGTTTTTACCGATAAATAGGGTGTTGGTCATGCTTGGCGTTATTGACTTTCAGATTCATGAAAACTAATTACTTTTGAAAAGTTTTGAAAGTAAAATTATCAACAAAACCCCAGGCGTTTGGCGAAGAGAAATACGGGAACAGAAAATTTAAGGAAGGTGGTAATAGATGCCATCCTCGATAAAAAGGGGCATCAGGTAATTAGCCTCGACCTGAAAAAGATAAAGGACACTCCTTCTGATTATTTCATCATAACACATGGTGATTCAAGCACGCAGGTAAGGGCTATATATATGAATGTGGTTGAAGAAGCCGAAAAACACGGTTTCAGCCCATACCATACCGAGGGGATGAAAAATTCGGAGTGGATTATTATCGACTTTGTTGACGTGGTAGTACACGTTTTTTATAGGGACAGAAGGGACTTTTATTGCCTGGAGGAATTATGGAACGATGCTAAGTTAACCAGGCATAACGACACTGATCATAAGTAGAGCATACAATAAATTAAAAGCAGAATCGTCTGAGAGAGGACATTGAAAAGAAAAAATGGAAAATCAGGAAAACAATAATCAGAACAATCCGGGGCAGCCCCGCAGAGACCTTAAACGTCCTAAAAAAATATTAGACGAAGGCCCTAAGTTTAATTACTTCTGGGTATACGCCATCATACTGCTGTTTGTAATGATGTTTTTTGGCAATTTATCTTTCTTCCAGGAAAACGTGAAAGAAAGCAGCATCACCGAACTACGGGCTATGCTTGGCAATAACGATGTAGATAAAATTGTGGTTGTAACCGGCGCCGAAAAAAGTGCAGAAGTATACCTCAAAGAATCAGCGTTAAATAAGCCCGAATACAAGGATGTGGCACACACGCGCTTTGGCGGTATTAACAAAGGCCCGCAATATACGCTTACGGTGGCATCTAACGATGCTTTTGATAAATTTGTTACCGAATTTTATAAAGATAAGCCGCAACTGCAGGTAGTAACCGTAAAATACGAGATACGCCAGGATTGGCTGCGCGATGTGTTCCCATGGGTATTGCCGCTGTTGCTGATAGCAGGCCTTTGGATATTTATGCTGCGCCGTGCAGGCGGTGGCATTGGTGGGGCAGGTGGCAACATCTTTAACATTGGCAAATCAAAAGCCATTTTGTTTGACCGCGATGAGAAGATAAACCTCACCTTCGGCGACGTTGCCGGGCTGGATGAGGCAAAGGTGGAAGTACAGGAAATTGTAAACTTCCTGAAAAACCCTAAAAAGTATACTGCCCTGGGTGGTAAAATACCTAAAGGTGCTTTATTGATTGGCCCTCCGGGTACGGGAAAAACGTTGATAGCTAAGGCTATGGCCGGTGAAGCGCAGGTTCCTTTCTTTAGTATCTCTGGTTCCGATTTTGTTGAAATGTTTGTGGGCGTAGGTGCATCGCGTGTGCGCGATTTATTCCGCCAGGCGCGCGAAAAAGCACCTTGTATCATATTCATTGATGAAATTGATGCTATAGGCCGCGCAAGGGGTAAAAACCTGATACAGGGTAATGACGAACGCGAAAATACACTCAACCAGTTATTGGTTGAAATGGACGGTTTCAGTTCTGAGAAAGGTGTAATTATAGTTGCCGCTACCAACCGCCCTGACGTGTTGGATACGGCCTTGCTTCGCCCGGGACGTTTTGACCGTCAAATATCTATTGATAAACCAGATTTGAGCGGACGCGAGCAGATATTTAAAGTGCATTTAAAAACCATTAAGCTTAGCGAAACCGTTGATGTTTATAAGCTGGCTGCCCTTACACCGGGTTTTGTAGGCGCCGACATCGCGAACATTTGTAATGAAGCCGCATTGATAGCTGCCCGTAACGATAAAACCGCGGTTGATATGCAGGACTTTCACGATGCTATTGACCGCGCCATTGGTGGACTTGAAAAGAAGAACAAGCTGATTTCGCCTGAAGAGAAAAAGATAATTGCCTACCATGAAGCCGGCCATGCCGTAGCCGGTTGGTACCTGGAAAATGCACATCCTTTATTAAAGGTTTCTATTATTCCACGGGGTGTTGCTGCATTAGGTTACGCACAGTATTTGCCTAAAGAAAAATACATTGAGCGTGAAGAAGAAATGTTAGACCGCATGTGTATGACCTTGGGCGGACGTGCTGCTGAAAAACTGGTTTTCAATAAAATCTCCACCGGCGCACAAAACGACCTCGACCATGTAACCAAGGTTGCTTATGCCATGGTTTCTGTATTTGGTATGAACGATAAAGTAGGTAATGTTTCGTTCTACGATATGCAGAACCAGAATACCTTCAGCAAACCATTCAGTGAAGCCACGTCGCGTATGATTGATGAGGAATCGCGTGGTATTATTGCAAAACAATACTTACGTGCACAGGAACTGCTGAAAGACAAACGCAAAGAACTGGATGCATTGGCCAACCTGCTTTTAGAGAAAGAGGTATTGTTCAAAGATGACCTTGAACGACTGATAGGCAAGCGCCCTTTCGATAAAGCTGACGAAGAAATTACTACCAATCCACCGGATGCCTCTGCTGAAAATGTAGATGGGCAATATACCGTGTCCTGAAACACAGACGTTATAAATACTATTGTTGAGAATCATAAAGCGTAAAGCTTTAGTTCACCGCCTCATATTATAACTTTGAGTTCCGGTAACAATATCTGTTTATTAAATTTTTTATTATGGTTAATGAAGGAACCGGAAACGGATTTTTCTCGCGCTTAAAAAACGTATTCTCATCGTCTGCCGATACGGCAACACAGGAAGAAAGCGCGCATGAAAACTCCACTGCAACAACCACTTTAACCGAAGAACTGGTAATGGCCGGAGATGAAATAACCGGTGTTACCGAACCGGTAAATACCACCGCTATCCGCACCGAAAGTGTTACTGAAAAAGAAATACCCCTGCGCACCGTTGAGGTTAGCGCACCGGCTGCCTATACCCTACCCGATGAGCAGGACCTGGACATCCGTTTTGCCACAAAATTTATTGATGCCGGCGGCAAATTCATTTTCTGCGAAACAGTAAAAGAGGCCATTGACAACCTGCGCATGCTGAAGGCAGACATGGGCTGGAGCCACGTTTTTTGCTGGGAGAATGAAATTAAAGATGCTTTTTGCGAGAACGGTTTTCAGAAAGGCGCTATAGGCTTTACGCTCGAAAACTCACAGGCGGCCGTTTCTCTTTGCGAGAGCCTGGCTGCCGATGAGGGCACTATCATAGTCAATCCCAAGCAGGCAAGCAGAAGAACGCTGAGCACCTTCCCTAAAACGCATATCATCATTACCGACATTGCACACCTCAGCGCTGTTGAGGCAGAAGCCCTGCAAAGATTTAAAAACCTGAACAAAGGCGAATTGCCCTCGGTAATTAAGCTGGGCAAATGCAACACCGGCCACTTCTACGACAAACAAAACCTGATACTCAACGCCAACGGCACCGAAGACATTTATGTGTTTTTGGTTGATGAAATTATACCGGTTAGTTTAAGGCCATAGGCTTTCCCTATGTAACACATAAACCTTCCAGGTTTCAGCGCCGCTAATAGCCTGGCCAGGACCTGAAAGGTTTTGCACCCTGAATGCTGTGGGCAAGACCTTGCTTTATGCTATTTACAAGTATGATGTGGAGCATAAGGGGGCAGTAAAAGGCACAAATGCCAGGGCAATCGGGTCTGGAAAATTTTGGCCTCATTTAAATGGTTAAAACCATTTTTTGTCTGCAATTTACATAGCCCACGATTTAAATCGTGGGCTATGTAAAGGTAAAAACCGGATAAAACCGTTTCAACGGTTTCCACGACCACTCCACGTGCCCGGGAAAAGTTAGACCCGATTGCCCTGGCACAAATGCTTATTTACTTTGAAGACATTCAAATTTCCTTAAATTTGGTAAATGAAGACCTTAACCTTCAACTTACCGGAAAGCGTTGATTTGGACGAAAAGGAGGCTAAAACTTTTTTTGCAGCCAAACTTTATGAGCGTGGGACACTTAGCCTTGGACAAGCCGCAGAGTTAGCTGGTTATTCAAAGCGTACTTTCATGGAGTTATTGGGAAATTATGCGGTTTCAATATTCAACTCTTCTTCTGCAGACTTGGAAAATGATATTCTGAATGCGCAAGGCTATCATAGTTGATATTATTATCTATTCAAGTATTATCTGAAAAAATTTAAGCATATTGTCAAATGGCAAAGGCAAAAATATATTTAGACACCTCCGTTATCAATTTTCTATTTGCTGACGATGCCCCAGAGAAAATGGAGATAACGAAAGACTTCTTTGCTAATTTTATAACTACCGGAATTTATGAATCATTTATTTCGGCAGTAGTAGTGCAGGAAATAAACAATACCATAGATAATGATAAACGAGAAAAGTTATTGGGCTGCATTAGCAAGTATCATTTGGCTTTTACGGAAATCAACAACATAGAAGAAACTGAACGATTGGCAAATCTATATATCGATAGAGGCATTATTCCTGCTTCAAAGGTTGCCGATGCCTTGCATATTGCAATTTCTACTATGGCTAATTTTGACTATCTTGTTAGTTGGAATTACAAGCACCTTGCAAATGTGAATAGGGAGAAGAAAATACTGGCAGTAAATATGCAGGAGAATTATTTTCATCCGCTAAGAATTATTACACCACTTGAACTGATTGATTATGGAAACTAAAGTATCAAAAGCCCAATTAGAAGTTTGGGAATGGAAAGAGAAGCTATACCAGCAAGTAAAAGATTTGCATCAAGGCGAAATGCTGAAATTTATTTTGGGGCAAACCAAGGAAACCATAGACAACTTGAAGGATAAGCAGAAAATTGTGAAGTAAGTTGTGCCGCATTCAGAGCCATTTACCCGGAAACTTCTTTTACATCTCATCAATTCTTATCTTAGCATAAAATATAAATAGCATGGCTCTTTACGTAATAGATATCAATGAGAAATCGGAGAAGGGTAAGCAATTGAAGCGTTTGCTAATCGAAAAACAATCTGCTACAAAAATTTTCTCCATCAAAGAGTACGAAAAAAACGAAGAACTTGCTTTGATGAAAATCATGAGCAAGCCGTTGAAAGAAGAACTTGTTACGGCTTCAGAAAT
>Ga0182013_10005700_pt1 | contig 14394 bp, 24 predicted proteins | sample 612S2MmetaG_FD_120487 | JGI IMG/M metagenome (GOLD analysis project Ga0182013, IMG submission 120487) | Permafrost microbial communities from Stordalen Mire, Sweden - 612S2M metaG | ecosystem: Environmental > Terrestrial > Soil > Wetlands > Permafrost | place: Sweden: Stordalen | collected... | reverse complement strand
GTGGCTGTCGCGTGCCGGTGGCAGGATGTGCATGTGACCACGACGACGCTTTCCTGGGATGTGGTGCCCGTCGACAAGCCGGACGATGTCAATGTCGTGATCGGGCAGGCGCACTTCATCAAGACGGTCGAGGACCTGCATGAGGCGATGGTGGGGGTGAGCTCGTCGCTGCGGTTCGGGCTGGCCTTTTGCGAGGCCTCCGGGCCACGGTTGGTTCGCCGCACCGGCAATGATCCTGAATTGGTCGAGCTCGCGACCCGCAATGCGCTGGCCATCGCCGCCGGGCACTGCTTCGTGATCTTCTTGCGTGACGGGTTCCCGGTCAACATCCTCAACCCGGTCAAGGCGGTGCCCGAGGTCTGTACGATCCACTGCGCCACAGCCAATGCGGTTGACATCTTGGTCGCGGTGACCCCGCGTGGCCGTGGCATTGTGGGCGTCGTCGACGGACAAGTGCCCCTCGGGGTGGAGACCGATCGCGACGTGGCCGACCGGCACGAACTGCTGCGCGCCATCGGTTACAAGCTCTAGCCGGGCTTCGCCCCAGCCCGACGGGCATGCTGTCTGGTGTCGCTGGAGCTGCGTAGCCCGTAGCAGGACAGGAGCCAGCAGGCGTAGGGCCGCTCATGACGCACCGACTCGTGGAACGCCTGGACCTCAGCCAATGGACGAATTGCCGAGCAGGTCAGCGACCGCCTTAATATGCACACCGGACTCCAGCCACGCCACGGCCCGGGGAGTGGCGCAGCAGCCGTGGGTGCTGCGTGGCTGCTATGGCGAGAGCCTCAGGCCGGGTTCGTGCCCGTTTCCTGCGATCAGCGTCTTCCACCCACCCGCCGGGAAGTAGTAAGTCTTTCCGGTAGACGACACCCAAACCTTGAGGACGCCATCGTTCAGGAATTCGTAAGTGTCTTCGTCGCTGTATTCGTCGGCGGGACCGTCCGGATGTTTCACTGTGAATGTCATGCCAGAAGTGTGGCATCAAAGCTGGCCCGAAGTCTGCGGCTGACGACAGGCGGTTGCCGCTCCGTATACCAGTGCGACATTGAGGATCTGGAACCGTTAGTCGACGCCCTCAACAAGAGCCTGGCGGACATCATGGTCACATCGGAATACTTTTCCGGAGCGTCGGTGGCGACTGTTTGGACAGTCGACGTTCTACCGCGCGGATGGAAGTGGCCTGGTTTGCTGAGTTCAGCGCGCTCATCGTGTCGCGCCGATCTGGTGCCTCTGCACGATCTGCCCCCCCCCCTGTTGCTGGTCAGAGCTGTAGCCCATCGCGGCGGCCCTCGCCGTCACCTCACTCTTAACGGACCTCGTCCTCGTCATGAGTTTCGACGACCTGGTGCTGTTCCTGCCAGTCCGGCGCATTGCTTTCCAGCGGCGTATCGCCGTTCTCGATCGGCACCCGCTCGTCGAGGTCGACGGTTTCCAGGTCGGCGGCCTCAGCTGCGGGGCGCTGCTGCTCGATAGCATCGGCGAGAGGGACATCGTCGGGAAAGGGACCACTGTCGCTCACTTGAGTCAACCTACTCCGACGCTTATGACTTTTGTCACCCGCCACGACGATGCGACCGGTGTGAGCTGGGTTTAGCCACGGTCATGGGACCACCCGTTTGCCAGTAATGGGAGCACCCGGTGTATCTGCCGGGTAGTTGCTCGATTACTGGATCGGATCGCTCCCTGAATTGGTCCGGAGTCGCCACCCGCACCGCCGGCACCGCCGTGGCCACCCGCGAACCCGACGCCCCCATCGACGCCGGACCGCCGTTGGCGCCGTTGTCACCGGCCCCGCCAGCCCCCTCGGCCCCACCGTGACCGCCGATGCCGGGGTCGCCAGTACCCGCAGCGTCATTGCGGGGTCTTGGCCGAGCCACTTGGCCGTCGCCGCCATCGTGGTCCCGTTCGTTCACCGCGACCAGCCCAGCGCCGCCGGATGTCGCCTTGTAGCGCCGAACACCCTTCGTCAGTGTCCCGCCAGTGTCCCAAGACAGGCGCGAACAGACTGGACAGGACGACACAGACTGGACACTCAGGACGTGCTGACCTGCACCTATTGGACGCACCAGAACAGTAGTTCACACTGTCCGGTTCCCTGGGGGTCAAGTGGTCGCAGGTTCAAATCCTGTCAGCCCGACTGAGCGAATCAGGCTCTGATCTGCTGTGATGGCGTGATCGGGCTCGGATTATTTGTTGCCTATAGTGCTGGTCTTGGGACCATGTGCGCCGCGACCGGACTGCGACACCTCGAGCGCCGCCGGAATCCCATAGGCGCGTGCGGCTTTCAGGTAGGCCAGGGCGTCCAGCATCGCAGAGTTTTTCTCTAAATCCGCGGCCACCCACCAGCACGTGTCGTCATCGCCGAGCGGGTAGAGCCCGATGTGGAGATCGCCGCGCAGGTGTTTGGCGATCACCTCCGCAGTCAGTGTCAGATAGGCCGCGTCGGCTCGGCTCATTCCCTTGCGCCAATAGCCGTTGATGGCAGGCATCCAACCCGATCGCCCGTCACGTCTGTTCTCCAAGCGGAGCGCGTATACATCGGTGCGGCAACGAAACAGGCTTGCGTAGAACCGGAGTTTCGCCTCCGGGGCCGACCGCATATCGACTGGCGCGGTCGGTGCACCTGTTAGGGCTGGCTGATCGGGATCCGCGGCGCGGGCGTGCTCCTTACTGAGCTCGAGCAGCCGACGCAGGCGCACGTTATCGGCACGAAGCGTCGCCAACTCACCGGGAAAGCGTTCGTCCACACCTCACAGTCTGCTGTGGCTCGCCGAGGCAGTCGACACTATTTCAAGGGTCTCAGAGGTGGTCATCTCATGCGGGGGACTTCTGACGTATCCGGGGGTATTGCCCACTTGCCCACTTTCTCTATTGGGCGCACAATGGGTATGTAACTTAGGTGTTGTACACAGAAACGAGGCGTGACCATGACCGCTGACGCCGTATTCGAGCCCGTCGCCGAGGTCAAGGCGGATGATCGCTCGCGGATTGCCTTCGGGCGAATCGGTGTGAACCGCAACGACCGCTTCCTTGTGTCTCGCCGTGGTGGTGACCTGTTGTTGACGCCGATGGCATCCATACCGCAGCGCGAGTTGCTGGTGTGGGAGAACGGGCAGGTGCGCGAGTCGCTGCTGCGCGGGCTGGCTGACGTCGCGGCGGCCAGGGTGTCGCGACGTGACGACTACCTGGTAGGCGACGACGACGACGAATGAGCGCGCCGCCATTCATCTTGCTCTACACGGATGAAGCGCAAGCCATAATGGACGACCTCATCAGCCGTCCGCGTGATGAAAAGACAAAGAAGGTGCGGAAGGCGCTGCGCTTTCTTAGGGACCTTGGTCCTTCGTACCCTGCGCTTGAATCACACAAGTACCATTCGATGACCGGCCCCCACGGTGAGGATGTATGGGAGTCCTACGTGGAGAATCAGACGCCTTCGGCGTGGCGCATCTGGTGGGTATACGGGCCTGACGCTGACACGCTCACCATAACCACCATCGGCCCGCATCCGTAGAGATGCTTGTCGCGGGACCAGGGCCGGTCTCATCACAGTGCCGGAGCGCACTTGACCGTCCGACGGCGTGGCGTTGAGGCGCACGATATGCGCGCTGGTGCACGTAGCGCACGTTATGCACTGCGAATCGGAGACAGTTTTCCCTGGCGCCATTGTCCGATGGTCAAGTGCGCCAGGTTCAAAACCAGCCGTAGCTGTCAGTCCGCGCTGACTACGAGGTAGCGGATGGCTTCTGTCTGAAGGGAATCGCTGGCTCAGAGTCTCGCGAGCGTGGCGCCGATGTCCTTGGTCAGCAGGTAGAGGTCCAAGTTAGTCGAGTCCTCGGCATCGAACGGGTCAAACCCGAACCGCTGCCACCAACTGAAAGCGGCCGGGTTCAGTGCGGTGACCACGACAGCTCGGCATGCTGCTTTGACGTTCAACTCGGCGGCTGTCGCCAGGATGTGTTTGACCATTTGGGTGCCCAGCCCAAGCCCGGTCACGCGGGTGTCGGTGGCTAGCCGGCCTACTAGGAGCGCGGGAACCTGCGATGGGGCGCCCTTCGCCAATGGCGTGGGACTTGCTGACCGATCCACCGAGGTCATCGACAAAGTTGCGTAGCAGACCACCTCATGATCAGGATCAGCGATCACCCAGACCGCTGCGGTGTTGCCGCGTCGGTTCTGGCCGGCGTAGCGGCGCAGCCACTCGTCCAGTAACGAATCGCCCGACGTGAACTCGTCGCGCCGGTGTCTGTCCGGGTCGAGTAGGTTCGGCCGGTAGAACTGCACTTCAGTCGAGCCAGGTGAACTTCGCTGGCCGCTTCAACGCGGCCGCCAGCCGCTCGTTAACCCGTGCCGGATGGGTCAATGCTTCGGTGAACACGGCCGCTGAGTCGGGGGACAGCCGAATGGTCTGCCGCTGGGCGAGCAAATTGTCGGCGGCCCGGCTGGCGGCCTGCAGCACGAACGCCGTCACGCTCAGGTGCGCCTCGGCGGCAGCCTCCTCGAGCCGCCGCTTGGAGGTTGCGTCGACGCGCAGCTGCAGGCGGTCATCTTTCATCGAAGTCATGTACTTACAATGGCAGTACGCAGACTTCTGGTCAAGCGAGGGGTCATCGGCACTGGTGCACGGCACGTCGGGGACCATTTTGGGACCACACGTTATGCGCGATGGTGAACGACCTGCGCGTCTGTGCACGCTATGCACGCGCACGAATCGGCCCGAGATCATAGCCGGACGCTAACGTTCAACTCCTTTGTCCGGCAAACTCTTTGGTGGAAGGGCTTAGTCTCGCCAACGCTCCCCGAGTGCCTTGGCCGCGGTGGACACCTTCATGACCAGACGACGCTCGCGGTTCCTCACGGCGACGAAGTGATAGTGCGCATAGAACGACTGTGCTTCATCGTCGATGGCATCAACCACAATGAGTCGCCCTCCACCGATCTCCGATGCGGCAACGGCCTTTCCCAGCGCATCCAGCAGGAGTTGCTCGCCGTACCCTTGGCCACGCAGCGCAGTGCCGATTGCCAGACGGGCAATGAGGTATCCAGGGATACGGGAATACCCACCAGCCATCGATCCCGACAGGCCATCGTCGTTGCGCACGACCTCGGTGGGACAGATGGCGAAGTAGGCGCAGACTTTCTGTTCGCCGACGGGAGTCCAAACGTACACATGCGCGACTCCGCTGCCATCCGCACGGCGGGCATGCGCGATCAGCCAGGTGTTCAGCGCCTCTTTGCCGCAGTCGAACTCCTCCAGCGCGTGGTGGTCTGACAGCCGCGCGGACTCGAACATAATCAGCGCCTTTTGAACACCGCAGGCTTGCGTGCGGCCACCGCGAGACGGGGTGCGGCGTCAGCCGCATCCAGTGAGGACATCAGCCGGTCGAACTGCTCGGGCTCCATCACTGTCACCAGATCCTGGCGCAAAATGTCCTCGGCGCGTTGCATCGCAGCTTTCCGCACGAACTCCGAGGTCTGCTCATGCACAAGATTGGCGGCGCGCTGAATGCGGTCCAAGGTCGCTTCCTCCGCCCGAAGCTCGATCCGCTTCGTCTTGACGGCCACAATGACACCTCCTGCTTCCATCCTCGTTCAAGCTTTCAAAGGATATTGTACGGCGAATGTACGTACATATCTAGCTCCAGGATGCCCCAGCGTCCCGGGCGTTTGGCCCCTTTGGTGGACCAGCCTGGGACCACACGCTATGCACGATGCTGAACGACTTGCGCGTCCGTGAACGTCACACACCGCGGCCCAGGCCGCAGCGGCGCCGGCGACCTGGGAAAACGCGCTACCGCCACTTCCAAAACGATCAACGTCTGCCGAAGCAAGGACACCCCAAAATAGTGTCATCAACGCAGCCAAACCCCATCCTGCCCTATGTGCACATTGACGCCTCCGCGCATAAAGCCCTCATGCGGTCAGTTACGCGGTCGCGCCGTCTAGCGATGTGAACTTGAGATGGCCCCGGCGTGACGGTTGGGCGTGCCGTCCGGCGATTCGCTGCCGGTGGGGCCGGCGCAGGCTATGAATCTACGGTGAGCAACCACCATGTGAACCTGACCCAGCAGGAAAACTCGTTGATCGGCGAGAGTCATCCCGACGCTCTGGATCGCATGGACGAGAAGCAGCTGAAGGATCTACAGAGCCGGCTCAGGACTGCGCGCGAGAAGAACTTCAGCCTGTTGCGGCGGCAGGGTGCGGCCCGAGTGGAGGCCGAAGGTTCTCGCGGCGCCGCCCAGCCAGCCAACGAACGACGTGGCGAAAAGGTGGAGGTCTTCGACGAGGCACTGGCTCGGGTGGACCAGCGCCTAGATTCCGTCCGCGACACCGAGTAGCGCGGGCCCGACACAGGTCAGAACCGGTTTCACCGCCGAATGACTTGTGCTCCTGCTCTGGCGCGTACGGCGAATTCATCGAGCGTGCGCAACCGCTAATGCCGATGCGGCGGGGAGCAATGCCGAAAATGTGATGTTTCGGGAAACAATTCCGCCCCCCGTTCCTAATGGCCTCGCTTGCGTCCTATCCTCCTATCCTCGGACTACTACGCGGAACGGTTCCTGCACGTGAATCGAGGGAAAACCATGCCCGAGTCTCATGATCAAACTCGAACTGTCACGCGCTGGCGGACAGCCTCCAAGTTCTACCGGCAGTCACCGGGTCCTGGCTGGCTCGTTGCGCTGCTCGCGATTCCGTTGTTATTGGGATTCCTCGGGTGGAGTGCACTGGACAAGTCCAAGAAAGACTTGGCTCTGACGGTGCCGAGTGTTAACCCGTCGGCCAGTCTGTCCGGCCCGTCGATGAGCGTGAACGTCCCGTCGATGACCGTGGCCGTTCCGTCGATGAGCGCACCTAGTATCAACGCCGCCCCGCACATCTCGTTCGCCCCGTTGTCAATCATCCGTAACGGCAGCGGCTTCACTCTCAGTGGTGATCTGCCCGACGCGGCGGCTAAAGCCTCATTGCTGGATTCGCTGAAGGGCGCGCTGGGCCTGGGTGTGAATCTGATCGACAACATCAATCTCAAGGCCGGGGTTACCGCACCGGACTTTTCTGGTTTCGGCGCGTTGTTCAAAGCTGGCGTCGGGATACCGGATTTCAGTTTCAAACTCGACGGCGACACACTGACGCTCACAGGTACTGCTCCGTCTGAGGACGTCAGGTCCGGCGTGGAAGCCGCGGCAAAAACGGCCTTCCCGAGCGTGAAGATCGATAATCAGCTTCACGTGACGGCACCAGCGCCAGCACCAGCACCAGCACCAGCACCAGCACCTGCGCCGGCCCCGGCTCCGGTCGGGGCATGCAGCAGTTTGCCGTCGGACGTCGCCGGACTACTGCGAACGCCGATCAACTTCGAGACCGACGGTTTCACCCTTACCCATGGTTCGCAGCAGATGTTGAACCGGGTCGCTGAAAAGCTGAAAGCCTGTCCGGCTTCGAATGTGGCGGTCGACGGATACACGGACAACACCGGTAACGACGCGATCAACATTCCGCTGAGTGGCAGCCGGGCGAAATCGGTTGCCGACTAACTCATTTCGCAAGGTGTCGCACGAGACCACGTCACGTCCAAGGGATTCGGCTCAGCCGACCCCATCGCCCCCAATAACACGCCGGCAGGGCGCGCCCAGAACCGTCGCGTCGTTATCGCAATCAGCTAAGGAGAATTCGAGATGGACTTCGTCATCCAGTGGTTGTGGTACCTGGCCGCATTCGTAGGGGGTTCGGCGGTCGCTTGGTTGATCACCTTCATATTGATCAGGCGTAAGAGCGAAGAAGAGGCCCTCGCAGCCCTTCCCGGCGCGAGATAGGAGCACGGTAATGAACAACGTGACCTGTTGGCTGATGGCCTTGGCGTTCGTCCTCGGCCTATTGCTGACTTTCGCTTTGATGATCCGGCGGGTCAAGCGTCGGATTCCGATTTACGCCGCGCTGGGCGCGAGCGCCGGCGTGAAGGCGCCACATGTGTCAGCTCCCGATTCGCCCACTACGAAGTTGCGGCACGTGTCCGGCGGTGAGCTAGCCGCGGGTGCGGCCAAGTTCGCTGATGTGCCGCCTGGTCCTTACGGTGTGGGGTCGGCCAAGCCTGGTGCTGGTGGTAGTGGTCCGGAGGGTTGGACGATCAAGGGCAACGAGGATTCAATGCTCTATCACACTCCCGACAGCCCGTCGTATAAGCAGACGATCGCCGAAGTTTGGTTCAACGACGAGGACGTCGCCACGAAGGCGGGCTTCACGCGATGGGACAAAGGAAGGCATCCGCGAAGCTGATCGAATGTCGGCCGTGCCGAACCGCCCCTTGAACTTAGATTCAGGAGCGAATCGGGACAGTCGTCAGCGAATTGACCAATACGTGAATTAATCGCGTGACCATTTTCGGCACCCGCGATCGGCCCATGGTGCAATGGGACGCGTTGACAGCGGCGCCGATGGACGGCGAGCATGCGTGTTGCGCAGTACTGCGTACGCGGGCTGCGTAGAATTGACCTACAGCGGTGAGGTGGCGGTGAAATGCCTGCTAGCTTGATGTTTACCTGAAAGTGGTTTGTTTAGAATGTATTTCGGTGGTCTAGACGCCGAGTGCTATCGGTTGCGGGAATCGGGTCTTTCTGTTCGGCAGATCGGTCGCAAACTGGACATAGCCGGAGCGTCTGTGCAGCGGTGTTTGGCGCGGGTCGAGGCCCGGCGGGCCCAGGCCTCAAACATCGCTGTGGAGACTGGCGCACCCACCCCCGACAGTGCGGCCCGGCTCACCACCGACGACTTCGTGGAGCTGTAGGGAAATCCCGTATTGCTCAGGCGATGATCCGGATTACTGGTGGCCTGGGATGCCTTGCAGACCATCGCCGATGCCGTGCAGTCCATCTCCGATGCCTTGCAGATCACGTTGGATGGCCTGCATATCAGTGAGCGTCTTCTGATACGTCTGCTGCATTTCGCCCTGGCTTGCGACTTCATACTGGGGGCAGTACGAGACGATGGCGCCGGCGGCGACGTCGGTGCTTTGATTGGCGTCCCATATCGTCGATCGCTGCACGAAGCTGACGGCCTCTCCGAAGTTGGATTGGCGCGTTAGGAAGTCGCAGACCGCGTGACCTTGGGTCGTCACGTATTCGCGGCTGGGTACTGGCACGCCTTCGTGTGTCAACGCGTCGATGAACGCCGTGTCGACGATGTCAAGCGGCGACGCTGGTGCTTTCGGCGGCGGGGCTGCTTTTGATGGGGCCGGGTTGGGTTGTGCGCTGGACGGCGGGACGTCCGCCGGCTCTGCGGTTGGGTCTGGTGGGCGGACCGCGAACATCACCACTAACACGGCGGCGACGGCTATCAGAGATAGCGGCAAGGCCGCGAGTGGGCCGAAGCGGCGCAGTGCACTCTTACGTCGGCGAGGCCTGGTGTGGTCGGTTTTCCCGAGGTCGCGTCGCGCAGCAACGATGACGCCGGTCTCTTCTGGATGATGGCCTAGGCGCTCATCAAGCAGTCTGTCGACCTGATGGGACGACGTCTGATCGCCATGCTCAGTCATCGATCGACGCGCAGAAGCGATCCGACGCAATTCTGCGTCGATCGTCTCGCGGTCGCGCATACTGTCCAGTCTGCGGGTGTCACGACGTTGTCACAAGTCCCGGCGAACCGCTATGCCTCTGACATTCCCCCGGCAGGGTTATTTTCGGTCTTAGCAAGACATTTCTGGCGCGGTACGATCACGCCGTGCGTTGTCCGGGCACACATCCATCAGCTGCTGACGGTGTCACCCGTGCCACAGACGCGGGCTCGCCGCGGCGAGACAATTCGACCAGGCCGGCCACGCCGTCCCCGCTTGTCTAACTTCGCATAGAACGGATCCCACGCCATGAGCTCACCCGATTACGGCGCAGTCGGTGTGCAAAACCGGACGCGCACGCTTTTCGCCCAGGTCATGTGGTTCGTGGCCGCCACCGCTGGCCTATTCGCGGTCGGTGCCTACCTGGGCCGCAACCTCGGCAATGGCGTGGCGTTCGTGTGCTACATCCTCGCGTTCGGCTGCCTCATCGGGATGCGGTTCGCCATCCGCAGTTCCGCTGGCCTGGGCATCGCACTGTTGCTGGCGGTGGGGCTGCTGCTGGGCCTGGGGATGTCGCCCACGCTGGTCTACTACGCCAACGCGGACCCCGACGCGCTGTGGCAAGCCGGAGGTGCGACGGCCCTGTTCGTGGCCTGCTGCGGTGCGTTCGGTTACGCCACCCGCACCGATCTGTCCGGCATTGCCCGGATGGGCTTCTGGGCGCTACTTGCGCTCATCGGATTCGGCGTTGTGTTGATCTTCGTGCACATTCCCGGCGGTGCGCTGATCTACTCGATCCTCGGGTTGGTCGTCTTCGCCGGTCTGACCATGGTCGACTTCCAGCGGCTGCGCCGATCGACGGATATGGACTCGGCACCGATGATCGCCGCATCGATCTTCTTGGATGCACTCAACGTGTTCTCGTTCTTCCTGCAACTGTTCGGCGGCCGGAGCCGGAACTAGTCGGCGAGCGGCTATGTTGCCGGGATCCAGTAGCTGGTGGACGCCCGCTCGTACACCGTCACCCGATCCTGTTGACCCCACCATTGAACCGGTTCGCGGGAATCGACTTCCGTCCAATCTGTATCGAGTATCCGGTGCATTTGATCGTCGCCGGTGCCACGGCCGTGGCCCTCGCCGATGTAGATGACGCGTTTCCCCTTGTAGGCCACCAATATGCGCGCGCCGACATCCTGGGCATGGGGCGGCCATGAAAGCAACAGCGTCCTGTCCGGGTGCAGCACCGCCGCTTCGGCGGCGTCCTTCGCGCACACCTCGGCATAGAGGTCGTCGTCGTGCCAGCCATTGGTCACCAGTGCCGCACCGGGGTTCAGGTCGTAGCAGACGACGTCCACGCCCACCTGTGCAAGTAGGTAGGCCCAATAGCCCGTCCCCGCGATCGGATCGACCAGGCCGCCGTGAGCGTGCTGGGCCACGAACGTCACGGTATCGGGGTCGGGAATGGTCCAGCAGAACTTCCTGACGAGCTTTTGCCGGTTCGGCGTGCGGGCCATGCACTCTTCCACACTGAGGTCCAAACGAAATTCGCCGACCACCGGGTTACCCCGGAGGCTATCGGGCTCAACGCAATCCTTGACCGCCTCCCAAAAGGGATTGTCGATGGTCATTGCCGCTGCTCCCTGTATCTGAGGCCCGAACATTTTGCGTTGCTCCCTTTCTACCGATAAATGCGGCGCCACGCCGCCTGAGCACCGTTTACCGACGTGGCGGTTCGGGTACTACACCCGAGTCAAACCGACTCGGTAATGGCCGGGTTCGTCAGGCGGAAGAAGGACGGACATGGGCGCCAAGCATCGCATGACCGACTTGCCGGAGCGACGACGGCCGCGCATTGGTTCGCGAGCCCGGCTCAACACTTCTGGCTCCACAACAATCGTCGACTTAGCCTGTGCGTCGGTGCTCTGTGCCGCCAGCCTGGCAGCGCTGCTGGTCAGCGCGGTCGCGTCCGAAACGCCCTCGGGCACAGCAGATGGCATGGTGCATGAGCAACTGCGGGCCCCCCAGCCGGTCAGTCAGGACGGGACACTGATCGCGGTGTCCGCGGAGTCAGTGACCGCGCGAAGCGCCAACGGTTACACCCAGACCTACCGTGTCAGCCCGAACACCGCCCTCATCACTGCCGGCTGCAACGCTGGAAAAAGCCAACCCGCCCCCGCCACTTCACGTTTCAACGTTAACGATGAAGTCGAGATTGTCGGGACGATCCAAGGTGGGACGGCACTGGCTACCGCTGTTGCTGACCGCGACGCCGGACATGGCGGCGGTGCGCCGATGGATCACGTTGAAAGTCAACCGGGCACAGCCTGAATTGCCGATTCGCTACGCGTTGCGTCAACGCAGCTGTGGCATTACCTCGCCCGCCAACAGCCTCAGGTGCGCTAGATCGGACAGGTCGAGCACCTGGGCGTACAGGCGTTGCACGCCCAGGTCCCGCCAGGGGCCCAGCTTGTCGACGATCTCGGCGGGCGTGCCGACCAGCGGGCTATTAGAGCGCAGCTCGTCTAGGGCCCGCCCGATCACCGCGGCGCGCCGGGACACTTCGGCGTCATCGCGGCCGGCGCAGAGCACAAACGCGCACGAGTAGACCATCGAGTCGGCCGGTCTGCCCGCCGCGGAAACAGCGTCGGCCACCCGCCGGCACTGGGTTCGGGCGACGTCGATCGGCGCAAACGGGAGGTTGAATTCGGCCGCATACCTGGCCGCCAGTTCCGGAGTCCGCTTGGCGCCGACGCCGCCGATGACGATCGGTGGGTGCGGGCTTTGCACCGGTTTGGGTAGCGCTGGCGAGTCGGCGATCGTGTAGTGCGTGCCCGCGTAGTCGAACGTCGCACCCGATTGCGTGGTCCACAACCCGGTGACGATGGCCAGCTGTTCGCTGAGCCGGTCGAACCGCTCCCGCACCGAGGGGAACGGAATGCCATAGGCCCGGTGCTCCTTTTCGAACCAGCCGCTACCTAACCCTAATTCGATACGGCCGCCGCTCATTTCGTCGACCTGTGCCACCGCTATCGCCAACGGGCCCGGGTAACGGAACGTTGCGGAGGTCACCAGCGTGCCCAGCCGGATGCGCGAGGTTTCGCGGGCGATGGCGCCCAGCGTCACCCACGAATCGGTTGGCCCGGGCAGACCGTCGCCGCTCATCGCCACGTAGTGGTCGGACCGGAAGAAAGCTGCGAAGCCGAGCTGTTCGGCAAGTTGGGCGACGGCGAGCTGGTCGGAGTAACTTGCGCCTTGCTGTGGCTCGATAAAGACACGGAATTCCATGGGACCCTTTGTATTTTGTTGTACGGCCGAATCATAATGAGGATACGCGCGGGGTGCACGACCTGCGCCTGCGCTAACCTTTGACGGCCGAATCATGGGGATCGCTCAGCCGGCTCTCAGCTATCTCGGCTGTTGTGGTGGTAGAAGTCAATTCAGACACCTAGCGAAGGAGAGCGCGGCAGTGGACACCGAGACCGTGGACCGCCAATTCAGTGCGCTGCAACAGCAGGCGCAACAAACCGCGAAACTGATCCAAACGCTGGCCGACAAATTGTCCGCCGCGACCAGCGCGGGCGACCCGAATGCCCGCGAATGGGCTCTGGACCTCAAGGAGATCGCCCTGGCGGTCCGCGACGAGCAAAGCACCACCACGGAGCTCCTGCAGGCGATCCATGCCGTGGTCGACAACCATGTCGCGACCGTCGCGCCGGCCCCGGCTGTGCAGCCCTACTACCCGTCGGCGCCTGCCCAGTACGCGCAACCGCCGCAATACCAAGCCCCGTACCAACCGCAGTACCAACCTGAGTACCAACAGTCAGCGCCGGCCGGCGGCGCGTTGCACCGGTTTCTCGGCGGACGGTTCGGCCAGGCGATCGTCACCGGCGCGGGCATCGGGATCGGTGACGACATCGTCAACAGCATCTTCGACAGCTTCTGAGCCGCAACGGTGTTCGGCCGGTGAAGACCTAGTTCTGTCGGCCGGCCAGCTGGGCGACGAACCGATCGATGAAGCCGTCCAGCGGCGCCCGACCGACCGGCCGGATGACGAATTTCGTTAATCCGGCTTCCAGGTAGCCGTCGAGTTGCCGGTGCAGCTGGTCCCAGCCGGCGGCGACCAATTCGCCGGGATCGACGTCCGGGCGACGCCGGCGGACCCCTGCAGCCAACTCGGCAGGCAGCTCGCCGTCGGCCCCTTCCACTAGGGCCAACGAAATGCCGAAGTGATCCGGTTCGATGTGCCGGCCGGCCTGCGCAGCGGCGCGTTCGATGGCCTCGCGTCCCGCTCGAGCCTCGTCGGGGGTCAGGAAGCTGCCCAACCAGCCGTCGGCCAACGCGCCGATGCGCCGAAAGGCCGCGGGCGCGGAGCCGCCCACCCAAATGTCCAGCGCAGGCACCGGTCGCGGTGCGACGGCCGGCGCCGTGACCTAGAAATAGCGGCCCTTGAAGGTGGCGTCGCCGGCCGATTCGCCAGCCAGCGCTAAGCGCAGCACCCGCAGCGACTCGTCGAACACCGCCGCGCGCTCGCCGTCGGGGACCACGAACACCTCGCGCTCGGCCGGAATCGCGGAACGCAAGCCGAAGACGGGAAGAACCCGCTTCGGCGCGATGGCCGCCAGTGACGCCAGCTGTTTGGCCACTAGTGGTGTGTCTGTGAATTACCAGGGTGGGTGGCGCCTCGGCTTAGTTGCGGGTGGACCGAATTCGACAGTGGCGTGTGAAAGTTCGAGGCGGATTCATACGGTCAGTGCAACATCCGATGATTTGGGAGGTTGCTATGCCGCGTGGTTATCCGGTCGCGAGGTCGGTCAAGCGTGAGTTGTTCGATCGAGTCTGCGGTGGTGTGG
>Ga0182013_10005698_pt1 | contig 14396 bp, 16 predicted proteins | sample 612S2MmetaG_FD_120487 | JGI IMG/M metagenome (GOLD analysis project Ga0182013, IMG submission 120487) | Permafrost microbial communities from Stordalen Mire, Sweden - 612S2M metaG | ecosystem: Environmental > Terrestrial > Soil > Wetlands > Permafrost | place: Sweden: Stordalen | collected... | reverse complement strand
GCTCAAGCTGCCGCCTCCGAGAGTTCCTCTTCGGCGAGCGCGCGGCGCAGCGCCGCGTCGAAGCCGATCGGCTCGACAGCGAACCCGTGCGCCGGGACCGGATCCGTGACCACCGTCGCGGTGCGCAGCCCCTCGACGAGCGGGCGCGCGACGTTCGTGTCCACCGGCGTGACGAGACCGAGCCACAGCGCGGAGAGCCACGGCGTGATCAGTGGCACGGGGATCTTCGGCCGCGGGTTCATCCCGAGCGCGAGCGCCATGCGGTCGAGCATCCGCCCGTACGAGAGCACGTCGGGCCCGCCGATCTGGACCTCCAGACCCGAGGCTGCGTCGGGGGCCGCGGCCTGGACGAGGTAGGCGATCGCGTCATCGACGGCGATCGGCTGCGTCGGGGCCCGCAGCCAGGCCGGAGCGATCATCACCGGCAGGCGCGGAACGAGGTAGCGCAGGGTCCGGTAGGACTCGCTCCCGGCGCCGACGACCATCGCCGCGCGGAAGTACGTTAGCGGCGGACCGTTGCGCTCCAGCGCAAGCGCAGTCTCGTGCCGGCTGCGCAGGTGCGCGGAGACGTTCGCGTCGCCGAGGCCGCCGAGGTAGACGACGCGCGCGACGCCTTCGTCGGCGGCCATCCGCGCAAAGTTCGTGGCGCCGTCCTGCTCACGCTCGTGGTAGCCGGCGCCGCCGGCCATCGCATGCACGAGGTAGTAGGCGACGTCCGCGCCGCGCCCGGCGCCGACAAGCGAGTCGGCATCGGTCACGTCGCCCTGGCGGACCTCGCAGCCGAGCACCACCAGCGCCTGCGCCCGCTCGGGACGGCGCACCAGACAGCGGACCTCGTAGCCCGCGTCGAGCAGCGCGCCCGCGAGCCGCCCGCCGATGAAGCCCGTTGCCCCTGCGACCAGTGCGACCGGACGCAACGACTAGGGCGCGGTCTGCGCCTGGGCGTCGGCGGCGTCGGCGCCGGTCGCCGTCATGAACGTGTCCCCGGCGCCACCGGCGATCAGCCTGCGGTAGAGCCCCGGTGCAACGGTCCTCAATGCCGCGATCAGCCCGTAACCGCGGGGCACCCAGCGTTCCGCGCGGCGGCCGATCCCGGCGTCGTAGATCGCCTCGGCGGCGGCCTGTGGCGTCGAGACGATCCAGCGGGTCAGTGGCTTGGCGAGCAGCTCGGACGCCGGGAAACCCTCCGTCTCGATGAAGCCCGGCAACACCAGCCCGACGTGCACGCCGTGCGCGCGCTCCTCCGCCCAGAGGGCATCGCTCCAGCCGGCGAGCGCAAACTTCGAGGCGCTGTAGGCCCCCGCGCCCGGCCGCGCCACGCGGCCGGCGGTCGAGGAGACGTTGACGATGGCGCTCGGAGCGCTGCGACGCAGCAGCGGCAGCAGTGCCTCGGTGAGCCGAACCTGGGCGTCGAAGTTGAGCGACATCGTACGCTCGACGTTTCCCCAGCCCCCGTCGGCGAAAGTCGCGCGCCAGGAGGCGCCCGCGTTGTTGACCAGCAGGTCGAGCCGGTCGTGATGCTCGAGCACGTGCGCACGCACCAGCTGCGGAGCGTCCTCGTCAGTCAGGTCGAGCGCCACGTAGCTCGCGCGCGGCCCGAGTTCGCCGGCGAGCCGTGCGAGGCGCTCCTGGCGCCGTGCGACGAGCACGACGGCCGCGCCGTCGATTGCCAGACGACGCGCTGTCGCCTCGCCGATCCCGCTCGAGGCCCCTGTGATCACATAAACCGCCGGTGCGCTGCCTACGGCCATCTCAATTCCTCCCACTCACGAAGTCGCGTAAGCGTGGCAGATCGGCAGTGCTCCGCGATCGGCGGCGCCGCACGAGCACGGAAGTAGTGCCGGCCGCGGCCACTGAGCGGCCTCGCGGCGGGCGCGGCAGACCGAGACGCGGGCCCGCTACTGCTGGTCGCCGAGCTGCGCCTTGTCGCCGCGCGCCTTCAGGTACTCCTGGTTCTGGCGGCGCTCGCCGCGAACCTGCGCGAGGATGAAGACGATCAGCGCGTTGGCGATCAGGCCGATCCCGACGAACGTGATCAGCAGGCCCAGCGTGGACGTGAATGCCTGGTCGGCGAGAAGCATGCGCGAACCCTAGCAACCCGCATGGGCGCCGGTAACCTAGGTCACTCGCCGCGTTGGGAGAGGTGCCGGAGCGGTTGAACGGGCGCGACTGGAAATCGCGTAACGGGGGTAACTTCGTTCGAGGGTTCGAATCCCTCCCTCTCCGTCACGGCGTCTCGGGCGGGCTCAGTTGCCGGCGAGCGCTGCGCGGATCGCGCCGCCGATCTCGGCGAGTGCCAGGCGCGGCGCCGCGGCGATTCCGCCCATGTTGAAGAAGCCGTGGAGCATCCCCGGGAAGCGGCGGACCACCGTCTTGACCCCGGCGGCCGCGAGCCTGGCGCCGTACTCCTCGGCCTCGTCGCGCAGCGGGTCGAAGCCGGCCGTGACAATCAGCGCAGGCGCGAGGCCCGCGAGGTCGGCGGCGAGCAACGGTGACGCCCGCGGGTCCGTGGGGTCTGCAGCCTGGAGAAACTGGCTCTCGTACCAGTCCATCGACGAGCCCCTGAGCAGGTAGCCCTCACCGAACAGCACGCGCGAGCGCGGGTTGGAGCCGAACCTTACGGCGGGGTAGATCAGTGCCTGGTAGGCCGGCGCCGGTCCGCTCGCACGAGCGGACAGCTGAGCGGTGACTGCGGCCAGGTGCCCGCCCGCACTGTCGCCGGCGACCGCTATGCGCGAGGCGTCCAGCCCGAGCTGGCCGGCGCGCGCGGCGACGTCCTGAAAGGCGGCGAACGCGTCTTCGACGGGCGCCGGGAACGGGCTCTCGGGCGACAGGCGGTACTCGACGCTGATCAGCTTCGCCCCGCTGTGGAGCGTGAGCGCGCGGCACGGCTGGTCGTGGGTCTCCAGGCTCCCGGTGACCCATCCTCCGCCATGGAAGAAGACGATGCCCGCGCCGCTCGCCCCGGACTCGGGTTCATAGGACCTTGCGCGCAGCTCACCGGCGGCACCGGCGACCGTCAGCTCGCTCGTGCGAACGCCCCTGACCGCTCGGCCGCCGGCCAGCCGTGCGCTGGCGTCGAGTCTTGCCCGCGCGCCGGCGACGCCGAGTTCGGCGAGCGTCGCCTCGCCGCCGCGCTGCGTGAAGCGGACGATCAGCTGCATGTCGAGGTCGAGCGTCTGCCCGTCGCCGGTGATTGGTGAGCCCGCAATCAGCCGCTTGACCCCCCGAGGGGTATGCTCGAACGCAAGCGCCAAACCGGCTTGGGCCCGCTCCATGAGCAGGAGACGGCCACCGGGCGACGTAGAAGCTGACTTGGCGTCCATCTATCGGGCGCCCACAATACGGCTTTGGGGGTATCGGTGATGCGAGCGCGTGCAGGTTTGAACTCCGCAGTTGCAGGGGGCCCGGCGCGTGGTGCGCTCGTCGCGCTGGCCGCACTCTTCGCCGCGCTGGGGCTCGCCTTCGCGCAGCCCTCAGGCGCCCAGGCGGCGACGCCCGGCAGCGGGCTACTGCTGACGCTCGCCGCCCGCGAATGCCCGAAGTACACGGACGTCGCGGCAAACCGCGCGCGCAACAACATCATGGAGAGTCTGCGCGACCTTGGCCCGGACACGATCTACCAGCCCGGCGAAGCGATCAACAACAAAGTCGAGCTCGAACAGCAGCCGAACTGCACGCCGATCACCGGCTGGAAGTTCACGCTCGGCAACAGCTACAAGACGAAAGCCGTCGCCGGCTACTGGGGCGCGCTGTCGATCATCACCGGTCAGCTGCGCGAACCTGTCGAAACGTTGGCGGAAACGCCGCTGTTGAACAACGTCGGACAGACGACCGGCCAGAACATCAAGGGCGCGGTGACGATCGAACTCGGGCAGAAGGAAGCCGAACTCGCGAAATCGGGGAACTCCCTCTGGGTCCAGGGAGGCACTCCCGAAGACCCGATCCTCGCCAAAGAACACCCGGAAGAATATGGCTTCGCTGCGCTGCGCTGCGCGATCGACAACCTCAACGGCGACAACGTCGAGTGGGTGGGTTACCCGACGGGAACCAAGCACGTGTTCTGTTACGCGTACTACGTAACGCCGCCGCCGAACGCCGGCGTCATCACGATCCGCAAGAAGGCGATCAACGCACCGGCTGGCAGCAAGGAAACCTTCGACTTCGGCGGCAACGTCTCCTACAACCCGGGCGGCAAGTTCTCGATCCAGACGGCGCCGCCGAGTTACGAAGGCCAGGAGACCTTCGTGCGCGGCGAAACGACCGAGGGCGCGCAGCCGTGGACGGTCAACGAGGACCTGCCCGCCAACTGGGTGCTCAAGGGAATCTCGTGCTCCTCGGCCAACGCTGAAGAAGAAGAAGGCGAACCGGAATCCTCGTTCACGGTCAACGAAGCGACGCGGGAAGTCGGGATCTATCTCGCCGAAAGCGACCACGCGACGTGCACGTACGAAAACGAATTCGTGCCGCCGCCGGGCAAGCTCACGGTCCGCAAGCTCACGCTCGGTGGCGCGGGGACGTTCGGCTTCGCCGTCAACCCCGTGACCGGCAAAGCCGCCAAGATCGACCTGGCCGCGACGACGCTCGAAGAAGGCATCGCCGTGGACGCGGCGCCGGCACCCGAACTGGCCGCCGGCGAATACACCATCGCCGAGACGAGCAAGCCCGCCAAAGCGCGCGGTACGTGGACCGAAACGGCTGTCGGCTGCGACAACGGCGGCAGCTACCAGCCCGGCAAACCGATCAGCGTCAAGCTCGAATCCAGCAAAACGCTGGTCTGCAGCTACACGAACGAACTCCTGCCGACGGCCTCGCTGGCGATCCACAAGTTGACCGAAGGCGGGACCGGCACCTTCGGATACACGATCACGTCAGAGAACCGTCCCGAAACGGAAATCGCCCAGAGCGCCGACGTGACGCGCGAAAAGGAGTCGTTCCTGGCCACCGGCGATCCCTCGAACGCGCTGTTCTTCGAACCGTACGTGATGCAGGAGATCGCTCCGCCCACTGCGACCGGGCATTGGGAGCTGCTCGAAGTCAACTGCGAAGGCACGCAGCTGCCGTTCGCGGCCGGCCGCGCCGTCGTTGACCTCAACGAACAGCAGGCGCACCGCAGCTGCCGGTTCGTCAACAAGTTCACGAAATCGCCCGAACCGCCCGAGCCCGAAGAAGAAACGGCGCGGCTGGCGATCAGCAAGAGCCCCGAGCGCGCCGTGATCACGCTGGGGGAGAAGGCGGCCTACAACATCACGGTGAAAAACCTCGGGCCCGCGACCGCGCGCGACGTCGTCGTCGACGATGAGATGAAAGGCGACTTCAGGTTCGTCTCTGCCCAGCCGAGCCAGGGGCGCTGCAACCAGCGGCTGCCGCTGCACTGCGAACTCGGGAGCATCCTGAACGGCCGCCGCGCGACGATTCGTGTGGTCGTGATCCCGCGGCGTACGGGGGTGTACCCGAACAGGGCGGTGGCGGGGCTCGCCAACCCGGACCCGTCGTTCGGCGGCGACTCCGCCCACGCGAAGGTGCGCGTACACGCACGCCGCAAACGGCGCCCGAAAGTCACCGGCTGAGCCTCACGGCGACGCCACTAGACTTACGCAGCCTGCGCCCGTAGCTCAGCTGGATAGAGCGTCGGTCTACGGAACCGAAGGTCAGAGGTTCGAATCCTCTCGGGCGCGCTAGGTTTCCCGCACAACCATGCGGTAGTTGCGCGAGCAACGCTTTATCTAGGGACGATATGTCCCAGAAATGTCCCAAGAAGTCGTCCACCTTTCGGCGGTTCGTCGGAGTAGACGGCGATGGGAAACGGCCAGATCAGGCGGCCGAGCGGCCACGTTTTTCGCGTCGAGCGGCGCGCCGGGCCGGTCTGGTACGCCAAGTACCGGTTGCCGTCCGGGCGCCAGGTGCAGCGCAGGCTCGGCCCGGCCTGGACCTCGCGCGGGCGCCCGCCCGCCGGCTACCTGACGAAGTGGACCGCCCAGGAGCTGCTGCGCCGCACGCTCGATGAAGCGCGTCGCGGGACGCTTCCCGGCTCGGTGCAGACAGGCGCGAAGTTCGCCGATGCGTGCGCCGAGTTCATGCGTTACGCGGAGCACGACCGCTGCCTGAAGCCCGCGACGCTGCGCGGCTACCGCTCGATCATCGCCGCGCACTTGGTGCCCGCTTTCGGCGAGCAGCGCATCGAGGACATCACGACCGGCGAGATCGAGCGCTGGCGCGCGGGGCTCGGCTCGCACAAGCGCGAGGCTCTCGCGAACAGTTCGAAGAACCGGATCGCGACGCTGCTCCACGGCATCCTGCGGCGCGCCAGCAAGGTCTGGGGATTGCCGATCAATCCCGCCGCGGGGATCGAGCGACTCGCCCAGCCGCGGCTGGGATCGATCGACGTGTTCTCGCCCGAGGAGGTCTGGGCGCTCGTGCGAGCGGCTGCGAGCGAGCAGGACGCGGCGATCTATCTCACCGCCGCGTTCACCGGCCTGCGGCGGGGCGAGCTGATCGCGCTGCGCTGGCGAGATGTCGACTTTGCGCAGTCGGCGATACGCGTTCGGTCGAGCTACTGCGCCGGGGCGCTCACGGCACCTAAGTCCGGCAAGGTGCGCTCGGTGCCGATGGCGCCCGACGTGGCGGCCGCGCTTGCCCGCCTCTCTCATCGCGAATGGTGGACCGGCGACGACGATCTTGTCTTCCCCGGTGAGATCGGCCGCTACCTAGATGGATCGGCGCTTCGCCGCCGCTACATCGCGGCGCTCGAGCGCGCTGGCCTCAGGCGACTTCGCTTCCACGACCTGCGCCACACGTTCGGCACGCGGATGATCGCCAAGGCCGACATCCGGCGCGTCCAGGAGTGGATGGGCCACGCGGACGTGCAGACCACGATGCGCTACCTGCACTTCGCATCGCGCGAGGACGACGCGCGGCTCGTCGCCGAAGCGTTTGCGCGCGAACACGACCACCAGGCAGCGGTCCAGTCTCGAGGCCATGCATGAAGTACCGGGAGGTCATCAGCCTCATCGAGGCCGACGGCTGGCGCCTGGCGCGCACGCGCGGCAGCCATCGCCAGTACGAGCATCCGGAGAAGCCTGGGAAAGTAACCGTCGCCGGGAAACCGAACGGCGACGTTCCACGCGGCACCGCTGCCAATATCCTTAGGCAAGCGGGTTTGAGGAGGCCGAAACAGTGAGCCAGTACCTGATCGTGATCGAGCAAGAAGGCGACGCATGGGGAGCCTTCTGTCCGGATCTTCCCGGCGTCGGCGTAGCCGCCGACAGCCGCGCCGAGGCCGAACGCCTTATCGGCGAGGCGATCGAGCTCCACGTTGCCGGGCTGCGTGCCGATGGGGAACCCGTGCCGCTGCCTCGTTGCACCGCGGGCTACGCAATCGTCGACGCGGCCTAACTCGAAGCGCGGACCGCTAACGCGGCGGCCGCTCGGATCGCAGAGCGACGTTCAGCGGCCCGAGGCCCGTCGCGCCGATTCGCGACCCCGCATGGCGCGCACGAGAACGCCGGCGCCCCAACCGATCGCGCCGACGAGGGCGATCACAGCCGCGGAGACCAGCCAGAACGCGCGCTGTTCTGTGTCCGCAGGCTCCAGGAGGTACCCGACGACACAGCCGAGTGAGAGCAACGCGGGAATGACAGGCGCCAGCCAGGTGTTCCCGCCGATCGCGATCGCGAACGGCGGTCCGGCAAGGATCAGGACAACGCCGAGGATCAACGCGTCGTACACAGGATTGATGCCGTAGATCGCGCCCACGACGACGGTCACGAGGAGAACGCCAAAGACGGTGCACGCAGTTGTCCATTCGCCGCGAACCGCGAGCACGACGGGAGCAACGATGAAGACCGCGGCGCCCAAGATGGCCAAGGTAGTCGTTGTTCGAAGCTGAACTGATTCTCCGACCGCACTGAGAAGGGGGATCAGGAGAATGAGGACGACAATCGCGCCAATGGCCTTCAGGCGCGTGCGCCAACGGTCCTGATCGGAGCTCATGGGAAAAGCATCGACGTCGGGGGAAGTCCGCCTTGAGCAGTCGCCACCTCGTCACCTGCTCCGCGGCGGTGAATCCGTGCGTGCACCGCGCGGCGATCTTTTGGCGTTGCCAAAGACCGTCGCAAAGCGAGCGGGCTGCGCTGGAGCTCGCACCGGCGGGTATTCTCGTCGCCGTTGAGCGACTTCTTTCAACCGCCGCCACCTGAGCCGCGCGAGGAGCGTGATGAGTGGGAGCCGCCGCTGTGGCTTTCGCCGCCGCGCGGGGTGCTGCCAGGCACCGTCGCGCTTAATGTCGTGCTCGCGCGCACAAAGTCTGCCGCCGTTTGCCTGTCGCGCGTCGATGCGTACCCGGCCGGCCTGACGTTCGACATCATCCAGCTCCTCAGTAGCGACGCCGACGAAGACGTGCTGGACATCCTTGACGGACGCCAGATGCGCCGGATCCGAGACCGCGCGGACGAGGGCGAGTTACCTCCCGAGCTGCTCCGCCTGGGTGTCGAATTCGCCGACGGTTCGAAGGTGACGAACATCGCCAGCGGCGTTCCGGGCTCGGGCAGCTGGACGAAGATGGTCTCCGGGCTCAAGACCGACGGTGAAGCGGACGTGCCTGATGGGCCGGTGTTGAATTCCACGGGGGGCAGCGGAAGCAGCAGGTACCAGCAGCAGTCGTATTGGCTGTGGCCGCTACCTCAGGCTGGGGAGCTTACGTTCGTTTGCGAATGGCCCGCGGTTGGGCTGCCGCTGACCCGGCGCAGTTTCGATGCCGCGGTCTTTCTCGCTGCCGCCGCCGAAGCTCAGGTGGTCTTCGAGGATCCGGGCAGCCCTGGACTCGTTCTCAAGTAACTCGCGTCGAAGAGGAGCCTTGGTACCGAGCTCGCTTCAGCCGCGGAGGCGGATTGGAGGCGGGATTCGTCCCAGGATTGGACCGCGGATCAGTCGTCCCGCCCTGTTTGGCTCTAGGACAGGCCTTGCGGCCCGATTTGCCCCTCGACCTCGCCCCCACAACATGGGACCGAGGTCGAGTGTCAAATTGGGTGGGAGGTTGGGGGAATGGAGTGGTGGAGGGAAGGATGAGGGAGGGAAGGAGTCGGATGGAGGAAGTGAAGGTTGGGGGTGGAGTGATGGATGGCAAGTGGAGATGGACAGCGTGAGGCGAAGAACGAGTTGAGGCTGGAGCGCGAATCGGATGCGCGGCCTAGGTGACGGCGATCGGTACGCAGTGATGAGCGGAAGCCGACCGGGAACGTCGCAATTCGCTGGGACCGCGCCGGCGACGTGTGTCCCGCAAGATGTCTCCGACTAAGCAGTTGTGTATGTTCCTCGGCGATGCTCAGTGGTCCTGAATCTCGCTTAACCAAGCCGAATCTGACCTCACCGGAGCCGCTACGGAACCGAAGGTCAGAGGTTCGAATCCTCTCGGGCGCACTTGCGGGCCGCTTAGCCAAGCGGCCCTTGCGCGGGCATTGCCGCGGCTGGAGTGTCTGTCCGCGGCCGTACACGGGAACTCCGTAGCCTCGTGACGATGGAGTCCAGCTCGTACTCGGGCGACTACGGGTCGCTGGAGCCGCTTGCGGTCAGGATCGAAACTCACGAGCGCCTTTCCGCGCGGGCGGACAACCCCGAGACGGCCGTAATCGAGGCGTTGGGCATGTCCGGCGACGAGTCGCTGCTCGATGTCGGCGCCGGTACCGGCTCGTTTCTGCGGCGGCTTCGAGCGGAAGGGCACCGTGGCCGGCTCGTCGCACTGGATAGCTCGACCGCGGCACTCGAAGCAGTGAACGGTGCAGACAGCGTCGAGGCGGTGAATGCCGATGCGCAACGCGTTCCGTTCGCCGACCTCGAGTTCGACGTCGTCACGGCGAGGCACATGCTCTACCACGTCGAGGACCCGCTCGCGGCGGTCCGCGAGGCTCACCGCGTTCTCGGCCCGGCGGGACGATTCGTCGCCGTGGTCAACAAGCGTGACTCGATCCCGGCGACGCGAGCGATGCTTCGGCGGGTCGTAGCCCGACACGGGGTTGAGTTGGCCCTTGACCACGGCGCTCCGGTGCACGCGGAGAACATTCAGGCAATCGTGGCCTCGGCGTTCGTTCAGGTCAGGTTGATCGAGCACCCCAATGAGCTCGTGTTCTCCGCAGACGAAGACCTGGCGCGGTTTTCGACGGCGATGCTCGGCCTTTACGGCGTACCCGAGGGTTCTCCGGTGCGCGACGCCGTGGTCGCGGACTTGGCCGCAGAGGCACGCAGACTCATCGACGCGTCGGGGGGAGAGCTACGCGATCCGAAGGGCTACGTCGTGGCAGTCGGGTTCCGCGATGATGAGAAATATAGCGAATAAGCTATATTAGGGGAATGAGCTCTTGGCCCGCATCGGCAGCCGCCGACGTTTCCGGCGCGGGAAATCTGCTCGCTGCGGCCCGGCGAGGCGCCGGTCTCACGCAGGCTCAGCTCGCACGCCGGCTGGCGGTCAGCCAGGCGACGGTGGCTCGCCTGGAGCGCCCGCAGTCAAACCCCCGCCTCGCGACGCTCGATCGCGCACTGCGCGCTGTCGGGGCGCAGCTGGTTCTTGCCGCGTCTCCAACCGGTGCGGGCGTGGACGAGAGCCTGATCCGCCAGCAGCTTGAACTCCCTGTCTCCGAGCGGCTGCGCCGCCTGGAATCGATGTACGAGCAGGCGCGCCTGCTGCAAGGCGCCCGGTCGGCCGATGGTGAGCCTGCCTGACTTCCGGCCGGCGAACCTTCTCGCGACGCTCGCAAGCGCCGGCGTCGATTTCGTGCTGATCGGTGGCGTCGCGGTGGTGATGCAGGCGAGCCCCCGCTTCACCGGCGACGTGGACGTCTGCTTCGCGACGGACGCAGCGAACCTCGAGCGGCTCGGCGAGGTGCTCCTCGCGCTCGGCGCGAAGCTCCGCGGCGTCGAGGAGGACCTGCCGTTCGTCCCCGATGCGCGGACGCTGCGGCACGCTCAGATGTTGACGCTCACGACAGCCGAGGGAAACCTCGATCTGCTCATCGATCCACCCGGATCGCCCGGTTACGCAGCGCTGCGCAGGCGCGCCGACGTTGTGGAGCTCGGCGGCGCAAGGATCAGGGTTGCGGCGGTAGAGGACCTGATCGCAATGAAGCGCGCCGCGGGCAGACCGCAGGACGCGATCGACGTCGAAGCACTCGAAATCGCGCGCAGCAGAACGCGTGGTGTCCGCACACGTCCGCCGGATACGGACGCGGCGTCTTCCTCCTAGGCAGCCTCGGAGGCGTCGATCGGTGGACGCTCGCCGCCGCCCGTCGTCGTGCTGACGATCTCGCTCACGAGCTCCTGCAGGTCGTGGTTGGCGCCGTAGACCATCAGCTGGCGCGCAGCGCCGTTTCCGTTTCGCAGGATCCCCTGGTTGCTGTCGAGCTCCGCCTCGCAGCCGAGGGCGCGGGCGTGCGGCGCGAGCCGTTCGAGCAGGTCGCCCGCCATCTCGCGGGCCGGTCGCACGCGGCCGAGCGTCGGGTCGTGCATCTCGCCGTCGAGGCCGTGACGCGCGGCGATCCACCGGTTCTCGTCGAGCAGCTCGCCGGGCACTTCGCGGGTCAGGCCGCCGTCCTTGTATTCCTCGGCGAGCATCCGCACCAGTGAGACCACGAGCGCCGCGAGCGCTGCACTGTGCTCGATGCGCGTCTGGACGTCCATCGCGCGGATCTCGATCGTGCCCAGGCGCGGATGCGGGCGCACGTCGTACCAGAGGAACGTGTAGTCATCGATCAGGCCGCCGTCGGTGAGCGTCTCGACACGTCGCTCGAAGTCGGCCCAGCCGTCGAAGTGGGGCGGCAGCCCGACACGCGGGAAGGCACGAAATATCGGGACCCGGCTGGACATCAGGCCGGTCGGTTCGCCGCGCCAGAGCGGTGAGTTCGCGCCGAGTGCGATCAGCAGAGGAACCTCCCGGCGGATGCCGTTCGCGACGGCGATCGTCTCGTCGGGATCGGCCATTCCGACATGGACGTGCATCCCGAAGACGATCTCCTGCCGGGCGATGAAGCCCAGAGAGTTCACCAGGCCCCGGTAGCGGTCGTCGCCGACCACGCGCTGGTCCTCCCAACGCGCAAACGGGTGCGTGCCGGAGGCACCGATCTTCAGCCCCCTCGCGCGGGCGCGCTCGGCCGCCAGCGCGCGCAGCGACGCGACCTCGCCGGCGGCTGCGGTGACGTCCTCACAGGGCGATGTGGCGATCTCCAGGACCGAGGCGAGCAGCTCGCGGTGGATCGACCCGGACGGCACATCCTCGCCGACGATCGCATCGATCTCGTTGGCGAGGTCCATCGACTCGCCGTCGACGATCATCAGCTCCTCCTCGATGCCGACGGTGTAACGGGGGCCGTTGAAGCGGTGGTCCACGTGTTTCTCCTGGGGCTGCGCGGTGATCGGCGTGCAGCCGAGCGCGGCCCGCCACTGGACTGCGTCCCTACCCCGAACGCGACGCCTTCACACAATCCCCGCGCCCGCGCCCGCGGCCGCGGGTTTTGTGCTGCGCGCAGCGGGTATTCGCGGTTTCCGTGGAGCGAGCAAGTGCAAACGAGCTGAGCCTGAACGTCCCTGCCTCCGGCTCGCCGCGGCGAATGGTTGTCGGCGTGGACGGCTCGGCCGGCTCGCGCGCGGCGATCCGCTGGGCTGTGCGCGAGGCCCTGCTCGTCCCGTCGCGGATCGACGCGGTCGTCGCCTGGCAATCGAGCGCGGTCCGGGGGACGGCGGCGACCCACGCTGCGGTTCCGAGCCGAACGATCGACGACGAGCGCGACGCCGTGGCGGCTGACGTCGAGGCGGCCGTCAGACAGGAGGTGGGCGGCGCCGACCACGTCGCCGTGGAACTGCATGTGGTGCACGGCACGCCGGCACGGGTCCTGGCGCAGCTGGCCCAGGATGCCGACCTGCTGGTGATCGGCGGACAGTCGCGCGGCCATATCCAGAGCACCCTTCCGTGGTCGACGGGGCAGCGGATCCTGCGCGACTGCGCCTGTCCGGTCGTCGTGGTCCCGGCAGGCTGACAACCGCTCCGCGCTGCTCTGCCGCAGCCGTTTGGCGCAGTCCCAGTCGGGTACCTCGCCAATGGACGACGGCAGACGGAGATCCCCGAGAGCGCGTCGTCGCTGCACCCCGTGCGGCCCCCAGCTACGCGAACCATCCCGAGCTGCGCGCGACGCCGCGCGCGGTCGGGCCCACCACACGAAAGGCGCAAAACGATGAGCAAGACCCCCCAGCAGAAGGTGCTTGAAGAGCTCGAGTCCGCGCGAGCCAACGAGCGCGCGATGGCGCGCAACATCCGGACGCACGTCCTGATCGCGCCGCGTGGTGCGTTCCGGCGTTCGCTCGAAGCCCACGCCAAGCAGACCGATCAGCACGCGCGTCGGCTCGACGTGCGAATCGAAGAGCTGCGCGGCGGCGGCGACCCCGTCGGCGACCTCGTCGGCTTCGCCCTCTCGGCGGCGGCGAAGATGATCTCGATCGGCGTCGCGCCGCTCGAGCTCGTCCGCGGCAATGGCGGTGAGGAGAAGGTGTTGAGCGCTGCGCGCGACGACTATGTCGCCGAGGCGCGCGAGATCGCGATGTACCTGGTCATCGAGGAGCTCGCGCGGGAGCTCGACGACGAAGAAACCGCGAAGCTGGCGGCCTCCATCCGCGCCGACGAGGAAGCGATGCTCGAGCGCATCGGGCGCGAGTTTTCAGGCCTCGTGCGCTTCACAGTCGACGCCGACGTGCACGGCAATCACACCTATGACCCGGCAAAGACCGGCGCCGCGGACGACGTCCGCGCGGTCGGCCAGGCGGTGCGCGATTCGGCCCAGACGCGCGGGCGTGCGGCTGCACGCAAGATGCGCGTCGTGCCCGGCGTCGCGCGCGCCGAGGGCGAGATCAAGGGAGCGCTGGCCTCCGAGTCCGACCTCGCGATCGCCGACTACGACGCGCTGACGGCTGAAGAGATCACCGCGCGCCTGAGCGGCCTCTCGCAGATCGACCTCGCGAAGATCGATGCCTACGAGCGTCGCAACGCGTCGCGGGCGACCGTGCTCTCACGCATTGCCGGGCTGCGCTCGCAGGAGCCCTGGCCCGGGTACGACGAGCTGACGGTCGCCGAGGTCCGCGCAGCCGTCGGCGACGACGAGGACCGGGCGCGCGAGGTCCGCAGCTACGAGCGCGCGCACAAGAACCGGGCCGGCGTGCTCGACGCGCTTGACCGCGCGCTGGCGAACAGCTGACGGCCCACGGCGCGCGGCCGGCGTCAGTCGGGTTCGCCGACGACGACGTCGAGCTGCGCGCCGATGCCGGTGATCGCGAAGAGACGCTTGACCTGCCCGGACCCTTCGGTGACCTCGAACTGCTGGCCGCGCTCGCGGCAGCGGTCGCGGGCCGCGAGCACCGTCCTC
>Ga0182013_10005697_pt1 | contig 14399 bp, 18 predicted proteins | sample 612S2MmetaG_FD_120487 | JGI IMG/M metagenome (GOLD analysis project Ga0182013, IMG submission 120487) | Permafrost microbial communities from Stordalen Mire, Sweden - 612S2M metaG | ecosystem: Environmental > Terrestrial > Soil > Wetlands > Permafrost | place: Sweden: Stordalen | collected... | reverse complement strand
CTCGGGGAGCCAATTTTTCTCTATCTTAGGGACATTCGTTCCAACTTCCACATTTAGGTCAAAGGACCCTGCGGGGTTTTCTACAGAGGGCGCGGGTGTAGGCGGAACTGGTTTTGCTGTTGGAGAAATCGTTTCAACTGCGGTTATAAGGGCCTTCTGTCCAATATGGCCGTACCGGTTCGCCATGCGGACGGTGGTGGCCAGACTTCGGCCCATAGTCATCGCAAGCACCGGGAATGCTACTCCGGCTTCCAGCATGCGAGTGCAGCCAGTATGGCGGAGGTCATATCGGACGGCCTCCAGGTCGATCAACAGGCTGTCCCGAATCGCCGGGTCTTTGACGAATACCAACTCCTTGCTGTGGCGAGGAGGAACCTCATCATAGCAAGCTGCGAGGGCTTCACGGATGACCTGCATTTTGGTTGGCGTTGCCCCCACCATCCGGCTTGAGCCAAGGCGGACCCGATACATCGAAAGCCCGAGAATCCTGATTCTCAGCCCTCTTGATCGCGAAACGGATTGACTCCCGGGCGCAAAGAAGGTTTCTCCCCCGGTCGTCCTGATTCAGGGGAACTCGGATTCCGGCCTCGTTCAAGGAAGCGGGTTCATCACTTCAAGCGGCGGGGCTATAAGCGCATTGCCGCGCGGCTCAGAAGAAGCGGTGGGCTGAGTTCCACGCCAGGCAAACGGGCGAGTAGCGAGGAAGCCGACGCTGTTTGCGGCGCTCAGAACTTGTAAGCCTCCCTTGCCCAATTTCATGCTATTTTGGAAGCTTAGCGGGTTTGGTCATGGCAGACGTCAAAGTCGACATCAAGGTCAACTCTCCAAAAGTCACGAAGTTCACGGTCTCCGGCAAGACCCTGAAAGAAGCCCAGAAAAACCTCGACTCGCGCGACGAGTGGGGTCTCTACGATGCGACCCGGAACCCTAAGCAGAGCGCGAAGGTAGACAAAGACGGTAACGTGGCTTCGGTGACGATGGTGCTCAACCCGGTCATCGAGTTGCCGCAATGGAGTGGCTACAGCTCGGCCACGAAAGAGCAGAAGGCCTCGTGGGACAAGATGGTCAAGGCGCTCGAAGCCCATGAGCGCAAGCATCATGACATCCAGGTCGATTGCGCGGACGATTTGGAGAAGCAAATCAAGAATGCCAAAACGCTGGATGCGAAAGCCCTCAACAAGATGATCAGCGACCAGCAGAAGGCCTGCCAAAAAAAGCAGGACGCTTACGACACAAGCAGTGGGCACGGCGCGAAGGAAGGGGTTGAACTCGACCTCGACGCGTGACGTACACCGCCTCCCAGCTTGGCGCTCCCCTCCCCGAATCGGTTCCAGTCGCGATACTAGTATTACTGTGTTAAAAAAGAACATTTTGTTGTAGAATTGTTTTCGTGGGATCACGCTTCTCTTCGCCAGGCCCACAGCAGAGGCGCTTCGCGGCATATATCGAGGGCCTGGCTAACGCCGCGGGGCATGCCGATCGGCACAAGCCGTTGAAGAACTACTGTACTGGGTTGTTGTTGCCCAGGGAACGCAAGAGTGTCGAATCCATGGCGGCGCGCCTGGCTCCCGGTTTGTCGCATGCATCAGTCGCTCCATCACTTGGTGGCCGACGCCCCCTGGGACGACGAAGAGATGCTGGCGCAAGTGCGACGCGAAGTCTTGCCGACCATGCAGAAACACGATCCTGTGGTGGCGTGGATCGTAGACGACACGGGTTTTCCAGAGCAGGGGAAGCATTCGGTCGGTGTTGCCCGGCAGTACTGCGGTGAGTTGGGCAAATCGGACAACTCCCAGGCAGCGGTGAGTTTGTCGGTGAGCACATCGAATTCGAGTTTGCCAATCGCGTGGCGGTTATACCTGCCGGAGGTATGGTGCCAGGATGCCAAACGCTGCCGACGAGCGGGCGTTCCAGAAGAAGTTGTGTTTCAAACCAAGCCAGAGATTGCTCTGGAGCAGATTCGGCAGGCGATGGAGCAACTGGTCCCCCTGGGAGTGGTACTGGCGGATGCGGGTTATGGGAGGGGCACGCAATTCCGCACTGACCTCACCGAACTAGGACTGCAATATGCAGTGGGCATTGAGTCTAACGCCACCGTCTGGGAACCGGGACAGCAACCTTTGCCGGCACCAGCACGAAAACCAGGGCGGGGTGCGCCCCCAACGCGCCTGCAGCGCGACCCGGACCATCGGCCTATCTCGGTAAAGCAGTTGGCCCTCGTCTTGCCACCTTCGGCCTGGAAGGAGATCGGTTGGCGCCAGGGGAGTGAAGGAACTTTGCGCTCCCGCTTCGCCGCAGTCCGCGTGCGTCCTGCACATCGCGATTACAAGCGCACCGAACCATATCCGGAGGAATGGCTCTTGATCGAATGGCCGAAGAAAGAATCAGAGCCCACGAAATACTGGCTATCCACCTTGCCGGAGAAAACCTCGCTGAAGTCTCTGGTGAAGATCACCAAACACCGCTGGATCATCGAACGCGATTATGAGGAACTCAAACAGGAGTTGGGTTTGGGCCACTACGAAGGACGGGGTTGGCGCGGATTTCATCATCACGCCACATTGTGCATTGCCGCTTATGGGTTCCTGATCAGCGAGCGGAACCGTTTTTCCCCCTCAGCACGTATCGGAAATCTTGGATTATCAGCCCCGGAGCCGCAGTCGGACTTCCGCCCGCGAGGTTCGCCGCGTCCGACCCGAACGCCATAATCCCTGCTCGATGCTACGTTGCGGATTGGCATCGCCCGCCAATTGCTCGGGCAGTTGCCTCACTGTCCCTACTGCGGAGCCAGTGGGAGCAGCTAATCTTCCGTATCCACGTCTACTTCCGCGACGCAGGTCTGCGGGCGGGAATGGTTGGGCGCTGTGTGCCAGGCACCTTCGAGCAACTGCACTCTGCTGAGTTTCTCCAGCGCAATACAACGCCAGTTGGCCGGCGAGCCAATTGCTTGCAGTCCACTGCCACTCTCCCCGCCATACTGATAACACAGCACACGGCTCTGGTCTTCGTGATTCCGGCCCAGCCGGTGAGGGCAGAACCACCGATCCCGGCCGTGATAGCTGGCTCGAATGGGACGTCTGCTCACCACGGCCGTCCGAACCAGTTGGTAGATGTCCTCGACCGTTTGGATCTTCGCCTGGACAACACCCATCTCCTATACGATATCCGACTCCTGCAATCATCTTCAATGGACTCAATCATTTATAACACAGTAATACTAGTTCTCTGACCGCGTGAAAAATTCGCAAAAACCATTTTTATGTAGAATTGTTTTGGCCCATACTCGAGGTATGGGTCGTCCTCCTCTGAGCATAGACATCACGGCGAAGGATCAAAAAAAGCTTGCCAGGCTTTTGAGCGGCGGCGTCCAGCAGGTCCGGGTTTCCTACGTGCTTTGGCTCTGTTGCAGTTGGCCAAGGGCGCCAGCGCGCCGCAAATTGCCAACGTAGTCCCACTCACTTCCCAGGCCATATGCAATAGTGGCCGGCGTTAGACAAACAGGTCATTGACCATATCTGCTTCGTCTGCTCGGACATGCGGGAACCCTACCTCAAGCTCATTCGCGAGCGATGCTCGGACGCCCTGCATATCCTCGACCGTTTCCACATCGTCGCCAATATGAACAAAGCCCTCGACCAGGTCCGCGCCGAGGAAACCGGCCGCCTGAAACGCGAGGGCCGCGACCCGGTTCTCAAGAAGTCCCGCTGGTTGCTGCTCCGGCGCGGCGACAACCTCGGCGCCGACCACCACTTCCGGCTGCGCGACCTGCTCCGCTGCAATCTCAAAACCGTGCGCGCTTACCTTCTCAAGGAAGCTTTTCAGCAGCTATGGGAGTACAACTCGCCCACTTGCCGGCAAGTTCCTCGACGAGTGGTGCCGCCACACCATGCGGTCGCGGATCGAACCTATGAAGAAGATTGCACGTTCCCTCCGCCAGCATCGCGATCTCATCTTGAACTATTTCCGCGCACAGAAGCTGTTCTCCAGCGGCGTCGTGGAGGGTCTGAACAACAAGGTCAAAGTCACCATGAGAAGATCGTATGGGCTTCGGACCTACCGCGTCCTGGAACTCGTCCTGTATCACTCACTTGGCAAGCTGCCCGAGCCGGAGTCAACCCACGAGTTCTTCTGATGAGTCTTATTTCTCCTTAACCTCTTATCCTTATTCGGCAATGACCACTCCGCACGGAACAGCATAGTCGAGATCACGCGGGATACATCGCGAGGCGGGATGGTCGAGAATGCGATCGACGGCACGTTGAATGGTTGGAAAATCGCCGCTGCCATCGAGCGAGACTACGGCGCGGACGGCGCCCGGTGTGGCGGACGACTGGGCGTCGAGCGAGGCGACCGCCAGGCCGGTAGCGGCGAGAAATGCTCTTCGCGTCGGCATATGGAACAGCTTGTCAGCACGCGGGCGGGCGCGTCAACCGCGGGGCGATCGAAATCGCGAATTCGAGCGAATCCTTTTGGCGGGTTTTCGGGAACTAAGATTAGACATGACCGATGCGGAATTCCGCGAGGCGTACGAGAGCCATCGAGATCTGCTCTTTCGCTTTGCGTGCCGGATGACGGGATCCGCGGAGGCCGCTGAAGATGTGGTGCATGACTGCTTCCTGCTTTTGTGGCGTAAGAAGTTGGTTTTCGACCGCAAGCGCGGGCCGTTGCGGAGCTTTCTCTTCGGAGTGACAAGGAATCTGGCGTTGAAGCGCATGGGCAAGGATGGCAGCTTCGACGAATTGGCAGAGGACGTAGCGGTTGGAGAGCCGGCGGACCCAGGTAATCGCGAGCGCGCGGATATGGTGGCGCAGGCGGTGGCGGCGCTTCCCCCATTACAACGGGAAGCGCTGATTCTGGCGGAGTACGAAGAGATGTCGCTGGAGCAGATGGTGCAGTTGACGGGCGCGGATCTGGCCGCGGTGAAATCGCGGTTGCATCGTGCGCGCGAGAATTTGAGGCGAATGCTGGCGCCGCTGATGCCGCCGAGAGGAACGGCTTATGGAAAACGATGACGGCCGGAAATTCCGGGAACTGCTGCAGGAGTGGCGAGTGCCGGGCGTGCCCAAGTCGCTCGACGAGCGAGTGCTGGGGCTGCGCCGGCCATGGTGGACTTTTCTGCTGACGGGCTCGATTCGCATTCCGGTTCCCGTGGGGGTTGCGGTGGCCGGGATTTTGCTGGCAATGGTGGGCGCTCTTTTCAAGCAGCGTACGGCTGAGCCGGTGCTAGGTTCGGTAAGTCTCATAGACTTCCGGCCGGTGAGCGACTTGCACGTGAGGGTGATTCGCAAGCATGCCTCGAATTAGAACGGCCTGCGTGGCGGCGCTTATGGCCGCGGTGGCATTTGGCCAGGATGGCGATCTTTCGGCGAGCTCCGGTCAATGGAAAGGCCTGGAGATCTGGTTCGCAACGAAGATCGAACCGCCTGGCACGCAGCTTTCCGGAGGCGTCATCGTGGAAGCGGGGCGGGCGCACCATGTGATTAACGATCGCGAGCACAAACGGGCATTCGGCTACGATGTTGTCCTGGATCCCAGCGAAGACGGCAAGTCGGCGCGCATTCGAATTGAGCCGTGGAATCCGGCGGAGTCGAAGATCACGTTCGATCCGGGATGGACATTTCTGCGTCTTCCGAATTACCCCGTGATTGCAGGAGTCAAGATCGGAGACACGGTGGCGCTGGATCTCTTGGTGAATGCAGGTACGGGGCAGAAGGTTGTCGATTACCTCACTTTGCGGCGGCGAGGTGACATGGATCTGCGGCGCGCGCCGCGCGATTTTCAATTGGCCGACGTGGAGTTGACGGTGATGGATCCCCAGATCTCGGTGGGCGGGAAAGCGGAACCGCCGGCGAGTGCGGGCGGCTTCTCGGGGGCGGTGGTCTGGTTGTACCTCAAGGGGCGCGGCAGGTTCGTCCTGTCGCTGGTCCCCGATGAGAAGCTGGGGTTCCGGAAAAACGGGGTGGTATCGGGCAACATCTTGTTGTTTCGCAACGGTGCGGCGGAGATTCGCGTGGAGTGCAGCGGACAGATAGCGCCGGGATCGGGTGCTTACAACCTGTACGTTCTTCATGAACCCGGGTGGCAGTCGAGCGACGCCGCGCTCACCACGATGGGCTCAGCCGACAGGCCCGAGTACATAGTCGGCAAGTAATAGCGGGAGGCAACATGAGAGGGAGTCTGACGGCGGTAGTGTGTCTGTGCGTGGCGGCAATCGCATACAGTCAGGAAGCGTTCGAAGTGGCGTCGATCAAGCCCCACTTGGGGGAGATTACCTTCTCGGCGGACCCCGCGGTGGAAGGGAACCGGGTGACAGGTACGGCATCGACGTTGGTCGATCTGATGACGGTTGCGTATCATGTGCGGTACGACCAGATCTCGGGAGCGCCGGGCTGGGCCAAATCGGAACACTACGATTTAGAAGCAAGCGCCGGGCCGGCCGCCATCACGCGGGAACAGATGAGGGCGATGCTGCAGACGCTGCTGGCGGAGCGATTTCAGCTGCGCGTGCATCGGGAGGCGAGAGAAGTCCCGATGTATGCACTGGTGGTGGCGAAGGGCGGGCCGAAGCTGAGGGAGTGGTCCGCGGGGGAGGAGCCCAAGGGTCAGATTTCCGCCGACCGGTCGGGCATGCATATGGAAGTTTGCAAGGGGACGATGGCGCAATTGGCGACGCGGCTGGCAGGCAACGGGGCGGGCCGGCCGGTGATCGATAAGACGGGACTGGAGAGGATCTACTGCTTCAAGCTTGACTGGGTCAACGACCCGGGAGCGGAGTCGGAATTGCCGTCGCTGTTTGTGGCGCTGGAGGGGCAACTGGGTTTGCGGCTGGAAGCGACGAAGGGCGCGGGCGAGTTCATCGTGATCGATCGTGCGGCGAGGGCTTCGGGGAATTAGGGGACGGGGGGCAGGGCAGGCTGCGCAATCTGCCGAGAAAAAGCTGAGCTGTGCCGATGTGAGCGCCAGCTTGCTAATTAAGGCCGTGACGGCCGAAGGCAACTCGCGTGCTCGAAGACAGCCTTCCAGCCGGAGGGCGTTTTTCGCCACAATTGCATGGAAATGCCGCCCATGAGCTTCTCTCCTTCTGCGGAATGCCGAATCGGAGTTCGCCGAGAATGACGGGATCGACGGCGATTTCCGGCTCATTTGCGCGAAGCCATGCCACGACCCGCGGATCGGGCGTTGGCTTCGTTGGCTCGCTCAGAACGTTGGCATCGACTAAGTACTTCACAGCGCATCGGTCGACTCAGAGTCGATTGGCACAAAGAAGTCCTTCTGCGGACAGGCGAGTAGCCATTCAATGGCGCCCTCGTTCGGCGGAGCCGCGCGCCGGACGAGACGATAGTCCCCACGATCGATACGCTCGATGTCGAACTCCTGCCCGGGTTCGACACGGTCCATGTGGCGCAACTCCGCCGGTAGAACGATTTGGCCCTTGGAGGAGACGGTGGTCCTCAGGCAGGTAAGATGCCGTCTTACCTGCGGCGATGTCAAGCACTACACCGCAGGGAATCACAACGAGCATCGGTGAGTGGAAACCGGCCCATCGCTGTACCGGGCATGCAGTTCGAACCCAGTCCACGACAGGGCCGATGAAATCCCGGTTCGAATCTTGCTATTAGGGGCAGCCGCCGGTTGCCGGCCTTCGAGTGGACGACCTGCGGGCGCGGGAGGAATACTGCTGGGGATGTTTTTGCTGTCCAATCAGGGTCGCCCGGTATGGCCGTCTCCAGGGAATCGCGGACGGAGCATCCTCCGACGGCGTTAGCGCCTTTTATCGCAGCGAGCTAAAGCGCCCGAGGAAGGAGAGCAGTTACCTGAACCGCCACCTGTATCGAGCCGTAGATAAGAAGGATCACTTGGCCGCTTGTTTTTTCATCGCTGCGTTGGCTTTGATTGTCCAGGCATTAAGCTCTTTGGCGTAGTCGCGGATTTTCGCCGAAACCTTCGCGCCTTGACCCTGCCCCTTGGCGTCCTGTTCGGCGGCCTTCTGCATGGTGAGGTTGGCACGCGTGGCCCACGCGTCGAGCGCCTTTGCGTATTCGCGGATCTCCTTGGGCTGCATGGCTCTTGTGCTCCTGTTCCTATTTGGCCGGCGGTGGAGGAGGAGGTGGGACATCCTTGCCCCCCGACCCCGCCCACGCTTTACCGGCAGCCGAGCAGTCCTTGTATGTCTTCTGAAAGAACTGAAAACATTTCGCCTGGTCCGCCTCGGTGGCGTTGTCCGGCAGGTTAGCACACCTCTGCCATTCGGCAGAGTTGGCCGCTCCTTTCATACATGGGTAGCCCTTGGTAATCATCGTGTAAGTATCTGACCATGATCGTTTGTCTGCCATGACGAATTCTCCTTATGGGATGTTTATGTCTTATGGTGTGAGCTCGGGTTCCGCTTGCCACCGATATTCGACGTAGATGCCTCCCTGACTCTCCTCAAGTATATGGGACTCACGGAAGCCCAGTCTTCGGTAGAAGGCGCCAGCTCTCTCCCGATAGCATGCAAGTGTAAGTTGGCCGGAACTCTCCTCCTTGGCGATGCCGAGAAGGCGTGTTCCGATTCCGCAGCCCTGCCAGGGCGAAGCCACGTGAAGCTGTGCGACATGACCGGATCGGGTGGCGATAAATCCTATCGCCTCGTCTTGGAAGGCCGCGACCCAGACGACATGTAAAGGCAACAGTACGGCCTCAAGATAGAGTTTTGTCGCCGCAAGGTCAAAGAGGTCGGCGGGATACTTATAGACTGCGTGTTGAGTGACAGTCCAAAGACGCGCCATCGGCTCGACATCCTGCTCCGGCCGGACAGGCCGGAACGACACCACAGGCGAGCCGAAGTACGGTAGAGACGGCCGCGCACAGGCGAACGATTCACTAGTTGTCATTTCCCCACCAAATGAACGATCCGGTTGCCGCTGCTGATTTTCTCATAAGAGGAGTTCTTATGCAAACAAAAAGAATTGAGGCTGCGGGGATCATATAAAGGTATGAAACGGGACAGGTTGCCGTTACGGAATCTTTATCCTTTCGCGACGGCTTCTTCACGTCTCGGCACGTAACGTGAAGCTGGCTACCGCCATGATTGCGGAACGAAAGCCCGGCCACAAGTTGACCCGGCTCGTACCTTTCGATCAGCCCCGCCATAGGACGCGCGTTCCGAGCGCCCACATCCCATTACTTCGGAACCCATTACGCGCGAAAGAGAACTGTCTTTCGTCATTCCTGCTTTGTATGCCCTCCTGACACCAATGGTGGTGCTGCTGTTGACCGCGGTGGCGATCGCCACGAGCGCCGGCCGGGCCGGGTTGGTGACCAACAGTGGGGCGCGAGGCTTTACGGAAGTGCTGTTCGCCTACGCCTCGTCAATGGCCAACAACTGGCAAAGCATGGCCGGCCTGAGCGCGAACAACGTGTTCTACAACGCTACGACTGCGATCGCCATGTTGGCCGGACGGTTCGGCCTGGCCGCGCTGGCGTTGGCACTGGGCTGAATTTCCAGGCGACGGGCCTCGACTATGCTTACGCGTTTGTGAGCGAGCCGATGCAGGCTCGGGTGACCTACCAATGAGGCTAATCGGCGCGCCGGCGCCTGTGCACGGCCTTGCGAGGCGAGTTCCTAGTCCGCCGCCGTGCGATTCGTGGCCGGCAGGGTCCGTCGTTCTGCCCCGAGACAGACTCAGGCCCCTGCCGTTCCAGTGAAAGGATCAACCCCTCCAGAAACTCGAGTTCGCGGTGAAGCGCAGCGACGATGTCTCTAACTTCCATACTTTTTGCTTTGCCTGGAACCCAATTCCCCGTTTCTTTGGAAGGTACTGCTACAGAAATGATGGCCCCAGTCGAACTGCAAAGCTACTACCTATATTGGTAGGTGGAGGAGGTTTTTGTGGTCCATAGGACCTAGGCTGGATAGACCAGAGGGCGAGTCGGTCGACGAAATGCTTAACTTTGTCGATTCTGCGGATTCCACGCACGAAGTGAACGGAGGGTTCGACCGGTCCTATGGAAATTCTTCCCAAAGTTGGGGATTTCAGGCCTTGCGCAACGCGATCTCGGCAGGTGTAATAGGGCTGGCTCTTGGAGAGGCATTCGAAGAGCTGGACAAAAGATGAGGCACGCCGAGAGCCTGCTTGCGTATGCCCGCCGGCATGCGAACGGGATTCTTTTGGGCAAGTTGAAGCATGCCCCACGCCGGTGCGTCAGGGGCGTTTGTGGGGGCGGTAGGCGACCATCTCGAAGCGCGGAATGCTATCGTTCAACACTTGCGTCTTGAGCAGCACTTCGAAATGGGGAAAGGGCTCGCCCTGGCGCAGTCCGAGTTTCTGGCGAAGCTGCCGAATGGAGTCTTCCGACGTTACGAAACGGGCGCCGGCTTCGGTGGAGATCACGTCCGTTCCGGAAACCACCAGCACATTTCCGGTGCGCTTGGGATTGGGCAGGAAGGCGACGCGGCAAAATCCGGTGCGACGCCACTCGGCCCAATATTCTTCCGCTTCTCCTGGCATGGGGGCATGATTCACGAAGCGCACGGCCGCCGGCTTCTCGCGGTAGTCGGTGCGGAAATTCAGCTGGTCTTCGAACAGGCTAATCCAGGGGTTGGAGCGCAAACTTCCGAGCAGGATGGTGTTCTGCGAAGACACCAGCGACGACGAAGAGTCGCGCGCGCTCAGAAGATTGAGAGTGAGGTGCTGTCCGGCGGCCACCAGGCCGAACTCGCGCGCGGCGAGCACATCGGAGACCGAGGTCGATACCCGGTGCACCACTTCGCGAGCCAGGGCGCGCTGGGCGGTATCGGGAATATACTGCTCGCCCAATTGATCGAACTCGTGGGTTTCATATTCGGACACCGGGATGGTGCGGCCGATCAGATTCTCGAAGATCATGAGATTGACGTCGGCCAATACGGCGTAGGTTGTCTGCCCGTTGGCGAAGAGCTGGCGCCAGAGATCGTTGACGCTGCGATTGCCGCCAGGCGGCTGGCGGACCGATGCGACGATCAGCCAGGCAAGCCCCATCGCTAAGATTCCAGCCGCGATGCCGGCGACGAATGTTCCTCGCCTGGGCGCGCGCGGCGACGGCGCGATGTAGGGCGTGGGAGCGGGCGCCGTCTCCAGCAATTCGGCTCGCGGCCGGAAGACCGGCACGTAATTCCCCTTGGGAATCTCGATGATCAGCGGTTCGTCGCGGCCCTCCTCGCTGAAATGCTCCTGCAGTTTCTTACGGAGCTGCGAGATCTGCACGCGGACGAGCGTGTCGTGGCTGGTGTCGTAGTCGGCGGCCCGTCCAAAGACTTCGACGCCGATTTCCTGTTCGCGAAGAACGTAAGCGGGATCGTGCAGACTGCGCTCGCCGAGATACAGGAGCAGCTCGCGAAGGCGTTTGGATTTCTGGAAACGTGGAGATGCCGCTACCCTGTGCAACAATTCCCGCCATTCGGTGGGCGGAGTCGTCGTGCTGCCGGCAAATTGATTCACATCGAACGCCCCCATGATAGCATCGGGCAGGATTAACCGAGAATTCGCGTGAATTCTCTTCGGGCTGAATTGCTTCGTGTCCTAAACTTAAATTGGTTGGAAAGTATGAAATCCACTGCCGTGTTAGCAGCGTTACTATGCCTGGCCTCGGTCTCGTTTGCCGCGGACCAGGCGCCCCTCGTGCAAAACGTGAGCGGGCGTCAGACCGTTTCGCTCGATGGCGAATGGCGGGCGATCGTGGACCCCTATCAGTCCGGGTATCTGGACTATCGCTACCGGCCGTATGCCGATGGCGGAATGGGGGCCAACAAGAAGCCGACAGCCGCCGGCGATCTGGTGGAGTACGACTTCGATTCGGCCGGCCAGTTAGCGGTACCGGGCGATTGGAACACGCAGCGCCCGGAGCTGCTGTTCTATGAAGGAGCGGTCTGGTACAAGAAGGACTTCGACTATGCGATCAAGCCCGGCCGCCGGCAATTCGTCCGGTTCGGAGCGGCCAACTACCACGCCATCGTGTTCCTCAACGGCAAGAAGTTGGGCGAACACGTGGGCGGCTTCACGCCGTTCCAATTCGAAATCACGGGCATGCTGCGCGAGAAGGGAAACTTTCTGATCGTGATGGTGGACGACGAACGCCACGCCGAGGGCGTACCTACTCTCATGACCGACTGGTGGAATTACGGAGGGCTGACGCGCAGCGTGAAGGTGATCGATGTGGCCGATACGTTTGTCGAGGATTATTTAGTGCAACTCGAGAAGGGATCGCAGAGCCGCATCGCCGGATGGGTCCGGCTGAACGGCGCGCGCAAGCTGCAGCCAGTCACGATCCGCATTCCGGAGGCGGGCATTGCGAAGACGGTTACGCCCGATGGCAGCGGCTACGCAGAATTCACGATGGACGCGCGGCTGTCGCTATGGTCGCCGGAGAGCCCCAAACTGTACGACGTGGCGATTGAGACGGGAGGCGAGCGCGTGGCCGACCGGATCGGGTTCCGCTCGATTCAGGCTTCCGGCAAGACGCTGCTGCTCAACGGGCAGCCACTGCATTTGCGCGGCGTTTCGGTGCATGCCGAATCGCCGATCCATACGGGGCGGCTGTTTGCGGAAGCGGATGCGCGCACCCTGCTCGAGTGGGCGAAGGAGACGGGCTGCAATTTCGTGCGCCTGCCGCACTATCCACACGATGAGGCGATGACGCGGCTGGCGGATGAGATGGGGCTGCTGGTGTGGTCGGAGGTGCCGGTGTATTGGACCATCGCGTGGGAGAACGCCGAGACGCTGCGCAATGCGGAGCAGCAAGTGACGGAAATGATTTCGCGCGATAAGAATCGCGGGTCGGTGATTTTGTGGTCGGTGGCGAATGAGACTCCGCTGGGCGACGCGCGATTGAAGTTCCTCTCGACGTTAGCGGGGCTGGCGCACGAGTTGGACTCCACGCGGTTGATCACGGCGGCGCTGGAGACGCACCGGATCGACGAGAATACCGTGATGGTGGACGATTCGCTGGGGCAATATCTCGACGTGGTTTCGTGCAACGAGTACATCGGGTGGTACGACGGCAGGCCGGAAAAGATCGACCGCACGCAATGGAAGACGGCCTTCGATAAGCCGTTCGTGCTGAGCGAATTCGGCGCCGATGCGCAGGCCGGGCGTCATGGCGCGGCGGGCGAGCGCTGGACGGAAGAATTTCAGGCCGACGTTTACCGGCGGCAGGTGGCGATGTTCCAGCGGATTCCTTTCCTGAGCGGGACGATCGCGTGGGTGCTGGTGGATTTCCGGTCGCCGCGGCGGCCGCTGGCGGGCATCCAGGATTATTTCAATCGCAAGGGCCTTTTTTCCGATCGCGGAGAACGCAAAGAGGCATTCTACGTTTTGCGCGATTACTATCGCTCGCTGGCGGCCGGGAGGAAGCCGGAATGACCAGGTCCATGCTCATGTTGCTGGCTTGCGCCGCGGGCGGACTGGCGCAGACGTCCGAATGGAAGTTGACGTGGCGCGATGAGTTCGATGGCGCGAAGCTCGATCCATCGAAATGGGAGTACGTAGTCGGCGGCAACGGCTTCGGCAATCGCGAACTGGAGTATTATACCGGCCGGGCGCGGAATCTTTACCTGGAGAACGGCATGCTGACGATCCAGGCGCTGAAAGAGGACTACAGCGGGGCCGATGGGGTCAAGCGCAGCTTCACGTCGGCGCGGATCCAAACGAAGGGCAAATTCGCGCAGGCTTATGGCAAATTCGAGGCACGTATCAAGATTCCATACGGGCAAGGGATTTGGCCGGCGTTCTGGATGATGGGCGACGCTGCCGCGGAATGGCCCGCCAACGGCGAGATCGACATCATGGAGAATATCGGCCGCGAGCCTGCGATGGTGCACGGCACCGTCCACGGCCCGGGATATTCCGGGGAGCACGGAATCGGCGCGCCATTTTCGTTGGCCGGCGGGCAGCGATTCTGCGACGATTTTCACGTGTTTGCGGTGGAGTGGGAGCCGAAGGCGATCCGGTGGTACGTCGACGGGAAGCAGTACCATGCGGTCACTCCGGCGAGTTTACCGGCGGGCGCGAAGTGGGTTTACGACCATCCTTTCTATATTCTGTTGAATCTGGCGGTGGGTGGAGAATGGCCGGGCTATCCCGATGCGACGTCGAAATTCCCGCAGACGATGACGGTGGATTACGTTCGCGTGTACCGGCGCTAGATTCTTTGTGAGGTGGAAGTTTGACCCTGAGACGCCCATGCGCTACGATGTGGGTGCGGGGTGGAGCAGTCTGGTAGCTCGTTGGGCTCATAACCCAAAGGTCGAAGGTTCAAATCCTTCCCCCGCAACCAATCTTTTCAATTAGTTACGGTTCCCTTCGGGAGCCTCTTTCCCTCAATTGCTAACACATTGCTAACATCCGCTTCGGATTTGGTCCGAGCCTCCTGCATGGATTTCT
>Ga0182013_10005696_pt1 | contig 14403 bp, 12 predicted proteins | sample 612S2MmetaG_FD_120487 | JGI IMG/M metagenome (GOLD analysis project Ga0182013, IMG submission 120487) | Permafrost microbial communities from Stordalen Mire, Sweden - 612S2M metaG | ecosystem: Environmental > Terrestrial > Soil > Wetlands > Permafrost | place: Sweden: Stordalen | collected... | reverse complement strand
GGCGACACTGAACGAGGCGCGCGCGATACGTTCGTGATTACGCGCGTAGCTCTGTAGATTCGTCTTTGGCGTTTGCCCTTTGGACGCCGGACGGATGCGGACGGCAAAACCTTCGAATTTCTCAATTTCCGCGGCAATACGTTCTATATTCGGCACGCTTGTGTTGCTTTGCGACTTCGCTCGAATCGCCTTGAGAACTTCGTCGCTTTTTTAACGTTTAACGTCTTCGTTGTACACCGCCGTAATTACGAATCGGAGGCCCGATCGATAAATTGCGCGAGCGACGACCCGCTGAGGCTATTCGTCGTGAACGAGCCGAACTCCGTGGGTACGTAAACACGGCGACGGCCCCAAGCCTGTTACACGGTACGCGCATTTGCCCGCATCATGCCGGGAGCAAGCTCGCGGTCCTTGTCGCAGCAACGCTCTGGCCATCGATACTCGCGCACTTGGATGAGCGCAACTAAAGCGCGTGCATGACGCGGCTCCCGCCGGCATCCCGGTAGCGCCGCCCGGCCGTGAGGATGGGGAGTTCACGGAGCAACGCCGCGCTCACCGGGGTGGACCGAGACCTCTAAATCGTTGCAGCGCTAACGCAACTCACGACAATACGAGGTCTCGATCCAGTGAACGACATCGCACGTCGCACCAGCCCGTTTACGAAAGCGCGATGGGCCATCTATCTCAGTGACTACTAGACCTTACGCCACTTGTCAGGCGAGCCGCCGTCTGTGTGGCGAACGCGCTCGACGTGGATCGTCGCGTTGGGATTCATCTGTCGTGCCCTTGCGATAGCTTCTGCTTGCGTGGGCTCTACAGCGCTTGCCCGGTCAGACTTGGGTTTCCGAACTGCGTAGTCGCCTTCGGGTCGCTGTTCAATAAAGAATTCGTCGTCGCTCATTTCTTATCTCGCTAAGATGCGCCGGGCGATTGATTCGGTTACGAATAAGGTGCTCCCCGAGGTCAGCGAACACCTCGTTGTCGCTAATCAAGCGGACGCTATTGGCGATCTGCGAGCGACAATGAGGCGGCATCGAAGTGAACGGCAACACATCGCGCAGGTCACGGCGTGCACGCGTCCCTACGAGTATGATCTTGCACGCCCCCGAACCGCGGATCTAGCTGAATCCGGTAACAGCCGCGATCGTTGTGAGCCGTGACTTCCTGGTCGCCGTAGCGCCAGGTCACGCGACCGCGGCCGTTCATCGTTGCCGCTACCGCCGACAGATAGCGCCGCAGCTCGGCGGTGCGCAGCCGGCACCACGCGTCGAAGTCCAGACACCGGCCCGGCGGTGGGATTGGGGTTCGGACCGAGGCCGGCCTGGCGCCTCGAGTATCGTAATCGTCGTGGGCAGGCATAGCGAAGCGTGTTCGCCGCGGTGAGACAGCCGGGCTTCTCCTCCAGGACCCGGCAGACCGGCGGGACACCCTTGCAGCGCTACCTCGGATCGGAACTCGACGAGTCCGTGTCGCTCATGAGCATCGCACTCATTAACATCGAGCCCCGGGAGAGAACGCGCCGAAATCGCGACCTATCTGCCGATAGCACAGAGAGTTACAAAGAAGAGACGTAGGACGCGAGATGCTCTACGTCTCGCTCCGTCAGCGGCGAAGGATAGAGCTTCGGCATTGGTGGCTGCGGGTATTTTATCCATGCGACCACACCCATGTGAGTCTTGCGAGCGCTCTCACCGAGAAGCGATGGGCCGACACCGCCCCCAGCACCTCCCGCCCCGTGGCATGAAGCGCAATTATCTGCAAACAACTGGTTGCCAGACGTTTCCCAAGCATCTTCAGTCGATGTTGTTGGCTCAGTTCGGTCGGCAACAATGTCCGTCGACCGATCCTTTTCCTTGCACGGCATAACGCAAGACTGCGCAGTTACGCGGTCGATGCGATACCACTCGTACCCTGCTTTTAGATATTCGTAGCGAAGGAACAGTTGGAATACCGCTAGGGCAACGATAAGACCGGCCACGATATACGGGAGGCGCTTCACGTCTTCATTGCGTCCTGGAAACGTGCGGTTATCGACATTCGCCCCGGCACTCCGGTTGCGCCTTACCGGCTCGTTATCGCGAAGTAATTATTCCCGAGGTCCGTGTACCGCAGCAGCATGGACGTAAGCGTTACGCTATTGCTCGAAGAGGCAGTCCCGACATATTCGATGTTTTCCCACTGGCCGGCGGGATAGTCGGACGCATAGTAGACCGAGAACGTCTTCCCCGCCAGCGTTGCATTCGGGAGTGCAAGCTGGATCTTCGTGGGAACCTGTGTGTTCCAGTCGCCGGCAATGTGCGCGGTGATAATGGTCAGGACGCTTTCTCCGGCACCCACCGGCACCGCCGATGCACCGGATGGAAGGGCGGTCGATGCCGACGCCGAGACTTGGTGGCAACTCTGATCGGCGGGAAACTGCAGCGTCCCGCTCACCGCCTGCGACGAGAAAGGCACCGAATACGGGGCATTTGCGGGATATACGGTCCCGCTACCGCCGTAGCCGCCTCCACCGCAACCTGAAGCAGAGCCGGCACCGCCACCGCTGCACCCCGCGAAGACGAGCGTGCCGACAAGGGCCAACACGGACACGATGGTCTGGCGCTTCATCCCACGATGCTATCGTAGATCGAATCGCTCTCGAAAGCGCGAAACGATTCGCCTCGTGTACGACGTATGGCAGCGCGGCGCCGGGATATCTGGAATATCCCACGGAGACGTGGGCACTCACAAGACCGATGCGCCGCTTTGCTCTCGTCGCAACGTGTGTTCTTGCTCTGTGCATTCCCCGTGCGGCCGGAGCCGATATTTTGGAATCCGAGACGTGGGACAATCACATCGAGCAGGTCCAAGAGCTCCAACTCGGCAGCTTTTCGACGCACGATGAATCGCGGCTTCGATGCCATGTCCGCGATCGGCGGTGGTGGCGGTTCCGGTGGTGGCCCAACTGCGGCGCAAGAGATAGCGGCCTGGAAGGCTGCGCTCGTCCTTCCACCGTCATCTTCGCACCACGAGCTTGACGTCTTTCTCGCGGGCGCGAAGGTGTCGCCAGAGGCCGAACGGCGCGCGCTGCGGACGTACATGCTCCAGCGCTTCGCGGCCTATCCGACCGAGGCTCGTCAAGCATCCCCGTCCTTGGACCCGCGCAGCGTCGTCGACGCACGGATCTTCGCGCTACAGACGGCGTACCGCGCAGTGCGGCCGAGTAGTCCGACAAGCGGCGCTGCGACGCTTCTACTGAGCGTCGCGTTGTCGCGCCAAATGATCGAGGCGTTCAACGCGCATAACTATACCGCGTAACAAAAGCAAGACACACTCGACTACTACGTGATCGTGCGCGGTCTTATCCAGCCAGGCATTCAACCGGTCCCGGGCGCCGGCACGCTCGACGCGAATGCTCGCCGATCGCTCACGGCTTTCGCCCGAGGCTTTCTGCTCAAAGATACAGCGGTCGATCCGGCGACGGTGCCCTGGGACCAGTTGCCGTGCGTCGGCATCTCAGACTTCGTTTGCAAAGTACAGACCGCGATGGCCCGCAGCGCACTTTCCCGATAGTCGGAAGGATGTCCCGGCGCGGCTTTGAACCGGGCTGGACTCTTGACGTTTCCTGCTCCGTGCGCTAGACTCCACGAGGAATTGGGAACCACCGGAGATGTGACTGCCCAATGCAACTCGCACGCGAACACCCCGAGATGGATTTGATGGATCACCCGCTTCTGGCCGCCCATCGCGCCCCCGCCTACGGCCCCGTCCGTGGCGGCCAAAGCAACGCCTGTACGACGCCCGTCTGCGGCAACGCCGACGCCGAAGCCATCAGCCCCGGGACGCCCTGCCGCGCTCCCCACCGCGCCGCCTCGGTTCCGCAGCGACCAAGAAAGCCACCCACGTCAAGTGCGTCCGTTTCGCCGTCGCCGAAGCCGCCCTGAGCGCCGCCGGCACACTGACGACGACGCTGCCCGCATCGTCAACTGGCTCCCAACAACGCATCCGAACATCGCTACTACACCAGCAGGACCGTAACGCGATGACGTACCGCGCTTTGCACAACCTTGCGGAGGCATTATGAGACTGAGCTATTATGACCTTAAAGCAATAGCGATGCGAACCGCCAAGTATCCGAATGTAACGATGATCACGGCCGCTGCGATGTTCATTGTGATCGGACTCGGGCTAGTCGGGCCCGCGTCGGCTCAAAGCGCGGGCACCACAATCAATGGAATAGTCGTGGATCAGAATGGATCCCTACCGATTGTCGGGGCTAGTGTCGAACTCGACGTCGTCGGAAGACCGGTAGCAACAACTTCAACTGATGCAAGTGGCTCTTTCGTGTTTTCAAACGAGGCGGGCGGGACGTACACGATCGTCATAAGCGGGCTGGGGCTTCCGCCAACGCGATCCGATGTGGTCGATGCTGCGATTGGTCAGATAAGAACGCTTCGATTGGCGATATCACGGTTGCAGGCGGGCACTTCGAGCATCATCGGCAGAACGCAGTCGGTTTCTACCCTGGGTTCGAGCAGTCTACAAACGTCTTCAACAATGACACAATCCGTCAATCCAGCCGTCCTACAAGACGAAAACTATTTGCGGCTTGGAGATGGTCTTGCGGCCCTGCCCGGCGTCAATGTTGCGCCAGGCAGCACTGGTGCGTCGACCAGCAGCGCAAACATAGGGGACAGCCTTTATATCGACATTCGCGGATTCGGTGCCGGGGAGACACAGACGCTCATCGACGGACACCCCATTGGCCCCTACGGCGTCGGAGGGCTTGCAGCCAGTGGCTATAACTACCAGGATTCGCCGCTCTTTGCCCTCGCGCGTGCAGAAGTGACCTACGGGTCAGGCGGCACGGCGCTCTATGGGGTCGATGCCATCGGCGGAACAATCAATCAATTAACGCTTAACCCGACGATAGCACCTCAGATAATCGTACGGCAGAGCGTCGGTGATCAAGGGCGGATCTCGACGGCATTACAGGCGTCGGGCACTTCCGGCAAGTTCAGTGGGATATTGGTACACGGGGTCCAAGGTGCCTACGGCGTCTTCCCACCAGCAAACATCGCTCAAACCGGCACGATCTCGAGCTCCGGCGGCAATCTCACCACGGCGAACCTCCATGGAATCGTCGATGCAGTGAGCGGCAACTATTTACTCAATAACGACCTCGCCAAAGTTCGGTTCGCGTTCTCTCCTACCACGTCCATAACGTTGACAGGCTTGTCGGCAACGTCTTGGGACGATCAGACCGGTAACGGTGGCAACAACTTTAGCCCGCCGCAGTACGTCGCGTACAATGCGCAGCAACGACTTGGCACAGGCGGATGCACAACAACCGAGGTCCCGATCGTCACCGATGGCGGACCCGGGTGTCTACCTCTAGCTCAGTACGCGCAGATCGCATCGGGTCCCGCCGGCGGCGGCTCGGGCACATGGCAAGCGCTACAGAACCAAGATTACAACGCGCAATTACGCACTCAAGTAGGGAAAAACGCCATTGCGTTGGATTCGTTCGTTGACAATTACGCGATCGACTACAATCGTGACGCTTCCTGGATTTCATGCGGCTTTCAGCCGTGCAACACGATTTTCTCCGTGAACAGCACGTTTCGGACATATGGATCGCTTTTGAGTGACGATATTGCTACAGCCGGGAACGACCTCGGATTCGGGGTTTACACCCAGCATCAAACGAACATTCAATTGGGAGCTGGGTTCAGACCACCCTACGGCGGCACGAGCAACAATGTCTTCGTTCGCGATGCATGGACGCCCCCCGGCCGCGTATCGTATTTCCTGAACGCCTGGTACAAACACTATAACGCCAACGGCGACAGTTCACTTGATCCACGCTTATCGGTTGTTTACCGTCCGACAGTGAGCGATGTCTTTCGGGCGACGGCTGGGAATACGTTGGGCGAACCGGCAATGAGCGTCTTAATTGGTGCGCCGGACGTTGCGGCTCCAAGTCTCGTGCCGATCATCAGCCCGATCCACTGCGGAGCCCCAACCGTCGTTGCGACAGTCTCGAATCCTAATGTCGGCCCCGAAAGAGCAAGCGATATCGAGCTATCGTACGGTCATCGGTTCGGCGGCGATACGACCGCACAGGTGGTTCTGTATGACGTCAACGAAACCGGGAAGATTTTCTCGGGGAACCGGCCGGCGACCGGGTTTGCCGGCACACTTGTCGGCGCCGGCGGTCCGGGATACCTTGACGCGCTTGCCGGTGTTTTGGGCGCCGCCTGCCCGGGTGAAAGAATCACGCCGGCCAATGTGCTCGACTACGCAAGCGTCAATACGAGTTTCAACAGTGCTACCTCAAAAGCCAAAGGGATTGAACTTAGTGGGCGGATTCGAGCTGAGCGCTCGTTGTACTTCGAGTACAGCTACGACGTCCAGTCGTCCGTAATCAATAACATACCGAACTCGATCTTGGCGATTAGTCCCACTCTGATCAATGGTGCTCAAACCGAAGCATTTCCGCTGCACAAAGCATCGCTTGCGGTGGACTACACCGACCACCACGGCTTTGAGGCGCGGATCGATGCGAATTATGTGGGAAACAACAATGCCTTCAATCGTCAAGCATTCACATTTCTGAACGGAATGCTCGCACAAGCGGTAGGGAAAAACACGATCGTCAACCTAGGCGTCTATAACATCACCAATAGCATCGCGGATAACTATGGGCGGCTTGGACTCGGCGTATACGTTCCTGTCAATCAATTCTTCACAGGCGCCTTCCCAAACAGTCTCAGTGAGGGCGCCTTCGCTGAACGATTTGGTCTGCCGCCAACCTCGTTTGCTATATCCCTCACTCAGCGCATTGGGCGTCCCTAAGCCGGCACGTGGACCTCGTGGACCCCATTTCAGGATCGACACAAACCTCGAACGAGCGTACTGTTGCACACACGGTGCCTAGAAGCGTTGGGCACTTTGCGAGAGGCATTGGCAGAGTTGTCGAGCACTTCGTCGAGGATTGCCCTAGTAGCCTTAGGAGCCGCGCCGCGATCGATCGTTGAAAGATAGATCGCTGCGGCGATCAGCGTATCCGCCCTTCGAGGTAGTCGTGAAATCTAGCCGTCGAAGTAAAAACGCCGACATCACTATTGGCCGAGATAGCCAGCATAACGAAGCGCTCACTTGCTGGTTGTCAGGCGACCATAAGGGTACCATCGCGTTGCTCGAACCACTTCAAAAGTCGGAGCACACGTCAGCGTCCGTATTGTTGTGCGCCCGGGCAATGATTAGAGATGATCGCATACGCGACGTCCGGCTGTGGCTGGCAAATGGGGCACTTCACCGTCGTGATGATGACAGCCGAGCGACTCATCTGATGCTCCTTGGCGTTGTTGAAGCGCGAGACGGCTTTATCGAAGCCGCGGAAGCACTCTTTCAGCGCGCGCGAAGTTGCAAGCCGAGTCAGGCGGTTCGCGGGGACATTGAGTTCGAATGCGCTCTCGCTTCTTACCTCGCGGGTTCCTACGAACTGGCGTGGGAAAGGCTGCGCCCTCTTCGGCCTTGTGACGGCATCTCATATGCCAGAGCATTGGGGCTTCGTGGCTGGCTCAACTGTGCGCGAGAAGATTACCGTTCCGCACAAACCGCTTTCGTCGAGGCCCTGAAGGTTCTCGACGAAAGCCAATCGCGGGATGCGTCTCTTCGTGCGCCTCTCGTCGTTGGCTTGGCGATGACTACCACGGAACTCGATCACGGCCAGGCGGAACGCGTGGTCGCCGAAGCAGCGAAAGTGAAGTGGACCACGTGCTTGCTGCGAGAGCACGTGCAGACGCTCCTACACATAGGTCTCGCCTATCGACGCAACAGCCTTCCGGACGATGCCATGCGCACGCTCTTGAGTGCGGCCGATGTAGCCCCGGCGTCAGGATGGGCCGTGATTGCGCTCGCGCAATGCGCCGCGCTCATGTTCGAACTAGATGAACTCGTTGGCACGCGAGGTTTTGTAATCTGTGCTCGACGCGTCGCCGACGATATCGAGTGGGATGCGATCGGCGGCGATCAGCGCCTGGCGTTGTTGATGCTGGCCGAGGTGCTTGCCCGTCTGAACGATGGCGTCACGGCGAAACAGTACTTAGAGATGTACCGAAGCTGTCCGGCCGCTCGTTCGAATCGCGCGACGACTGACTTCTATCAAGACGGCCGAATGGGTATCTACGTCGAGCACATCGGAGCTCTGACCGCGGCAGCACTAGGCGACACACGTGGTGCTAGAGTTGCGCTTGGGCGAGTACATCGGGCGTGGTCGAGCATCGGCCATCGTTGGCGAGCGCGCGAAACGCTAACGGACATCAACCGCATAGATCCGAAGCGAGCACGCAAGGAGTACCTGGCCGCGGCAGACGAGATTCACCGAGACTCTTTAATTGCGGGGTATGCGCAAGGCGCGCTCAATCGGAGAAGTGCCCCGACTGTGGGTCGGCGCGAGCGCTTTGCGTTGCGATATGATCTAAACCCCCGGATGGCCGACATTCTCAACCTAGTCGTACAAGGGCGGAGCAACAAAGATATTGCCGCCGCGGTAAGTCTCTCGGAACGCACAGTGAAGAATAAAGTCTGTCAGTTGTACCGGGTTGTTGGGGTCACGCAGCCGCGCCAGATCGGCCGCGCAGAACTTATCGCCAGATGCACCGTTCCAGACTCATAGTGTCGCCGACTCCGACGCCCGGGGGTCAACGTGAAGGAGCCGGCGAGGAGCGTGCAGAGAAGCGTTTTACTGGCTGCCGCTGCCTATATCGGCGGGAGCCATGGCGGTTGATTCGCCACTTAGGTTCCCCGAACAGTTGTCGCAAACACCCCTGATTGAGAAAGGCTTAGGATGGCCACCCCAACGCTAGCAGATCGACGTGAGCGGTCGATAGTCATCGGCGGAAGCATGGCCGGCTTGCTGGCTGCCCGAGTACTGTCCGACCATTTTCGCGAAGTCGTCCTGCTGGAGGCCGACGACTTTCCGGAGTCCGATGCGCAAAGGCGCGGCGTGCCACAGGGTCCGCATGCGCACGGATTGATGGCGGGTGGTCGTCAGATACTCGACGAGTTGTTCCCCGGGTTCTCCGTCGAGTTGGCTCACGCCGGCGCAGCGCGGGGTGACGTCGGAGGACAGGTCCGCTGGTTCATGGAGGGAGCGCGCCTTCGGAGTTTCACGAGTGGCATCGAGGCGTTCGGAATGACGCGACCCGTCATCGATCGAATAGTACGCGCGCGTCTACGAGCCATTGGGAACATTCATGTTATTGAGAAGCGCCGCGTCGACGGATTAGTCCTGACTGCAGACGGGCGCTGCGTCAGCGGCGTCACGATTAAGGGCGACACGCTTCCGGCTGACCTGGTCGTCGATGCGAGTGGGCGCGGGTCACGCACGCCGCGCTGGCTTGAAGAGCGTGGATACACACGTCCCCGCGAAGACACGATTGAGATACAGCTACGCTATACTACGCGGCTGTTTCGCCGCCGTGCGACGGACATGAGCGACGACAACGCGGTGGCCGTTATTGTTGCTCCGACACCGCTCGGGAAACGCGGTGGACTTATGATTGCGCAAGAGGGGCAGCGCTGGATCGTCACGCTGATAAACTACTTCGGCGAGCATGTCCCGCCCGAGCTCCCGGCTTTCGTCGAGTTTGCACGAAGGTTACATGCACCATGGATCTACGACGTTATCCGTGACGCGGAACCCGTGGGTGAGGCTCACGTGACTTCATTCCCTGCAAGTGTTCGGCATCGATACGACAAGCTGAAGCGGTTTCCGTCCGGAGTTATTCTGGTCGGCGACGCGCTGTCGAGCTTCAATCCAATGTACGGACAGGGTATGTCGGTGGCTGCGAAAGAGGTGAAGGAACTGGGCGCCATTCTCGGCGACGGTCAGCCTGATCTGTCGCGGCGATTCTTCTCACGCGCTGCGACGATCATCGATGCCGCTTGGACCCTGGCGGCCTGCAACGACTTGCGGATACCGGAGGTGACGGGTCGAAGAAATGCACCGGCACGAGTGATGAGTTCGTACATCCCGCTACTCCTTCGAGCGGGCCACTCCGATGCAGCGGTCGTGGAGGCGTTTATCAAGGTGCAAAACATGTTGATCCCACCAACGGACCTCATACAGCCGGCCATTGTGTTGCGTGTATTGCGGGCGGCGCTCGGCAATGTTCGGGCGAGCGGACCTAGTCGTTCCGACATCCGGGTACGGAGTTCATCTGTGGTGAAGTAAGTCTCCAGAAGTACACGTTTTATCGAGGATCTTTGCCCCGCTCTTAATATGGCGTCTCGCCTGCAACCAGTTGTGTGCCGAGACACCACCAGACCCGCAGCAGATCCTAGTTGTCCGGTTTCTTACCTGAGGCGCGCGTGCGGGCGACGCAACGCGCGATTTGCTCGAGCATTCGTAGATAGCCGAGGTATCGTCGTTGCTTGATCATCGCGAAGCCCTCGTCGACTCTAGACATGTCGCGCCCGGCTAACCCTTCAGCAACTGCTTTCATACCGCCAACGAGGGAACCTGTGAAACCGTCGATCGTCAGAAGGCACGTTTGCGCGCGCTCATCATCGCCAAGAATCATCAGCGCCAGCGCTTCGTAGACTCGACTCATGTTGTGCCACAGTTGATGGCCATGATTTCCAAACCATGGAGCCACTGCGATCTTCCGCTCAGCCTCCTGAGCGGCCACATATGCCCCATCCCGGTCGCCGGCCGCTGCGGAAAACATTGCGAGCGCGCACAGTCGCACAATGTCCTCGTGGACAGACACGTTCGGAGTGATAACTGACGTCAGCGCCCTGGCTTCCTCAAATGCGCCGTTCCATGTACTACGTATTGCAAGGTCTTTAGCTGCCTGGGCGGAGAGCAGCCGCGTAATCTCGGACTCGTCGCGGAGTAGCTCCTGTTCAATCATCGACACGGTGGCGTCATCGCCGGCAGCGATAGCACAGGCGAGGGCCTGAAGGGTGGAGATACCGCTCGTTGCCAGGTAACCCGCACGGCGCTCTTGCTTTTGCCGCTCTTGTACGTACTCGTTGAGGACATCCAATTCATCGCCTGAACGGAGCCCGATGCCGATCAGCAGTGTGTAGCCAAACACACTAATTGCCGGTCGCCCGATTTCGTAAGCGTCTCGCGCCGCCCGCGCTTCGTATTCGCGAGATTCCTCGAAGTCGCCGATAAGCCAAGAAGCAAAGCCCGCCCACTGGTAAAAGTGCACGAGGGCCACGTGGCCTTCTGGCATCTGCGGCAAGCGCCGGATTGTCCTTGCTATTACAGCTCGAACCTCCGAGTATTTGCCCTCGCTCGCGAGCACGAGTGCAAGGCCGCCAGCAATCTCGCTAAGTGCTCCGGCGTCGTCCGCCTGGACATCGAGAAGGGTGGAATCGACCTCCTCCGGGACGTTTCCGGTTATCATTGACCCGATAGTCAGTCGCGCAGCGATGCGAGCCCTCGTCACAGGATCGCTAAGTCTCAATAGAGCTGCCGTCAATTGTCGCTTGCCCTCGGTCACGTTCCCGCTTCGGAATAAGTGCATTCCTCGCACCGCAAGAACGACGGGGTCACCCGTTAATACATTACTATCAACTAGAGCGATAGTCTTGTCGACAAGCTCAGCATGGACGACGTCCCAAAACGTCAGACCACGCCGACGAACGATGTCGGTCGCAAGTTCGGTGTCTTGGAGCTTGATACACAGCGCCACAGCTGCGTTCATCTCATCACGCTGGTCCAGCAATAAGCAAATACGCTTGGCCACACCACGCCATGAGTCATGCGGATCGTCGTCAAACAGACTCTCAATAGTTTGCGTAAACAGGTCGTGAATGCGAAGCGCAGAGCCGTCGGTACCATATGGCACAAGGACTCCCGCATCGGCGAATTGTTGACTTAATTCGCGAACGTTCGAGATCCCTGCCGTGAGGAACAGTTGTTCGTCGATAGACCGGAGCAGACTTGCAACCTTGAGAAACGTACGTTCTTGTTCCGCTAACGTGCGGAAGAATCGTTCGACCAGTTGCGAAAACAACTGTTCGGATGATCCAGCGTTGTGAGCAATGTCATCAACAGCTATCCCGGCTCTGAGTGCCAACACTAATGCTGTTGGCCATCCTTCAAGCCGCGCGGTAAGACGTTGCATGGCTTCGGCGTCAAGCGTTCTTGAAGACGTAATCGCGGCTAGCTCACGAACGTCGTCCGGCGTGAACTCAAGATCCACCTCGTCAACCGGCAGCTCCATATCGCCCTGCGCAACCCAGACGTCGATCGGGAGATCTTGCCATGATCGCGACGACACGAGCCAACGAACGCGCTGCTTTGTCTGATCGATCAACGCCGTGACGAATTTAGGAATGCGAGGATCGACGGACCCAAACTGCATATCGTCTATCGCGATCAGAGACGTCGGCGGTAGGTCGGTGATAAATAGGGCGAGCCACTCCGCGAGAACCTTTCCCGGATCTGCCGATTGGGCCGCGAGTGTATACGCATCATGGAGTGCAGGCAACGCTGCTTGAGTGAGCGCGGACGAACTCTGGATGAGCCCGCGAGCGAAAGCGACGAGCGAATCGTCATCCGGCCGAGCGCCGAACAGAATCGTTGGGTCGCGACGAAGCTCCAGAAACTGCCTCAGCGCTGTAGATTTACCGTGCCCGGCTGGCCCGATAATCGCGGTAATGGGCGCGTCTACAGCAGAAGCGATTTGGTCTACAATGCGGCTGCGCACTAACATATTCGTAGGCGACACGAAAGCCCCCCTCCAAAGCATGGTCGATGATCACTGGCGAGACCATCGCTGTTTCTATTACGCCGTTATATTCGACACCGCTTACGTTGTTACGTCGGACCCGATAGAGTTCCCCAGACCTTGAGGGTCAAGCATGTCCTTGAGACTGACCGTCTTAGCCGATCCAAACTCGCAGACGACGGAGTTCGCCGACGTCATGTTGACTACCAACTTGCGCACGCGCTCTCGCGCCACACGTTCGGTAATTGCTCGAGTGTTTAGTGCTCGTATATCCGGATCGAACCAACCGGACCAACCCAATCATTGAGGCGGAGCGCGAGGTATTCCGGGAACTCATCTTCCCGGTTGTACATATTCGGCCTAGAGGTCATCGCGATTCGAGCCGGTATCCTCGACGCTTGATCTGTATAGTAGACAAACGATCCATTATTAGAATTGGCGGGCGCAAGTGTCATTTGCTCCGAGTTTACACGGTTCTCAGGATGCGCTGCGCCTTTTTCCGAGGGCGAGCGTCCCTGGTCAACACGCGGTCGGATCGCGTAGAATGCTTACAACGGTTCACTTCGCCAGCGCAGTGTTTGCTGTTTGTGGCGCTACACGCCATAAACGCACTTCGTCGTATCTGCACTAGTTGAACATCGCCATCCGTGCTTTGAGGAAATGGACTAACGCCCACCCGTTCGCTCGTTTGTGGAGGTGCTGTCCCATGTCGATGCTCATCAAGCCGCGCGTAACGTCTCGATCAACGCGACGTCGCCATCGCGTCTCGTCTTTCCGTAAGGCGCTCTGCAGCGTCAAATCACCGGACGGGAAGCGCGAGTGCAGCCTCGACGCTGCCCACGTCGGGACTTTTCACGAAGAGTACGCATCGGCCGTGCAATACGTGCAGATCAAGCCGGGTGAAGCGTATGGCGATGGTGTCCGCGTAGGCGACTGGATTACGGACGAACTCGAAGAGGGTCAAGACGTTCTCGTTGCGCGCTGGCCGCGACGCGCCGACGATGTAGCGTCCGTCGCCTAAGATGATTCTCTGCGAATATGGGATGATGCCGCCTATGAAGTAACTCATCGTGACGACGTTCACGCACGTTCATCGCGGCCGGTTCATCGGAGCACGACGTAATCACATTGCCGCGCGAGCAAGACACCTCGACGAACGTGACGTTGCGGGTGTTCTCTCCAAAACAATAGCTTTGTGGTCGCGACAACACTCCGATGAGTTACCCGCGATGTAGCCGATGCTCGCGCCCCGTCGATTTATCGGCTTGACGAACCGTCGAGGGTACTTTCCGTCAGGCCCTAGGCACTGCTCTTTAGTTCTGGCAATCAAGCATTTGCCAATTGCCACGCGGTCGCTTGTCAGACCGACGAGACCGTCACAATAGCGACGGTCTCGGTAGTTTTCTCGAAGGGGCCGTTAACGACTAGCGCGGACGCTTGATCGTCAATCCTCGCGCTTGGAACTCGGCACGTGCTTGCGCATCGCCATCGGCGACATCTTGTTGGAGTGCGATCAGGGAGTCCGACGTGTGGGGAGCAGACTCGGAGCGTCCGCATCCATCGCACGTCACCTCGTCTTGTCCCAAAGCCAGCTTGCGGTCAGGTACGTTGACGTGCCCGCAAGAAGACACGAATGTCGAAGCGGGGTGCATCAGAGCATCTGGCG
>Ga0182013_10005695_pt1 | contig 14406 bp, 9 predicted proteins | sample 612S2MmetaG_FD_120487 | JGI IMG/M metagenome (GOLD analysis project Ga0182013, IMG submission 120487) | Permafrost microbial communities from Stordalen Mire, Sweden - 612S2M metaG | ecosystem: Environmental > Terrestrial > Soil > Wetlands > Permafrost | place: Sweden: Stordalen | collected... | reverse complement strand
TCTGAACGACCGCTCCCTCGCGGTCGCGGCTCTGTAAACACTTACAAACATTGAGACGCCATTCTGAGCCGCGCGCGCCAGCAAGCGGTTCTTAACCAAAATCCCGAAACTGTTTAAGCACCCACCGCCTGCCCCACCAGTCGATTCGCCAGGCGAGAGTGTCCAGTTAGATCGGTTTCAGTGTCACCGGCGAACCTATCGCCAGCCATTGTCCCCAGCCACTTCCCTCATCCCGGGCAATGACATCGATCTCGTCGGGACGTGGACCGGATAAGTCGATTCGAAGAAGGTGCCAGGCCCCCATCACCGGCGGAGGCGACAACCGGACGATTGGCTCCCCGGTGCGATGGTCCAGCACCGTCAGGGACAACCCCGTACAATTGGGCCCCGTGATCAGTGCAATGCCGATTTCCCGCACTCCCTGCACATTGATCGGCCCCAGTTCCATCTCGCCCGTGTTGGAATCTCCGCCCGCCGTGTAAGAGCCATAAAAGCGCGTATCGATGGCCGGCACGGCAATGCCGGGAAGGCCGTTCTCCACCCACGAGGACAACCGGATGGACCCTGGCGCGAGCGGCTGCGCGGCCCGCAACCACGATACGAAATCCGTACCGGGAGCAGGCGGGGCTGGGCTAATCAGCAGGTATCGGAAAGATAGTGCGTGATAAGCAATCAATGTGCTGACGTCATAGCCCTCGAACACGGACGGGAAATAGCCGATTTCGCGGGCGTTCGTCCGCCGCTTCAACTCCGCCAGATATTTCCGCGTGAAAGAGTCGTGATAGTCCGAGATACGCGCCAGCAACTCACCGTCCACGAATGCCGCCGACTGCATCGCATAGTTCACTTGAACCTCGGTGAGAAGGGGGAGCGCTATGCTAATAACTTTCTGTTCGCTCCGCACAAGTGCATCCTCGTAGCTCCGGGCTCGTTGTTCCGTGCTGGCGCGCATGGCCACAAAGACCAGCTTGCCGGACACCCACAAGGGGACGGCAGCGGTCAACGCCACCAGCGCGATCGACGCCGCGGTCCTGGCTCTCACTGGAATCGTTTCGGCGAGGGCGGTTATCGCAATCGCCGCCAGCAGCGCCATTAGAGGTGCAATGTGACTCAGGTTCCGTTCGAAAAACACGCGTTGTAACGAGAAATAGGAGAGGTAAAACGCCACGGGACCGCCAATTGCGGCAAGCCACGCGAACCGCCTTGACCTGGCGAGCACAAACACTCCGGCCAGCGAAAACAGGCAGAACAGGTATCCCGTGGTTTCCCCAAAATACGAAGCCACCAGCGACAGGCTGTTCGTGCCATCGACTAAGGCGTGCGGAGGGCCCCCTCCGGCGTATTGGTTGCGTAGGAACTCGACGCCATGCCAATAGGCCGACGGATGGAAGAAGGCGTCCGGTACTCCGAAAAAGACACCCAGAAGCGTGCAGCCCGCGCAGACTCCGGCTGCCCGAATCGATAGCCGGCGGTCTTCTATGGGAAACAAGAACGCGACAGGCACCAGGGCCATGGGGATCAGGGAGAACTTGCAGGCGATCAGCAGTCCGAAACAGAAGGCCGAACATGCCAGGTATCGCATCCGGCCGCGGTGGGCTTGGAACCGTACCAGACAGAGATACGCCGCCGCTGTAAGTGCGACGACGAACGCTTCAGGGCGAGCGTAGTGAGAGTCCTGGACGAGTAGCGGCATCACGGCCATGAAGGTCATCGCGATCAGTGCCGTTCCCCGCCCGCACAAGCGCAAGGCGACAAGATAGAAGAGGTAAACGGCTAGTGTGCCTGTCACGGCGGAAAGAAGCCTGCTCCAGAAAAGCAAATCGGGTTTGCCGTTCGACAGGCTGGAGGCAAGTTCGCTGGCCGTCCCTGCAAGTAAGGCATCGGCGTACAGGTAAGAAGAGAAGTTGTACAGGTCGACGCGGTAGTCCGGCAGCGACACCGTATGCTTCCAGTTATTGGACCACTCCCCGTGCCAAATGCCCGTGACGACATCCTGTGTCATTTGCTCGTCAAGCAGAGTGCCAAAAGTTGTGATGCTGACGGTCCGGAACGCCAGAGCGGCAACAAGAATCAATGCTGGCAGCAATAATAAAGCCGAAGCTGATTCGGGCGCCCTCCCACTGCTCTTGCCGGGTTTAGATTTCATACCAGGAGGCTCGGTCTTTGAGTGAAAACTCAGTGTACCCGAATTGCTTTGTCCGCCGTTTCTATTTCGGGGACAGGCTACACAACCTCGAAACTCAGTTCCGTTCGCCGATTTGGATTTCGAGGTTGTGTAGCCTGTCCCCGAAATAGCCCTATTGGTCGAGTCCCATGCGCTTCTTCAACGCCACTAGCCTGGGATTGCTCTGCAGGCGTGCGAACACCGGGTGGATGGCGATATTGAGCGCTTGAAATTCGTGCGCCGCGGCGGAACGCTCCAGCCAGTCGATAGCCGTTTCGTCTTCCCCCAGCATGGCGTGGATCAGGGCGAAGGAATGCATCACGGTACCGGGATCCTGGGCGTGCCGTTCCAGTTCGTGGAGCAACTTGCGGGCCTCGTCGCGGCGCCCCATGCGCGCCAGGGCCATGGCTTCGTGGAACTGTGCCGGCGGATAGCGCTTTTCCAGTTCCAGGATGCCGGGCAGTCCCAGCTCGGGGTGGCCTTCGAAGACGTAGGTCAGGTTCGTCATGATGACCGGCGTCAGGGCATTGGGCTGGCGGGCCGCGAGCATTCGATACGTCTCCCGAGCCTCGCTGTAGCGGCCTTCGAGGTTCCGGCAAAGGGCCAGGTTGTATCTCGCTCCGAACGGGTCCAGTTCCACGGCGCGCCGCAAGTGCTCGTCAGCCTCCTCGAAACGCCGCCGGTAGATCGCCAGAAAGGCCGCTGTCGTTTCGCCGATGGCCGAGGGCGCCGCGGCAAGAGAGGCCTCGGCCTCCCGGTCGGCGCCCTTCCAGTCCCACTGGTATTGCATCAGCGCCAGGGCGATGTCCGCGTGCGGTCCGGCGAGCCTTGGGTCCAGTTCCACGGCCTTCCGCCAGGCGGCCAGGCTGCTCTTCATCTCGTCATCGGTCCGGAAAGCGGTGCCGCGGGCATTGGCCCGGTTCCAGATGGAGACTCCCAGGTAGGCATAGGCGCTGGCATAGTCCGGATCGCGTTCGATCATATGCCGAAATTCCCGTTCGGCGCGCCCCAGAGATGCGAGAGTCCCACCCTCCAATTCGAAAACGCCTCGCAAGTAGCCGTCGTACGCCTCGCTATCGCGCAGGTTGCGCCGTTTGAGGGACGGACCCACCCGGACCCCGAGATTCGCGGCGACGTCGGCCGCCAGTGCCGCCTGCACCCCGCCCACGCCCGAAATCGGAAATGTGTAGGTCTTCGACCAGATAGCCGACTGGTCGGACACGCGCTCCAGATGGACTACGATCTTGACCAGTTCCCCGTTGCGCTGGACACTGCCTTCCAGCACCGTGGCTACGTTGAGTTGCTTTCCGACGTCCCGGATATCGACATTCCGGCCCTTGAACTGGAAGGCCGAAGACCGGGCAATCACCCGAATCGTCTTGAGGTGGGCGAGTTCGTCGGTGATCTCGTCGGTCACGCCATCGCTGAAATATTGGTTCGCCGGATCGGCGCTCAGGTTGACCAGCGGCAGCACCGCGATGGAGGGTGGGCCGGCGTACCATCCGCCCGCCACCAGGACGCCCACGATCGCCGCGACGCCGGCCACGCATCCGGCCGCCAGAATGGCCTTTCGAGTGTGCCCCTGAGGACCGGGGGTGGTCTCGGGCTCGGAAACAGCGTTCTCCGTCCCCGCTGTTGGAGCTTCGGGCAGCCGCCACGCAAACTGCGGAACATAGCCGCCTTTCGGCATGGTAATGATCAGGTTGCCGGATTGTCCCGGACCGGCATAGTATTCGGACAGCTTGTTGCGTAGCTGGCGGGCTTCCACGCGGACCACCGAGTCAATGCGAGGGTCGTAGCTTCGGTTGCGCCCAAAAACGTCGAGCCCCAGGGGGTATTCTTTCAGGTCGCCGGCCCGGCCTTCGAGGGCGCGCTCCACCACGTGTCGCAGAAACCGGCTGAGGCGGACGGAATTGAGGAACGCTTTGCTGGCGAGGACCGCCTCAAGCTCGCGCCGGACCAGTTCCGCGGAAATCGGGGTCGCTACTGAGCCGGGCGGGTCCGCCATAATGCCAGATGCTCCGAAATGAGCAGGTTTTCAGTGTATAAAAGCGTGTTGCCTACCGTCAAACTGCGCGGAAGGGGCTCTTCCCATCCGCCGGGTGCTTACTCGGACTGGGGGAAGTAGCGCTAAATAGGCTTGTGGGGCGGCAATCATGCCCGCAGCCGGCTTTCAGCCGGCTCTTTCGGGCTCAACGCGAGTCTTCCCACCCGCCGAACGCCGCCTGAAAGGCCTCCCCAGAGGGGGCCCCGGCCAAGATTGGCTGCCCCACGCGCGGTCCGGCACCGATTGCCCCAAAACGGATAAGCACCCCAGCCGCCGTGCCGCCATCCTCCTCGCCCTTAGTGGTGATAATATGGGCCTTAATCCGAAGCTGTCATTATGGACCACATTCTGTCGATTGTTCTGCTCACGCCGTTGGCCGGGCTGCTGGTGCTGCTGTTCATTCCCTCGTCGAATGCGCGCGCCATCAAGCTCTGGGCCAATGCGATCTCCTTCGTGGGCTTCCTGGTCTCCGTGCCTCTGGCCATCCGGTTCGATCCCGGCAAAGATTTCCAATTCGTCGAAAGGGCGGCCTGGATCCCCAGTCTGGGCGCCTCATACCACATCGGAATCGACGGTCTGGGCCTGCTGCTGGTGATGCTCACCACGCTGATCGGCTTCATCGCCGTGCTTTCCAGTTGGAATGCCATTCAGGAGCGGCTCAAGGAATACTACGCCTTCTTTCTGGTGCTGCAGGTGGGCATGCTGGGCGTCTTCATGGCGCTCGATTTCCTGCTGTTTTTCATGTTTTGGGAATCCGTGCTGGTGCCCATGTATTTCATCATCGCCATTTGGGGCGGCCAGCGCCGCGGCTACGCTTCCATCAAGTTCATGGTCTACACGCTGGCAGGCAGCGTGCTGATGTTTCTGGGCATCCTGTACCTTTATTCGCAGCACCTTGCGCAGTTCGGGACGCCCAGTTTCGATATCGCCGAACTGATGCGCACGCAAATCCCCGCGGGTGCTCAGTGGTGGGTTTTCTGGGCCTTCTTCGTGGGATTCGCCGTGAAGGTGCCCATGTTTCCGTTCCACACCTGGCTGCCCGACGCGCACACCGAGGCGCCCACGGCCGGTTCCGTCATCCTGGCCAGCGTCCTGCTGAAGATGGGGACTTACGGATTTCTGCGGTTCTCCATCCCGCTGCTGCCCGATGCGGCCAAGAACCCGAGAGTCATCCTCATCGTTTCCCTCCTTTCGATCATCGGCATTGTGTACGGCGCGCTGGCGTCGCTCATGCAAAAGGATTGGAAGAAGCTGGTGGCCTACTCGTCGGTGAGCCATCTGGGCTTCTGCACGCTCGGCATTTTCGCGCTCAACCCGGCGGGCATCTCCGGCTCGATCCTGCAGCAGATCAACCACGGTATCTCCACCGGCATGCTCTTTCTGATTGTCGGGGTGGTATACGAGCGGCGCCACACGCGCGATATCGCCGAGTACGGCGGTCTGCTGAAGGTGATGCCCATCTTCACGCTGATCTTCGGACTGGCCATGCTGAGCTCCATGGGCATGCCGCCGCTCAACGGCTTCATCGGCGAAATCACCATTCTGCAGGGCGCCTACCTGGCGAGCTTCAACTGGGCCTTTTGGGGCGCCGTGGGAATCGCGCTGGGCGCGGCTTATCTGCTGTGGCTGTTCCAGCGGACCACGCTGGGCGAGGTAAAGGAGAAGAACAGTTTGCTCCAGGACCTCTCCTGGCGCGAAATCGCGGTCTTCCTGCCGCTGGTGGCATGGGCTTTCTGGATCGGGCTGAACCCGCAGCCGTATTTCAAGGTTCTGGACCGCTCGGTGGCGCAGATTGTCGAGCGCGTGCATCCCGGATATTATGCCCGGCAGCATCTACCCAATCCGCTGGAACAGAGCGGCCCTCGCGCGGCGTTGCGGTAGAGTCCCAAGGATAAGCTAACGACTGCCGGCTGATAGCCGGCGGGTTGCGATTGCGCCTGAAAGTCTCCTGAAGTGAGCGGCCCTGCGTGCCTCAGTGAGTGTTACGCGATCTATATTCCCATCTACACTTGACCTTCTGTTCCCTTTGTGGGAACCTTGGGCGTGAGGATCGTAACCGAGAAACGGATTCGAGAGTTCGTTGAACGGGAACCCCGATCCGGTGAGGCGCTGTGGCATTGGGTGGACGTGATCGAATCCGCCGCCTGGAACAACCCGGGAGAACTCAAGGCGACGTTCGGGTCGGCGACGTTCGTCGGAGACCTCACGGTGTTCAACATCGGCGGGAACAAATTTCGCATTGCGGCCTTCGTCCACTACCGTGCGCAGATCGTCTACATCAAGCGTTTCGGCACTCACGAGGAGTACGACAAATGGGAGCTTTAACGACTGGTTTCGATATGAAGCGGTACGGGCGACTGCTGGCGAAGGCCTCGCCTCGTGTCATTGCAACCGATCGGGAACGGGACCGGGCGGTTGCGATTGTGGAGTCTCTGCTGGAAAAGGGGGAGCGCAATATGACGCCCGAAGAGGATGCCCTGCTGAGTCTCGTTACGAATCTGATCCGGGATTACGAGACCGGCGTCTATCCGCCGCGGGAGAAATCCAAACCGCATCAAATGGTAGCGTTCCTCCTGGAGCAACGTGGACTGTCATCCAAGGACCTCTGGCCGGTCATCGGATCAAAAGGACGGGTATCGGAGATCCTGAGCGGGAAGCGGGACATCAGCAAGGAGCAGGCAAAAACACTGGCGGAGTTCTTCCACGTCCGGGCGGATCTGTTTTTCTGAGTCCCGGCACATGGGGCTGGGTGGCGCCCCAAAGTCCTGGCGTTTTCACCAGGCCACCAATCGTGGCAATCGTGGCAAATATCGGATTCCAGGACGCTTATGTTGCCAGGATTGTTTTCACGTGTGGTGTTTCTGGGGTGCGGCGCGTGGTTGACGGTGGTTGACGAAGCCCCGTAACTCAAAGAGAATTGGTAGCGCTAACGAGAATCGAACTCGTATTTAAGCCTTGAGAGGGCTCTGTCCTAACCGTTAGACGATAGCGCCACGGGGTGCCTTTATTCTACCAAAACTCCCCGCGGACTGACCACGCCCAAGATCAGAACTTCTGATGTCGTGGAATTTGCAGGGAGCCAGCAGGCGGCGGTGCTCGCCTTCGCTCGATCCGATTCGAGCAGCGAGCCTGATTCAGTGCGGGCGGGCAGGCGAGCACCGCCTGCCCCACCTGCGAAGCTCGCCCATTTTCCCCGCCAGGCTGAAATTGCGAGGCGATATCAGGAGTTCTGAGCCTGCTGTTCGAACTGCGGGCCATCGACCTGGCGACATCCGCGGCGGCCGCTCTGGTGCTTTCGACTGTGGCTTTGACGGCCAGCTACCTGCCCGCGCGCCGCGCCGCCGGCGTGGACCCGATGACCGCACTGCGCTGCGAGTGGACGCCTTTTTAGAGGCTTCGTCAAAATTCGGGGCGCTGGGCCAGCGAGCCATACGCGGAGACTTAGGCATCGTGTAAAGTATAGTTTCAGTTGGAAGGAAAACAAGGACGACAGATGTATCTGCAAAGCTCTTTCCGGAAATCGATTCTCACCCTGCTGGCGGGCGTTTCGCTGGCGAGCGTGGTTGTCTTCGCGGTGGTCCCGCACTCCATCCACGCGCAGAACCGCATGGCGTTCTCCGCCGTATCGTCGTCGAGCGGGCATGTTGCGCTCGGCCTGGCGCTGCGCAAGCTCAGTGTCTCCGGCACGTTTCTGCAAGCGCCCGCGCACCCCGACGACGAGACCAACGCGCTGTTCACACTGTTCGGATATGGCATGGGACTGCGCGTGATCGACGTACAGAATAATCGCGGGGACGGCGGGCAGAACGAGATCGGACCCGAGTTGTTCCGCGACATCGCCGTGCTGCGCACTTCCGAATTGGAATCGGCGCACCGCATCGATGGCGCGGAACAGTATTTCACGCGCGCCATCGACTACGGCTATTCGTTCGATCCCGAGGAAGTGATTGGGAAGTGGGGGCGCAAGGACATTGTGGGCGACTACGTTCGTCTGTGGCGCACGCTGCGGCCCGACGTGATTGTCACCATGAATATCCAGGGCCGCGGCGGCGACCGCGCTCACGAGGCCACCACTGTTCTGGTGCGGGAATCGTTCCGCGCGGCAGGCAATCCGGCCATGTACCCCGAGCAGATCGGCGAGGGATTGCGGCCCTGGCAGCCCAAGAAGTTGTATTTCGCGGGTGGCGCTCCCGGCGGCGGGGGCGGTGGACGGGGCGGCGGCCAGACTGGCGCGGAGGCGGCCAAGCTCACTCCGGTCAACACCGGCGCCTACGACGAACTGCTGGGCCGCACGTACGCCGATATCGGCAACGACGCCCACAGCAATCATAAGTGCCAGGGCGTGGGCGGACTCGGCGGCGGATTCGGCGGTGGACGCGGTGGCGGCGGCGGTCCCGCTGGCGCGGCGGCCGGCCGTGGCGCTCCCGCCGGCGCCGATGGCCCTCCGGGTGCCGCCCGCGGCGGTGGATTCCCCGGCGGAGGCCGTGGCTACACGCTGGTCGATACGACTGTTTCAGGACAAATGCAAAAGGAAGAGGCGTCCCTGCTGGATGGCGTGGATACCAGCCTGACGGGCATCGCGCAGTATGCCGGTCCCAATCCGCCGCGCGCGCTCACCATCGGCCTGGCCGCGATTCTTACGGACGCCAGGACTGCTCAGAAGGCCTTCGCCGAAGGCAGCGACAGCGGGACGGCGGCGCCGGTGGAAGCCGGTCTGGCCGCCGTACGGGCGTTGCGCGCGCAACTCGGCGGTCTGGCGCTCAGCGAGCCGGCTCGCTATGAGGTGGATTTCCGTCTGCGGCTCAAGGAGCGCGATTATCAGGATGCCGTGCTGGCCGCCCATGATGTCACGTTCGACGCATTGGCGGACGACGGGCTGGTGGTGGCCGGGCAGCCGGTGCAACTGTTGTTGACGGCGACCAATCACGGCGCATCGGATGTCGCCGTGACCGGCGTGGAAATCGCGGGCTTCGAAGAGCCCGGCAATTGCGCCCTCGGACCGGCCGGGAAAGGCGCGGCGTACACCTGCAACGCGCAAGCCCACGTGCCCAAGGACGCCAAGCCGACCACGCCCTACTTCAGCGACAATTACTGGAAGCATCCCGAGAATCAGGCCATCCAGATATTCGAGCCGGGCGTTCCGTTCGGCGTTCCGTTCGCCCCCACGCCATTCCGCGTCACGTTTCATCTGAAAGCCGGCAGCGCCGAGGTCACCAGGGAACTGCCCATCGAGAACCGCTACGTCAAGGACCTTTATTTCGGCGACAAGCGCATGGAGCTGAACGTGGTCCCGGCATTTTCGGTGCGCCTCGCTCCCACTCTGGCCGTGATTCCGGCGGCTTCCGTGGGCGGTGCGGCCAAGGCCGTGGAGCGGGAAGTTCACGTCACCGTCACCAACGGCATGAAGAGCGCGGCCAAAGCGAACGTGACCTTGGAAGCTCCGGCGGGCTGGAAGGTTACTCCGGCCAGCGTGCAGATTGCCTTGACGCACGAAGATGAATCGCTGTCGGCCCGCTTCCAGGTGACTGCCCCCCTCCAGCCGAAGCTCGGCGATTATACCCTGCGCGCGGTGGTGACTTCGCCCGAGACCGGCGATCGGAAGTTCACCGACGGATACCTGGAGATCGAGTATCCGCATGTCCAGCGCCGCCAGGTGATTGAGCCGGCCGAGATCGCCCTGAAAGTAGTGGATGTGAAGACCGTGCCCAACGTCAATGTAGGCTACATCGTCGGCGTGGGCGATCAGGTGCCGCCGGCTATCGAGCAATTGGGAGCGAAACTCACGTATATCGACCAGGATGAATTGGCCTGGGGCGATCTTTCAAAGCACGACGTGATCGTGACGGGTGTGCGCGCCTACGAACGCCGCCCCGACCTGCGCGCGTACAACCGCCGCCTGCTGGACTATGTGGAGCGCGGCGGGACGGTCATCGTGCAGTACAACAAGATGGAATTCAACCGCGAGGATTACGGTCCCTATCCCGCTAAAGTAAGCGGCAACCGCGTCTCCGATGAAACCGTGCCGGTGAAGGTGCTGGTCCCCGGCGACCCGGTGTTCAACTTCCCGAACAAGATCGGGCCCAACGCGTGGACCGGGTGGGTGCAGGAGCGCGGCCTCTACTTCCTGGGTGACAAGGATCCGAAGTATATCGACTTGGTCTCCATGGTGGATTCGTTCAAAGACAACCCGGGAGAGAAGCTCGGCTCGATGGTGGAAGCCCGATATGGAAAGGGGAAATGGATTTACCTGGGGCTGGGGCTGTGGCGTCAATTGCCGGCTGGAACCGACGGGGCGTACCGGCTGCTGGCTAATTTAATTGCTTTGCCGAAGGCCCCCGCGCAGGCCGCGCCTGCCCGGAAGACCAACGGAGAGCTGCACCGGTAACCGGGTCGGCGCAGCGGCGATTGAATAGGTTCAGAACTCCTGATGTCGTGGAATTTGCAGTGAGCCCGCAGGTGGGGCAGGCGGTGCTCGCCTTCGCTCGATCCTATTCGAGCAGCGGGCCTCATTCAGTGCGGACGGGCAGGCGAGCACCGCCTGCCCCACCTGCGAAGCTCTCGCCATCGAAAGGAATGGCTCAGCCCATTTTCCCCGCCAAGCTGAAGCTGCGGGGCGACATCAGGAGTTCTGAGGTTATTTCCACACAGGCCCTTAGTTAGTTTCTGTCGCGAAACTCCGACTCGTAACGGCAAAACCGCTCCCTCGCGGTCGCGGCTCAGTAACAAGTTCCGTGGAATCAGGCGCGACTGTTACCGAGCCGCGACCGCGAGGGAGCGGTTTCTTGCGTTTCGCGACAGAAACTAGTCAGCCCGCGATTCTCATCGACTTTCTGCCGCGGGACCCACGGGGCGCCCCGACAGGACCGTGTCTGTGGCGCAGCCGCGCTGTGCTTCCGTGCATCCGTGGTGAAAGCGTTTCCTATTTCCTGCCGGGTTGGAATAGTTCCAGCAGGATGTTGTCCTTCCCATCCCACACGCCGCCGCGGTACAGGCCGTTCGCATCCGGAGTTACACTCAACGACGTCTCTTTCTTATTGCGCATGACGGTCACATTGACCGCGCCCTTATTTCTCGCCGCGCGCAGAGCACCCGAGATCTGTTGAGGCGTGGAGATCGTTGTCTCGTCGATCTTAGTGATCACGTCACCAGCCTTCAGCCCTGCCTTTTCAGCAGCCGAGTCCTTATTTACCGAGCGGACCAGCACGCCCTCCTTCACCCCGAAGAAATCGGCCAATTGCGATTCCTGCCCCAGCGCTTCGCCCACAATGCCCAACGACGATGTGCCCATCAAGGTGCGAAACTGCGGAAAATCGAGCTGCGGCATCGGTGGCATGGCGGGTACCGGGGTTTGCGGCGGCCCCATCGGCTGTACCCAGCTTGGCGGACTCATCGGGACGGCGCCGCCGCCGAGTTCCACTTGAAACTCCTTGCGCGCGCCTACCGTAGCGGTCAAAGTTTGCGCGGCCCCGTTGCGCCATACGTTGATCCTGACCTCGCGATGAATCGGCGTCTCATGCACCAGGCGCTTCAAATGCTCCCAGCCTTCCACCTTCTGGCCGTTGTATTCCAACACCACGTCGCCTTCCTTCAAACCAGCCTTGGCCGCGCCGCTGTCCGGTTCCACACTGGTCACCTCCACCCCGCGTTCCTCTTTCAGCTTGAGGGCCTTGGCGCGGTCGGAAGTAATGTCCTGTGCACTGACGCCCAGGTACGGACTCTCCACGGTTTGCAGGCCCGAAGCGGTCCGCGCGCGCTGCGCCGGCTGAGGGGTCTGCGCAAACGCCAGACCCGCCGCTAAACATGCGGTTCCCATTCCTAATACCATTTTCATTGCGATGCCTCTGTTCATTGACGTCTGAGGAATATCGTGCCGGACGAAGCTGAAATCTGCAACAGCGGGCCGCCGCCGTTGACTTGACCCGCAGCTTCCAAATGCATGCCCCGCAGACGCGGTTGAATTTCCCTGAAGTCCGAGATGATTCGCCGGATGGAATCCGCCATCTGATTCTCGGCACTGATCCTCACACCCACGTTAGACGGAATCAAGACGGTGATGTCACCATTGCCGGTTGCCAGGTAAGATTCCGCCAACTTACTGCCCACCAGATTCGCCACGATGCTGCCCATCGATGTAGACACCCGCATGGGGCCGGTGATCTTACCAAGTTGAATGCCGCCGTTAGCCGAGTCGCAGCGGATGCCCGCGGCCGCGCCCACCCGTACCGGCCCCGCCATATTCCGCGTGGTCACGATGCCCGCCGCCACATCCACAATAATCGGCCCGCCGCCGTTGATGGCCGTCACCGGGCCGTTGACGAAGCCCAGGTGGACCGTGCCGCCGCCGGTTTCCGCCCGCGCGCTACCGCCCACCGAAAGGGCATTGATATCGCCGCCATTGGTCCGCAGCACCACTTCCCCGCGCACCGCTTTTGCGGTGATCGCGCCGGCTCCGGTGCTGCAGTGCAGAAAGCCGTCTACCGTACCCGCGTGAATATCGCCGCCCCCCGTGGAGAGCGTGCAGTCGCCGTGAATGCGGTCGACAGTCACCTGGTCCGCGCCGGTTTCGACAGATAGCGGCCCATCGATACCGGAGGCTTCCACCGCGCCGTCGGAATTGGAGACCACCGCTTCCTGCAGGCGCGGCGCGCGCATCGCCACGCTGGCCATGGCATTGCGGCCGGGAGTGGTGAGCACCAGCCAGCCGTTCTGCGGCTCGATGCGCAGTTCGGCTTTCTCCAACAGGCTGCGCGCCTGCTCGCGGGTCCGCGCCCGCACGCTGACTTTGACGGTGAACTGGAAGTTTGCCGAGACATTGCCTTCCAGCGTCACCGGCCCATGACCGACGATGCGCACCCGCGGTTTCGCGGCGGCCGTCTCATGGAACGTGCGCACCCAAAGGTCGCCTTCCTGCGTCAGCCACGGCTGGGCGCAGGCGGCCATCGGCATAAGCGCCGTGCTCGCCAGAACGTTAAAAAGTGCCGATCGACGCATTCCAGTCCTTTAGAACCTTGGAGGCCTTCAACCGCACTCCGCTGTTATCTTCCCGCTGCATCAGATTCTGTAACACCCCCACCACCGAATCGTCCCGCCGCGTCACCATCAGGTCGATCACTTGCATACGCATCGCCGGATTGGCGTCGTTGAGCAACACTTGCGACAGAGTCTTGAGCACCCGCGGATCGCCCGCCATGGGTTTCAAGGCATTCAGCGCACTGAGACGGACCCCGTCGTTGGGATCTCCGGAGAGCGTATTGAGCAGCGAATCCAAAACCTGCGGAGAATCGGCGCGATTCTTTAGAAGGCCCACCGATTCGACGCGCACCGCCGGGTTCTCGTCGCGCGAACCGGCCAGAATGAGGCGCTGGATGTTAGGGTCTTCCAACCTGCCGGTCACTTCCTGGCGGCGCGTCTCGTCCAAGGTGATCTGCAAGCGGCCGTCATCGCCGGCCTTTATGGAACGCACCGTGGAGAAAACGTTGTCGGAGGGGACTGTGGAAAGCGTGGGGCCGGCGGTGCTGGAGAAACGCGCCACCGAATACCCCAGCAGGATGAGGAGCAGCGCCCCCACCGGCTGCCGCAACCGGCCGAAGCCGGCGAAGGTGGCGCCCATGGCTTCCAGGAACAAGGCCCACGGACCTTTGGCCGGTTTCGCCTGGCGCGGCGCACCGCCCACGATGGCCGCCATCAAGTCGTCCCGGCATTCGTCCAGCAGCGCGGGCGGAAGTTCCGTCTGCCGCCGGTCGAGTGCCGCCGCCAGTGTCCGCTGCTGTTCCATTCGGGCAGCGCACGGGGCGCACTCATGCAGGTGCTGGTCCACCTGTTCTTCCTCGTCCGGTGCGACCTCACCGTAAAAATAGAGCGGAATCAGCTTCGTAACCGAATCGCAGTTCATACAAAGTCCCCTAACACGCCACGCATTTTCTGTGTCGCCCGAAAGAGACAGTTCTTTGCCGCCTCTTCTGTGGTGCCGAGCATTTCACCGATATTCCGTAATCGCAATCCCTGATAGTGCCGTAACTCGAAAACCATGCGTTCCCGCGGCGTAAGACCGACCGGCGCGCTCTCGATGCGCTGTTTGAGTTCCCGGTTCCACGTGCTGCGTTCCGGGTCTGCCGCGGCCGCTTCCTCTTCATACGACTCCATGCGGTCGATGGGCCCGTCGGACGTTTCCACCACCGCCGCTTCCTCTTTGCGG